>Ga0209550_10001924_pt1 | contig 20064 bp, 26 predicted proteins | sample LauGreSuBDMM15SN_2_FD_187567 | JGI IMG/M metagenome (GOLD analysis project Ga0209550, IMG submission 187567) | Freshwater lake microbial communities from Lake Michigan, USA - Su13.BD.MM15.SN (SPAdes) (version 5) | ecosystem: Environmental > Aquatic > Freshwater > Lake | place: Lake Michigan... | reverse complement strand
AGGTGGTCACGCCCGCGCAGGTCAAAGCCACCTTCGAGCGCATGGCCGCCGTGGTGGACCAGCAAAACGCAGGCGATGCGCTCTACCAGCCCATGGCCGAGCGCTTTGACCAGAGCGCGGCCTACCAAGCGGCGTGCGACTTGGTGTTCAAGGGCATGGCGCAGCCCAGCGGCTACACCGAGCCGCTCTTGCATGCCTGGCGCTTGAAGGTCAAAGGCGGCGCGGCCTGAGTTGTTGACGTGTTGAAAGCGGCGCCTTGGAGCGCCGTTTTTTTAGGAGTTCACCCCTTGGCGCCAGGCCCTGAGCTCTGAGCACCACGATGCCCTGCCTTTGAAGCGACTGGGACAGCCTGGCCACTTTGGCCGAAGGCGAGAAACTGGGTACCCAACTTGGCGCACGCCCTGTTGCGTGGACAGCGTCAACCAGCATGGCCGGTCCAGCGACAATCAGCACGATGTGACGCGCTTGGCCAAAGACGCACGCATCACGCCGGCGGGCCGCTTTGTCAGCGAGTCGGGCGTCAATCTGCAAGGTGAAGACGTGCTGTGGCTGGGCTGTGCGGCCGGTCGGGCCTGCACCCACGCCACGAGAATGGTGCCGTGGTGCGCGGGGCCCATCTGGTGCGCAGTCCGGCGCTTGTCCCAATCAGCACCAGCGGCCAAGGCGATGCAAGCCGCGGGACAGGCCGCCTGCTGCTGTACCCGCCGCGCTGAGTCGGCACCGGCTTGCTGCATTCAGGGTAAGTCAGCGCTTGACGAAATGCATTAGATCTAAACAATTGAGGACAGAATCTTTTTTCTCTTCGTGCCTGACAGGCCCAGGCAAGGACGCGCCCGCCATGACTGCAGCCCCCTCCGCGCAGACCGACCGCTTTGTTCACGAGCGCCTGCCCACGCCCGCACTGTCCCCACATCTGCGCTATGACATGCCGCAGCTGCACATGGCGGACCAAGCCAACCTGGTGGCCAGCCTGATGGCCAAGGCCGCCCGCGAAGGCTGGCTGCACCGACCCTGCCTGCGCTCAGACCAGTTCACGCTCAGCTACGCCCAAGTGCAGCACCGGGTGAGTCAAATTGCGCAGTTGCTGGTGCAGGACTTTGGCTTGGTGCCCGGCAACCGCGTGCTGCTGCGTGGCGGCAACTCCATAGGCATGGCGCTGGCTTGGCTGGGTGTGGTGCAGGCCGGGCTGATTGCCGTGGCCACCATGCCGCTGCTGCGGGCCAAGGAGTTGCGCGAGGTCATGAACAAGGCCCAACCACAGCTGGCGCTGTGCGACGGCGCGCTGCGGGCCGAACTCGATGGCGCCTCAGAGGGTCGGCTGCGCACCGTGGCTTTTAACTTGCCGCACGATGCGCAGTCTTTGGAAGCCCTGGCCGCCACCCAAGACGGGCTGATGCCGCCGTGCGCCACCAGCGCAGACGACATCGCCATGATGGCTTTTACCTCCGGCACCACCGGCCAGCCCAAAGCTGCGGTGCACGCACACCGCGACATCTTGGCCGCTTGCGAGGCTTGGCCGCGCCATGTGCTGCGCGCCACGCCCGACGACGTGGTGATGGGCTCGCCACCGCTGGCCTTCACCTTTGGCCTGGGCGGGCTGCTGATTTTTCCGCTCTGGGCCGGTGCCTCGGTCTACTACCCCAGCGCGGCCTACACGCCAGAGACCATGGTGCGCCTGATGGACGAGGTGGGTGCCACCATCACCTACACCGCCCCCACGTTTTACCGGCAAATGGCGCCCTTTGCGCGGGCCCATCGCCCCCGCGCCTTGCGCATTTGCGTGAGCGCAGGCGAGGCCCTGCCTGAGGCCACGCGCCAGCTTTGGAAAGACGCCACCGGCATTGACATGCTGGACGGCATAGGCGCCACCGAAATGTTCCACATCTTCATCTCCAGCGTGCCAGGCCGTCACAAGCCGGGCGCCCTGGGGCCGGTGGTGCCAGGCTACACCGCCAAGGTGGTGGGAGAGGACGGACAGGAACTGCCACGCGGCCAAGTCGGCCGACTGGCCGTCATTGGCCCCACGGGCTGCCGCTATTTAGACGACGAGCGGCAAGCCAATTACGTCAAAGGCGGCTGGAATCACCCGGGTGACGCCTTCATGCAAGACGATGACGGCGACTTCTTTTACCAAGCCCGCGCCGACGACATGATCATCACGGCCGGCTACAACGTGGGCGGCCCTGAGGTGGAGGATGCGTTGCTGCAGCACCCGGCGGTGGCCGAGTGCGGCGTGGTGGGCGCACCCGATGAGGACAGGGGCATGGTGGTCAAAGCCTGCGTGGTGCTCAAACCCGGCCACACCGGCGACGAGGCCATGGTCAAGGCCTTGCAAGACCACGTGAAAGCCACACTCGCGCCCTACAAGTACCCACGCCAAGTGATCTTCATGAGCACCCTGCCGCGCACTGAGACCGGCAAGTTGCAGCGCTTTCGCTTGCGCCAAGGGGCACAGCCCTGAGTTAGCACTGTATGGCGATTGAGTGATTGCAGATTCATTCAGTCGTTGGGCGCACTGTTTGCCAACAGCTTCGAGTTGAATGCAGCCATCCAACGAAAAAGCCGGATCAACATTGGCATGTCGATCCGGCTTTTTAAATGGTTGCGCGGGCAAGATTTGAACTTACGACCTTTGGGTTATGAGCCCAACGAGCTACCAGGCTGCTCCACCGCGCATACGTATTCTAGCGGTAAACGCAGTGGATTACATGTTCGTGACGCAGATCATTCAAAAGAATTTCTCTGCTGGGCGCACCAATGACAACGCCCACACAAGGTGGGCGTTGAACTGAAGCTGCCTGCGTGAAGCAGGTGAGCCGTGCGCTTACTCGTCCTTGGCCTCAACAGCTTGGCCGTCGGTCGCGCGGTCGACCAACTCGACCAGGGCCATGGGGGCGTTATCACCCACACGGAAACCCATTTTCAAAATACGCGTGTAGCCACCGGGGCGGGCCTTGAAGCGGGGACCCAGGTCAGCAAAAAGCTTGACCACGGAGTCACGGTCGCGCAGTCGGTCAAAAGCCAAACGCTTGTTGGCAAGCGTAGGCTCTTTGGCCAAGGTGATCATGGGCTCGATCACGCGGCGAAGCTCTTTGGCCTTGGGGACAGTGGTCTTGATGGCCTCGTGCTCAATGAGCGAGTTCATCATGTTGCGCAGCATCGCCAGCCGGTGGCTGGTGGTGCGGTTGAGTTTGCGGAGTCCGTGTCCGTGTCGCATGTGCTTGTTTCCTTTGCCGTTTAATTGTCAAGCAGCCGTATCAGGTACTGCCCGTGCACTGCCTCTTCAACAATCGAAGAAGGCGTTTTTTGGTCAGCGCTTATCGAGTCCGGCAGGTGGCCAGGCTTCCAAGCGCATACCCAGGGTGAGGCCGCGAGAGGCCAGCACTTCCTTGATCTCGTTGAGCGACTTGCGGCCCAGATTGGGGGTCTTGAGCAGCTCGTTTTCGGTGCGCTGAATCAGATCACCAATGTAATAAATGTTTTCTGCCTTGAGGCAGTTGGCCGAACGAACGGTGAGTTCGAGCTCATCCACGGGGCGCAACAAGATGGGGTCGAACTGCTGCGAGCTGCGCTGCACAGGGGTGTCAAAGGCGGCGAGCTCGCTGCCCTCAAGTTGCGCAAACACAGCCAGCTGCTCCACCAAAATCTTGGCCGATGAGCGAACTGCATCTTCAGCCGAGATAGCACCATTGGTTTCGATCTCAAGCACCAGCTTGTCGAGGTCGGTGCGCTGCTCCACACGCGCGCTTTCGACCGTGTAGCTCACGCGGCGCACCGGTGAAAAGGACGCGTCAAGCACGATGCGACCAATCGACTTGGTGCTCTCGTCACCAAAGCGGCGAATGTTGCCGGGCACGTAGCCGCGGCCACTTTCGACCTTGATCTGCATGTCGATCTTGCCGCCCTGCGACATGTTCAAAATAACATGGTCAGGGTTGATGATTTCAACATCATGGGGCGTCTGAATGTCAGCAGCAGTCACTGGGCCGTCACCGTCTTTGCGCAAGCTAAGGGTGACTTCATCGCGGTTGTGGAGCTTGAACACCACACCCTTGAGGTTCAAAAGAATGTTGACCACGTCTTCTTGCACGCCGTCAATCGAAGAGTACTCGTGCAGAACGCCTGCAATGGTCACCTCGGTGGCGGCATGGCCGACCATGGATGACAACAACACACGGCGCAGGGCATTGCCCAGCGTATGGCCATAGCCACGCTCAAAAGGCTCCAAAGTCACCTTGGCGCGGTTGATGGACAACTGCTCGACGTTGATGGCTTTAGGTTTCAACAGATTGGTTTGCATGCGGTCTTCCTCTCAATGCCCTCGGCTCGTTACACCAATAAGGCTGGGTGAAGCCCGGGACCACAGTGCCTGCCCCGGGAATAAAAAAAAGCGCGGGTCACGAACCCGTTCCAAGAACGAGTCGATTAACGCGAGTACAACTCAACAATCAATGATTCGTTGATGTCGGCCGCGAATTCGTCGCGGTCAGGTGTCTTCTTGAAGGTGCCTTCAGCCTTATCGATACTGACTTCCACCCAGCCTGGCATGCCGACTTGCTGGGCCAGTTGCAAAGCTTCCACCACACGGTTTTGCTTCTTGGACTTTTCGCGCACAGCCAATACATCGCCAGCCTTGACCATGTAAGACGGGATGTTGACCGGCTGGCCATTGACCGTAATGGCTTTGTGCGAGACGAGTTGGCGAGATTCTGCACGCGTAGAACCAAAACCCATGCGGTACACGACGTTGTCCAGGCGGCTTTCCAGCAGCGACAAGAGGTTGGAGCCGGTGTTGCCCTTGCGGCGATCGGCTTCTGCAAAATAGCGGCGGAACTGACGCTCGAGCACGCCATACATGCGTTTGACTTTTTGCTTTTCGCGCAACTGCAAACCGTAGTCGGAGGTGCGTGCACCGGAGGTGCGGCCGTGTTGACCAGGCTTAGAGTCGAATTTGGCCTTGTCCCCAATGGCGCGTCTGGCGCTTTTGAGGAAAAGGTCGGTGCCTTCGCGGCGGGAAAGTTTGGCCTTGGGGCCGAGGTAACGTGCCACTTTTTTTCCTTTGTTCATCTGCTGCACCGAAAGGTGCAGGAGCCGGTGGGCTTAAAAGCCTGACGGCGGTGGGCTTACTTTGAAAGCGACCAAGCCTGGGCCACCCTAGCAAGGCAGACCAGGCTGGGCCGGGAACTTCTTTAGATGCGACGGCGCTTTTGGGGGCGGCAGCCGTTGTGAGGCACTGGCGTCACATCAGAGATGGAATTGATCCGAATGCCAAGGGCACCGAGTGCACGCACCGAAGACTCACGACCAGGGCCTGGACCTTTGATCTCGACGTCTACATTTTTGATGCCTTGGTCAATGGCTGCACGACCAGCCACCTCAGAGGCCACCTGGGCCGCAAAAGGGGTGGACTTGCGGGAACCCTTAAAACCTTGACCGCCAGATGATGCCCAGGACAAGGCATTGCCTTGGCGATCGGTGATGGTGATGATGGTGTTGTTAAAGGACGCGTGAATGTGGGCGATGCCATCGGCCACATTTTTACGAACCTTCTTGCGCACGCGTTGCGCGGCGTTAGAGCTGGGTGCTTTTGCCATGTCTTGCTTTCAATTATTTCTTCAGAACCGCAGCGCCCTTGCGCGGACCTTTGCGCGTGCGCGCATTGGTGCGGGTACGCTGGCCACGCATGGGCAAACCGCGGCGATGACGAAAACCACGGTAGCAGCCAATGTCCATCAAACGCTTGATGTTCATGGTGGTCTCGCGGCGGAGGTCACCTTCGATCGTGAACAACCCGATTTGGTCGCGGATCTTTTCAAGATCGCTGTCGGTGAAGTCCTTGACCTTCTTGGAATAAGCAATGTTGCAGGCTTCGCAGATTTTGCGAGCGCGCGTGCGACCAATGCCAAAAATCGCAGTCAAGCCGATTTCGGCGTGCTGATGCGGCGGAATGTTGATACCAGCGATACGAGCCATATGCGTCCTCTAAATTCTCTTGAAATCAACCTTGACGCTGCTTGTGGCGCGGATCAGTGCAAATGACACGCACGACACCCTTGCGGCGGATGATCTTACAGTTGCGGCAAATCTTTTTGACCGAAGCTGAAACTCTCATTTTTTCTCCTCACTTTCGCTGTGCTCGCGCACACAAAAACACGATGCTTAAACAGAACCTGAAACTCAGGTGCTGCCCTTGAAGTTGGCCTTCTTGAGCAGGGATTCATACTGCTGAGACATCATGGCGTTTTGCACCTGAGACATGAAGTCCATGGTGGTGACCACAATGATCAGCAAAGACGTGCCGCCAAAATAAAACGGCACGTTGTATTTCAAAATCAAAAACTCTGGCAACAAACACACAAAGGTAATGTAGACCGCACCAGCCAGGGTGAGCCTGACCAAAATTTTGTCGATGTACTTGGCTGTTTGATCACCGGGACGAATGCCGGGAACAAACGCACCACTCTTTTTCAGGTTGTCAGCAGTTTCTCGGCTGTTGAACACCAGCGCCGTGTAGAAAAAGCAGAAAAACACAATCGCCGAAGCATACAAGAGCACGTAAATGGGCTGCCCAGGCGCCAGGGTTGACGCGATATCACGCAACCATGTCATGCTTTCGCCGGTTGAAAACCAACCCACCACTGTCGCAGGCAACAAAATAATCGATGAAGCAAAAATCGGAGGGATGACGCCCGCCATGTTCAGCTTGAGTGGCAAGTGCGAAGACTGACCGCCGTACACTTTATTTCCAACCTGACGGCGTGCGTAGTTCACCAAAATCTTACGCTGACCTCGCTCCACAAACACCACAAAGTAGGTGACCAAGGCCACCACAATCACAATCACAAGGGCCACGATAATGCTCATGGCACCCGTGCGCACCAATTCCATCAAGCCACCCATTGCACTGGGAAGACCCGCTGCGATACCGGCAAAAATCAATATCGAAATACCATTGCCCAAACCGCGCTCGGTGATCTGCTCACCCAGCCACATCAAAAACATGGTGCCGGCTGTCAAACTGACCAAGGCCGTCATGCGAAAGCCAAAACCGGGCTCAATCACCAAACCAGGCGAAGCCTCTAGGGCGACCGCAATACCAAGCGACTGGAAAATGGCCAACACCAGGGTGCCGTAACGCGTGAATTGCGTGATTTTGCGGCGGCCGGCTTCGCCTTCTTTCTTCATTTGCTCAAACGTCGGCACGACGTAGGTGAGCAACTGCATGATGATGGACGCCGAGATGTAGGGCATGATGCCCAAGGCAAACACCGTAAAACGCGACAGCGCACCACCCGAGAACATGTTGAACAAGTTCAAGATCCCGCCCTGCTGGCTGTTGAACAGCTGCTTGAGTTGGCCAGGATCGATGCCTGGCACGGGGATGTGTGCACCTATGCGATAGACGATCAGCGCCAACAGCAAAAACATCAGCCGGCTGCGCAGGTCACCGAACTTGCCGGTTTTAGCGAGGGATGCGGAAGAAGTGGCCACGCTGGGTTGTCCCTAGGGTCCGAAATGCTCTGATCAGCTTGTGAACGCCGGCCGATCAGGCCAGCGATCCACCCGCCGCTTCAATAGCAACTTTGGCGCCCGCTGTGGCACCAACACCCGTGAGCTTGACTGCGCGACTGATTTCACCAGACTTGATGACCTTGACCACTTTGGCCATCTGACCGATCAAACCAGCGCTTTTCAAAGTCAACATGTCCACCTCAGGCAAGCCCAGCAGCTCAAGAGCAGCAAGCGTGACTTCGGCGTTGTATTTCAGGGTTTGTGACTTGAAGCCGCGCTTGGGCAAGCGGCGCTGCAAAGGCATTTGACCGCCTTCAAAACCCACTTTGTGGTAGCCGCCAGAACGCGACTTTTGACCTTTGTGACCGCGGCCTGCGGTCTTGCCCAGGCCAGAACCGATACCGCGACCGACACGGCGCTTGGCATGCTTGGCACCTGCAGCAGGCTTGATTGAATTCAATTCCATGATGTGCTGCCTTTACAGAACTTTGACCAGATAACTGATCTTGTTGATCATGCCGCGCACAGCAGGCGTGTCTTCGAGTTCGCTCACGCTGTTGACACCGCGCAGACCCAGACCACGCACAGTGGCGCGGTGGGATTCTTTGGTGCCAATGGGGCTGCGAACCAGCTGAACCTTGACTTTGGAGGTGGTGGTCATTGGATGTCCTTCAACCGAAGATGTCTTCGATGTTTTTGCCACGCTTGGCCGCAATGGCGGAGGGCGTGGTGGACTTGTTCAGAGCATCAATGGTGGCACGCACCATGTTGTAAGGGTTGCTCGAACCATGGCTTTTGGCCACGATGTCCGTGATGCCCATCACTTCAAAAATGGCGCGCATGGGACCGCCGGCAATGATGCCCGTGCCCTTGGGGGCCGGTGCCATCATCACGGACGCAGCGCCATGGTGACCAAACACGTTGTGATGGATGGTGCCGTTTTTCAAAGACACATTGGTCATGTTGCGGCGGGCCTCTTCCATGGCCTTTTGCACGGCTGCAGGCACCTCCTTGGATTTGCCCTTGCCCATGCCGACGCGGCCGTTGCCGTCACCGACCACGGTCAGTGCGGCAAAACCCAGGATACGGCCACCCTTGACCACTTTAGTGACGCGGTTGACCGCAATCATCTTCTCCTTGAGGCCATCCTCAGGAGCATCATTTTGTGCTTTAGCTTGAAACTTAGCCATTTTTCAATTCCTGCTTAGAACTGCAAGCCAGCTTCACGCGCAGCCTCGGCCAGCGCTTTGACGCGACCGTGGTAGGCGAAACCGGCGCGGTCGAAGGCGACCTTTTCAACACCAGCAGCTTTGGCCTTTTCGGCGATGCGCTTGCCAATGGTTTGTGCTGCGGCGACATTGGCGCCCTTGCCAGACGCACCGAGTGCCGTGCGCATTTCGACCTCTGCAGTGGAGGCCGAAGCCAGCACGCGGGAGCCGTCGCCAGAAATCACTGAGGCGTAAATGTGCAAGTTGGTGCGGTTCACCATCAAACGCGCCACGCCTTGCTTGGCGATGCGGGCACGGGTTTGACGGGCACGGCGAAGGCGCTGCTCTTTCTTGGTCAACATGATGCAGCTCCTTATTTCTTCTTGGTTTCTTTGATGGCGACCGTCTCATCCGAATAACGGATGCCCTTGCCCTTGTAAGGCTCGGGAGGACGGACTGCGCGCACCTCAGCGGCAATTTGACCCACGCGCTGACGGTCAAAGCCCTTGATCAGGACCTCGGTCGGCGTGGCCGTTTCAACCTTGATACCGGCAGGCATGTCCATCACCACGGGGTGGGAGTAGCCAACGTTCAAGGTCAATTTGTTGCCAGCCGCGGCGGCTTTGTAACCCACACCAATAAGGGTGAGCTTTTTCTCAAAGCCTTTGGTGACACCGGTGACCATGTTGTTGACCAACTGGCGGATCGTGCCACTCAGCGCATTGGCTTCGCGGGAATCGTTGGCAGGCTCAAAGGTGAGCTTGCCGGCATCGTTTTTGATGGTGACCAAAGCGTTTTGGGCCAAGGACAAAGCACCGAGGGCGCCTTTGACATTGATCTGATCGTCTTTGATGGCCACATCAACGCCTTGCGGCACGATGACAGGGGATTTAGCAACTCGAGACATCTTGTTATTCCTTCCGTCTCGGCATCAGGCCACGTAGCACAGCACTTCGCCACCCACGCCACTGGCGCGAGCTTTGCGATCGGTCATCACGCCTTGCGGGGTGGTGACAATCGCCACACCCAAGCCATTCATGACCTGAGGAATGGCGTTGCTGCCTTTGTAAACACGCAAGCCAGGTCGGCTGACACGCTCAATGCGCTCAATCACAGGGCGACCTGCGTAATATTTAAGGGCAATTTCCAACTGGGGACGACCATCGTCGTTTTTGACTTGGAAGCCATCGATGTAACCCTCATCCTTCAGGACCTGGGCAATGGCCACCTTCACTTTGGAAGAAGGCACAAACACAGAGGCTTTTTCAACCATCTGTGCATTGCGGATACGCGTCAGCATATCGGCGATAGGATCACTCATGCTCATTCGGTGTTCTCCTCGTGCTTACCAGCTGGCCTTGGTGATACCGGGGATATCACCACTGAAGGCCATCTCACGGATCTTGCTGCGAGCAAGGCCGAATTGACGGAAGGTACCGCGAGGACGACCCGTGATCGCACAGCGGTTGCGCTGGCGAGTCGGGTTGGCGTTGCGGGGCAACTTTTGCAACTCAAGGCGGGCCAGGGCACGTTCTTCGACCGAGCGCTTGGCGTCGTTTGAAGTGGTTTTGAGTTCGGTGTATTTCTTAGCAAACTTGGCCGCGAGTTTTTCGCGCTTGAGTTCACGTTGCAGAAGAGCTTGTTTTGCCATGGTCCGCGCCTTCAGTTCTTGAACGGGAAACGGAAAGCGGTGAGCAGTGCTTTGCACTCTTCATCGTTCTTGGCCGTCGTGGTAATGCTGATGTTGAGTCCACGCAAGGCGTCCACCTTGTCGTACTCAATCTCAGGGAAAATGATTTGCTCTTTTACGCCGATGTTGTAGTTTCCGCGGCCATCAAAAGCACGACCGGAAATACCACGGAAGTCGCGCACACGGGGCAAAGCCACGGTGACGAAACGGTCCAAAAATTCATACATCTGAACGCCGCGCAAAGTCACCATGCAACCAATGGGCAAGCCTTCGCGGATCTTGAATCCAGCGATGGCTTTTTTGGCCTTGGTCACCACAGGCTTTTGGCCAGCGATTTTTGTCAGGTCAGAGACGGCGTTGTCCATGACTTTTTTGTCGGCCACAGCCTCACTGACACCCATGTTCAGGGTGATTTTGGTGATGCGCGGCACCTGCATGGGTGTGGTGTAGCCGAACTTTTCGATCAGCGCGGGCGAGATTTTCTCGCGATAGACAGCTTGCAAGCGGGCCATGGTTATGCAGCCTTAATTTCTTCGCCGCTGGACTTGAAGACGCGAACCTTCTTGCCATCAGCGAGCAGCTTGATACCAACACGATCAGCCTTGCCGGTGGCGGCGTTGTAGATCGCTACGTTGGACTGGTGAATGGGCATGTTTTTCTCAACGATGCCACCAGTCGAACCCTTCATGGGGTTGGGCTTGGTGTGTTTTTTCACCAGGTTGATGCCCTCGACCAGCAAACGGCTGTCGTCAGCGCGCAACGAGACCTTGCCACGCTTGCCTTTGTCGCGGCCAGCAATGACGATGATCTCGTCACCTTTAAGAATCTTGTTCATGGCGATGGTCCTTACAGAACTTCGGGCGCCAAGGACACGATCTTCATGAAGCGTTCAGTGCGCAATTCACGCGTGACCGGTCCAAAGATGCGGGTGCCGATGGGCTCCAGCTTGGCGTTGAGCAACACTGCTGCGTTGCCGTCAAATTTAACCAACGAGCCATCGCCGCGGCGAATGCCCTTGGCCGTGCGAACCACCACAGCACTGTAGACCTCGCCTTTTTTGACGCGTCCGCGCGGAGCAGCTTCCTTGATGCTGACTTTGATGACATCGCCCACGCTGGCATAACGGCGCTTGGATCCACCCAGCACCTTGATGCACATCACAGACTTGGCACCCGTGTTGTCAGCAACATCGAGTTTAGATTGCGTTTGAATCATTTATATGTTTCCCAACTTGTACTGACCAGCGCCACCGAAAGGGCCACCGCGCTAACGGTGCGGCGCTTTTTCAAGCGCCATGCAATTGATCAGTCAGTCTTGGGCCCGTCGTCGGCCTAGCAAACCACTTGCCAGGCTTTCGTTTGGGCGAAATCTACGCTTTTTTCGAAGCGAAGCCCGCTAATATAACTCAAGCTACAGGCCTCGTCAACAAGCTTTCGCAAAGATTTTCCATCAACCCAGGGCTTGTGGGCCTGCTCTGCTACGCTTTGCGGCGCTGTGGTGCGTGCCCTCATTGGTGCGGCCTTTATTTTTCCCATTTTGGGCGACTCCTGACGCTGCGATTTTTATGACCTCTTCTTTGATGTCTCCGGCCACCCCTTCAGAGTCCATCGCTTTCATTGGCGGCGGCAACATGGCCAGCGCCATCATTGGCGGCCTGGTGCGCCAGGGCATGGCGCCTGAACTGATACAAGTGGTCGAGCCCTTTGCCGATCAACGCACGCGACTGCTCGAACAATGGCCCATTCGGGTCTGGCCCCAAGCCCAAGCCAGCCTGAACAGTGCGCATTTGGCCGTGTGGGCCGTCAAGCCACAAGCTTTTGCACAAGCGGCCAAAGAAGCTGGTGCGCATTTGACTGAGGCGCTGCACCTGAGCGTGGCCGCTGGCATTCGCTCGGACAGCATCGCTCAGTGGCTGGGCAGCGAGCGCATTGTGCGGGCCATGCCCAACACGCCCGCGCTGATTGGCCAGGGCATGAGCGCGCTTTTTGCACGCCCGGCCGTCAGCCCTGCTGAGCGCGAGCGAGTGCAAGCCGTCATCAACACCACGGGCGAGAGCTTGTGGTTGAGCGACGAATCTCAGCTCGATGCGGTGACCGCGCTGTCCGGGTCAGGGCCGGCCTATGTGTTTTATTTCATGGAGGCCATGACCCAAGCTGGCCTGGACATGGGCCTGCCCGAGGCCCAGGCCTTGCGCTTGGCCAAGGCCACCTTTTCTGGCGCCAGCGCCCTGGCGCAGAACTCTGTGGAGTCGCCCCAGGTGCTGCGAGAGCGCGTGACCTCCAAAGGCGGCACCACCTATGCCGCGCTCTCAGCCATGGAAGGGGCCGATCTCAAACGCCACTTTGTGGCCGCCATCCGCGCCGCGCAAGCCCGGGCCACCGAGTTGGGTCAAGAATTTGGCGCTCCCCCCGGTATCTAATAGGGGTCAACCGTCAACGGGCAAGCCAAACCATGCGTTTAACAAGCAGCCTGCCTTGTTGGCAGCTTACTCCGGCGGCGCAATCCTCCACCCTGAAGTCATCACAAGGCCACACACCATGAAAAAAACATTCGCCTCCGTGCTCAGCATCCTCGCCACCTCTATGGTCCTGGCCCAAGCGCCGGCTGCCCCAGCGGCCCCAGCCGCGCCTATGGCACCGGCCGCGCCAACCGTGCAGCCGGCACCCGTTGCCGCCCCCTCGGCCGACAAAGCTGCTGCCAAAAAGGCCAACAAATCAAGCAAAGGCAAAAAAGCCAAGAAAGCCAAAAAGGCCAAAAAAGCCACCAGCTGATCTGCCTACAGCTTCCCAAAAAGCCCGCTTCAGCGGGCTTTTTTGTGGGCTCCACTTGGCAGGTGCACGGGCCCTACACGCTCAAGGCCACGCCCATAAAAACGGTCATGCCCAGCCAATGGTTGAGCCTGAAGGCCTTGAAACAGCCCTCACGCTCGCGCCGGCGAATGAGCCACACATGCCACAGGGCTTGGCCAGCTGCGGCGGCCAGCGCCAGCCACCACAGCTTGGCGCTTTGCAAGGGCTGCAAAACCCAGGCCCAGGTGAGCAGGAAGGCGGCATAAAAGCCCATGATGGCCGCCACGTCCCAACGGCCCAGCGTGATGGCCGAGGTCTTCATGCCAATTTTCAAGTCGTCGTCGCGGTCGACCATGGCGTATTCGGTGTCGTATGCCAGCACCCAAAAAAGGTTGCCCAGCAGCAGCAACCAGGCCTGCAGTGGCACATGGCCCTGCACGGCTGCGTAGGCCATGGGAATGCCAAAACTAAAAGCAATGCCCAGCACCGCCTGCGGCATGGCCACATGGCGCTTGGCATACGGGTAGGCCACGGCCACAGCCAAAGCCGCGAACGACCAGGCGATGGTGGCGGCATTGGTGGTGAGCACCAGGCCAAAAGCCGCCAGGGCCAGCACCGCGCCCACCAGCAAGGCCTCTTTGACCGCCAGCGCCCCTGAAGTCACCGGGCGCTGGGCCGTGCGCTTGACGTGGCGGTCAAAGTCGCGGTCGGCCACGTCGTTGAGGCAGCAGCCCGCGCTGCGCATGAGGATGGTGCCCAGCACGAACACTGCCAGCAGGTGCCAGCCCGGAAAACCACCCGCGGCCAACCACAGCGCCGACAGCGTCGGCCACAGCAGCAGCAGCCAGCCTGCCGGCCGGTCCCAGCGTATCAGTTGCAGGTAAAGCGGCAGCCGAGCAGCAGTCGGCGGCAAGGGGCCAAAGGCAGCCACGCTCAGTCCTCCAGCAAAGCCCGCAGCATCCAGGCGGTTTGCCCGTGGATGGCCAAGCGCTGGGTCAGCAGGTCGGCGGTGACCTCGTCACCGGCTTGGCCCACCAGCTCAAACAAGCTGCGGGCGGTGCGCGCCACCGTCTCGTGGCCTTGCACCAAGATGCGCACCATCTCCAGCGCCTTGGGCGGCTGGGTGGGCACGTCGGGCACGGTGGCCAGGGCTGCAAATTGGGCGTAAGAGCCCGGGGCCGGGCAACCCAGCGTGCGAATGCGCTCGGCAATCGGGTCGGTGGCTGCCCACAACTCGCTGTACTGCACCATGAACATGTTGTGCAAGGTGCTGAACATGGGGCCAGTCACGTTCCAGTGAAAGTTGTGCGTGTTCAGGTACAGGGTGTAAGTGTCGGCCAGCAGGCGGCCCAGGCCTTGGGCAATGGCTGCGCGGTGCTCGTCGCTGATGCCAAGGTTGATGCGGGGCGCGTGTGTGTGTGCTTGAGCCATGGTGCTTTGTGGTGGGGAATGGAACGATGACTCTAGGCCACAAGCACGGCGAAGGCAAACACATCAAGACAAACGAGTCACGCCAGGCAGCGCGCAGGCGTACACCGCATTGCGCAAAGCGGCAATGGCCTCGTAACGGGTGAAACTGCGCCGCCAGGCCAGCACCACGCGGCGTGTGGGCACATGGCCGTCAAAAGGCAGGTAAGTGATGTAAGAGTTCTCGGAGCGGGGCTCCAGCGCCATGGCGGCTCGGCCCTTGCCGCGCTTGGGGGCAGCCGCACCAAGCGCACCCTGAGGCACGCTCAAGCGCGGCACCAGCGTGATGCCCATGCCCGCGGCCACCATGTGCTTGATGGTCTCCAGCGACGAGCCCTCAAAGCTTTTGCGTATGCCCTCGGCGGTGCTGGAAAAGCGCGCAAACTCGGGGCACACCTCCAGCACGTGGTCGCGAAAACAATGGCCATTGCCCAACAACAGCATGGTCTCGCTCTTGAGCTCTTCGGCGTTGATGCTTTGGCGCTGGGCCAGCGCATGCGTGCTGGGCACAGCCACCACAAAGGGCTCGTCGTACAGCGGGGCCATGGCTAGGTTGGTGTCCGGAAAAGGCTCGGCCAAGATGGCGCAATCGATCTCGCCCGTGCGCAACTCTTCAAGCAGCTTGACCGTGAAGTTCTCCTGCAGCATCAGCGGCATTTGCGGGTGGTGCGCAATCACTTGGCGCACCAGGTCGGGCAGCAAATAAGGGCCTATGGTGTAGATGATGCCCAGGCGCAGCGGGCCATCGAGCGGGTTTTTGCCGCGCTTGGCAATTTCTCGGATGCTGTCGGCCTGCTCCAGCACGCTTTGCGCCTGGCGCACGATGTCTTCGCCCAGCGGGGTGACGGCGATTTCGCTGGCGTTGCGCTCAAAGAGCTTGACCTCGAGCTCTACTTCGAGCTTTTTGATGGCCACGCTCAGCGTGGGCTGCGAGACGTGGCAGGCATCGGCGGCCCGGCCGAAATGCTTTTCACGGGCCACGGCCACGATGTACTTGAGTTCGGTGAGCGTCATGCATGCATTTTGCTTGAAGCCCAAGTCCACAACCCATGCGGGTGCACCAGGCTTTAAAGGCTTTAAGCCTTGAGGAACTCCGACTTGCTGCCCAACCAGCGCTGAATATGGCGCTGGGCCAGTACAGGGTGGCGATCCAACATGAGCGGCGCCAAATCCCTGGCCCAGGCCAGCAACTCGGTGTCGGTGGCGAGGTCTGCAAAGCGCAGCAGCGGCGCGCCCGACTGGCGCGCCCCCAAAAACTCACCCGGCCCGCGAATGTCCAGGTCGCGCCTGGCAATTTCAAAGCCATCTTGCGTCTGGGCCATGGCCTTGAGGCGTGCGCGCGCCGTCTCGCCCAGGCGCGGAGCGTCGCCCGTGGAATACAGCAACACACAGGCCGAGGCCGCCGCACCGCGCCCAACCCGGCCGCGCAGTTGATGCAGCTGTGACAAGCCAAAGCGCTCGGCATGCTCGATGACCATGAGCGAGGCGTTGGGCACGTCCACGCCCACCTCAATGACGGTGGTGCTGACCAGCACGCCGGTTTGCCCCGCGTTAAAGCGCTCCATCACGGCTTTTTTCTCCGCTTGCGGAATGCGCGAATGCAGCAGGGCCACCTCGGTGCCAGGCAGGGCGGCGCTGAGCGCTTCATGGGTTTCGGTGGCGTTGCGCAAATCCAGCGCCTCGCTTTCTTCAATCAGCGGGCACACCCAGTAGACCTGTCGGCCTTCGTCGAGTTGCGATCGAATGCGCTCGACCACCTCGTCCCGTCGGCTGTCACTCACCACCTTGGTCACAACAGGTGTGCGGCCCGGCGGCAGCTCATCGATGGTGGAGACATCCAGGTCGGCGTAGTAACTCATGGCCAGCGTGCGCGGAATGGGCGTGGCTGACATCATCAAGAGGTGCGGCTCCTGCGCGGCCTCGCCAGCCATCTTGCTGCGCAAGGCCAAGCGCTGGGCCACGCCAAAGCGGTGCTGCTCGTCGATGATGGCCAGCGCCAAATTCTTGAACTGCACCTTGTCCTGAATCACCGCGTGCGTGCCCACCACCAGGCCGGCCGCACCGCTTTCAATGGCGGCCAAGGCCTTGCGGCGCTCGGCGGCTTTTTGGCTGCCCGTCAGCCATGCGGTCTGCAGCCCCAAAGGTTCCAACCAGTCCACCAGCTTGCGAAAATGCTGCTCGGCCAAAATTTCGGTGGGCGCCATCAGCGCGCACTGCCAGCCCGCGTCCATGCAGCGCACGGCGGCCAGCGCTGCCACCACGGTCTTGCCCGAGCCCACGTCGCCTTGCAGCAGGCGGTGCATGGGCCAGATTTTTTGCAGGTCACCAGCAATCTCGGCGTCCACCCTTTGCTGCGCCCCCGTCAGCGCAAAGGGCAGGCGCGCCATCAGCTGCGCGCGCAAGCCGCCATGCGGTGCGTCCACGGGCGGCACCAAGGCGGGCGCACGCATGGCGTCGCGCACGCGCCGCGATTGCAGCTGCGAGAGCTGCTGGGCCAGCAATTCCTCGGCTTTGAGGCGAATCCAGGCCGGGTGGCTGCGGTCCTCCAGCGTGGCCAGCGACACCTGGGCGCTGGGGTGGTGCAAAAACTGCAGGGATTCTTTGAGGCGCCAAAACTCGCCGCGCACCAGGGGTGAGGCGCCAGGGGGCAAGGTGTCTGACACATCGGCCCGCGCCAAACCGCTTTGCACCGCCTTGCGCAGGTAGGCCTGCGGCAGCTGCGCCACCGTGGAATACACGGGCGTGAGCGACTGCGGCAGCTCGCCGCCCGCCAGCTTGAAGCTCGGGTGCACCATTTCCCGCCCCAAAAAGCCACCGCGCAGCTCGCCGCGCACGCGCACCACCGCGCCTTCAGTCAGCGTCTTTTGGTGGCTGGGGTAAAAGTTGAGAAAGCGCAGCACACAGGTGTCGCTGCCGTCGTCCACCTTGACCTTGAGCTGGCGCCTGGGCGCCAGGCTGATCTCGCTGCTGAGCACGCGGGCCTCGATTTGCACCACCTCACCGTCTCGCGCATCGGCCAGGCGGCTCAGGCGGGTCTCGTCCTCATAGCGCAGCGGCAGGTGCAAAGCCAGGTCGATGTCGCGCGCCAGCCCGAGCTTGAGCAAGGCTTTTTGAGCAGGGGATTGGGCCTTGGCAGGCACGGCAGCGGACATGGGCATTGATTGTGCCGCCCCCACCAAGGACAAGCGCGGGGCTGCGAGAATCAACGCCCTTTACCCAACCCTTGGAACGGGCCCGTCCGGCCCTCAAGCCATGACTTCTTTTGCACCTCCCGTCGCCGCACCCGAATGGACGCTGGCCGACTTTGACTTTGACCTCCCCCCCGAGCTGATTGCGCAGCAGCCCGCCCCCCAGCGTGCAGGCTCGCGCTTGCTGGACGGGCGTGGCACGCAGGCGCAGGACCTGCTTTTTACCGACTTTCCCAATCTGCTGCAGCCGGGCGACCTCTTGGTGTTCAACGACACTCAGGTCATCAAGGCCAGGCTGTATGGCCACAAGCCCAGCGGCGGCCGGCTGGAGCTGCTGGTCGAGCGCGTGCTGGACGCAGCCAGCGGCGAGGTGGCCGCGCACATGAAGGTGAGCAAAAAACCCGCCCCCGGCACGGTGCTGCAAATGGACGGCGGCTTTTCAGCCACGCTGCTGGGGCGCTGGCCCCATGCGGAGGGCCCGCTTTACAAACTGGCCTTCAGCGGCGACCCCTACACCCTGATGGCGGCCCACGGCCATGTGCCGCTGCCGCCCTACATCACCCATGAAGACACGGCAGAAGACGAGGCCCGCTACCAAACCGTGTTTGCGGCCAAGCCCGGCGCGGTGGCCGCACCCACCGCCGCGCTGCATTTTGACGAGGCCATCTTGGCGCAGCTAGAGGCGCGCGGCGTAGAGCGCGCCAACATCACGCTGCATGTGGGCGCGGGCACCTTTCAGCCCGTGAAAACCGAGCGCATCAGCGATCACCTGATGCACTTTGAACGCTTTGAGGTGCCCGCGGCCACCCATGAGGCCGTGGCGCGTTGCAAGGCGCGCGGCGGGCGCGTGTTGGCGGTCGGCACCACCACCGTGCGGGCGCTGGAGTCGGCGGCGCACTTGGGGCCTGCGTGCGACGACACCAACATCTTCATCACGCCCGACTTTGAATTCAAGGTGGTGGACCTCTTGCTGACCAACTTTCACCTGCCCAAAAGCACGCTGATGATGCTTATCAGCGCCCTGGCCGGTCACCCGCAGGTGATGGCGCTGTACCAGCACGCCATCGCCCAGCGCTACCGCTTTTTCAGCTACGGCGACGCCATGCTGCTGCAGCGGCGCCCCTGAAATTTATTCTGCCTTTATGCCAGCGTAAGCGGCCACCCGCGCCCAGCGCACCAGCTCGGCGCGCATGAAGTCGGTGGCCTGCTCGGGCGTGGCCTGCAAGATGTCAAAACCCATGCCTTCGAGCTTGGCGCGCAGCTCAGGCTGGGCCAGGGCCTTGGCGTAGGCGCCGTGGAGCTTTTTGACCACGGCTGGCGGCGTGGCCGCAGGTGCATACACCGCAAACCAGTTGGACACCTCGGCGCCCGGGTAGCCCGACTCGCCCAGCGTGGGCAGCTGGGGCAGATCGCGGTGGCGCTGCTTGGCCGCCACCGCAATCGCGCGGATTTGGCCTTGTTTGATGAAGGGCAGCGCGTTTTGCAGCGGGCTGAACATGTACTCCAGCTGGCCACCCACCAAATCGGTCATGGCCTGCGACTGGCCCTTGTAGGGAATGTGGTTGGAGCTGGTGCCCGCCAGCTGGTTGAAGTACTCGGCCGACAAATGCTGTGAGCTGCCCAAACCGGCCGAGCCGTAGTTCATGCGCCCAGGCCGGCTGCGCGCCAGCTCCACAAACTCGCGCAAGTTGGTTGCCTTCACAGACGAGTGCACCACCAGCACCACATCGGTCTGGCCGATCAAGGCCACGGTTTGAAAGTCTTTGAGCAAGTCGTAGGGGAGCTTGCGGTACACCGCCACGTTGGTGGCAATGGTGCTGGGTGACACCAGCAGGGTGTAGCCGTCGGGCTTGGCCTTGGCCACCAGCTCGGTGCCAATGTTGCCGCCTGCGCCCAGCTTGTTTTCCACCACCACAGGCTGGCCCAAGATCTCGCCGACTTTTTGACCCACTGCGCGGGCCATCACGTCGGTGCCGCCACCGGCCGCCACCGGCACCACCACTTGAATGGGGCGCTGAGGAAAGGCCTGCGCCTGCACCTGGGGCAAGGCCGAAAGAACCAGCACAAAACCAGCCAAAAAGCGTGTGACCATGACCATGGCGTCTCCCATCATTCATAAATTTCGATCTAAGATGATATCCATACTTATCATCCACACCGTCGAGACAAACCATGACCCAAGCTGCCAGCCCCGCCCTGATTGATGACCT
>Ga0209550_10001921_pt1 | contig 20077 bp, 19 predicted proteins | sample LauGreSuBDMM15SN_2_FD_187567 | JGI IMG/M metagenome (GOLD analysis project Ga0209550, IMG submission 187567) | Freshwater lake microbial communities from Lake Michigan, USA - Su13.BD.MM15.SN (SPAdes) (version 5) | ecosystem: Environmental > Aquatic > Freshwater > Lake | place: Lake Michigan... | reverse complement strand
CCTGAAGTTGGTAATTATGGATCTCGAAACATTCTAGAACTTAGTGATGTCAGTTTTGGATATGAAAGTGGAAGATTATTATTCGAGAATATTAATCTTGGACTAAATAATGGTTCTAGATATGTTTTAGTAGGTGATAATGGTGTAGGTAAAACTACTCTATTTAACTTATGTAATGGTGATTTAACTCCAATATCTGGATATGTTCACAAAGATAGTCGAGTTAAAACAAGTGTATATAATCAAGATATCGTATCATCATTAGATCTAAGTAAAACACCTATTCAATTTCTAAGAGAATTATATGGAATTTCTGTAGAACAAAGCAGAGGTTATCTAGGTAAAGTTGGTATCAAAAGAGAAGATCACTTTGATCCTTGTTTAATGCCTATCGAAAACTTATCTGGTGGATATAAAGCAAGAATGGCTTTTTGTAAGATCATCTTAGAAGAACCAAGTGTTTTACTATTAGACGAACCTACAAATCATTTAGATATAGATACAATTCAGTCATTGATTATTGGCTTGAATAGTTATGAAGGTGGTATTCTAGTAATCACGCACGATTTAGATTTTATCAAAGGTCTGGAGAATTGTCAGGTATTAAAACTTCATAATAAACAAATTAGCATATATTCTGATATAGATGAATATGTAGATGAGATTGAATCAACATTAGAAATATAAATTTTAAAAAGAATTTAACATTATTTTATAACTAAATTATATTTTATATTCACCAACTTTAATAATTTCTTGATATAATAATTTATATTCATCACTTGATTTATCTAATTTTGATAGTTTTATTAATTTCTCCATAACAGTTCCATCATAATATATATCATTATTAAATATTTCATTCAAATGTTCATTCTTAATTATGTAATTATATAATTTATTTTTGTCTTCTAAGTTTGTATATAAAATACTATTTTTTATTGGATATAATAATGGTTTTAAAAATGTTGTTGGATAATTTGATATTATCAAGTTCATTTTATATTCTGCATCTTGCATCAAATAATTGATACATGAATCCCTCAAAGTATTATCGATATTAAAATGATGATGATACCATAATAAACTATATCCAAGATAAAGATTAGATAAAATATCTGCCATATTTCCTGATATCATTTGTTTTTGTTTTATTTTTCCACCTAACAATGCTATGAAATTAGAAAGAATACTGAATTTTATAGTAGCAGTTTCTAACCTAAACTGAGATTTATCATTATTTAATAAATAATTAATAGGATTTATAAGACGTAAATAATTTCCCATTATATTCATTAACAAACCGTTAAAATTTTTCTTGAATTCAATTATATTATTTTCTTGTATTGCTTCAAAAATAGGAAATATAAAAGGATGGCTTTTGTTTAATCCTTGACCAAATATAATTAATCCTCTAGTTAATGTATTAGAACCTTCAACAGTTATGCCTATAGGCGAAGCATTATAAAATTTGGTAAAGAAATTGTTTTCTCCTGTACATATACCACTTCCTGAATAAATATCCATACCATGATTTAATATATTTCTAGCACGTTCTGTAGTCTGTTGTTTCATAATTGCTGTTATAACAGAAGGTGTATTTCCACTATCTAATATATGATTTGTTAATTTTACAGAACTATGTATTATCCAAGTATTAATATACATATCTATAAATTTTTCTTTAACTGCTTCCATATCACCAATATGCATATTAAATTGTTTTCTACTATTTATGTAATACTTTATAGATTGAGTGATAAATTTAGAAGAACCATTTGCTGTTGCTGGCAAACTTACTCCTCTACCAACTGCTAAACATTCCATTAACATTTTCCAACCGTCTCCTATTTTATCTTTTCCTCCTATAACTTGTTCATAATCGATATAGATAGTTCCTTTTATTGTACCATTTGGAAATCCAGCATTATTAGGATTATGATAGGTTTCTAATAATAAACCCGATTGACTATTTTCGACTAAAGCGAGAGTAATTCCATTTTTACCATTACCTAACAAGTTATTTGGGTCATTTAATTTAAAAGCAATTCCTACTAAATTTGATACTGGTGCTAATGTAATATAACGTTTATTTAATGTAATTTTTATTTTTATTTTATTATCTACCATTTCAACTATTCCTTCGTCAATTTCTCCTACAGCATCGCTACCATTATTTGGTCCAGTTAATCCAAAACAAGGAATAAAATCACCAGTAGATAATTTTGGTAAAAAATATTTCTTCTGTTCATCAGTCCCATAGTGTTGTAATAATTCAGCAGGACCTAACGAATTTGGAACCATAGTAGCTACACCTAAAGAAGGATTATAAGATGAAATCTTAGATAGAAGTTGAGATTGTAATTCAATTGACATACGATTTCCACCATATTTATTATCGATAATCATACTTAAGAATCCACGGTTTCCTAATTCCTTCATAATAGTATTTATATTTTTACTTGGATAAATATTATTTTCGCCAGTTATTTTTAATAAAGAATGTAAATCATCAGTTGTTTTTTTAGATAAAATATTTTTTTTTATTGGTGAATATAGTTTTTGAAAATCCATCTTTCCTTCAAAAATGTATTTATCTATGCTTGTTCCTCCAGATTTTAATGCTATAATTTCAGTTTCTGATATTCTTGGTATAATTTTCTTAATATGGTTAAATACTTTTTTATACATATTTATAAATAAAATATAGATAAAACTCCTTTAAACTTATTTTTATAATAAAATACACTAGGGTTAAAACTTCGTCTTTTGATTTTTGATCTTACAGATCAAAGATAGAAATTCTTACAAAATTTACTTAAATTGCTCATATTTTAAATAAAATAACACAGGGGCTTCATGTAAAAATAATTAATATTGGGTTTAAATAATTATAATGGTAATATTTTGGTAATTACATTGATGAAGTTAAAGAATTATTAAAAATAGATTCATATTTTTTTATATTGATAAAATATTTTATTAAAGATAAACCTAGAAACATCATTAAGATAAGTTTTATAGGATAGAGTATATTAAATAATATAGAAATTAAAAATAATCCAAAAATAACCCATACAAAATTTCTATTGTAATAGATACCTAATATAACACCATACATTCCCATATTGCCATTATTTTGATAAATTTGCAAAATATTTTCAATTTGAATTGGCAACAATAAAATTAAAAAAAATAACAATAAATTGTTATTCATAATTATTTATTTGTTAATCTGATTTATCTTTTAAATAAGAATAACAGTCACTTTAAGAGATTTTTATTTTTGGCAACAATAGTTAAATCAAATATTTTGCAAATTTATCAAAAAAAGAAAATAATACTATTATGAGATAAAATAAAAGATTAAAAAATTATTTTTTTATATTATATACAAGCCATTATTAAATAAATTAATTTTATTAAATATAGTCATTATATGTAAACGAGCCATTATTAAATATAATCAAGCCATTTATTAATAATTGTTCCACTATATTGTCTATCAAGTCCTTTTATTTTTTTATTTGATTACTATTTAATTGTAAATCTTCTAAACTTACTAATGTATTTAGTCCTTTTAATTCTGAAATGTTGTTATTAGATAAATATAATTTTTGTAAACTTGTTAATGTACTTAGTCCTTTTATTTCTGTTATTTTATAAGTGCATAATTTTAATGCTTTTAAATTTGTAAATTTATATAATTTATATAATAACAAATTTAAATTTTCAGACGTATCTATTCTTAATGATGATATACTTAAATAATTAATATATAATTCTGTCATAAAGTTAATTATTATAATATTAAATATTAAAAAAATTAATTTTTTAATTATACATAAGCTATATAGAAGAAAAATATAATTAACTTTGAGATAAAAAATTATAATGTCTTTAAATATTAATAATAAATTAGAAATACATATAAAAATTTATTATTAATATTTAAAATATAATGAGTTTATTTAATGAAATTGATAGTGATGTAAATATATGTTATGAACATAAAATGTTTCAAATTATTGATAATTTAATTAATAATTTAGTTGATTATAAAATTTATAATGAAACAATGCAAAAGTTATACAATATTATTGAAAAAATAAATTCTGTTAGTATGGAATTTGTATTAATAGTAATTTATAAAAACTTGTCATCAATTAAATGGCAAGTTAAAAATGGTGCATTAGAATTATTAAATTATTGTGCTATTAAACATGGAAAAATAATAAGTTATTATATTCCAGATATTATTGAAAATCTAATTGTTATGTCAAATGATGTTAAAAAAGAAATAAAATTAAGTGTTAAAAATTGTTTTGAATCAGTTGCTAAAACTATTAGTAATGTAGATATTATACAACTAATACCATATGTTATTTCAGCATATATGAACCCAATAAATGAAACACAAAATGCATTAGATAAATTAGTTAGTACACCATTTGTTAATGATATTGATTTACAAACATTAGGATTTTTAACTCCATTATTGTTAAAATCAATGAGGACTAGAAAAATGGTTTATCAAAGAAGAGCAGCTCTAGTTATTGAAACATTATGTAAATTAATTAAAGATCCTATATATGCAAAAATATTTTATCCAAAATTAGCACCTGAATTAGAAAGATATAAAGAAGAAATTGCTGAAGTAGAAATTAGAAATGTTTGTGCTAATTCATTAGATATACTAAATAAAGTGTATGAACAAGGTAATAATAAATTACTTGACAGTTTTACTTATGAAAATTGTGTAAATGAATATAAACAAATTTTTGAAAAATATAATTTAGATTTTAATAATGAAATTATTGAATATTCATGTAGTTTATCTTTTATTTTAGCAAAAAATCAAATTCTTGACGATAGTCTATGGTCTAATTGTATTTATGATTATTTTAAATTTTTAACAACAGAAGATAAATTAGATGAAATTTATACTGAATTAAAAACAAATATTATTAAACATATTGTTATTAATGAATATAACCCAGAAGATGATGAAGAAAATCTTTGTGATTGTATGTTTTCATTAGCATATGGTACACGTGTATTATTACATCAAACACCATTCAAAGTTAAAATTGGTAGAAAATATGGTTTAGTTGGACCAAATGGCGCAGGTAAATCTACATTAATGAAAGCAATTGCTAATAAAAATCTTCAAGAATTTCCTCAAGATTTAAAATGTATTTATATTGAACATGATATTCAAGGAAATAAATCTGAAATGACTGTTTTAGAATATTTATTAAATGATGAAAAAGTCATCGAGCAAGGATTAACTAAAGATTTTATACATGAATCATTAATTGATATTGGATTTTATAAAGAAATGATTGATGGTCCTGTAACAGCATTATCTGGTGGATGGAGAATGAAACTATCTTTATGTAAAGCAATGTTACTAAAACCAGATATGTTATTACTTGATGAACCAACAAATCATTTAGATGAATTTGCTGTAAAATGGTTAGTTAACTATGTACAAAATTTAACAAAAACAACATGTTTAATAGTATCACATGATACAAAATTTTTAGATAATGTATGTACTAATATTATTCATTATGAAAACTTAAAGCTTAAAATGTATAGAGGAAATCTTGCTGATTTTGTTAAATTAAAACCTGAAGCTAAACAATATTATTCATTAACTACAGACAATTTATCATTTACTTTTCCTGATCCTGGACTATTAGAAGGTGTTAAATCTTTAACTAAAGCTGTCTTAAAAATGAAAGACTGTTATTTTCAGTATCCTAAAGCAATAAAACCACAATTAGTTGATGTAAGTATTCAAGTATCATTAGCTAGTAGAGTAGCAGTTGTTGGTGTTAATGGTGCAGGTAAATCAACACTTATTAAATTATTAGTTGGTGAAATTGAACCAAATCAAGGTTTAATTGAAAGACATCCTAATGTACGAGTTGCATACGTAGCACAACATGCTTTTTACCATATTGAAGATCATTTAGAAAAAACTCCAATTGAATATGTAATGTGGAGATATAGAGGTGGTTATGATAAAGAAGCTACTGGTAATGATGCATATACACTAACACCTGAAGAATTAGCAGCAATTCAAAAACGTGCTAAAGAAAATAAAGAAATGATAATTACTGAATTACTTAATAGAAGAACTGGTAAAAGAGAACATGAATATGAAGCTAAAAATGATCAATTAGATATTACTCAATGGTTTACAAAATCTGAATTGATACAAATGGGTTATGAAAAAATGGTTAAAGAAAAAGATTTACAAATTGCTTCTGAATCTATGTTAGGACAAAGAAAATTAACTACTGGTGAAATTCAAAAACATTTTGATAACTTTGGTCTTGAACCTAATTTTGCGCAACATAGTAAAATTGGTAGTTTATCAGGAGGACAAAAAATGAGATGTACTCTTGCTGGTTGTACATGGAATTTACCTCATATTATTATTCTTGATGAACCTACTAACTTTTTAGATAGAGATTCACAAGCAGCATTAACAGGTGCTATTAAAAATTTTAAAGGTGGTATTTTAGTTATTTCTCATAACTCTGAATTCTATGAATCAATTTGTACAGATAAACCAGAAAAATGGCTTTTAGAAAGTGGTAAATTATCAATTATGGGAGGTGAATGGATGGATGCAGTTGAAAAAGCTAGAAAGCAAGCTGAAAAAGATGCAGCTAAAAAATTAAACTTTAATCAAGATGAAGAAAAGTTTGATTCATTAGGTAATAAAGTTGAACAGAAAATAGAAAAGAAAGAACTTGATAGAGGGCAGAGAAAAGTTTTACTAAAACAGAAAAAAGAAATGGAAAAACGTGGTGAAGATACATATGAAATTGACCAATTATTAGGTCTTGAATAAATTTATTTTTTTAACTTAAAAATAATAATATTTTTTATTATTATTCATTATCTTCTTCCGATACATAAAACTTGATATTTTTTGATAGATATATTTATAAGTTTCGTCAAAAACTTTGTTTTTTGACTCAATAACCTAAAAAATATATTTTATAAAATAAATAATTTAATAAATAAAAATATTAAATTAAATAAAATATTTAATTATACACTTTTTTACATTTCAAACGCCGATTTTATATTAAATGCGCTTCAATGTGTAATAAAAAATATTTGGATTAATATAAATGATAATTTGTTCAAATCGTAATTGTAATTATAATATGCCACCAGATTATTTTAATGTACATTGGGCATATGAAGAAATAAAATTACGCCGAAACCAGATAAATGAGTATGATAAATATGAAAAAATACTAGATAGTTTGATTAAAACCGAATTATTTTGTATAACATGTTGTATTAAACAGAGTACTATGATATGTAGCAACTGTAATATACCAAAAAAAGATTATTCTATTGGATATACCCATAAACCAGACAAAATGTAAAATCGGCGTTTGAAATATAAAAAGGTGTAAAACAAAAAATCGTTAATAGCATATATTTTCCATTTAATAAATTACAAAAAAAATAAATTACAATAACATGTAATTACATGTTAAAAAATTTAATCCTATTACTTTATTATATATGTATTCTTTGATTTAGTTGTAAACATTTATATAAAATGCAATTTTTTGATTATTACCATCCAACAAATGACATATCAATTAAATTCATAATAATAGTATGCTTAGGAAAACATCTATCATTATCATTTAATGCTAAAATATAGTTAATAGTAGATGCAACCATTAAATGACTACATGTACCTGCAGAATAAACTGTTGATCCTCCTTTTTCAGGATGTACATCTTTTGGTATAAAAGATAAATCATTATCCTCATTTTCCAAAGCATTTTGAATTTGACATATTACATTTTTAAGAGATAGATCATGATTATCTAAATATTTAGGATCAGAATCTCGTAATCCTTGTAAAAAATAACTGATAGTATGACCATAAAAAGGTTCAGTTCCGCCTAAAATCATTAATTTATTAAATTTGATGCATGCTAAGCTAACAGCAACATCAAAATAATCACCATAATCAATAGTATTATATACAATATTGCAATTTTTAATTAATTCGATAACTGTTGACCAATTTTTTATTGCATCAATATTAAATGTATTAACAATAGTATTATTTTGTGATATTGAACATTCAATAGAATCTGAATTTTCATGTTTATAAATACGATTATTAATATGGGATTGTTCTAATACTTCTTTAGCACAATCAACTTTATATTTACCAACATGTGATTGATTATATAAAATTTGTCTATTTAAATTATGATAATCGACAGTATCATAATCCAAAAGTATAATTTCTTTAACACCTAATCTTGCAAGATCCATAGAAATATTTGTACCTAAACCACCCACACCTAATACTAGACATTTTAATTCAGATATAATAGTTTGATTCCAACCTTTTAATTCTTCTTGTCGTTGAAAGATAGATCTAATATTCATTTTATATTATAAATATTATAATAGATGTAATATTTATAATTTTCAATAATTTATAAATGAAAAAGATTAAATTTCAATTGAAACAACTGAATTATTTTTTGTAATGTCATTTAAATAACCATCAATAGTATAGAAAAATGAGTCTAATTTTGGAAAGTCATATAATGTTATAATATCATTTTCATGCCAATTAGTAGAACCATTTTCTTTTAATTTTTCTAATCTCCATTTAATTGCCATTTTAAGTGGATTATTATATTTTTTTGTTGAAAACATTTTTGACTCTTGAATATTATCAATTTTAATTCTAGCTTCATAATATTCATAACCTCGTAAATTTGTAGTTCTAATACCTGATATATAGTTTGAATCATAATTTTTTGGTCCAACAGTTTTATTTTTATTATTTTCACTAGGATTTGAATCTCTTAAATTAGATAATTTATTATTTAATGGATTACGATCAATATGATCTACAAAATTAAATCCAGTAATATAATTATGGAAACATTTATTTTTTCTATCAATTAATATACCAACATAATATTTTGCATTATCATTTGAACTCTTTGTAACAAATAATGTATTATTTTCGATGATATTTATAAATTTACTATCTGTTGTAAATGATAAATCTTTATCTAATTTAACTTCAATAGTGTCGTTATCAATAAATCTATATTTATTTCTTGTTAATCTTAATTCATCAGATAATTTCATTCTAATTTCATTAAGTTCATCATATTTTTGTTGTTTATTTGTTTCATCAAATTTAGCATATTTAGTAATATTATTGTTATTATTATCTTTAATAACCATATTCCATGCGGAATCATTATTTCTGCAAAATATGGTTCCTGCATATTTTCCACCTAACCATTTATTTAGATTAATTTGGACAATATTTTCATTTGGTTTAACATCAAGTTTATCTCCATGCTTTCCTAAATTACTTAATGTTAAATTTAATGGATTACCATCTTTATAATAAATAGATTCTGCATCTAAAAATAATCGATGTAATGGTTGATGAACCTTTTTTTCAGAATACAAAGGATAAAATTGGGATCCATTTTTTGTTTTCTTCTCTTTTACAGACAGATCATAACCCATAATTTTTGGTAAATTTATTCTATCAATAATAGCTATTTTATTTAATGATAATTCAACTTCTGCTAATTCATCAGATATAAATCTAATTCTATTTTTAATTTTATCTGATGGTGTTGAATCTAAATTTAATTTATATAGTTGATTTACTGTATTTTGGAGATCATTTTTATTATAACTAATTAGTTGATAACAATAAGGCGATCTAATTCTAATTTTATCTCTAATAAGTTCAATAGTGCCAGCTAGATTTCCATATATCCATTCAGATGGATATAGACCATTATATATAAAATCATATGTAGGAGTTAACATGTTTATATTATGTATAAAATAATATATTGATTTATCTTTAAATGTATTACATTTATTGTCAATTTTTTAGTTGGTTATAACTTTTTAACGCAATCTTAACACTAAATGGAGGGTACTTTCTTTCTGGATATTATAATCTTGAAGAGTACGACCATCTTCTAGCTGTTTACCAGCGAAGATAAGACGCTGTTGATCAGGAGGGATACCTTCTTTATCTTGAATTTTTTGTTTAACTGTTTCTATACTTTCAGATCCTTCTACTTCTAGAGTGATAGTTTTACCAGTAAGAGTTTTTATGAAGATTTGCATTATATAATTGTACTTATATATATCAACAATAATTTAAAGACTTTTAACTTCAATTTTTTTATTTTTATATTATATATTAATATAAATGTCAAATTTAGTAGATTTTACTAATCAAATATTTATTTTATATGGAGGTTTCGATAAAGATAAAGAAGTATTATTAAATAAAATAGACAAAAATAAAATAGAAGAAAATAAAATAGTAATAGTCGTTAAAGATGAAAATAAAATAAAAGAAGATGAAAATAAAATAAAAGAAGATGAAAATATAATACTAACTGAATTTAATGATGAAATATTAAAGATAGGATTAATAGATGTAGTTAAATTAGGAGAAAATGAATATATAGTTAATAATCGTCCAATAGAATATAATGAAATAGAATATGATGATCAATATTTTGAAGAAATAAAATATGAAGGATTAATAGAAATAGATCAGGATAATAATTTAAACAAAAATATATTTAATACAACAGATATAATTAAATTAAATAAAATAGATGAATTAACAAAAGACAAAATATTAAACATAAACACAATAATATAATTTATATATAATAATATATGGATAATATCATTAAAATTAATAGTTCAGAACTATTAGATATAAATGAATATACAAATATTCATAAAAGATTGAATAATAATATGGAATTAGTAAATACAAATTATACAGACAATAAAATTAGAGTATTAAGTGATACATCAACAAATAGTTTTATTAATGTTTTTATAAATGATAATATTGACAAACGTTTATTTATTGAATATATATATAATAAAATAAACAGTGATATTAAAATGCATCTACATAGTAATTTAATAAAAAGTAATAATTTACCATTAAATGGGAAAGAGTATATTAAATTTTTATTTAAAGGTGGCAATTTATTTACAACATTATATGATAACTATTTACAAAGTGTAAATCAAGTAAGAAGAGATAGAAAAATTGCAGAAATTATAGCAAACAATTTTAATACAGCATTTTTATCATCAGATAATGACTTTTCATTATTAATAATAGCGGATGATAATATAAGATATGACATTATTAGACAAATAGCAACTAAAATAATATATGATTCATTACAAGACATATCGGCATTTTTTAATAATTTGTATATCAATAAAGTAATTCGTAATCAACAAACAAATGCAATACCATTTCCATTACTACAAAATAATCCAGATACTTTATTAATTATGAATGCTAATAGTAATTTAATTAAGAAAATAAATAGAGCAATTGCCGGAGCTAAAATTGTATGTCATGAATTGAGTAAAAATAAAGCATTTTATAGAAAACTATTATTAGATGCTAACACTAATTTATGGCAAATAGTAAATGTATGTTCAAACGTAATTTATACGAATATTACATCAAATGGTATATTAAATTATATAAATAATGATAATGCAAATAACATATTAATAATAATAAGAGAAATAATTATAACAAGAAATTATATAAGAAATTTTCGTATTATAAATGCAAATACATCAAATATGCATCTTTTACAATTATATTTAGAATTGTTAGATTATGTTTTTTCAATAAATGATATATTAGCAAATAAATTATTTATAATACCAAGAAGTATATATGATGATATTAAGAGAAAAATAGACAAAAAAATAAACTTATATAAATTAAGATTATCAAAAAGTAATTTTTATTCATTAGTAAAATTTACTAGATTTATTACAGATTTAAAAGATCAATTAAGAGGAATTACAAATGTAAATTTATATGAAAATAAAAATGGGAAAATATTAACATATACATTAAATAATATTGCAACAACTTCAAATATAAATTTAATGATAACAAAATCAGATGATATTATAATATATCCCGATAATTTAAAAAATAAAATAGTAATAAATAATATAAAAAAACCATATAATTATCATAAAGTAACAGCTAATTTTTTAATTTATAAAACACATGATTATGCTCAAATAAATTTTGATTTGTTACGTATTAAATTTAATATAAAATTAATAAATAAATTATCAGTAAATGGTAGTATAATATCAAAAATGATTCCATCAGAATTTATAGATATTTCAATACCACATTATAATGACACTACAAATTCAAGTACATTAAAAAATTATACTAATTATACTCAATTTATTGAATATAATAATGTTTTACTTGAAACATACAATAATAATTATATAATAAAAGATTTTCAATATGTATTTTTTGATCAAAATTATTGGACACCCATATTTGATGGTAAATATAGAAAAAGATTAATACGTTATATATTTTTTCAATATAATTTATATAATAACATAAATGTAATCAATCCAATTGTATTTAATGTAAATTTGAATGATATTATAAATATAATTGGAAATATTTTTATAAATATTTTAAATCCTAATATTTTAGTAGATCCTGCACAAAATATTTTAGTAAATAATATATTTGTAACAAATGTATCGACAATTAATTTATTAAATATATACACAAATATAGATTTAAAAAATATTATTATCGATAGATATTTTGCAATTGATTATAATTATTTACTAATACAATTATTAAAAAATGTTATATTGATGGCATTAATATATAAATTACCTAATAATAGTGCATTATTAGTTATAAATCACTTTAATAATAAATATAAACTAGAAAATCTCCAACTAGCTGATATTCCAGGATTAAAGATTAAAATTCATGATTATATTGAATTAGTTAATAACTTATATATTACATGGAATCAAATATTTTTAATTTAATAATTTAATTTATAATATAATTGTATTATGGATCAAAGTAAATTCATATTTGACATTGATAATTTAAAAGTATCAAATAATGAACAAAATGGTAGTGGTTATATATGTAGAAATGATAACAACAATTTTATTAATTATATGTACAATACATTTAATAACAATTTAATAAATAGAGCTGATAAATTTAGATTAATATACACTAACTTAGTTATGAATTATGTATCATATGTAAATGAAGTAGATGTTTCAAAAAAATACGTTACATTAATATTATTATTATTTTTAATGGAATATGAATTTTATTTATTAGTTTATGGAATAAATGATGATAGCTATGGTTATAGTTTATTGGCTAATGAAAATAAAAATAATATTGAACCAAATCTTGTAGTATATGAAGAAAATATACGTAATAATAATTTAATTGCCACTGTAAATTATCGTAATAATTCTATTATTGTACCTATATATACACAAAATTATAATGGTCTTGTAACAAATGATGATAGAATATATTATAGATCTATAATAAAATATGTTACAAGTGATTTTAATATATTATTTGATTTATTTTGTGATGAAATGGATAAATATTTACAAATGTTTACTGATTCATTTGTTAAAGAATTAATTATCCAATTAGATTTAATTCAAGGAATTGCAAATTCAAATGATATAATTAGATTACATATTTTTGATAATAAAAATATGCACATTGACAATATAAATATAAACTGGTTAAACAGTATTAGAATTATAAATGGTGGTATTTATACTGTTCAAATAAATAATGCAATTAGTAATGCATTAAATACGGCTATAAGTAATCATAATACATCAAATAGTCCATATATTGCAGATGCATATGGATTTTTTTCAAGATTATTTTTGTTTTTAAGAAGAAATTCAAATCCAGGTATAAATAATAATTATTATGGTTGTTGTATTACAAGTACATTAATGGAACAGTATTTTATATCACGATTATATATACCATCTATAAATTATAATTTAGTTTTACAGTCTCAACATACACTTAATAATAATATTACGTATACTAATCTAGATAATTCGAATACTAATCTACATAATTTTCATTTACTTTTACAAACTAGATTAAGACAATATATTGAAAATAAAGGAACTACTGATGCAATATTAAATAATGGTCCTTCTCCTAGACCAGATGCATTAAATATTAGAAGTATACGTGGATATAATATAAGTCATTGGACTTCAAATTTAAGAAATTTAAATCAAAATCAAAATATATATAATTATAGATTAATTCCAAGTAGTGTTAGAGATAAATTTATCACATATCCTAATATGAATATTTTAACAGATAGTAATAATTATTTCATTTCATTAGTTTATTCATTAATAGATTACTATTGGGCTTTTATGGATAAACTCGAAAATATAACATTATTGAATAATAATTTTAATTCTCCTGGAAATAGATCATATCCTAAAGTTATAATGCATTATTATTTAAATACAATTTTACCAGTTTTAGATACTGGTTTAACAGGTGCAAATGGACCATTACCTCAACTATATACAAATTATATTTCTAATTTTGATAGATAAATTTATTATATCATTTTCTCTGATATTGCTACCAATTATATTTGTAATATAAAGAAATAATAAATAATCTTATTATTATGGGTTGTGACTATTATATCTTAAAAGTTTTACGTATTTATTATAACGAAACCGACTATTTAGATGTTGAATTAAACAGAGAAAGAGGTTATTATTATTATCAATTTGATGAAGATGAAGAACAATATGAAGATAAAGTAAGTGAGTATATAAACGATATTCTAACACCTAAAATGAAACCTATTATGTTATACGATAATAATAATTTCATTCAACTATCTTTTGAAACAAAATATAAAATGATTATAGATAATAAAATAAATAAAAATAATATAAGATGGGATGACATACACAAAATTGTAAAATTAGAACAAAGATATGAAAGAGAATAAATAAATTTAAATAATAAATATAAAATAATATCTTTATGCTTGACCTGTAATAATACCAGATTCAATACCACATTCATCAGATCCTCTGAGAATTCTAAACATACCTTGTTCACCCCAAGAATCATTCCAAGAATTTACACATAACCAATAAGGTTCATTAGATGTATCATCGATACCCCAACCAATTAGTTTGATTGCATGACCGCCTAAATATTTACCAGTTGTGTGTTTATAAACTCCACCAGTATATGATTCGAAATCTTCATAAACACTTAGTGTAGCTGTGACAGTACCATAATTCATAATGTCTTGATAGATATCATTTAAATTTCGAAGTGAATATGAAGTAGAAGCTTTAACTTTAGTATAATGACCTTGTCCAGTACATGTCGAATAACATTTTGGTGTACTATATTCTTCATATGTTGTACATGATTGAAGACCATTTACTGGTTCTACATGATGAGCACATGGTGGAAAAGGATATGGTTCACATGTATTAGAATCATCATAATCACCACCTATAACGACACCAGTTTTTACAAACCAATCCCAAGCAGCACTAGGTTGACCACCATTACATCCCTGAGACATTCCACAATTAAGTCCAGAACAACAAGCTAATGTATCGGCAGTTGAAAATAATACAGTATTATTTCCTGTTTTAATACAGAATCTGTCATTGAATGCTTCGGTTGATCCAAATGCCCAACAAGAACCACAATTAGATTGATCTCTAATATGACCTACAATATTTGCACATTGTGGCCAAGCTTTTTTAGTATCAAAAGAGGTAGGTATAATTTCTAATTCTTTATAGACTAGTTCAGGTAACTTATAGTATGAATTTTCATGAGGTAATACAGTTAAATATTTATTTGTAGGACTTGCTAAAACACTAACGATAAAGATTGTATAGACAGTTAAAATAGCTTTAAACATAGATATAGATATACAAATACAGTTATTAAATTAAAATAAAAAGTTGATTTATCAATTTTTTATATAAGATTAAGTATTTACTATTAACAAAATAAATAATGGATAATCTAATTTCAAGTATTATTGGCACAGGATGTGCTGAAATTATAACATTACCAATATGTACTATTAAAACTGTTTATCAAAACTCTGATGAAAAAAAAATTACTACTATTATTAAACAAATATATAATAGAAATGGTTATATTGGGTTTTTTCAAGCTTCATTGCCTGCTATTTCATCACAAATATTATCAACTTCTACAAAATATTATTTTTATAATGTTATCAAAGAAAAAAGAGGAACAGATTCAAAAGATATAATGTCAAATTCTATAAACGGAGCTCTTGGTGGTATTTTAGGATCATTATTTTCACATCCATTTGATGTATGTAAAAATTATATACAACGAAACGAAAAGTTTAATATTAAAATAAATATTAAGACATTATATCAAGGATATTCGGCATCAATTTTGAAAAATATAGTATTACATTCTTCATTATTTCCAATATATGATTATTATAAAATTAAATTTGATGATAATCAAATATTGGCATCAATATGTACAACCATAACATGTAGTTTAATTGTACAACCAGTTGATTATTATAAAACAGTTTTAATGACAGGAAATAATTTTACAGATTTTAGAAACCCTTATAGAGGATTTAGTTTACTGTTATCTCGTTCAATACCTCATTTTATGTTGACCATGTGTGTTACTGAATATATTAAAAAAATGATTAACTAATTATAAAAAAAAAATATCTAACTATTGTTTTATAATATGCCAATCGGACGAAAATTAAAAAATAATATTTCTGATAATGATAAATGTGGACCTAATTGTAAAGTAAAAAATTGTCAAAAATGTAATAGTCATGAAAAAAAAGCAGGTTCTAAAAAAGTAGGTTCTATGAAAAAAAAAGCAGGTTCTATGAAAGTAGGTATATCTATGAAAAAAAAAGCAGGTTCTAAGAAAATAAAAGCAGGTTCTATAAAAAAAAAAGCAGGTTCTAAGAAAATAAATAAAAAAGAAATGGTAAATAAAGCTAAAATATCAATGAATATTTAAATATTTATAAATTGTATTGATTGTAAGTTCTAAAAAAACAGGTAGATCATTAAAAACTAATCTTATTTTATTATCAATAAAAAATCATTTAATATAATTATTAATATAATTATATTAAATATCAAAATTCCAATCATCTAATAGACCACCATTTAATATATTAATTGGTTTCGGCATATTTCCATAAAAATAATTAATTTTATTAATTTTATCATATGTGCTTACGCTATTTAATTTTAGATAATTCAATAATTCATTTTTTTGATGGTTTTCGATAATTTTTTTTGTTAATATTTTGTCTTCTATTATTGGAAATCTCTCATCGTTTCCTAATTTATCTTGAAATTCATAATTTTTAAAGACAAAGAGATAAGTTATAATTTTTATAAAATTCATTTGTATATGTATATAAATTTTATTTTTAAATATTTTTAATATCATCACTTGGTTTATTAATATATTTTATATAATCATTAATATTTGTATCTAAAAAATATATAATAATAGTAATGTTATCATCACTGCCAAGTTCAATCGCTTTTTCTGCTAATTTGGTTGCAATATTAGTTTCAGATTTTTTTGTTTTATTACATTCTAAAATTTTAGGATTATTTATAATATTTTCATATATTATATTACAGACCATTTGATTATCCATTACATCCCATAAACCATCAGTTGCAACAACTATAAATTTATAATCACAATAATAATGATTAACATCTGGTTTATGTTCGACATATTTTTTTTGATCAAAATCTCCTAAAGCACGTGAAACAGCTAAAACACCATTTATACGTGGAACATCATTTTTTTCAAAAGTAATTTCTCCACCTAATTGTTGTATTCTAAATCTTTCTAATGGCATATCTGGTTTATGATCTAGTGTAAGTGATTCAGCAATCAATCGTTGATTACATCCAATAGCTCTACTATCACCAGCCCACATAGAAGTGATATATTTTTTTCCTTTGAATTCATAAACGATACACACACATACAGTAGTACCTTGGAGAGTACTTTTACTATGTTTAGCATTTAAATCATTTTGTAAATTATCAAAGGTAGAAACAATATAATTTGTATATTTAGAGATAGGTTTTGGACAGTTATCATTCATCATATTTTGTTTATAGAAATATTGTGGTAAAGTTTTTGATACGGTCTTAGAAATCTCACCACCTCCATGTCCATCAAATACTCCAAATAAATCTACATTTAATCTTGAAAAATTTTCTGTTTCAGTCAATGATAAATCATTACTTAAATAATTTTTAATTACATAGACGTCTTCTTGATATGGTCTATTACCTTGAGTAGTATATAAATGATATATCATAATTATATAATTAGGATATATATAATTAAAAAACTATTAAAACTAATTTATAAATTTCAATCAAGTATAAAAAAAAATAAATTAATAGATAATGAATAGATATATTATAGTTGAATCTCCATTTGATAATACAGCATTAATTCCCAGGAATATATATACTATTCCACAAATAGTCAATACTAATACTATTAATTTAAATTTATTAATTGCTAAAATTATTTTAGCACAATGTAAATTTAAAATGAAAAAATGGATTAAATCTAAAAGTATGTATTACTATTATTATGATTGCCTATCATTAGAGAATAAAAAATATATAATAGATAGCATTTATAATAATGTTGATGTTTATGACGATAAATTAAATAAAGTGCTAAATGGGAATATCTTAGTTAAAATGTATGATAACATTTATTAGTTAACGATTGGCATCCATTTTTTAAACTTATTATTATATACACATTTATTTATAAAAATTTCTAAATCATCTCCCATTTTTTTACAATAATGTGATGTTTTAATATTAGAAATATGCGCGATACCTACTTTTTGTTCTTTTGTTAAATTTAAATATATTTTATCTTTATTAGAATATTCATAAATTTCATAAACATCACTAATATTTGTTTTTCTAAGAACAAACTCATTTACTAATTGATTATCTGTTTGATTTGGTATACATTGCATTGATATTGGTATTGCAGGTATACTTAAACTTACATATTCTTTAAAATTATTATAACTAGTAGATCTTAATTGAATAAATTCTGTATCATTAATATAAATATATGTTTTACCAGATCGTTCAGGCATAAAGATTAAACCATTTATTTTTAATTTACTATTTTTAATTTTATTAAAAATGAGATCACCTAATTGATCCATATTATAAATACTAGATCCTCTAATAATAAATTTTTGATCTAATCCATTATTTATTTTAGGTAATAAAGTTTCAATATCATAAATTTTATCGATTAATTTAGATGTTAACATTTTAACTCCGCCTTTAACATAAATATCAGAAATTAAATATGTTAAATTATTTGGATCAGTACCATTATTTATAAATTTACCATCAAAAATTGTTAATGGATATAATTCTTTATTATTTATATGATCAAACCAAAAATTATATAATTTATAATTATTTGGATTCATTTGATTTTGATAAAATTTAAGATCTTTTTTATTGATAAAACATTGATACCGTTTACCATCAATTTCACAAAAAATTAACCAACAATTTACTCCCATAATATGAGGAGTTATATATAATTGTTCTTTTTTGATACTTTCAAAGCTTTTATTATCATCTAATAATTGATATCTGAAATTTGATACATTTAAATTTTCATAAATCATATTAATAATAGAATCCTTAATACTATTATTAGTAATTTCTTTGAATGTAGATAATTTGCTAAATGTTTGAATCTCCATATATTAATAATTAGTTAATTGTTATCTATTTAAATAAATAAATTATTTTTTCAATTTATTTATACCAATGAATATGTATCAAATTTTGTTGTACCATATTCTTTATTATTTCCTAATTTAAAACTATTAGATATTTCTCTTGGATTCATATTCTCTAAACTACTATACTGTTTATGATTATTTGTTGATAATCTATCATACATTTCCCATAATGTTTCATCTTCATTACCTTCTTGACGATACCAATTTGGATTTAAAACAGGATTTGCATCTGAATTTTT
>Ga0209550_10001920_pt1 | contig 20096 bp, 15 predicted proteins | sample LauGreSuBDMM15SN_2_FD_187567 | JGI IMG/M metagenome (GOLD analysis project Ga0209550, IMG submission 187567) | Freshwater lake microbial communities from Lake Michigan, USA - Su13.BD.MM15.SN (SPAdes) (version 5) | ecosystem: Environmental > Aquatic > Freshwater > Lake | place: Lake Michigan... | reverse complement strand
TTTAAACTCTTCCCGGCTAAAGGAAACTCATTATTACATTTTAACATATTCTGAAAATTTGTACAATCACTTTTTTTCGGGTGAGTAGTTACCTATTTTTTTATTTCTATCAGTCATAAAAGAGTCTAAATAAGTGATGAGATCTAAAACTACACCAAAACATAATTGTATCCATATTCCGATCCGCAGCTGCCGATGTAACCTCCAACTTTTTAGCTAAAGATTTGCACTCAGGAAAAAGATATGAAATAGAATCAAAGATCCAAGAGAGAATGAATGAACTATTACAGAAGAGAGGTGTAATCATTGAAGCTGTACTCATGAAAAGTATCACTTTACCTTCAGGACTTGCAACTTCCATAGAACAAAAACTGCAAGCAGAGCAAGATGCCGAAAGAATGAACTACATCATACGCCAAGAAAAAATGGAAGCAGAAAGAAGAAGGATTGAAGCGGAAGGAAATAGGGATGCATAGAGAATTTTATCCGATGGTCTCAATCCACAAATCATACAGCTAAGAGGTATAGAAGCCTTTAGAGAACTATCCAAATCACCAAAAGCTAAAATAATCATAACCGACGGTAAAACTCCTTACCTCATATCCAATTAAAACTCTATATCGGGATTATTTTTTTCACTTTAAAAGCAGATTATAAGGATAAAAAAATGCTAAAATATCTAAAAAAAATAGCTTTCATTTCTCTAATCATTTTCTTTTTGCCATTATGTGTTACAAAGAAAAAAGATGACTCTCTGCAAACTTTAATTCTATTGTCTTTGTTGCAGAGTATTAGTGCAGGGACAGGGACAGGGACTGATACAGGGACAGGGACAGGGACGGGGACTGATACAGGAACAGGAACAGGAACAGGGACAGGGACAGGGACGGGGACGGGGACGGGGACTTCCGTTACCAGTTGTGAATCTTCTACTACTGGTGATCCCCTTTATGTATACCAGTGGCATCTAAGCAATGATGGAACTTTGTCAACTGCGGTGTCTGGCGAGGACGCGAAGGTAAATCCAATATGGTCTAGCGGAAATTTCGGTCAGGGTGTTCTTGTTGCTGTAGTTGATGATGGGTTGGAAGTTGCACATGAAGATTTGAAAGACAATGTATCAACAGCGGTTAGTGGGTATAATTCGCGTGGCGGAACAGATCCAAGTCATGCTTCTACTGCTTCAGGTCATGGAACTAACGTTGCTGGAGTGATCGCAGCAAGATACAATAATGGAATTGGAACTCGTGGTGCTGCACCTTGCGCTAGCTTAACTGGAAGAAATATTTTAGAATCGTCTGTAACAACATCTGTAGAGACAACAGCAATGACACAAAGTATTTCAAAAATATTTATTTCAAATAATTCTTGGGGAGCACCAGACAAAACTGGAACTCTTGCCGCAGCTAGTTCCACTTGGCAGTCTGCCATTGATTCTGGTTTATCTACAGGAAGAAATGGGAAGGGAGCAATATATACTTGGGCTGCTGGAAATGGAGCAAGCAATGCATTTACTCCATCTACAATTACACCTACGATTACAGGAATTACCCTTCCTTCAACTTCAATGAACCAAGAAATTGATAACTCCAATTACGACGGTCAGGCAAACTATTATGGGGTAATGGCTATTTGCGGCGTTGGTATAAACGGGAAGAAAGCGTATTATTCAGAAGAAGGGGCTAACCTTTGGGTATGCGCTCATACGCAGGGAAATAGCGGAACAGCAATGACAACTGCCATCACAACGACTGACCCGAGTGGCTCTGCTGGATACAATACAAATGGGTCTAGTAGCAATTATTCTAATTTGAATTATAATAACAGATTCAATGGAACGTCATCCTCTACACCTTTAGCATCAGGCGTCATCGCTCTTCTGTTACAAGCAAATCCAAATTTAGGTTGGAGAGATGTAAGAGAAATTCTTGCACGCTCAGCAAGACGAAATGATTCTACAGATTCCGATTGGGTTGCCAATGGAGCTGGCATATTCGTAAATCATAAATATGGTTTTGGAACGATAGACGCTAACGCTGCTTTAACTTTTGCGAAGACTTGGACTCCTTTAACGGGAAGCCAAATTGTAACAACCACTCTTTGGCAAACAAACGGCGGAACTGCATTTGCAATCACTGACAATAATACGGGTGGTGTTTCGCAGAACATTACAGTTTCAGGCTCTGGAATAACTTCCATCGAATGGGTAACCTTAGAATTTGTGTCGGCTCATACTTTTTTTGGAGACCTAACTATAGTTTTGACAAGTCCTAGTGGAACAAAAAGTATTCTAGCTAAAAAACATAACTGTCTTTTAACGAGTGGTGCGCAAAGCACTTGTCCAATGAGTTCTGTTTCTAACACCTGGAAGTTTGGAAGTGCTAGACATTTAGGAGAAGCGGCTAATGGCACTTGGAGAGTGCAAGTTTGGGATACGGCTGCTATAGACTCGGGAAGTTTTGTCGGAAAACTTTCCTTTAGAGGAAGATAAGGAGATACTATGAAAATAAAATTAATTAAATTTATCGCAATATTTTTATTCACAAGTGTATGTACCATTGCACAAGAAAAGAAACAAAGTAACCCAGTCACTATTAGCAAAACACCTGTGACCTATTACGATGGAAAACAGCAGCTAACCATTTACAGATTAGAAGGCTATCTGGCTGAAATAGGTGTTAGTTCCGAAAAGAATGCTAAAGTAAAAAGTTTGGAATCTTCTGCAATGTCAGTGCGTAATATTGGTTATGCACAAATCTTTAAAGTTAGTGATCCAAACCTTGTAAGTGGCGGAAAAGTATCTACTAAGTCGCAAAACGTAGGAAACTTTTCAGCCGTCTATTCAAGAAGTGGTGACGAAAGTTCGTTTATACTTCCAGTAGGATTTATTGTGTCATATAAAAGCACAACAAGTGATTCACAAATTTCTGAATTGGAAGTAAAGTATTCTTTGAAGAAGGGAAAAAAACTTCCACTTGCAAATGTAAAATTCTATTCTTACGAAGCCAAAGCAGGACAAACATCGATGGATCTTGCGGCTAACGTTCGGTTAGAATCCATCGTAGAGTCAACTGCTGTGGACTTTATAGAAGAGAGATCGGTTAGGTAATCGGTCACATCGAACATGCAAAGTCGTTTGGTGCGTCCAAGCGCCGGGCGGAAAAATCGTGAGAGGTCTATCTGACAAATTTGCTATAGGTTTAACCTTCAGTATTTTTTCGTAACTACTCAGCGAGTTCGTAATAAATCCAAAAAACTAATTTTACTTTTTAATTTCAATTCTTCTTTAATCTCAAATCTCTTGGTTACTTTTTTCTTCTCTTTATGAAAAGAGAAGAAAAAAGTAACCAAAAAAGAAGAGAAACCCGGACGGTCGCACTTACGGTTCCCGAGTAGGGACATCCCCTTGTCCCGTAGAGGGATCGAGGGGAAACCTCCGGGGTATTGTACTACTCTATAGTTATCTAAAATACTTTGCAAACTGAAAAGCACCAGTTTTAAAAACTGTCAATAGGGACCTATTTTTAATTTCTATTGTCATTTTCCTTTAAAAATAAGACCAGATTATTGTCTGATTTAGATGGGCATATAAAAAGGATACCTGAAAATTTATGTCTTTTTCTCCTGTAAAAAATACTCGCATTAAAGTTGGCTATTTTTAATTATCGTGTAGAACGAAAAAGAATAGTTTGATTTCGATCTATTGCCCGGAATTCTAAGCAGGGATCTGAAAAAGGTATTTTTGAATAGAGTCCAAATCCCTTTGCGTGGCTTTTGCAGGGTAAAAATCTCATGGACAGTTATCTATTTGAATCAATTATTTCTTTAGAAGATCATTAGTTTGCTTATTATTATAAATATGAAACATTATAAACATCTCATCTTTATTGTAGCATATAATGCAGAAAAACATATCTGTTCAGTTCTTGATAGGATACCTAAATCCTTACATAATTCTGAAACTATTGATATTCTTATTATCGATGATGCTTCAAAAGATAAAACAAGTGAGCGAGCGGCAGAATGGGCAATTAAAGAGAAATCCTCTAATCTCAAAGTTCTTCGAAATTCGTACAATCAAAGATATGGAGGCAATCAAAAACTAGGCTATACCTATGCCATACAAAATAATTATGATTTTGTGATTCTTCTGCATGGTGACGGTCAATATGCACCTGAACTTTTAGAGCTATTCATAAAGACATATGAGGATAAACTTTCTGATGTTGTTCTAGGATCTAGAATGATTGATTGGAGATCTGCTCGTAAAGGTGGAATGCCCTTCTACAAACTTATAGGAAATACAATTCTTACTAGATTTCAAAATATAATTACAAAACAGAAAATCTCCGAGTACCATACTGGGTATAGAGGTTACTCTACTCAATTTTTAAAAGCTGTACCTTTTCATCTGAATACTGATGAGTTTCATTTTGATACAGAAATTCTTTTACAAGCCTTTCATATAGGTGCCCGAATTGATGAATTTGCAATTCCAACTCATTATGGAAACGAAGTTTGTCATGTAAATGGTATGAAGTATGCTGGGGATATCATTAAGTCCACTTTACAATTCAAAATGCATGCGATGGGGATGTTTTGTTCTTTAAAGTACCGAAATTTAGATTATTCTCACTATCAAGATAAATTAACAGGTGATTACACCTCACATAGCATGGCTGTCAAGTGGATCCATGAACTCAAACCAGATTCTGTATTAGATTTGGGTTGCGGAAAAGGTCATGTATCGCAAAAAATTCGAGAAAAAATGATTCGAGTTGTGGGAGTTGATCAATCTCCACCAAAACTCGGATCAGTGGATGATTTTCGTCAAGCTAATTTGGAAAAGGATCCAATCCCTTGGAATGGTGAGAATTTTGATGTTCTCCTTTTTCTGGATGTAATTGAGGAACTATCTGAACCTGAAGAATTCTTACTTAAACTTCGACATCATTCCCCAAATACAAAATTTAAACTTGTGATTTCTACTCCAAATGTTGCTTTCTTAGCTGTACGATTAAATTTACTACTAGGAAGATTTAACTATGCTTCAAGAGGGATCTTAGATATTACACATAAACGACTCTTTACAAAGTCATCTTTTCAAACTCTTGCGGAGGAAACAGGATACATCGTACAAAGATGGGCACCTGTCGCACCTCCTTTTGAAGCTGTAGTACCTGGCTTGTTAGGTAAATCCCTCGCCGCAATATCATCTTTTCTTTCTTTGATCCTTCCTGGTTTATTTGCATTTCAGTTTTTGTCTATTTGGGTTCCCAAACCTGGTGTGTCACAAATTCTCTTAGATGCAGAGATTTACTATACACCAGAACCAAAATCAAAAAAACCAATAAATTCATAGAGAAAAGAGAAATAAATTTCGTGAAAATCCTATCAAGACTCTTTCTGAGATATCCTCTTAAAAAAGATCCACTCTGGTTTACTTTGTCTTTTCTTTTTATTTGGGTTCTATCTGTAATCGTTCTATTCAAAAATCACGAAATTTGGAGGGATGAAGCAGATGTTTGGCTCATGGCTAGGGATTTACCCTATGAAAATTGGATTTCATACTCTAGGCATTCAGGTCATCCTCTCTTTTTTAACTTTATTATTTCCCTATTTGCAAAACAAGATTTTCCTTCTGTAGCACTTTTGTATTTAAATCTCCTAATGGGTCTTATCGCTGGTTTTTTGGTCTTTCGCTTTTCTCCTTTACCAATTCTCCTTAGGTCATTCATTCCTTTCTCTGTTTTATTTCTTTATGAATTTCCTGTTATCGCACGGAACTATTCGATGGGAGTTTGTTTTCTTTTTTTATTTCTTCTGTTCTACAAAAATCAGAAGACATCCTTTAAAATCTTGGGATGGTTTTTATTATTTTTATCAACACAAGTTCATGTTCTATTTTTCTTGTTAGCATCTGGATTTGGAATTTTGAGTTTGGAATCGCTATTTAAAAAATCAAAGAAAACACTCATTGATTTAATTCCAGTAATTCTTCTTTCCCTTGCGATTCCATTGATACTGATTCAAATTTGGCCTCCGGAGGATGCACAAATGGATTTGTCAGGGTCCAAAGAGCGTTGGATAAGATCCAGCATAACAACTCAATATCTACTTTTCCCTTCCCTTGTCCCCTGGGCTAAAACATCCTTAGTTACCTGTATGAGTCTTTTCATTTTAATTGGTGGTTTTTGGATGGAAAAAGACTATATTATGGTAGTAGCATTTGGACTCTTCCTCCTGTGCTTTTTCTTATTTTTTCATTTTGTTTATGCAAGTGGTATTCGCCATGTGGGTATAGAATGGGTGGGAATTTTGGCTTATTATTGGATGGGACAAATTCGAAAAAAAAATTATTCTCACAATCAGTCATATTTCTCTACCTTTTCAGTTGCTATTCTTCTTTTTTCTATCCTTTCCTATACCTATTATTTTTTCCAACATTCCATTCAAGATCTCTACTACCCTTTTTCAGGTTCCAAGGATGTAAGTACTTTTTTTCTTTCAGAACCCACTAAAAAAGACAGACCTTTTAAGATTGCAGGGCATTATCCAGATTCTGCTAAAACAGTACTCTTTTATCTTTCGTCAGATACTAGAATGATCTTTCCTGCACTTGGAAGAGAGGGTTCCCATATGTTTTGGAATAAGGAAATGAAGATAACAGAAAAAAAGAAGTATAATTGGGAGGAATGGGATGAAGTCTGGAAACCTGATTATTATCTTTTTACGCTCGAATCATTGAATTTTATTCTCTATCAAAATCAGCCAATCGGTTTAGCAAATTACCCGAAAAATTTTTTATTAATTCAGCCAAACAAATCTCCAGTCTACTTAGACCTTAAAGAAAGATTTATTATTTTTAAAAGAATAAATTGATTTATGTTAAATTATATTATGCAATCGAATCATAATTTCAAAAATTCTTTACCTCCAATGGGAAGGCAACCTACTGGTAAAATAAGAACTTCCTGAAAAAATTTGGAGGGAAAAGTTTGACATAAATTTTAACCTAATTCTTACCATGGAATGGGATAAATTTGATATAGATCTTGGTCACTTTAAAGGCATCTTAATATCAGATGAGAAATAAAATAAATAAGAAACCTTGAATAATCTATCAATTTTCTATGATAAAATCCTATTAGTTTGTTATAATGAAAGAATTTTGGGAAATAAATGATTTTGAGTCTTATTCGCATTATAGTCTATCTTTATTTAAGGTTCTTGTGTACATATTTCAAAGTAGTCATTGTTGTAATCCAATTAAAAAGATGTTTCCTATTAATAAATCCACAAAAATTCATTTTACTCTCAATAGAGTAAGATATTATTATATAAATCAAAATGTATAAATCTAAAAGCAATTTACTTGGAATGAAAATTTTGGTCTTAACTTCAAACTTTCAGTATCCAACCATCGTAATCAGATAATGATGGATATAAAAAAAATTAAAGGCTCCATTATTTCTAAATGAAGTATATTGTTTCTTCAGTAATCATATTTTTACTTAGTATCTTATTTTTTGTGTTAGGGTATAGAGAAAAAATCTTACCTTCAATATTTTATGATATAAATGTAGCCTCCATTTTCATGGTTACCATAGGATATGTATTCAAAAATCCAAATAAAAAGCTCTATACATATTATTATTTGCTTTTTATAACGATCATTGTATCTTTTTCTACTTTCCAAAATATAATTGATTTTCCAACAAACACTATTATCAATCGTAATTCCATTCGTTTTTTTCATTATGGAACCATTTTGGGACTTATATTTTTAGCAAGACGATTCCCAAATTCAATTATTTTATATACTGGATATGTTTTTATAATACATACCAATTACTTCCATGTGAGTGAAGCAAAAGGAATCTATCTTATACCTTTAGCTATCCTTGCAATACTAAATTCTAAAGCTGAATTCTCTAAAACTCAAAATAAATTATTCTTAATATTTTCTGTTTATATAATCGCTATTCTATTCCTATATGATTATAAAAGGAACCAAGAAATTGTTCTCGTGCTATACCTTGTACTTTCTGTATTTTTTATTTTAATAGTAATTCTTCTCAATGAAATGGAAAAGAAAATCTTACTTAAAATTCTTTTTGTCCAATACCTAGTTCAATTTACTTTTTTTATATTTTATATATTCATACAATGGAAAGCAACTTCTGAATTTCCGACGTTCCCTTTGGTTTTTTTATACTTCCCTACTAGTCTATTGGCAATTTATTCTCTTTTGGCAATTTTAACAGCTATCTATAATCTTATCCAGGATGAAAATATATTTTTCAAAGTTCTCTCTATTTATCTTTTGATCATTGCATCCGTTATGCTCTACATTTCGCATTCTATAACCTCTATTCTATCTCTATCTCTTGGGATGATTTTTTTATTCTTAATGCAAGATTTTATTATTAAATATTATTATAAAAATAAAGTTATATTTTATTTTCTTGCCAGTTCTATTATTCTCTTAGCTGGATGTATAATCTTCATTGTATTTAATAATGAATCTAAATTAAATTCATTTATAGTTAGAATAGATATATGGAAATATTATTTATCCATGACTTTTCAAAAACATCCCTTCATTGGATTTGGAAGCATTCCTGAATGGAAACTCTTCTATGAGAAACCAGATGAAAACCTACTTCAAAGTATTCAGCAAATCATTATCTATATTGATAGTTTTGAAGCATTTCCTCCTGCTCATAGTTTTTATCTAGAGTGGTATGCTTCTTTTGGACTTTTGGGTTTATTTATATTTTTTTATAATACTTTTTATTACTTTGTAGAAGTGATTAAAAAAGTAAAAAATGGAGTTTTTAATCTCTCTCAAAATCATAAATTTGTACTTACTACTCTGATTATTTTTTCCATTCATGGAATTTCTGATTTTCATCTTTTAGAAAACCAGTTTACAATAGCATTTATCTTAATATTATCATTTATATATGACTCAGAAACAAAAATAAATTCTTTACAACCCTATTTGATAAACAAGATTTTTATTTTTATTTTTTTAGTGCTCTCACTTTGGATAACCATTCAGTCTATAGAACTTGTACGATTCAGAAGATTAATTTCTAAAAACTACACATTTCACAATTTAAAAATAATTGAAAGTAAATATGGTGATAAAAAGTTATCCATGAATAATCTTAGAGAATCCGATTTTATCCCTTTTTATCCCAAAGATATCAATTATGAAGTATGGAAAATTATTACACTCATTGATAGTGATAATTTAACACCTGAAAAGAAGACTCATCTGGATAGTCTTATAAGTTCTTGCTATAAATATTTCTCTAACCATCCTTTTTGTATCCAATCATCTATTCATTATTCAAAAAAGATCAATGACTCTAACAATTTGAATTTATACAAAGATATCCTAGAAAATTACGACTACTTCCATGGTAAAAAATATTAATAGCTTGCAAACACTTCTCTTTATATATAAACTCAAGCCTTTTATAGAGGGTAAATAACACATTAGAATCCTTTTGAAAATTTCAATTTATACTAAGTCGTATGACAAAGCCTCCATAGGGAATTAAGCCTATTGTCTGGATGTCTCCCTTGGAAACGTCTAAAGAATTAACTTCTAAAAAATCTCCTTTATCTTTCTCGGAAATTAGAATCCCAGAATACTTCTCTGTTCCTAAAAATCCAAAATCAAGGGGAATGGTTAATTTTTTATTTTCGGAAGATATTCCAGCAACGTACCACGTACTCCCTTTTCTTCTGGCATATACAATGTGAGAATCAGGATGTCCGGATAAGAATATAGTCTCATCCCAGGATGCCGGAACATCTTTCATAAATTCTTTTATGAAGGGAAATTTAGAAAATATAAATCTGTAACCTATATCATTACTATCCGCATTGTCCGCAAAATGCTGGATAGCGGATTCAAATATTACCGAGAGTGCTAAGGAATGTGCGTATCCAATTTTTTGTTGTTCAAATGCTGTTTCAAAAACAACAGGTGTATAATCTATTGGACCCACCACATTTCTAGTGAAAGCATAATAGATATGATCACTTGGATTGGGTCCTCGAAAAACAGGAAATCTATACCATTCTGCCCCTTTGACAGCTTCCATAGTCAATAGATTAGGAAATTGCCTTTCCCATCCTCTGGGCATTGTTGCTCCATGGAAATTGATTACTAAGCTATACTCTGCTGCATCTTGTAGTACTGATAAATATTGTTGAATAGCGGATTGCTTGTCACTTTGCCAAAAATCAATTTTTAATCCTTTAATTCCCCACTCTTTTAGCTTTGCAAACTCTTTACGCCTAACTTCTTTGTCGTATAAGAGATCTCTTGGCTCTTCCATAACAAAATTTGTAGGTCCACCTGAATTGTACCACAGTACTACATTTACATTTTTTTCATTTGCATACTTCACCAATTCTTTTATTTGAGGTTCAGGATTTCCATTATTCCATTTATTCCAGTTTGCATCTACAAGTACATATTCCCATCCAAATTCACTAGCTGCATCTGCATATTTCTTTTGTCTTACCAGGTCTCCTGTCTCTAAATAGCTCCACCAATCCCAAGATGATTTTCCTGATCGGATCCAATCAGGAATTTTACCATTAAACATAGGATGCAAGGGTTCACTGAGATCTGTGACAATAGTAGATTCGGTGATTTGTTTTAGTCCACCAATCCCAATCACTTTCCAGGTACTACGAAATGGCAAGCTAACAAAGGGCACCTGATCCCCAACTCCCTGACCTTCTTTTTGAGCTGGGAAATCAATGGTATAGAGAGAATTTTTAGAGTCTACCTGAAGGTGAGTTGCTGCATATTGATGGGTTAATCCTGCTTCTGTCAGAAGAATATAGTCTTTGTTTGGAGTCTCTAATAGGGCAGGGAATGCCCATCCATCACTTCCAAAGATAACTAGACCTGTAAAGTTTACTAGAGGTTGAAATATAGAACGAATGCTTGCTTTGCCTGAATCCTTCTCTCCCGCTTTCACTTTAGTATAAAAGTACTCATATGCCGGACTAACCTTGCTAGCTTCTTGGTATTCCTGCATATAGCCTGTGGTATTCTGAGGAAATCTAAATCCAGAATATTCCCTATGTACTTGCCCAGAAGCTGGAATAGCCTCCCTAGCTGGAATACGATATTGAAATGCAACACCATCATTTTGTAGGCGAAATACAAATTCTATATATTTTTCATTTTTATTTTTCAAAGTAATTACATACTCGTTGTATGTCAATTTAACAGAGCTCTTTTTTCCATGTGCAAGAGTGTAAGCTTCTTCTGCAGTTTTATCCCTAAGTGAAACATATGTTAGATCAGAATAAAATATTTCTTTGCCATACTCAATCCCCAGAGGTGACCATTCTATAAGTGGTCGATCTTGGAAAAGTACACGATAATAAAAATGTTCCCCTTTTTCATAAAAAGGAAGCTTAGATGTTATGTCAGCTTGTATTACGTCTAGTCTTCCATTTTTATCTGGTGTAAAAAATGACCATTTTTTATCTGCAGAAAATGAATTGAAATCAGGTTCAATATATTTTGGAGAAGGACAATATAATTGCAGTAAAATTAGTAAAAAAAGGAATATTTTGATTAGTTTAGGTTTTATATTGGATATCATAACTAGTCTAAAATTATACTTTTATACTAGCCAATTTGACAACTAATAATTTTGGTTTTAGAGAACTGGTTTAAAGGGATGAATTTGGAGGGAAGCACCCAAATCACCAATAAGTTTGAGCACCCTACTAGAAATTTGAAATCCCCCTCTTCCTGAATCAGTAATTTCTGTGGAACAATAAAAAATCCCTTCTGCGGATTCAATACAATCCTTAATTTCTTTTCTTACGGGGGCAATCCTCTTTAATATATCCCAGATATGATCTTCAAGGGGTAGCTCTTCTGAAATTAAGGAATTGAGTTGCCAATGTCCCTTTACCGATTCACCAAAATCTGTTATTCCAGCAGGGTGATGATAGTCTGGCGTAATACCTGTTGAAGATGTAAGATCCTGAGGATTTAATTCCATGGAATTGATAATAAGAGCGCACCAAGATCTAGATGGTAAGGATTGAAATTTCATGTGAGAACCTTTTTCTTTCCATAAGATTTGAATATCTTTTGTATATTAAAAATACTGTCTTTTTTTTCTGCTATATAAAACAAAAGTGGAGTTAGAAAAATTGTAAAACCCACTGACAAGCTCAGCCCACCCACTATCACAGTTGCTAAAGGTCTTTGAAAATCTGTACCGACCCCCGTACTAAGTGCTGCAGGAATAAATCCGAGGATAGCTATCCCATTGACTAAGATCCTAGGTTTGAATAGAGTGACAGCTCCAAATCGTATTGTAATCTCAAGAGGCATCCCGCCTTTTCTTTTTTTCTCTAAGTATCCCACAAGTAAGAGAGCACTCATGATGGAAATACCTATAAGAGATATAAATCCTGCTATTGAAGATATATTCAAATTCATTCCTCTTATATAAAGAGCAATAGAACCACCAGAAAGGGCAATTGGAATGTTAGACATAACAACTATTACATACTTATTATTATAGTGGAACAATACTAATAAAGAAACATATATAAGTAAAATAACTAATGGTATTAGTATTGCCATACTTTTTCTGGATCTATCCAAATTTTGAAACTCACCACCCAATTTTAAACTAATATCTTTAGGAACGAATACTTCAGATTGTATTTTATCTTGGAGTTCATTTGCAAAACTTCCATTGTCCCTTCCCCTGATATTTGTTTTTACAATCATTTGTCGTTTACCTGCATCTCTAAACAAGATACTATCTCCATCTTTTAGATATATTTTTGCAACCATTGAGAGGGGGATTTTTTGACCGCTTTGAGAAATTACCATTATTTTCCCTATTGAATCAGGCGTACTACGACTTTCTTGAGTAAACCGAACTATTATTTCAAATTTCTTTTCATTTTCATACAAATAGCTAACAGGCATTCCACCAATTGCTGTTTCAAGAATATGGTTTATTCCAGAAACATTTACTCCATACCTAGATGCTGCATCCCTATCTATTTCCACTAAGAGTTGTGTTTGTTCCTGATCCACCTGCTCCATAGAAGTTTCAGAAGCACCACTTATAGATTTGACTATCAGTAAAATTTGCTTAGATATGTTACGTAACTCATATAGGGAATCTCCAGTTATTAAAACTGCTAAATTAGCAGAAGTCCCTGTTGCTACTTCAGTTGTGTTATCTAAAATTGGTTGGGTTATTAAAAATGCAGCCCCAGGAAGGTAAAATTTTAGTACATTTTTTATTTCTTCGGTTAACTCTTTTTTAGTCCTATCACCACCAAAATTAAAGAAACTCCTTGGATTCAATTGAACCAATGCTTCAATATGATTGGGTCCAAATGGATCTGTTCCATCATCATTCTGACCTAATTGTGTGAGTACACCAGATATTTCAGGGTAGTTTGAAAGTTGTTTGAGTACTATTTCAGAATATTTTTTAGATTCATCGAGTGCTACACCAGATGGAAGATAGATCCTCATCCAGAGGCAACCTTCATCAATCTCTGGTAAAAATTCACTCCCAAGTAGTACAAATGAGAGAGAACCAGTCATGAGTAAAATTGAACATATAATTAGAAACTTTTTTGGTGCTTGGATAATCTTCCATAAGGCTTCAGAATACTTTTCTTGGAGTTTTTCAAGAATAAGATTTTCTTTTATTGGGATTTGCTTTCTCATAAAGATAAAAATCAGAATAGGAAGTATGACAATTGAATAAAACATTGATCCAGCTATGGTAAAAAAGAATGTTTTTACTAATGGGATAAAAAATTTACCTTCTACTTTATCCAAAGCTAATATTGGTGCTAAACCAATTAATAGAATGGAAAGAGTAAATATAATTTTACCTCTTGATTGGTAGTAAGATTGAACAATTGTATTATAACGCAAGGATGGAAGTTCTGGTTTCAATAAATTTTCATATTGCCTAACATAGGTTGCAAGTGTGACTGTTGCAGCATCTGCAATAATCCCAAAATCTATAGATCCAAGAGATAGAAGTACCGCAGGTGTTTTAGTAATATGGATACAAAAAAAAGTGAAAAGAACTACAAATGGAATAGAGAGAGTTCCAATGAATGCTCCTCTCCATGTCCCGAGGATAAAACCAAAGAATATAAAAATAATAATTGTACCAAATACTAGATTTCGGAATACATTGCTAATAGTTCTTTTAATTAGCTCACTCCTATCATAAAAAGGGTAAATTTTTATACCTTTCGGTAAAATAGATGTATTTAGTTCATGAACTACATCATTGATTGCAGCTATAGTTCGTCTAGGATTTTCAAATTTTCTAAGCAAGATAATCCCCTCAACTCCAGAAAGAACAATTTTATTTCTATTTTTATCAAAATAACTTAGAATTCCTAATTGAGGTTTAATTCCTGTTTCTACACTTGCGATATCTTTGATTAAAATAGGTACACCACCTCTATTTCGTACTACAATATTCTCAATATCTTCTAGTTTTGCAATCCTTCCAATTCCACGAATATTAATCCTACTGATGCCTAGTACAAGAAAGTTTCCACCAGCATTTCTATTATTTTTTTGAATTGCTTCTGCCATCTCCTCTACACTTATATCATACTTTTCTAATTGAATAGGATTTAAAACTACCTGGTACTGTCTAATATGCCCACCAAAATTTACAACATCCGCAACACCATAAGCAACTAATAGCCTTGGAACGACTATATATTCTTGAATTTCTCGCAAGATTGATAGAGGTATTACATCATCCCCTTCAATTACATATCTAAAAATTTCACCAACCGAAGATGTCATGGGTGATATTTGAGAATCTGAACCAGGGGGGAGTTCTAGTGCAGCTAGCTTCTCGGAAACCATTTGTCTGGCTAAGTAAATATCCATTTTTTCTTCAAAAATTAAACTAACAATTGATAACCCAAAGATAGTTCTAGATCTTGAAGATACAACACCTGGAACGGTATTCATAATTTTTTCTATGGGAATTGTAATTTGCATTTCCATATCTTCAACTGAAATACTTGAAAGTTTGGTTACAATACTAACTTCTGTATCACCTATATCAGGATAGGCTTCAAACTCTAACCTGCTCCAAGACCATATGCCGGCAAAACAAAATAAAATTGAGACAAAAAGAAGTAAAAATCTTCTCTTCAGTATAAACCTTAATGTTACTCTTGCTGTAGATTTAGATACCAATGGAGAGTCCTTTAAGAAGTATTACATTAGAGTCTACAATAGACTCCTCTATTTCTAATCCACGTTCTATTTCAATCAACTCATCTGTTTCAGATGAAATTTCTACTTCCCTCCTTTCAAATACCGTCCCTGTTTTTTTTATAAACACATAGTATCTAGCATTGTAACTGAATACACTATTCTTAGAAACCATAAGCCCATTATGACTTACCTGAAACTTTACTTTTCCATACATTCCAGGTCTTATTTTGTCATCTTTATCTAAGAGTATAATACGAGTCCTAGCTTTTCTTGTTTCAATATTTAAAACTTCAGCAAGTGCCTCTATTGTCCCATCAAAAGATTCTCCGGGTAAAGATGGAAATTCTAATTTACATTTTAATCCTTTTCGTAGTACATTTATTTCTGTTTCTGGTAGATCAGAAACCAACCAAACCGTACCAGACTTTGCACCTTTCATATCCCCTGGAGAAAACCCCTCCCTACGAAGCTTTGCTTCATTTTCAGCAAGATTTGTTTCCCGAGCAAATAGTTCAGTTGATGTGTCGTTCAACTCTTTTCCTGTAGATGCACCATGTTCATAAAGATCTTTAGTTCGATTATAATTAGTCTTTGCAACCTGAATAGAGAGCAAATTTTGGATATATGCAGAGTATGTTCCTGTTAGCTCAGGGGAGGCAAATAAAACCAATGGTTGACCACCTATCCTCTCTGCATTCTTTACTTTTCCAATCACAGTAGTTGGTGCCTTTAAATCTATGTCTATTTCAATTCTCTTCACAGGAGAATAGCTAAAAAGAGCAAGCTGAGGATGCTTACTAGAAAATTCGATAAACTTTCCTCCCTCTTGTATTTTGGGCGGATCATAATTTGCCATAGAGTCTACTTGTGAAGGTACTTTTTTACATTGAATATTAAGTGCTAAAAATATAACTAGAAGAAATAACTTAATAGAAATCATTCTATCTCTACCTCTAATATTCGAGAAGAAACATATAATAATTGAATATATGATTTTCGATAAATCCAATTTGAGTCATAGTATTGGCTCTGTGTTTCTAACCAGTTTCTCTGTGCTTCCAAAAAATCTACGATCGTAGTACCACCTTTTAAATATCCATATCTTACAGTTTCTAATACTTTTTCAGAAAGTTCAAAAATTTCTTTGTACCTATCATAATTTTCCTTTGCTATTTTAAACTCTGCAAGGCTATTTCTAATTTCGGTTCGTAAATTTAATTCTACATTTTTTAAATACTCTTGTTTCTTTGATAATGTAGACTTAGATTTGAGTATATTACCTTGGTTTCTATTAAAAACAGGTAATGGCAATGTAAGAAATGTTCCATAATATTTTTCGCCATTTTGGGGATTGGAAATAATTCCCACCTCTGGCTGTGGATATGCAAATGATTCCTCTAAATCCACTTCTTTTCTGGCTGAATCTAGTTGGGCTAAATATGAAACGAGGTCAGGTCGATTGGCGTAAGAATAACGATACAACTCCTCTTCAGATTCAAAACGGGAAGGTATATCTATAAGATCAGATTGTCGTATTACAAATTCTTTATCTGTTCCCAAAAGTACTCCCAGTTTACGATTTTCGTTTGCCAGATTTACCTGCTCAACTGAAAGCTGTGCTAGATATTTTTGATCTAAAATCTTAGTTCTGGAATATTCAGTCTTTGTGATTACTTCATTTTTGAGCCTTAATTCATTTACCTTCAAGAGGTCTGAAGAAAACTTTTTTGCTTTTTCGTACAGCTTAACTTTTTCGCCAGATAGCCAAACATCCAACCATTTATTAGCTGTTATAAAAAATAAATTTCTTTGAAATTCCTTTAAATTTTCACGTGCAACCCGTAAATTATTCTTAGCAAGCTCAATAGCAAATTGTCTTTGTCCTGCTACAGGAATACGCATTGTCAATTGAAACCAATCCTGACGGTTAAATGGATGAAATGGTTCTTTTCTACCACCTACTCCAATTGTATTTCCACTAAAATCTTGAGGATACGTATATGCATTGCGAATGGGTTGCGTCTCACCTCTTACAATTACTTGGTTATTAAAATTAGGATTGGGAAGTAAACTAGAAGTTATCACTTCAGATCTTGCTATCTCAATATTTAATTTCTCAGCATCATATGCAGGATTATTTTTATTTGCTATCCTTATACTTTCTTTCCATCCTATACTTTCTTCTGAATGTACTGCGGAACTTATAAATAAAATTATCAAAAAGAATAAGACATTAATATATGGTATTTTATTATCGATCTTCAATACTATCTTTAATATTCCTATCTTGAGTTTATTTTTCAAAAGGACTTTTTTCTTTCATACCACACTTTGAACAAACTGGTGTATAGAAAGAAAAAGGATCTTCTTTACTTTCTGGATGTTGCAATGATTTAATTTTTTTATATACTAGATGTATAACTGGATACAGTAATTTTATAGTAGCTGAGAGTACTATAGCATAAACAAAGTAGTGTTGGGTCTGTATACTCATACTGCCTCCCGTAATCTTTTATAAATTGGAACTGTAAAAATAACAATTAAAACCTCCAAAAATCCAAATCCTGCCGAAAGTATACCGAAGGATTGTTCTTTGTAAACTTTCTGTAAGTAGTTCAAAAGGAAAACCGAACAGATTGGACCAAGCATAAAGCCAATGGAACCAACTCCAGTAAAACCTGCCATCACAGTAGCATTGTATTCTCTTTTAGCCATAGAGGCAGCCATGATCATAGACGGAACAAACATTACCCCTGCCCCCATCCCACAAAGTAGTAGGATCCAAACCAATAACTGAGTATCTAAAATAAAGCCTGAGATTGACAATGAAATCCCATAGACCAACGAGCCAAGCATGACTAAAATTGTTGCTCCTGTTTTCCTAGATAAGAGTGCGAATGGCAAAGAAAAAATACTCATTGGCAGAAGCACCAAAGATAAGTAAATCCCCACCTGCCCCGAACTTAAACCTAAATCTTCTCTGAGGTGCAAATTGAAGCTGGTTACAAAAAAACCAACAGTAAACCTATCAATGAAATTATATGTATATGGTACTATTAAAAGACGGTTTTCACTAAATGCCTTAAACCAATCTTTCAAATTTATTTTTTTAAAATAGTGGTATTCATAATCATTCAAAAAAATGAATGATAGTAACCCTATAAAGATCATGAGTGCCCCTGCAAATAAAAAAGGGATGTCTGGATTTTTTCGACCCAATATACCCAAGGGAGATCCCAGCCCAACTCCCAAACTAAGAACCATTCCTGCAATCCCCAAAAGTAAACCTTTTCTATGGTACTTTGAATCTGGGTCATTTTCTCTATCTGCGATTAGAGAAAGGAGAAGCCCAATGACAAATATGTGACATGCACCCTCTAAAAATCGAAGAATGTGCAATTCCCCCAGATCTTTGGTTCGGGACATGAGGAAAAATAAGACTCCATCTAAAAAAGAAAACACTGTGATAAACCATTTTCTATTTCCATATTTATCTGAGAGAAACCCAGCTACCGGAGAGAAAAGAAAAGAACCCAACATAGCCACACTCATAAAGTAGGAAACCATTAGATTGTCTCCACCTAGCTTATCTTTTATGATATCTTTGAAAACTGGTACGATCATAGTCACTGGAAGCATACATAAAAAGATTAAACTTAAGGTTAAAAATGGGATTTCGAGGCTTTTGGCATTTTTTTTGCCTGAATTCATAATAGATAATTTCATTAAAACAGTGAATTTGTAAATCTATTTTAGAAAATATCAACACCTTCTGTTAATACCAACTTTCGGAAAATTTTTAGGAATCAAAAGATATTAGTGGTTCCATTTTTATTTCCTCTGGATATCATACTCCTTACGTACTTTTAGACCAAATTCTGCCTGTAAAATATATCCAACCTAATAATTATAATGAACTGATTTTCGCTAATAACTTTAACATTCAAATTGAAGATTTAGTTAAAGAGATAGAATCTAAAAAAATAAAATATATTCAGTGGCGTGACGATTTTCTCCCGGAGGATGTATTACAGGGTAAAAACTTATATTCGGATTTATGCGTAAAAATTATTTGGGTGCTTCTTTGGACAGGTAATGACTAAATGCCCAACCAGTGTACTTCTTGTACTTCAGTTTAGCCCAAGGTGCTTTGTTCCCATCAATTTCATCTTCTTCTTTAGAATATTCTAAAATTTCTACCTGAGCTGCATGAGGCATTTTTACAATAACTATACTCCCCTTACCGGGTTCAGGACGAATATTTAAGCCCTGTTTGGCTGTTACATAAAATTTACCTGTTTCCCGATCACCTGCTGTGACAGATGTAGTACATAAAAAAAATAAGACAATAGAAGAAAGAACTATTCTCTCTTTTGAAATTTCAGCATTTTTAATTAGAAAAAGATATATCTTAAACATTTTAAATCCCAGAATTGATTTTTTTAGAAAAACTATTTTATAGATATTTCACAGGAAAAACCTGTAAACTCAAAAAAACAAATTTTATAAGTAAAACTCTTCTATTTTAAATTTTTTCTTAGATAATTTATTTTTTTTTGATAAAAATCTATTAATTCAATTACAAGCTCATGAAGTATTTTTGAATTGTATAGTAAGGAAATAAATAAAATTGGATAAATATGAAGTATGCATATAAAATAAGTAAAAAAAGTAAAATAATTATTGGAAACTCTTTTATTTTATTATAAGTAATATTTTCTTGTTCTAATAGTTTTTTAATAGTAATAATAATATCATTATTGTATCTTTGATTAAGTTCTTTCTTTGGTTTTCC
>Ga0209550_10001919_pt1 | contig 20098 bp, 20 predicted proteins | sample LauGreSuBDMM15SN_2_FD_187567 | JGI IMG/M metagenome (GOLD analysis project Ga0209550, IMG submission 187567) | Freshwater lake microbial communities from Lake Michigan, USA - Su13.BD.MM15.SN (SPAdes) (version 5) | ecosystem: Environmental > Aquatic > Freshwater > Lake | place: Lake Michigan... | reverse complement strand
GAAGAACGGACTGTTGGCCCCGAACTTGGGCAAGATTCGATTGATGCGGGCCAGATCGCGGCCATCACCGGCATGGTGCTGGTGGGCGTCTTTATGCAGGCCAGCTACGGGATTTTTGGCTTTTTCGCCAATATCACCTTGGTGATCAGCATGGGGATCATCTTTGGCATTCTGTCGATGATTGGCGGCACGCTGACACTGCCGGGCATTGCAGGCCTTGTGCTGACAATTGGCACGGCGGTGGATGCCAACGTGCTGGTCTATGAACGCATCCGCGAGGAGTTGCGCCACGCCAAATCGGCGGCCCGGGCGATTGAACTGGGCTATGAACGCGCCACAAGTGCGATTGTGGATGCCAACGTGACCACGCTGATCACCTCGATCGTGCTCTATTTCTTTGGGGCAGGGCCCGTGCGCGGCTTTGCCGTGGCGCTCTTCATCGGCATCATAACTTCGGTGTTCACCGCGTTGTTCGTGACGCGGCTGATCATTCAAATTTGGTTGAACTGGCGCAAGCCCAAGACCCTGATCGTGTGAGGTAATCGTCATGGCATGGCGTCTAAGACTGGCCCCGGAAAAGACCAATATCGACTTCTTCAAACTGCAATGGATCACCTTTGGCGGGTCTGTTGTGCTGATGGTTCTGTCTTTTGTCGCTTGGGGCGTCATGGGGCTGAATTATGGCATCGACTTTAAGGGCGGCACCACGCTGCGCACTGATTCTGCGACCGTGATTGATACGGCGCTGTATCGCTCAACGCTGGATGGGTTGAACCTTGGCGATGTGGCGATCAACGAGGTGTTTGACCCGTCGTTCCGCGCCGATCAGCACGTTGCCTCTATTCGACTTTCTGCCGCCAACGGGCAGGATCAGATCGACGATGCGGGCATGAAGCGCGTGAGCGAGGCGCTGACCGCTATGGACCCCGCGCTGAAGATCGTCTCGGTGGAAACCGTCGGGCCCAAAGTGTCCTCGGAACTGGTCTGGTCGTCGATCATCGCCTTGGCTGCGACGTCTTTGGGGATTTTGGCCTATATCTGGCTGCGGTTCGAATGGCAGTTCGCCTTGGGTGGCGTTTTGGCGCTGCTGCATGATGTGGTCATCACAGTGGGGATATTTGCTGTCTTTCAGATCAAGTTTGATCTGACCATTGTGGCGGCTTTGCTGACGATTTTGGGCTATTCGATCAACGATACCGTGGTGGTGTTTGACCGTTTGCGCGAAAACCTGATGAAATACAAGACGATGCCCCTGCAAGAGGTGATGAACCTGTCGGTCAACGAGACCCTTAGCCGCACCTTGGCAACCTCTTTCACCACCTTGCTGGCGGTGGGCTCGATGCTGGCCCTGGGCGGCGATGTGATCAGGGGGTTTTCGTTCGCGATCTTCGCGGGGATCATTCTGGGCACCTATTCTTCGGTCTATGTCGCCAAGAACTTGGTGCTGTTCCTTGGGCTTGACCGCACCGATAAGCCCCGCGCTTCGGGCAAAGGGGCGGATCACGAGTTTGCCAATATAGATGCCTGATGCCGTCATGGCTGATATTCGCATGACAGAAATCACCTATGGTTCGGCCCTTGCCATCGAAGGCTATGGGCCGGGCTTTTTTCGCGTGGGCCGCCATGTGCTGCGCGGGGCGTGTTTGGTGACCCCTTGGAATGCGGGGCCTTGGGGGGGCTTGGGCGACTGGGATGCGCCCTTGTCGCTGCAGGGCAAGATTGATGTGCTGATCGTGGGCACGGGGGCCGAGATTGCCCATCTGCCCGCCGATTTTCGCGCGGCCTTTGAAGGGGTGGGGATCGGGGTAGAGGCGATGAATTCCCCCGCCGCCGCACGCACCTATAACGTGCTTTTGGGCGAAGGGCGGCGGATAGCGGTCTGTTTGCTGACCGTCTGAGGGCGATTAGACGCGACGCGCCCGATGGCATCTAGGTTAATCGCCGTCTTTCGCGCCAATGGTCTTGGGCTTGCAGATACCAATAGGTCAGTTGCGCTACCGCGAGCCCTATCGGGCCGCCCGCGTAATCTAGGCCCCAAGGTTTAAACAGCTCTATCCGGTCAGATTGGTGCAAGATGGCTTCCGCCAGAACCTTGCCCGCTATCGCTGTTGTGTTGAGCCCATGGCCACCAAAGGCAGTGATGTGCCAGACATCTGGCTGCAATTGGCCGATCTGCGGCATCAGGTGGCGGGCATAGGCCATCAGGCCCGACCAAGCGAGATCGGTTTGCAGGGGGGCAAGCTGGGGGTAAACATCCAACATGGCGCGGCGCAGTTCGGCCGCAACGCCTTGGGGGTTGGCCGCCCGTGTCGTGATGCGACCTCCCCAAAGCAGGCGTTGGCCGCCATCAACCATGCGGTAGTAATCTGACGCGCGGCGGTCATCTAGGATGGCAGCCTTGGTCTTGATCACCTGCGCCAAAAGATCGGGGGCGGGGGATGAGACCATCATATAGGTGGCAATCGGCAGCACAGCGCGTTTGAGCCGCGCAATCAGCGGGCCGGTATAGCCGCCCGTGGCAAAGATCACCCGCTTTGCACTGACATGGCCCATTGGCGTTTTCAGGCGCTTTTGTGTTTCAAGTTCGCAGCCTATTGCGGGGCTTTGTTCATAGATTTTGCCGCCCAAACGCTCCACCTCGACCGCCAGAGCGCGCAGGTAGTTCAGCGGATGAATGTGAAGGGCTTGGAGATCTTCCAGCCCGTGCAAATAACGGGTGGTTTGTAACCGCTCTTGAATGGCGTTGCGGTCAAGGTAGGTGAAGGCATAGCCATAGTCGCGTTGAAATTCATCGGCATAGGCGTGCAGATCGTGCACCTGATCAAAACGGCGCAGGTTAAGAAGGCCCGCAATGGGCTCTGCTTGCGCGATGTTCAGGGTTTGGATGTGGCTGCGCAGACGTTCGACACCTTCGATGGTCAGCTTATGCAGGGCACGGGCTTTATCGGGGCCAACGCGGGCGGTGATGGCGTCAGAGCCGCAGGCGAAGGCGGGCGAGACGATGCCGCCATTGCGCCCCGAAGCCCCAAAGCCAATCGACTCGCTTTCCAAAACCGTGACCGCTACGCCTTCACGCGCCAGTTCCAGCGCCGTGGTTAGCCCCGCAAGGCCACCGCCTATGATGACCGTGTCCGTCTCATGCGGGCCATGCAGCGCGGGGCGGTTGGTGGGGTCGCTGCGGGTTTGGGCGTAGAAGGTTTGGGGATACATCAGGCGTCCAGATCGATCCAGACGGGCACATGGTCTGACGGCCTATCACGCCCGCGCACGGCTTTGTCGATGCCAGAGGCTTGCAGCAGGTCAGCCGCTTGGGGTGACAGCAACAGGTGATCGATGCGGATACCGTTGTTACGCTCCCAAGCGCCGGCTTGGAAATCCCAAAAGGTATAGGTGCCGGGGGCGGGGTTTTGGGCGCGGATGGCATCGGTCAGGCCAAGGTTGAGCAGGCGCTGATAGGCGGCGCGCGTTTGCGGCAGGTACAGCGCATCGCTTAGCCAGTTTTGCGGATGGGCGGCGTCTTCGGCCTGCGGGATCACGTTGTAATCGCCGCACAGGACCAAGGGCTGCTCATCTGCGAGCAGCGTGCGGGTGCGGGTAAGCATCCGGTCCATCCAGGCCAGTTTGTAGTCATATTTCGGGCCTGGGGTCGGGTTGCCGTTGGGCAGATACAGGCCGCAGAGGCGCACGGCGCGCTTTTGGCCGATCACGGTCGCCTCGATCCAGCGGGCTTGTTCGTCAGTCTCGTCACCGGGCAGGCGGCGGGTGACATCTTCAATCGGCAGTTTTGACAGGATCGCCACGCCGTTAAAGGCTTTCATCCCGTGGGTTTCGACGCGGTAGCCCAAGGCTTCAAAGGCTTCGCGGGGGAAAGCCTCGTCGACGGATTTGATCTCTTGCAGGCACGCAACATCGGGCTGGGCTTCGGCCAGCCAATCCAGCAAGGCTTCGGTGCGGGCTTTGATGCCGTTGATGTTGAAGGTGGCTATTTTCATGGGTCAGGCTCCTGCTTGGGCCTTGGTACCCTGTCAGAGCGGCGCTGTCATCTAGGGCGTTGTGGTTTGGGCTCAGGTGATTTGGGCCGCGGCCAGCCACATCTGATCAAGGCCGTCGAGTTCGGCGGTATCAAAGCGCTCTGCCTCTTCCCAATAGCGGCCAGAGGGAACTTGGTAAGCAAGCGTTGCCTCGCGGGCAAGGGCTGCGCGGGCATGGGCTGCGTCAAAGGCTGAAGGGAGGGTTGGGGGCAGATCTGCGCGGGTGGTGCGGGGAAAGACAAGGCGCGAGGGGCCGGTGGAAAGGTTGACCATGGCGCAGCCCTGTAACGCCGCCAGAACCATCAGGCGGGCAGACTTGGCTTCTAGGCTGCGCAGCGTGATGTCGGGGCGCAAGGGGTCTGCCGTGCCCGTGCCGTAGAAATGGGTTTGGCCAGAGGCGGGATAGTGCATATCGCAGCCCAAAACGGCCAGAACCTTTGGCTTCAGCGCGGCGAGCATCCAATAGGCGGTGGTGAAGGCCATAGTGCCGCCCGCATAGACAAAGCCGCCGTAAAGGTTCTGGGTGGGCACAAAGTCTTCTTGCAGGATCAGGCGCTGGTGTGTCGCAGGGGAAGGGCGGCGATCTTGGGGAAAATCCCATGGGCAGCACAGATCATCCCAATCGTCGCGGATGCGCCAAGCGTTGTTGATGGCGACAATATGGTCAAAGGGCGCACGGGGCCACTGACGCGCATCTAGGGCGTTGGGCGCGGAACCGAGCATAAGGGCGATAGACATAAAACCTCCGGTTTCAAAAACCGAAGTTAGGGCGAATGTGGCAGAGGGCGAGGGATCAGAGCGAGAAAGATGTGCCGCAGCCGCAGGAAGATTGCGCGTTGGGGTTTTGGATGACAAAGCGCGCGCCGATAAGCTCGGCCGAGAAGTCGATCACAGCGTTTGACAGGAAGGGAAGTGACACTTGATCGACGAGTACGCGCTGGCCGTTCTTTTCCAAGATCAGGTCGTCGGCTGCGGGCTCATCCAGCTTGATGTCATATTGAAAGCCCGAACACCCACCGCCTTCGACAGCCACGCGCAGGGCCTTGGCTTGGCCGGTAAGGGTCGCAATTTCGGCCAAACGGTCAAAGGCGCGGTCAGTGACGCGAGGGGGTAGGGTGAGGGACATGGGACACTCCTTAGATTGGAAAGATAGGCGCAAGGGGGCCGGGGTTCAAGGCGTAAGGTCGGGCGGGTTTTTTCGGCTAAGGGCAAACTGGGGGCTGTGGGTTGGTTTGTGGGGGCAGGGCGGCTATACAGGGAGAAATCTTTGGGAGATGTCATGCTTGCCCCTTTCGCCTGTCACCCCGACCAATCGCGCGGGCGCCTGCATGACGAGCAGCTGTCGTCTTTTCGCTCGGCCTTTCAGCGTGATCGTGACCGGATCATCCATTCCAGCGCCTTTCGTCGCCTAAAACACAAAACGCAGGTCTTTGTAGAGCACGAGGGCGATTACTATCGCACGCGCCTGACCCACACGATCGAAGTGGCGCAAGTGGCGCGTACTTTGGCCGGCGTTTTGGGGTTGAACACCGATCTGGCCGAAGCGATAGCGCTGGCCCATGATTTGGGCCACACGCCCTTTGGACATACCGGCGAGGATGCAATGGAGCGGTTGATGGCGCCCTATGGCGGCTTTGATCACAACGCCCAAGCCCTGCGGATCGTGACCCGCCTTGAGCGGCATTATGCGGATTTTGACGGGCTGAACCTAACATGGGAGACTTTGGAGGGCATTGCCAAGCACAACGGCCCCCTGATTGGACCCTTTGCCGATGCAAAGCACGCAGGGCCCTTGCCCTATGCCTTGGCAGAGGTGAACGCCGCTTGGGATCTAGAGCTTGACAGTCACGCCAGTGCCGAGGCGCAGGTGGCGGCCATTGCTGATGATATCGCCTATTCGCATCATGACCTGCATGATGGCCTGCGCTCGGGCCTGTTTGACGAGGCAGACCTTTTGGATCTGCCCGTCACCGGCCCCGCTTTTGCCGAGGTGGACAGGCTATATCCTGGCCTTGAGAAGATGCGCCGCAGGCACGAGGCGCTGCGCCGTGTGTTTGGCGTGATGGTCGAAGATGTGATTGCTGTGGCGCAAAACCGTCTGACGGCTGCCCAACCGCGCAGCGTGGACGATATCCGCCACATGGGCACAACAGTGATCCGTTTTTCCAAGCCGCTCTATCAAGAGCTAAAGGCGGTGCGGTCGTTTTTGTTCACGCGGATGTACCGCGCACCCTCGGTTATGGTGGAGCGAGCGCGGGTCAGTCGGGTGATTGACGGGCTTTTTCCGCTGTTCATGGCCGATCCAAGCCTGCTGCCTGCCGAGTGGCAAGCCGATCTGGGTGCTGCCCAAGATGAAACGACGCTGGCGCGGTGTGTTTGTGATTATGTGGCAGGCATGACCGACCGCTTCGCCTTGGCGGAGGGTGAGAGGTTGTTGGGCGCGGGGTTTGAGGCTAGCCCGTTATAGGCGCGCTTATCGGCTGACGTTGAATGGATATTTGGGCACGTCTGAAACGGGAAGGCCTTAGCGCTTTCTTACGGCCATCAGCCACAGCACCACCAAGCCCAGCGAAAACACCATGTTCCACGAGGCCATGGACAGGCTGAGCATCTGCCAAGCGACCTCATCGCATTTGACCACGGGGGCGGCTTGGATTTGTGCCAACAAATCCTTGGCTGAGATATTGGCGATGGAGCCAGAGGTGCAGGTGGAGGGGCCGGGCCACCAGTGGCGCTCAACACCGGTGTGATAGGCGCCCACTGCAGAGGTGGTGAGCGCTGCAGCGGCCCCTGCAAAGGCCAGTAGACGCGCCAAGAAGGGCACGCGGATCATCAAGGCCAAGAGGCCTATGCCAAGGGCCGCAAAATGCGGATAGCGTTGCAGCCAGCACAAATGGCACGGCGCCAAACCGCCCAGATATTGAAAGGCATAGGCCGCGGCGAGGGCCAACAATGACCCCGCTGAAGCCAAAGCGATCAGGGCACTGCGCGACGAGGCCTTAGCCATAGAACTTTACCCCAAGTGTGACGATCACCCCAACACTCACTATCCCTGCCACAAGCGCCATGCGTTTGGCCAAAGCCTCGGCCAAAGGGGCGCCGTAGCGTTGCAAAGCCCAGCCCATCAAAAGGAACTTACCCCCCCGGGCCACGATAGCGGCCAAGATGAACAGCCACAGGTTAAATCCCACGGCCCCCGCCAATATGGTGACAACTTTCATCGGGGGCAGGTGTGCCAGACCCGAGGTCAACAGAAGCACCAGAATCATCCCCATCCCGGTTTCTGCCTTAAGCGCCTCAAAAGCGGGCATAGCGTGCCAGAACGTCAGCAGCGGGGCGGCGACCAACCCAAAGAGATAATGGCCAATCATCCAGCCAAAAATCCCACCCAGAACCGAGGCCACCGCAGTCAGGCTGGCATAGCGGAGCGACTTTGGCGGATGAGATAGGCACATCGGCACCAAGATCACTTCGGCAGGCACGGGAAAGACCGAGCTTTCCAAAAAGGCCACCAAAGCCAAAACACCCTGCGCATGGGGCGATTGGGCGGCTTTTTCTAAGCGTTTGGTCAAGCGGGGAAACATGATTGGCCTTAGGTTTGGGGCGAGCACTCTATTCCCTGCGATGTGGGGGTTTTGCGGGCCGCGGTCAAGGGCAGGCATTTGCCGCGCAATTCGCGACGAGAGGCGTTGACGCCGCACTGAAGGCGAATTAAACGATGCCCCAGTGCGGGCGTGGCGGAATGGTAGACGCGACAGACTCAAAATCTGTTATCGCAAGGTGTGTCGGTTCGAGTCCGACCGCCCGCACCAATTCAAAAAAGCAGTTGCGGTTTTGACGCGCGGGTGAATACCCGCGCAGTGCCAGTGCTTGGCTAGTATTTCGGCGTGCGCCCGAAATGGCGCAATGTCTTGCGCGCCAAAATCAGGTTGCTGTCGTGCAGCGTAATCTCGGCCCGGTTGAGCGTTTCGGCAAAGGCCAAGGACACTTCGGTGCAGCCCAAAATCACATGGGTGCAGCCCTCGGCGATAAACTCGGCCAAGCCCGCCTCAAGCAGTTTTAGGCCTTGGGGCATGTCGCTTGCCTTTACCCGGCGGATCCCGCCTTCGACAAACTTCACACGGCGTTCCAGATCCAGCACTTGCGGCACATAGCCTGCAGCGATCAGGGGCTTTTGGTAGATATTCGCGCCAATCGTGCCCTCAGTCGCCATGATCCCCACCGATGCGCCAACAGGCACGCTGGCCTGAATGCTTTCGATGGTGGCTTGGATCATGCTGAGGATCGGTACCGAGGTGGCGGCACTCATGGCGTCATACCAGTAATGCGATGTGTTGCAGGGGATGACGATCACGCCTGCGCCGGCGCCTTCGAGCTTTTTGATCAATGACACCAGTTTGGGTTCCGGACTGGGCCCTTCGCCGCGAATGGCGGCCGACCTGTCGGGAATGCGCGGGTCGATCATGGCGACAACGGGCAGGTGGCCTTGATCATTGGGCGATTCGGTCAAGCTGATGATCTTGTTTAGAAAATCGACTGTGGCCGCCGGCCCCATACCCCCCAGAACACCAACAAGGTCGCCCATCAGGCTGCCCTTGCTTCTGGGGCTTCGCTGGTCCACAGCGCAGGGTCTTTCTCCAAGGGTGTCATAACGGCCGTCAAGGCGCAGTTGCCATAAACAAGCACTGTGGTGCGGAAGACATCGATGATCGGATCAACAGCGATGAACAGCGCAATGGCCGCTTCGACCGGAAGATGCAGTGCGTCAGTGACGATGCTGATCATCACAACACCCAAAGCGCCTGACGCGCCGCTGGAGGCAAAGCCGGCCGCGACAGAGGTGATGATGATCAGCGCATAATGCGCCAGGGTCAGGTCAACGCCATACATCTGAGAGACGAAGATTGTGCCAATGACGAAATATTGCACATGCCCAATTCGGCAAATCGTTGTGCCCAAAGGCAGCACCAATTCGGTGCCAAAGCGGTTGAAGTGCAGCTTTTCAACCAGTTCACGCGCAGCCACCGGAATGCACGCAAAGCTAGAGCGCGTGGTGACAGCCAGAATGATCGTTTCGCGCAGTTTCACAAAGGCATCGATGGGCGACACGCGGGCTGACCTGGCGATAATCAGGGCACTGATCAGGATCAAAACACAGGCCGTCAGCACCTGAACGGTGACAAAGGGGGCGAGAGACAGCAGGGGGCCTGCGCCAACTTTGGACACTTGTCCCGAGACCATGGCAAAAAGCGTGATGGGTAGCAAAAGGTTCAGCCAGCGGATCACTTCGATACAGGCGGATTGCACGATCTTCATATTCGCAAGCAGGCTGAAACTGCCCGCTCCCTCTTGTCGGGCAAGGGCTGCGCCAAAGATGATGCAAAAGATCACGACTTTCAGGCTGTCGCCTTGGGTCAACGACTCGAACACGTTGCTCGGCACGAAGCGGTCAATGATCGGATAGGTCGCAATTTGCGTTTCAACGGCTTTTGGCTTGGACAAGGTCACTTCAAGCCGATTGGCCGACTCGTCGCCGTGGCTTTCTTTGTTGACGATGGCGCCCAACGCCGCCATCGCCTCGCCATCAGAGGTGTTGCCGGCGGGGGGCAAAAGGAAGCAAGCCCCCACCGACAAAGCCGCAACAAGGATCATGGAAAGCGGATAGATCACGACAATGCGCCATGTATAGCGTGCGCCCTTAGGGTCAGCCGCCACGCTGGCAATGCCAATCGTGATGGTTGTTAACAGGTAGGGCAATACGATCATTTTCAGAAAGCTGATGTAGTAACCACCAATAGGATCAAGCGATCGACTTATGTCTGGGAATTTAACCCCAAAAAGAATCGAAGCGCCCAATGTTGCTAGAATGAAAAGCGGGTTTGACAGAAGCTTTGTGATGAATTGCATCATGTCAATGCGCACCTTCGACGGCGATTGAGTCGCGATACATCGCAATGATATCGTCGGCATTCAGTTCGGTGGCGCGATCATCGATCACTTGGTTCACAATCGCCAAAAGACTCGGCGCGTTCCATGGAACCGCAACGGCAATGGCATCGCGCGCATCCCCGATGGTCACGGTGCGCAGACTGATCGAGGTTTCTGGGCGATCTTCGGCTATGCGGCGCACCTCAAATTCGTCTCGATACGCGGCATCTACTGTGCCTGAAATCGTGGCATCTACCACCTCGCCCCAAGTTTTGAAGGCAATGATATTGGCATTCGGGAACCGCGTTTTGGCAAAGTTCGCAAAGGATGATTTTTCAATCACACCCAGATTACCGTTGAATTCACGCACATAGTCGCCAAGGTCTTTGCCTTGCGACTTTTGCGCCAAACTCAGGCGGTTGAACATAAGCGCGTTCTTGAGCCGGACATAGGGGTTGGAAAAGGCCACAACCAAAGCCCGCGAATTGGTGCGGCTGATTTTGGAAACGGCAAGGTCGGCTTCGCCATTCTTGACCTTGGCCACCACATCGTTAAATGTTTCGGCTGTGCGGTCGAATTCAACTTCGACGCCAAGGGCTGCTGCGATATCTTCGCTTAAATCGACATCGATGCCTTCCAGATGGCCGTCTTTCACGCTGTAAAACGGTGCATTGTCAAAAGAGGTCATTGCCACGACCAGTTTTCCACGTTCGGCAATGCCGAGCAAATCTGGCGGTCCTGCAAGCGCGTCAGCATCCTGAACGGTTTGGGCGACACTGAGGTTCGCAAACAAAGCGAAAAAAACCAAAGATCCGAGAGTGAGCATCCGTTTCAGGGTGTTAAACATCTTCGATCATCCTCTTTAACTCTGCCGTTCGATAGCGAATTTATAGTTGCGCGTCTACCATGAAGATGAGCGGCTTTTGGATCAAGGGGTGATCTGCAAAAGCGCTGATTTAACAGGTGTGTCAAACTGTTGGTCTTCAAGTTCGATCGACAGGAATTCCAATGCTCAAGTCGGCATGAACCTTTGTTTATGGCATATTTGTGAATGTCTCTTGGCTCATCTTGTCAAATCAACAGCCAAAGGTCGAATAATAAGGCCGTTTTTGGATTTGGCGGCCAGCAAAAGTAGCGTAAAATAAACTTTCAGGTTTTTACCTATCCGAAAGCGCACGCGACTGGGTCCAAGCTGCCCAAGCTTCGGGCGTATCCAAATCTGTCAGGGCATGGTGGCCGGGTAGGGCTATGGTGTGCAGGCGGGCCGCATGGGCCTGTAATATGGGCCGCGCGCCTTGATCGCCGCTGAGGGTCGCAAAGGCTGCGCGTAGATCTGCCGGAAAGATCACCGGATGGCCAAGCGTGCCATCCTCTGCCGTGGCGCGCATGAGCGCATCGGGTGCTGCGTTCGAGGCTTGGATCATCCGGGTCAGATCCTGCGCCGTCAGATCGGGCATGTCGGCGGGCAAGATCATCAGCCGACCAACGGCTTGCGCCGCAGCCCCGCGCAGCGAAGCGGACAGGCCCGAAGTGGCATCGGGGATTGTGACAATCTGCAGGGCCAAATCTTGCACCACCTGATGGCGCGCCGTGTCCGGGTCACGCAAGGTGATCATCACGCTGGGATGGGCTTGCAGCGCCAGCACGGCAGTGCGGCGCAGCAAGGCCACGCCGTCAATCAGGGTCAACAACTTGTCAGTCCCGCGCATCCGCGACGAGGCACCAGCGGCGGGGATTACAATGGTCAGGTCTGACATCTTGCTCCCTTTGGTCCGCGGCGGGGCAGGGGGTTTCACGCCCCCTGCAGCTTCGTGGCAGATGTGCGCCTTACCAAAAGATCAGGCGCGCATGCGGCCTTGATCGTCCCATAGCGGCGCAAGGTGAACGCGGGCAGGGCGGCGTTCGCCCAAGATTTCAACTTCCAGCGCCAGTCCGTCAACCACGCGGTCGGCGGGGATGAAGCCTTGGGCCACGGATTTGCCTGTCCAGTGGCTAAAGCCGCCGGATGTGCACCAGCCGACAACGCCGCCGTCTAGCCAGATCGGCTCCCATGCCACCACATCGGCGTCAGAGACGTCGATCACGATGGGCACGAGTTTGCGCGAGGGGCCTTTGGCCTTTTCGGCCAAGGCGGCAGCTTTGCCGATCCAGTCGCAGGGTTTGTTCCACGAGATGAACTTATCCAAGCCGGTTTCTGCGGGCGTGTAATCGGGCGAGAATTCGCGGCCCCACGAGCCGAACCACTTATCCAACCGCAGCGACATCATGGCGCGCATGCCAAAGGCGCGCAGGCCAAGGTCGGCCCCTGCGGCATTCAGCGTGTCCCAGACTTGGCGGACAGACATATGGTCGGTGAAAATCTCGTAGCCGAGATCAGCGGTGTAGCTGACGCGCTGCACCAAGCAATTGGCCATGCCAACGGTCATCTTGCGGACGTCCATGAACTTGAACGCTTCGGCTGAAACGTCTGATCGGGTGACACGCGACAGAAGTTCGCGCGCCTTGGGCCCCGCGATTTGAAAGCCAGATCGGGCGTCAGAGACGTTTTCCACCGACACGCCGTCCATGGCGTTTTGGTCAAACCAACGGGTGTGCCAGCCCTGCGCGCCGTAAGAAGCCGTCAGTTGGAATTCGCCTTCCGACAGGCAAGACACGGTAAAGTCACCGATGATCTTGCCCGAATGCGCCAGCATCGGGGTCAGCGACAGGCGGCCCGGTTTGGGAATGCGGCCGGCCATGATCTTATCCAGCCATGCGCGGGCATTGGGCCCTTTGACCAGATATTTGCCAAAGTTCTGCACCTCGTTGATGCCCACGCCTTCGCGCACAGCCATAACCTCTTGGCGGGTCGCCTCCCACGCGTTAGAGCGTTTGAAGGTGGGCTCTTCGTAGCGGGGTTCGCCGGGTAGAGCGTAGTAGTTGGGCACTTCTAGCCCATATTGCTGACCCCAGACGGCGTTCATCTTGTCGAACACTTCATACATCGGCGTGGCGCGGAAGGGGCGGGCTGCGGGGCGTTCTTCGTTCGGATAGCCAACCGAGAAGCGCATTTGGTAGTTTTCGATCACCTTGGGCACGGTGTAACCGGGTGAGGTCCAGTTGCCAAAGCGCGCCACATCAAAGCCGCGCGGATCGCGTTCCACCTCGCCGTGGATCATCCATTGCGCCAGCGCCAGACCCATGCCGCCACCTTGGCTAAAGCCCGCCATCACAGCGCAAGCCGACCAATAGTTGCGCAGACCCGGGACAGGGCCAATCAGCGGGTTGCCATCGGGGGCAAAGGTAAACGGCCCGTGGATCACGCGCTTAACACCCGAACGTTCCAGCACCGGAATGCGGCGATAGGCAAAGTTCACTGAGTCTTCGATCTTGTCGAATTGCTCGTTCAGCAGTTCATGGCCAAAGTTCCACGGCGTGCCGTCAACCGACCACGGCTCGCACGGCTTTTCATAAAAGCCGATGCACATGCCCCGACCTTCTTGGCGCAGGTAGAACTCGCCACCCGGATCCATGACATGGGGGAATTCGCGGCCAGTTTTCAGAATGTCCATGATTTCGGGGATATCGTCGGTGACGATATACTGGTGCGCCATGGGCAGCAGCGGCAGATAAACGCCTGCCATAGCCCCTACTTCGCGCGCCCACAGGCCGCCCGCGTTAACCAGATGTTCGCAGGTGATCGTGCCTTTTTCTGTCACCACTTCCCAACCGTCTTTGGTCGGGTTGGTTTCCAAAACACGGTTGTGCAAGATAATCTCTGCCCCGCCCATGCGCGCGGCTTTGGCATAGGCATGGGTTGTGCCCGACGGGTCAAGGTGGCCATCCAGCGGGTCGTAAAGACCACCCAAGATGCCCTTGGTGTTGACCAACCCGTCGGTGAGTTTCGAGATTTCCTCGGGCGAGAGAATTTCCGTGTCCAGCCCCATATAGCGGTGCTTGGCGCGTTCGGCTTTCAGCTGCTCAAATCGCGCCTCGTTATCGGCCAGCGTCACGCCGCCCACATGGTGCAAGCCACAGGACATGCCTGTGATCGCCTCAAGCTCTTTGTACAGACGGATCGTATAGCCTTGCAGCGCCGCCATATTGGTATCGCCGTTGATCGTATGAAACCCGCCAGCGGCGTGCCAAGTGGAGCCAGAGGTTAGGTCAGACCGCTCTATCAGCGTCACATCCGACCAACCCAACTTGGTCAGGTGATACAGAACCGAGCAGCCAACAACACCGCCGCCTATAACCACCACGCGTGTATGGGATTTCATGACCATTCCTTATGACTTGCGAATTTGCGCCAGAGAATACCGACCTAGGGCCAAAGTCACGCCAGAAGGCGACATTGAACGTCGCGGATAGAATGCAAATCGGCCCCCGCGCAGCAGGGGCCGATGCATTTGATGGAAATCTCGCGTTACTTTTCGGGCAGCAAGCCGCGCGGGCTAAAGCGCAGCACCAACAGCAGCGCCACGCCAAGGGTCAACAGGCGCAGTTGCGGGGCCACATCAACCAAGTGCGATTTCAGCGCCCCATCGGCCATGCCCGCCGTGACAGCGCCCATGATCAATGGCCCTGCGTTATCAACGATCAGCCACAGCCAGCCCACCAGCAAACCGCCCAGAACCGAGCCCCAGTTGTTACCCGACCCGCCGACGATAACCATGATCCAGATCAGGAAGGTAAAGCGCAGCGGGGTATATTCCCCCGGCACCAACTGGCCCAACATCGACACATACATGGCGCCTGACATGCCCACGACGGCAGAACCGAGGATGAAGATGATCAAATGCTGGCGTTTGACGTCTTTGCCCATGGCGGCGGCAGAGACCTCGTTGTCGCGAATGGCGCGCATCATGCGGCCCCAAGGCGAGTTGAGCGCGCGTTGCAGCAGCCAGATCAACAGGCCAAGCACAATGGCGAACATCACGATGTAAATGCCCTTGACGGCCAAGGTTGATGTTGTGGTTGGGTTCAGGCCCCAATTGGCGCAAAAGGCCAAAAAGCCGGGGTCAGCCTGCATATCCACTTCGTAAGGCACGGGCCAAGGTCGGGGCAGGCCCACCAAGTTTTTCACCCCGCGCGACATCCAGTCTTCGGATTTGATCGCGGTGATGACGATTTCGGCGATGCCAAGGGTGGCGATGGCCAAGTAATCCTCGCGCAAGCCCAAAGCGATTTTGCCAATGGCCCAAGCGGCCACGGCGGCAAAAACCCCGCCCACCGGCCAAGCCCAGATTGAGTTCAGCCCAAAACCGCCGACATTGCCGTGGGTGGCAGGATCAAACGCCTCGATCCGTTCGACGGCGGGGTCAAAAATGCCGCGATAGAGGAAAAAGCCGCTGATCAAGATCACAGCCACCGCCAGATTGCGCGCACGGCCGGGGGGCATATAGGTCCAAGCGGCCACGGCGGCGGCGATGCCCGCCACGGCCACAGCCAAACCGCTGATCGCTTGCCATCCGCCTGCAGCAAAAGCTTCGGGCACGGGGTTGCCGGATACAAACACCACCGCCAAGCCGCCCAAAGCAATCGAGCCCACGATGCCGGTTGAAAACAACCCCGCATAGCCCCATTGCATATTCACCCCCAGTGCCATGATGGCGCTGAGAAGGCCCAGTATTAAGATGTTCAAACTGACGTTCCACGACAGCAAGACCCCTGTTAGGACATACAGGATCCCCACGCCGGCAAAAAGATAAATGGCCCGGGTGTTCATGTCATTTCCCCTTGTTGAACAGCCCATTGGGCATGAACAAAAGCACGATGATCAGGATCGAAAAGCTGACTGCGAATTTGTAATCGGTCGACAAAAGCTGCATCAAACTGTCGGGTGCCCAAGATTGGGGCACGACATAGGTGATCACTTTTTTCCACGCATAGGTCACGATGATCTCGGAAAAGGCCACAACAAATCCCCCCGCGACAGCCCCCATGGGCGAGCCAAGCCCGCCCACCACGGCTGCGGCAAAGATCGGCAACAGCAGCGAGAAGTAGATGAAGGGGCGAAAGCTTTTGTCCAAGCCATAAAGCGTGCCCGCAATCACCGCCAAGGCAGCGGCGATCACCCAAGTCACCTGCACCACGCGGTCGGGGTTGATGCCCGACAGAAGGGCCAAATCCTCGTTATCGGAAAAGGCACGCATCGACTTGCCAGTGCGGGTTTTTTGCAAGAACCAGAACAGGGCTGCCATGGTCAACAACGCTGTCACCAGCGTGACAGCCGTGGTGCCTTTGATGGCCAAGCCCTCGGCCAAGCCCGTCCAGGCTTTAAAGTCGCCAGCCGAGATCAAAAAGCGCCCGCCATCGGCGAAGTTTTGTTCTTGGGTGCCAATGATGATCCGCACAAGGCCGTTCATGACGAACATGACACCCGCCGAGACGATCACCAGAATGATCGGTTTGGCTTTTTGCTTGCGATAAAAGCGGTAAACCACGCGGTCCGTGCCCAGCAAAAGGGCGGAGGTGATCAGAATGGCGAAGGGTAGGGCCAAAAGCGCTGTGGGCAAAGGGGCGATCGAAATTCCCAAGCTTTGGAACAACCAGGTCAGCAAAATCACCGCCATGGTTCCAAAGGCCATGGTGTCGCCCCAAGCAAAGTTCGAAAACCGCAGAATGCCAAAGATCAACGTGACCCCAAGCGCCCCAACAGCCAGTTGCGCGCCATAAGAGGCGGCAGGAATGACGACAAAGTTCAAAAAAGCGACCAGAGCGTTCAAAAGATCCATCTCTTAGCCCCCCAAGAAACTGCGGCGAACATCGGGGTCGGCCAGAAGGGCTGCCCCCGTGTCGGTGTATCGGTTCGCACCCTGCACCAGAACATAGCCCTTATCGGCGATGTTCAGCGCTTGACGGGCGTTTTGTTCGACCATCAGGATCGAGATTCCCGAACGCGCCACTTCGATGATGCGATCGAACAGTTCGTCCATCACGATTGGGCTGACGCCTGCGGTGGGTTCATCCAGCATCAAGACCTGCGGCTGGGTCATCAGTGCGCGGCCCACGGCCACTTGCTGGCGTTGGCCACCAGACAGTTCGCCAGCCGGTTGGTGACGCTTGGTTTTAAGGATGGGGAACAGGTGATAAACTTGCTCTAACGTCGCCTTGATGTCATCGCGCCGCAGGAAAGCGCCCATTTCAAGGTTTTCTTCCACCGTCATCGAGGTGAAGATATTATGGGTCTGCGGCACAAAGGCCATTCCGCGAGCCACGCGATCTTGCGGGCTGAGTTTGGTGATATCTTCGCCATTCAAGCGCACCGATCCACCGCGCAGGTTAAGCATGCCAAAGACGGCCTTCATCGCCGTCGATTTGCCCGCGCCATTGGGGCCTACGATGACGGCGATCTGCCCTTTTTCAACAGCAATGGTGCAGTCGTGCAAAATGTCGGTGGCACCATAGCCGCCCGTCATCGCCTCGCCAATCAGGAAGGGGTCAGACATGAGGCAACTCCATCAAAGCGGTCTGGATCACGAATTTTCTGCGAAAATTCTGATTGCGAATTTTCATGCGAAAATTCTTCTGCACAATTTTCGCAGAAAATTGGTTTAGGGGATTTTCGCAGAAAATCCGCGCTTTTCGGTCAGCCATGTGCCAGCACCTTGTTTTTCAAACCGGTGCCCAGATAGGCTTCAATCACCCGCTCGTCGTTCTTGACCTGATCAACTGTGCCCTTGGCCAAAACTTTGCCTTCGGCCATCACGATCACCGGATCACAAAGCCGCGCTATAAAATCCATATCGTGTTCGATGACGCAGAACGTATAGCCGCGCTCTTTGTTCAGGCGCACAATGGCATCGCCAATGGTGTTCAAAAGCGTGCGGTTCACGCCGGCGCCCACTTCATCCAAAAACACCACTTTGGCATCCACCATCATGGTGCGGCCCAGTTCGACAAGCTTTTTCTGCCCGCCCGAAATGTTGCCCGCCTTTTCATCCGCAATGTGGGAAATCGTCAAAAAATCAAGAACTTCATCGGCTTTCTTACGTAGGGCTGCTTCTTCTTGGGCAATCAAACCCCGCCGGAACCAGGTGTTCCACAGCTTTTCCCCCGACTGACCCGAAGGCACCATCATCAAGTTCTCGCGCACCGTCATCGAGGCGAATTCATGGGCAATCTGAAAGGTGCGCAGCAATCCCTTGGCAAACAATTCATGCGGCGCAAGGCCGCTGATATCTTGCCCATCCATCAGCACGCGGCCAGAGGTGGGCTTTAACCGACCGGCGATCACGTTAAACAGCGTGGTCTTGCCCGCGCCATTCGGCCCTATCAGGCCCGTGATGGATCCGCTGGCAATTTCCAGCGATGCGCCATCCACCGCGCGAAACGCGCCGAAATGACGGTGAAGGTCTTCAACGACGATCATGGTTCCCTGCTTCCCCCTGTGGCCCTTATGGGCTCTGGGTCAATTTAGGTAAGGCAACGGCCCGGGGGGGTAAGCCCCGGGCCGCTTTTTCTTAAATCAGCAGGCGATCAACGGAACGTGATGGTTTCGTACTTGCCAGCTTTGATTTCGAACTCTTTGTAGCGGCCAGCGGATTCGCCAGCGCCCACCAAAGTCACGCCTGACGCGCCATCATAGTCGATGGCTTTGCCAGCAGCGACCAGTTCCATCGCGTGTGCCAGTTGGCCGGGAAGGATCTTTTCGCCCGAGCCATCAGCCGGACCATTGGCGATTTCCAAGATCTTGGCAGCATAGACCTTGGAGTCGGTCGAGTTGGCAGCCTGCATAGCCAGCATAATCAGCGCAGCTGCGTCATAGCTTTCCATGGTGTAGGGCGACGTTGCGTCATAGGCGGTGGCAGCTGCCTTACCCATGTCAGCCAAAACAGTCGCACCAGCCGAGTCAGACTGTGCAACTTGGCCATAAGAGCCGTCCAAAGCCGGGCCAATCGCCAAGGGCAGGCTGTCGCCAACCATACCGCCAGGCAGACCGAACTTCGAGAAGGCGCCGGTGTCGAGCGAGGCTTGGATGATGCCCTTGCCGCCCTGGTCCAGATAGCCGGCCACAACCAGAAGATCGCCGCCAGCTGCTGCCAGCGAAGCCACTTCGGCCGAATAGTCAGACTTGCCGTCTTCGTGCGGGATGTTGATGGTCACAGTGCCGCCCACAGCCGTGAACGACGTTGCAATCGCGTCAGCCAGGCCCTTGCCGTAGTCGCTGTTGGAATAGGTCAGAGCGATCGAAGTCACGCCATGTTCCTTCAGGATGTCAGCCATAACTTCGCCTTCGCGCGCATCCGACGGAGCGGTGCGGAAGAACAGGCCGTCATCTTCAGCGGTCGACAAAGCGGGCGAGGTGGCCGAGGGCGACACCATCACGATGCCGTTCGGGCGGGCGACGTTCTGCAAGACAGCGCCAGTCACGCCAGAGCAGTCGCCGCCGATAATGCCTTTGACACTATCCGAGGTGACCATTTTCTCAGCAGCGGTTTGGGCTGCAGCTGCGTCAACGCAGGTCGAGTCGCCGCGCACGGACGTAAATGTCCAGCCGTTCAGCGCTTTGCCCGAGGCGTTCACTTCGGCCATAGCGGCTTCAGCGGCATTGGCCATGTGGCCTGTCAAAGATTCGATCGGGCCAGTAAAGCCGATCAAGATCCCCAATTTCACGTCTTCGGCCGAGGCAACGGAAGCGCAGAGCGCGGTTGCAGCCGTAGCGAGCAGCAGTTTTTTCATTTTTAACTCCCATGTTGGATCGCAATCCTGCCTTTAACCTAGTGGGATGCGATGAAAAAGAAAAGTGGGCAGTTTTGGGTAATTCGAGGAGGTTTTCGACGTTTTCGTGCTCGTTGGTGGCTATCAGCAGGGTCAAAGCCTGCATTGTATCCCTTCTTTCGGCTTGAAACCGTCTTTATTCTCATGCCGCAAACCCCCTTGGGTCTTGACGCTGGCGCATCGCATCGCCACCTATCAAGCACAATCCCCTTCGGTTTTGGGGTGAAAGGGAAACCATGGCCTATCGTTTGGCATCCGCCTTTGTGATCACTTTAAGCTTCGCGGCCCCTGCGATGGCAGATGGCCTTTTTGGAGCAATCGCCTTTTCCCCCTCGACCGGTAAGGTCGGGGCAGGGTGGAACTTTGCCACGAAGGACGAGGCTTCGGCTGATTCGATCACCCGCTGTGGCGTGGGCGATTGCTCTGCGGTCGTGGTG
>Ga0209550_10001916_pt1 | contig 20100 bp, 26 predicted proteins | sample LauGreSuBDMM15SN_2_FD_187567 | JGI IMG/M metagenome (GOLD analysis project Ga0209550, IMG submission 187567) | Freshwater lake microbial communities from Lake Michigan, USA - Su13.BD.MM15.SN (SPAdes) (version 5) | ecosystem: Environmental > Aquatic > Freshwater > Lake | place: Lake Michigan... | reverse complement strand
TCCAGTATATCGAATCAATACTAATTTAAAACCGTTCTATCAATATTATAGCGTCGATCCTAAAGGACAGCTCTTTGGTAAGACGCCATGCGGTGAGCTGAATTATGTTAATTATATGGTTCCAGATGCTAATTTAGAAGTATAACAAAAACTACAATACCGCAAATATAATAAATCATTTCATATTCTATTTTTGGATATGGATAATATATGGGTTTGGTTTCTTCTTCTTGCGATTCTTCGTCGATTTGAGATAAGATGGGTATTTTTTTATTTTTATATTTTCGTATAATTTTATCGTGGATGTGATTTTCTAGATCAAGTTCTATAAAAAACCCCCAATCATCTTCATTATATTCGCAGTTGTGTTTTTTTTCTACGTTTGTTTCCTGATAACTCTCGTCGATAAAAGTAGATGAGGATGGCGAGTTTGATATATAGCTATGAAATATCGATTTAAGCATTTTTGAACTGGTCTACTGTTATTATTTCACAATAAATATTTAATTTTTATTTTTGAATTAAATATTTAATTCAAAAATGAATCAATTTTATTTGTTTATTTGTTTATTTGTTTACTTTTTACTTGTGTAACATTTTGGCTGCCTTTTTAGAGATATTTTTGTATTTTTTGGTTCCCTTGATTGTCATGTATTCCCTGGCTCTAACGTAAGCCGCATAGACACCTTTTCGACTTACTTTGCATGTGTTTTTTTTACAAATAGGGAAACTTTTGTTTGGGCCTAAAAAGCATTTTTTTCCGCACTTTTTAAGCATCATGGTTTTTTGATGGGTTGATGGTTTTTCTTTGGCCCAACCTTTCCACGGAACATTTTTTCTAGTTTTTGTCATAAATATATAATATTATTAGAAAATATTATACTATATAAAGTAATGCTGAATGAAAATGTAAATGAAAATGAAAATGTAAATGGGAGCGGGAATCTAGATGTAGATGGGAATGAATATGAAAATATAGACATCGTGATTGACGCGGTAAATATGGATCATCTTTCGCCTAATTTTAGTATAAGGGAAATCGGTGGAATTAACAAGAAAATAAGTAAAATACATCGAGTAAACAATCGCAGCATTAGTAGCAGCGAAATGAGCGATACTAGCACAAATGATAATGATTCAAATTACTCGTCTAACGCATCAATGAGTGAACAAGAACGTGGTGGATTCAAACGAAGTATAGTTAAATATAAAAAAATAACTTTTCAACATGTGGAAAATAGTTTGGAAAATTATTTTGATAACAATCATAAAATCAGTTCAGCGTTTGATATTTTGGCGAGTTATTTAAAGGGACAGAAAATTATCTATATGGAATCAAAATGCTATGCAGAACAGGCATTAAACTGTTTAATGACTCCTGCTATTTTATTATCTACCTCTGCGACAGTGCTATCTTCTTTTGTACAAGATTATTCATGGGGGGGTCTTATGATTGCTGCAGTGAATGGGATCATTGGCTTCTTACTTGCGTTAGTTAATTTTTTTAAATTGGACGCGGCTTCCGAGGCTCACAAAATCTCGGCTCATCAATATGATAAATTACAATCGAAGGTAGAGTTCACATCTGGTTCAGTTTTGCTCTTTCAAAATCTATATATCTCTAGCCTTGTAGATAATGACTTAACTAATGGGAATAATGAAACAGAAAAAGAAAAAGAAAAAGAAAAAGAAAATGAAAAACATAAAATACGAATGCAGAAGAAAAAAATTATGATGGACTATAAAGAAAAAATGGAAAAGGATATGACTTCTAAATTAGAAAGTGTTGAAAAGAAAGTCGGAGAGATCAAGGAAACGAATCAATTTTTGATTCCGCGCTCCATTCGATGTAGATATCCCGTTATTTACAATACAAATATTTTTTCATTGATAAAAAGAATTGATGATCAACGTAAAAGGGTGATTACCAATTTGAAAAATGCGAAAAATTCAATTCGTTATTTTAAAGCGAAAGAAAAAAATTATAATTTAGACCCATTTGAGTATGTGAAATTGAAAACGCTTTTTGAAGAGAAGAAGGATCTAGTGAAACAAATACTCATCTTAAAATCCGCGTTTTCTATTATTGATCAAATGTTTCATCAAGAAATGTTAAATGCGGAAATACTAAGAAAACGATGGCTTTGGGCTCTCTTCTACAGAGATCTTATTAACCCAATTCAAATGACGCCTTTTATTGCGGAATTAATGGAGCCGTGTCAGCAATCTATGGATGCTATGGAAAAGGAGAACAGAAAAAGATATGATTCTATGATTGGTGAAGTTTAATCGGTGTAAAACGCGTAAATAACTCGGTCGGGGTTTGTTGCAGACTGATTAATGAAGACATTAATGTTAACATTGTTAAATATACCTGAAACACTTGTGACTTTGGATAAAATTGGGCTTGCAATGAATTCACTGTCCACAACGACGTAGCTAAAACTCAAATTACCAACCAAACCCTCATAATTGATAGTGAGAGTTGTGTTTACGTTTTGAATAATTCTAGAAAAATCAGGGGAGGATTGTGTATTCACTGATGCGTATAATTGTTTGCCTACAACAATATCGGTATTAGGTAGGAAGACATCGATTTTAGCGGAATCGTAGAAATTACGCGTGCTAAGAGTTTGGTTCATGTTGGTTTGATCCGTGCAGAAGTAGTTGGGGTCTACCTGGGAGAGGTCGCTTTCGAACTGGCAGACAAGATTGGGCATTATATAAAATAATAATAATTATTTTTTTACAAAAAAAATAATGCTAAATTATTGCGTTCGTAAGTTTAATCAGGAAGATATAAATAATTTATTAAGAACTCATAATAGAGTTCATAAGATAAATTCGGCAGTAATTGTGATTTGTTCATTGTCATGGAACAACCGCCAGTTTTTAACAATGAAACGTCAAATATTATAATACCCTTTTCTAAAGCCTTGTGGAATATTTTTTGGATCGTGTTCTTTTTTGTCATATCTACATGTAAATGTAGCGAAAATTTAGAGGGCGAGATACCTTTTTTACAGCATTGATCTAGTATATATTCGTATTCTATCATTTTTAATTTTATTTTTTGTGTTATTCTAAAAAAAATTGAATGATGTAAATGTGTTGTTTTTATTATTATTCAAGATAAGATAATAAATATAAATGTCTTCGGTACCCAGTATTTGTTTACCCAGCATTTGCATTCCCAGAGTCAATCAAAACATTTCGAAACGTCAAATTGTTACCACTTTTAAACAATTGAATTTGGGAATCTTAGATCGAGTAGATATGATTTATAAAAAAAATCCAAAAGGCGAAGAGTATAAAAAGGTATTCTTGCATTTTAAAAAATGGCATGATCATGATGTTTCTATTCAAGCACGGCAACGTCTTTTAGAAGGTAAGGACATTAAAATTGTGTATGACTTTCCATGGTTTTGGAAAGCCTCTGCAAATCGATTAAAATGAGTTTGTTATTATTGTTTTTTTTCCGTAGTAAAATACAAATGTTTACAGGCTTTTCCATAAAACAGCATGGAGACCATCAATTTAGTATTAAAATGAATAATAATATGACTCGAAATAAACATGTTTTATTCGAATCTATTATACATACAGAAGTTTTACCATTTTCATTTGTAGATGAATATAGCGAATTGTATTTTCAAGCGGAAACAGTTTGTATGTTAGATGAATTCTTAGAGAAATACGAGAAGAAGAATAATAAGAAGAATCCCTTGAACCAAGTCATGAAACATGATTGTTGTGTTCGCATGGTAGAATGTCTAAGCAAACAAATTCAATATTTGGAAGCCAATGGTTATAGTTTTTTTGGATTTGATTTGAAAGATATATTCGTGGTTGACAATAGTATATTTGTTATTGGAAACGATGAAATGGTTTTGCCGATTTATAAGAGCTTTGACAAATACGGGCACTCTTTACAAAAACTCACGTTTTTTTCGCCTGTTAAAAAACCCTATTTCTCTAATCCAGAATTTATTGTAATGAAACAATTGCCTGGTTTTATCAGTTCTAAATCGTGTTATTACAGTTTAGCTGTTCTCATTGTTTATTTTTTGTTGGGGAAACATTTGTTAGAAAACAATATGGTTAAAAGCGTTGTAGAAATCGAGGAGATTCTACAACCAATACAATTTACTAAATTATATTGGTTTTTAAAACGATGTTTGCACAAATATAGTGAAGAGCGGAATTTTTTGTATATTTAATTTTATTTTATTTATTTTGTTAGTTTTTGTTAGTCTTTCTTATAATTATCTTCTGTTATACTATAGTTATCTATGTCTATTGTTGCATTTAAACGGAAATCAGTAATACAATACGGCTCGAAACGGTCTGGAAAGACCGATGATCAATATTGGGTAAATCAGGGTCCGTTTGGAAGAGAAAATACGACAAATTCTGTCATATTAAAACAAGGCACACTCTCCTTTGGACCTGGAGGAACGCCTGGTCTTCGTTCTGGATTTTCGTTAAGAGGCTCCTATTCGAATACAGGCGCGATTGGTAATACTTGGAAATTTAGTAAAAATAGGACTCCTTTTCGAGGGGTCTATCCTGTTGGTAACGGCGGTAAAGGGGGGAGATATCCTCAAAGCGTTGTGTTGGCGGTTTGCCCAGGTACTGCTTTAGTGAAAGGAGATACTAATTTATATGTGAAAGCTGGCGATGTATCCACTCGAACAATGATTTCCCAGAAATATCGCTGGATTAATACTGGTCAATACCCCAACTATTGGGTGCAGCCCAACTACGGCACGAGTAATTTGTCGGATAATGCAAGTCAAGGACTCTATGTTCAAACAAAATCGGCCGCCAATGATTGCGTCGTTGATACGAATGCTAGTGAAAAATACGTGGGACATATTGTCAACTGCGGATCTTCAGGTTGTCAAACGACTCCCGCAAGAGGATATACATTTAATATTCAGCAGGCCAATGCTCCTTATACTAAGAATTTACATATTCCACAAACTTCGAGTCAGCATACCTTACGCATTCAACAAAAATGTGCTGATCCTAGGCCTGATCAAAAACCATTTCCTTATGCCACGAACGGAAATACTTGTAATAATACATTTTACACCTTTGACATTCTAAACGCCGCGCGGCGTCTTTGAATGTTATTAGGTAACTGTTGCTTTGTAACCGATAAATTATCCTTGTTATATCAATAATTCTGCCTTTGGCAGAATTATCATATAAACATTGGCAATTGAAAGGTTAAAAGGTGTACCAACTTGTATTAATTCTAATTTTTATTATGTCATCGCATAATAAAAATATTGGTTTATGTTTGTAATATTTCAAATAGGTTTGTTAGAATTGCTTCAAGAAATCTTTTTTATAAGTTGTGGCAGCAATAATATTACCTCCGTTAACAAAAATTCCATATCTTCTATCCACTCTATCCTTCTCTTGTTCTAACACTAAATGGTAATAGTTATATGTTTTTTCGTCATCGATAATCTCAAAATCTTCATTAAACATGGTAATGAGAAGGCATTTATCGTCAATACGATCTACAGGGTGAATTTCGACGGTTTTTCTCTTTTGCGTTTTGGTAAGTTCATCTACCAATACACTATGACGTCCAAGCAGGATTAAATCGTGCGACAAATCGACTGATTTTGTAGTCTTATACATACAGTCGCTAATTGATTCTGGATTATTCACCATTGCTCTTGATCCAATATGCGTTATTTTTTTGATTCCATGTTTATATGATACTACTTTGTCGCCTACCTCTAAATCTTTGATAGCTTTGTATTCTTCTTCGTCGTTGTTCATAATAAGAACTGTTGTGTCTTCATTAAAACATGCAGCAATCACTATAAATGTCAAATCACTGGTAACAAAATATCCAGTTGCAGTATCTTCTATAGTAATGGGATAAGTTCCAGGACGATTACTCACGTCGACAATATACATAAAATACAATTCGTTGTTTGTCTCATACTTTGCTAAAAAGGATTTCGAAAATGCTGGACAAGAGATAGAAAATTGCATTGCTTTTTCATTACTAGGAGGAATTCCTGAAAATCCACATTTTAGATGTAATGCGATTTTTTTTGAATAGATCATGTCGTGGCCTGGAGCTATCTCGCAAATATAAGTCAACATATCATTGCTATAAACTGTGAAAAACAGCTTTGTATAACACAAACAACTATTGGTGCTAGTATCTATTGCGCAAACAGTAATTTCATATTTTCCATGGCTCATTGGGGTTCCCGAAATAGCTCCTGTGTTCTGGTCCAAGTATAATCCGTAAGGAGCACCTACCCAACAATAGATAAAAGATTCATTTTTATTCAAAGAAATGGTTGGTTTTAAAATTGGGACGTCCATAAAATAATTATAAGTTGTTTGATAATCGTATTTTAGTATGTTTTCTTCAGTGTCTATGACATCGATTGAAATGGGTATTTTGTACCCACTTCCCGATTTATTTTTCTCAAAAAAAACAGTAATTATAAATTCGATTTTGCCTAGTTCAGTTGGATTTATTGTGAAATCTCCAGTATCTGTGTCAAAATCTACACTCTCTGATGGCGTGGCACTAAAATGAACAGCGACGTCATTGGGAACGTTGTCTATTCTATTTTTGGAGTTGTAACTTGATCCTAAATAAAGCGTAGAAACAGTATCGTAAGTTATCGAAAATACCATTTTTCTATTTTTAATTATTTTTTTTTTAGGATTTTAACGTTTTTACAAAATTATATTACGATATAATATAGAATCATGGATTTGAAGTCACTATTTTCAAGGAAAAATCTAAATCTTTTGGTGGGTCTTATTACACTATTGATTGCGTTATGGTTAGTCATGTATGCCATTCCTAGTTTGTTTGTTAATTTATTTGATACACTTTTAGGCAAATCTATTCTCTTAGGATTTATTATCTTGTCATCTATGTATAATATGAAATTTGGCATTGGTCTTGCTATGGTATTCATTATTTTATATCAATTTTCCCACATGAAAAAATAGGAGAGTTTTGTTAGATATTATTCTTTTCTATATTATATCTTTGCTATTATATAATATATTTTGTTCCATGCATCATAATTTCGTATTTTTATTTATATTCTTGTTTTTTATTTTACTTTTACTTTTACTTTTACTTTTTAAGAAAAACGCAGGTAATCAACGTGAGGGTTTTACATGGTCAAAACAGGCAATTGGGGATTTCTTAACATTTCAACAAACAGTGAACCCCACTACTCAATTTGATATGGATCAGGTCCAACGTCAAGCAACAGAGGGTGAATTAAAAACGTTGTTAGAAACTGGATATTGGCCTTGGTCAAATGAAACGAAATATTCCTATATGGACGCGGTAGCACATAATAAGATTGTTAAGATCAATCCCGACGTTTCTTTAGATTACGTACGGAAAATTTATAACGAAAATGCGGCGAAACAGTTATTGTCATGGAATACCAAAGAAGGTGAATTTCTTTTACGGGGTGTAAAAATAAAGGATGGCACTATTCGATGTGTAGCGGATTCTCATGGAAAAGAAGTGATGAAGAAGACTGTGAGTCACGGATATAATTTATGGAATGGATATAAAAATCTTACAAATACTTTTTTGAAAGATGATGAACTGAACAAAGAGATTCCTGGATTTCAATTCATAAAAAAAAGTTGTAATCCATGTGTCGCGATAAATAATGATTATAGTTGTCCTTTTACATTAAGAAATAATAAGGTGAGTGATGTCTGGAATGATTTATGGGGACTGTAATGTATATTTATTATATCTTAGTGGCTCATTTCTTGCATTGTTGCAAATACGCTTTGCGTTCTGTAAGGCGAATCGATGTGATTGGAACATTCGTAATCTGGGTAAGGTATTTCTAATTGCATTGAGTCTTTGTCCCAAGCAACGTGGTAAATGGTTTGTTTTCCTTGCGAACTCTGTCTCGCACAAGAGAATAAACTTAATTTGTTTGTATTTATTGCCATATAATTGATGTAAATGTCGTCACATAACATTTTCATGAATTTATCTTCTTGTAAATCATTTTCATTTACATAATCCATTAAAATATCTAGGAAATTTTTTAATCTTTCTTTTAGTTGAACTTTTTTTTTGGTTGGAGAACTGGGTTGCGGAGAACTCGGCATTCTTCTTCCTCGTCTTACCCTTGGTGTGTAACATTGATCTTTATATCTTCTTTGATAAGGGGAATATTGATTCTTAGATAAAGCAAATTCTTTGATTTCATATAACAATTCTTGTGTATATTGACGAAATGCATATTTTATTAAATTATCCATTTGTAAACTTTGTGGGTTCTTTAAAGGAAATGCGCAATTTTGACAAATGACTTCATTGATACCAATATTATTATTTCTACCATTAATAATACAAAACGAATCCTCGGGATTTGTAGATCGAACTTGATATATTTTTTCTGCCTCGGCCACCAAATTACCTATAGATAGTATATTGTCCCAGGTGTTTGTTATATAATTGTATATCTCTCCGTTTGTCATGTGTAGTTCTACATTTTCAATCTTTTTGTATAAAATATTGTGAATGATTTCTCCGTATACTAGAGACGCCTTTTCTAATGCGTCAATAAAGTAATAAGACCCGTTTATATTATTCGCTAAGGAATTTAAAAGAAGCGGTTCGTGATCTTCTCCGTAACCGATAAATATATTTGTGTATTCTTTTAAAACTAGATCATTTAATGAAGATGTGTCGTCAGTACCCGTTGTAGGAACGCCGTCTGTTAAGAATATGTGAGTGATTTCATGTTCTGGGTTTTCCTTTTTATAATTTAGAATATCTTGCGATGCATTTTTTAACGCTTCTTCAATGTTAGTATAACCATCTGACACGATATTATGTATCTTTTGAATTAAATCTTTTGCGTTTTCCTCTGTGATTAATGTATTGGAAACAATATTTTTTGTAGCATCATCAAAGGTATTGATGTGAATTGAAATAGGTGCGTTTTTTTCTGCAAAGAGTTGGATCATGTTTTTCAATGTAAATAATATGTGATCTATTTTAGTGGACTCGTTACTACATTTATCTAACATGGAACTTGACGCATCTATTGAAAATATAAAGTGTTGATGTTTTTTTGTCATTGATATTTCTGGATTCATCTTTATCTTTAAAATTCCAAAAGAGTAAGATGGGGACCAATGAGGCAGTGGTAAAGAAAGACTTATAGATGGGTCATGGTATTGTATAAATGTTCGGTCGATTGCTAAGGCTGAACTCATTGTTGTTTTTATTCCTGTATAATTTGGTTTTTTAAAAATCAATTTTTTATTTTTATTTTTTTTTGTTTTTGGATGTTTTGTTGTTTTGTTGTTTTGATTTTTTGATTTTTTGTAAAACATATTAATGAATAAACAATTTAAACTTAAATTGATACATATAGATATTATGGAATCTCAGTCTACTACGGAAATACCTGGGTCAAACAAACAGACACGATTGGTAGATGTTGTTGTTAACAATCAAAACGAGGCTCTACAGCTTATTGTTACATTTTTACATTTGGGGCAAAAAAGAGGAGTTTTTACTTTAGATGAATCCTCGAAAATTTGGGAGTGCGTCAAATATTTTCAATAATTTATTTTTATATTTGTGCAATATATACATAAACATATAAAATGGCTGATCGCGACCCCGACCTTGTGTTTTATTTCCCGTTGGTTACTATTACGCGTCCTGTTATATTATCCGAAAATGGCGGCTGGCAAAATCGCGTGGATATAAGAGTATTGACTACAGATCCTCAATTACAGAATATTATCGGTAAGTATCAAATCATTGATTACATCAACCAAGATGCTGCTCTTAGAAAAACATTTGTCACATATATTTTAGAATTCGGAACTATTAGCAACGAATATCAATTTAAGGAACAACCTCTTTACGTAACTCCAAAATCATCCGAATTTCGTAGAATTACTGACGGAACTGGAGAATTTGCTTTCTCCAATGGTTACATTTATCTGTCTATAGCTGTTGAAAACAAAGATGCAGTTCGTGCATTAGTTTATTTAACGCGTCCTAACGTTCTAGATAATATTTAAACCTTTTCACCTTTCAAACGCCGATTATATAATGATAATTCTGCCTGAAGGGCAGAATTATTGAATATATAAAAAGGTGATTTATCGGCGAAAAGTAACAGTTACCTAATAACATTTGAAATGTTAAAAGGTGTAAAAAAATAATAAATGATACTGTTTATTATTTTTAGATCCATTTCGTAGAATCCACGTAGTTTCTCACTTTGAAGTTTACATTGTTTCGAATGATGTCAATTAGAAACTCTTTGGTAGGAATAAAAGATAAATGCTCGATACAACGGAAGGGTTGTATTGTTAATACTACATTCTTTAATTTTAATTCATTTATTATTTCATCTGTCCACTGTGGTAAGGTGTCGTAATTATTTATAAAAGTATAATTCAAATAAATCTTGTTTTTATAGTCATAGTTGTTCTCGTGGTTTATTATTTGATTTAACAAAATATGGTAATCGTAGTTGATTGGATTCGGGTCAATTGATATAATCAAATTTGCGTTTAATTTTAAGCCGTAAACAATACTTGCGATTCCGCCCATAGACGGGCCATAGGTAATAATGTTTTTAATGTTTAGCTTGCTAATGTAATGCTGGATCACTCTCATGAATTTGTCATCATTGTAAGTGTTATAATTTTCTTCGTCATTCTTTAAAAATAAAAAATTACCTTGAAAATCATATTGGTTATAAAACCAAGTAACAGATACATACTTGTCTATTTTTCCCGCGAAAGATATAAATAGTGTATCGTTTTGGCTGTTGCTGTAAAATACATGTTTTACGTTTTCTAAAGTAGTTTCATGATTTGTCAAAATATTTTGGATCATTGTAACTTATGCTATAGATGTATTTATATCTTTATATGGGAAAAGTATTTTTTCTTTTTAGTGAGTGGATTTTAGTGCGTAGATTTTTAAACCTTTTAGCCCTTTAATTGCCTAAAGGCTCGCCCGCGAGACTGGGCTTTGCGATTTATATATGATAATTCTGCCAAGGCAGAATTATTGATATATCAAAGGTAATTTATCGGCGACAAAGTAAAAGTTGCATAATAACATTCAAACACGCCGACCGTAAGGGTCGGTGTCTAGATTGTTAAAAGGCATAAGATGTCCTGTTGAATTTTTATAATTTGAAATCGGTGTATACATGATTGTCGCCTTAAAATGTTTTCTACACGTTGAACATTTTCGAAAGGATCCGTCTTGTAGAAGCGCCTCACTCTGCGTCGAGGGGCAGAAAATGCAGTGTTTATTATACTCGGCTGGGTTCCTATACGTGTTTGTATTTACATGGTCGATGCTGTATGCGCTTGTTATTGGACTATATAATTCATATTTATATTCTTATGTTTTATATTTTTATTTTGTTTTATTTATATATAGAAAAATATGAAATTCAATATTAAATATGCATTGGAAATAATTGTTTATTTTATTATTATTATTAAAATTATGTTTTTAATTTCTACACTGGGTGTCCTTTTGTTTAGTTTTTATAAGAAAGATTCAACTACTTCGAAAATGTTTCAAGAACAATTCTCATATTGGAAACACGTAACGGAATTTATTTTTATGGCTTCTATGGCTCTATTGCTTTTATTTATTTTTAGTCCTTGGCATAAGCATCATCATAAAGTATATATTACAGAAGATCTTGTTTTTTTGTTCTTTTTATTTGGTTGTATTATACTTATTACTTTAGACTGGTCACTTTTTTTTACTGAATCTAAGGTTTTTAAGGCTTTGCAACGTGATGTAGATTAAAATGGTGTAAGAGTTTGCACAATTAATTCGCCCTTATAACTTTATAGGGTGATAAATTTTATTCTCGATGTATTTTTTTGTATTTTCTTGTACATCTTTTTTTATTAAATCCAACGTTGCCGAACCGCATGTCATTAATATTCCACACATTTCCGGCAAAAATTGTTGTATTGATAAATTATTGTCCATACATATATGCGGTAATAATGCCTCCAAAAAGCCAAAATATGTATTATCTATAGTGTCAATTATTTTTAATAATAATTTTTGAGAGACTCTCATAATAAAAGCAGCAACGCCTATTCTTTGAACATTTTTAAATCCTTTTAATGTAGAAGTCCACCCCCACCCCATGCCTCTTACGCTGTATTCGGGTACTAATAAATCGTAATTATATTGATCATGTATACTAATAAATTTCATAAAACTATTTGGATAATAAACATCATTTTCAATAATCCACACATGTTCATACATTTTTATTTGTTCATAATTATTCTTAAAATAATTAATATACATTGTATGTCCTCCGCTCAAATTATCATATGAACTTTTAATGTGGTTAATTTTAATAATTTCAATATTTTTAAATTTATGATTAAAACTATCGTCGTAATCTCTTGCTTTATCGAATAGAACTATAGTTTTATAATTATTAATATCAACATCATTATCTATTTTTTCTAAAGTATTTACAAATTCTTTGCTAAAATTGTGCGTTAGAAAAATTATTAAATTCATCTATAATATATAATTAAATATAAATAAAATATAAAAAACTAATTGTTTCTTACATTAATGAATCGATGGTCTAGAGAATTGTGGTTATGGATGGTATTTTTTGATTTGATCGATTGTTTTTGGAAACTTTGTATCTGTTAAGTTACCTTTTTAAATTTGGGACAAAAAAGAGGAGTTTTTACGTTAGATGAATCATCGAAAATTTGGGAGTGCGTAAAATATTTTCAATAAAAGCATTATTTCAAAAATAATTACGATAACTTTCCACGTTTCAAATGCCCTTTTTCGAAATAATTGTGCAAAGTAATAGTTACCTTTGCGCAAAAGTGTAAGAAACTTTTTAGATATAACTAAATAATAATCTTTTTACATGGCAATATATATTTAAATTAATACTTTGTTATTTAATACATTCGCAAACCTTTCAGCCATGACAGCCCCAGATAACCCACCGCCTACAATTAAAATATCGTAGCGAGACATATATAAAGAGAGAGAGATAGAATATTTATTTGTACTGAACAAATACATATTCTTTTGTATACATATAAAATTAGGGGCGTTCAGGATGTTCGCCTTCTTTTGACACATGAACATAATATTTTTCTATTCCTACTGAATCGTGTAAGATAATTGTACGAATTGCCCCACTATTGTAGACATCTCTAGTTCCTAGGTTTTTTACAGGACAATTAATATAAAAATTTGGAGCATCAAGTGATTTAGGACATAAGTAATGACCATGATTCCATTCATAAGAAATTGCATCCATTTTTGACATAGTAAGAATTGAATGGTATCGCGCGCCTCCTTGTTTTACTCCGTTTCTACGCGCCAAACAAAAATTACTTATACCATTATTAGATGTCCATATTATATCTCTATCAGTTTGATCAAACTCATTTATAATGCTGTTAATTTTTTGTGCACTATTTTCCACAAATTTACATGTATCGTGTATTAATAAAAACCACGAATTTTGAGGAACAACATTTTTTTCTAGCAACATCGATATTCCTACCCAATTTCCATAATCATAAATATTGTTTTTAATTTTAACTTCTATATGACCATCTTCAAAATTTTTAATTTCGTACTCTGGTTCCTGTGAATAAATTAAAATATATTTATTTTTAAATTCAACGGGTAATGTAGATAATAATGCCTTAAGGGCATCTCCGTAGTTTCGATGTGTAAGAATCGAAACATAAAATGGTGAAGGTGTCATATATAAATTATATGAGAAAATAATTAATGATTCTAAATATTATTAATTATATGAGAAAATAATTAATGATTCTAAATATTATTTTCTTTTGTTCTATTTGAGTTTTTATGTTTCTTTTTCATTACCAAAAATGCGTTTGAAATTATTTAACATTTTTTGTTCGCTTTTCTTTGTATTTCTACTTTGTAAGTGTAGATTTTTAGTGCGTAGATTTGAGATGTCCTGTTGAATTTTTATAATTTGAAATAGGTGCCGATATGATTGTTGCCTTGAAATGTTTTCTACATGTTGAACATTTTCGAAAGGACCCGTCTTGTAGAAGCGCCTCACTCTGTGTCGAGGGGCAGAAAATGCACTTTTTGTTATAGTCGGCTGGGTTCCTATACGTGTTTGTATTTACATGGTCGATATTGTATGCGCTTGTTATTGGACTATAATTCATCTTTCTATTCTTATGGTTTATATTTTTATTTTGTTTTATTTTGTTTTATTTTGTTTTATTTATATATAGAGAAACATGAAATTCGATATTAAATATGCATTGGAAATTATTGTTTATTTTATTATTGTTATTAAAATTATGTTTTTGATATCTACGCTTGGTGTCCTTTTGTTTAGTTTTTATAAGAAAGATTCAACTACTTCGAAAATGTTTCAAAAACAATTCTCTTATTGGAAACATCGAATGGAATTTATTTTTATTATTTCTATGGCATTATTGCTTGTGTTTATGTTTAGTCCTTGGCATAAGCATCACAAAGTATATATAACAAAACATCTTGTTTTATTGTTCTTTTTATTTGGGTGCATTTTACTTATTACTGCGGACTGGTCTCTGTTTTTTACCGAATCTAAGGTTTTTAAGGCTTTGCAGCGTGACATAGATTAACTGGGTTAAATATAGTCTTTTTTACATTAATGAATCGATGGTCTAGAGAATTGTAGTTATGGATGGTTTTTTTTGATTTGGTCGATTGTTTTTGGAAACTCTATATCTGTTAAAAAAAATATGTTTAATTTTACACAAAACTATTCTATCTATTCGTCATCAGTTAAATATATTTCTTCTAAAAATTCCTTATCAAATGTGCTTCCGTCACTTTGATAATCGTAGTCGTCGTCTTGGTCAAAGGACGAAGAAAATGCAGTATTTGTATTTTGGGTTGTATTTTGGTTTGTATTTTGGGTTGTATTTGTTAGTAAATTTGTCCAGTTTTCTATATCATTGTTCTTATTCTTTGCGGGAAGAACTATTCCAGCAACTGACGCAAATGAGATTGTAAATGTTGTTTGTTGATTGTTCTTTTTTGTTTTCTTGGTTGGCAGTGCTGGAAAATCATCGGGTACTTTTGTCGCTTTTACTTTTACGCTTGTCACTTTTACATTTGTCACTTTTTTCTGGAAATATTTATTTTGTTTAAAAGAGTACGACATGATTGTTATTGATTGTATGTTTGGTTTACCTTTGTAAAGATTGGAAAAAGTATTTCAATTTTTTTTTATAAAAATAGTTTATAGTTATTTTTTTGGTAAAAATTATTATCTAATTTATTATTATATGCAAAAAATAGTTGATATAAACAACATGCCTTTAGTTTATAGTAATGAATGTCCTGTACAAATGAAAGTTTGTTATATTGTATTAACATGTGAAAAATATATACCAACTCGTGTAAAATGGCAAAAAGAAACATGTTTTAAAAATGTACCTGTTAACGATTGCTATTTTTTATCTTGTAAACGAAGTGGTGAAAATATATATGGCTGGAACACCGCAGATGATTACTCGAGCTGCATTATAAAATACATAAAATTTTTCCAAAACATGGATTTAGATTACGATTGGTATATGTTTATAGATGACGATAGTTTCGTATTCCCGAATAAGGTAAATCAATACCTAGCAAGATTTGACAAAAAAATTCCATTATATATTGGTGCTATGTGGTCGCACATTGAAAATTTAAGATTTATGTCTGGCGGAGCAGGGTTTTTCCTTTCAAAACCAACTTACAAAATGCTTAGAACTTTTCTTATGAATGATATTAACGCAAGTTTAAGAGAGAAACAAGCGCCCCATAATGGCGATGTTTCAATGGGCGTTTGGATAAGAGAAATAAACATTTTAAACAATTATTGTATTCAATTATATAACGATTGGAAATATCTTAAAATAGGACATTCCAATAATTTATTAGAAATAATAAAGAGCGTTTCGTTTCATTATGTTACTACTGAAAACATGTTTCAGTTATATAATAAATATTTAGATACAACAGATAATTCAATTGCGGCTCCAAAACTTATTTCCTTTCCCAAAATTGGATCGAAGGTAATAATTTCTCCGTCGGGTACGGTAGGTTCTGCGTTAAGACATTCAGGTTATAAAGTTTCGGCTGATCCTAGCCAACCAGAAAATGACGATTTCATATTTGTAATTGTTCCTGCTCGCAATGGTTCGCCAGATGGATTTTCATTTCAAAGTGTGAACCATCCTACATATTATTTGGGACTAAACAATGAAAATAAAGTGTTTATTCAAAAAATAGAAAACAATGAAGATAATGAAAGTTGGCAAATTATAAAAAATAAGGAGGAATCATCTTTCCAAATTATATCGCTTTCTAAAAACCAATTATCTGCGGATATGCTAATGACAGTTGGCAGTTCTGGAATAGGAGACATCTATTTAGAAAAAGAAGGAAGAGGAATTCAAGAATTTTCAATGTTGGAAATACCACTTCCTTGAACCGATACAAAAAAAATTGAAATGATTTTTCCATGTCTAGGGGATATTAAATTACTTACAATAATTCAATTTAAAATGAATTCTCTTTATATTCCTCGTATTAAAAAGCAATACAGTGTTAATGATATTTCGCGCATATTTAATGATGCCTTAATTGGTAACGTTAAACGCGTGGATTTTGTAGAATGTACAATAGATGATAGTTCTTTTCACTCAGCGTTTGTGCATTTATATCATTATTTTGACACGGAAATTGGAATCGATATTTCTTCGTTTGCTAACCAAAACAGGACATATCGTTTCTACCTGAGTAACAATGAATATTGGCTTCTATTACAAAATAAAAATCCTGTCCCAGAAACAAAAATGAATATTCATCAAGTGGTTGAAAATGCGCGACTATTAGAGCAAAGAGTTGCAGAACAAGAAGAAATCATTAGGACTCAATCAAAACAGATTGAACGTATTCAAGAAACCATTTATCAAATGTTGGGTAGGACTTTTGATCAGGATACAGAAATGGACACGATCTATGTACATTTTAATTATATGATGTATGGAAAAATGCATGACAAGGGTTGGCTCGACGATGATTGTAGTCGAGATTCTCATTCTTCATAGAAGTAGTTTTATGAGTTAGTAGTAGTAGTAGGTAGTTTGTATGTGGTAGTAAAAAAATTGAAGTTTTTTTCTGTCTTCTTGTCAGTATTAAAAAGCTTACTTAAAATTATCAAATTTTACAATATGATGAAGATTTGCATGAAACGCTTCGAGGATTTATTAACCCACAGTAAATTTCTCAAGAAGAAGTATCAATATGATGGTGTAGAATGGTGTGTTCGTAATGAACTTGCTGTTGACCCTATTCATAATGTTCGAGGTGGTATCATTGCCGATGAAATGGGCTTGGGTAAAACAATCATGATGATTGGAACTATGTATGCCAATCTCTGCAAACGCACATTAATTGTTGTGCCGCCAATATTAATCGAGCAGTGGGCCAAAGAAATTTATAGAACTTCAGGACATAGAGCGCTTGTTTACTATGGATCTGCTAAAAAAAGTATGACATTGGAACAAATACTTTTGGCGCCGATTGTTTTAACCAGTTATCATGCGGTAGCTATTCGTAAAAATAATCCTGAAATGGGACTGCTACATAAAATTATGTGGAATCGTGTTATTTTCGATGAGGCCCATCACCTTCGTAATAAACAAACGTCTCTCTTTTGGGGATGCAAAAATATTCGCGCACCTTGTAAATGGTTCGTTACTGGAACACCCATTCAAAATAAGAAAAACGATTTTTATAGTCTATGTAATTCTCTAGGATTACCAGTGGATTTTTATACCGATCCTGTAAATAAGAAATTGATTCGTGAAAAATTTGTTTTGTATCGCACGAAAGAGATGGTAGATATACAGCTGCCTCCAGTACATGTTGAAAACTGTGTTGTACCTTGGAAAAACAATCATGAAAAAAAATTGGCGGAAGAAATCCATAGCACTTTAAATATTAGCGGGGTTTCTTATGAAAAAGGAGGCTCCTTTTCGAATCAATTGTTGCAGAATCGCATTATCGTGGCCTTTTTAAGGGCCAAACAAAGCTGCATCATGACTTCGCTTATGAAGAATAATATTGACGAGTTAATACAGGACGAGCGTATTGAGGACAACTATGAGCAAAGTATTGTATCGACGAGTAAATTAGATGCTGTTGTAGAAAAAATCGTCTCTAGGAAAGGGGAAGGTAAGGGGAAGATCGTATTTTGTCAATTTCTTCAAGAAATGGATTATCTTTTGGGACGATTGACTGAGCGCGGACTCGTTGTGATGCGGTATCGTGGTGATAAAAAAATGGGTAGTATTAACGATGTAATCGATGTTTTGATTTTACAAATTCAAACTGGATGTGAAGGTTTGAATTTGCAGGAGAATTTTAACGAAGTATATTTTGTAAGCCCTCATTGGAATCCAGCAATTGAAGATCAAGCGATTGCCAGATGCCATCGCATTGGACAAAAAGACGATGTTCATGTATTTAAATTTGTTATGGAGGATTTTGATCGCGAAGAAGCGATTACTCTAGAAACCTATATACATCACGTGCAAGAATACAAAAGACTTATTTCACACAGTTTACTCGTAGAAGAATAAAGTGTAAATTAAAATTGAAACTGAAGGCTTTTTTTTATAAGTCATTTATATAAGATTTTAATTATGCGTCGATCAGTGAATCTAAATAAGAGTTCTTCTGTAATTACACTATTACATAACATGATGGATCGAGTTCATTATGGAAATGGAACAAGAGATAAAGCGATAAAATTCGTAGAACTCCTCTATTATATTATTAACAATTTTTATAAAATACGGTGCGCGTTTATGAATGTTAAACTGAAGACATGTGAAGGTTTTTTTAAAGCTGTACATAATAAAATACCAGAAATAGTAAAAGACTGTGAGGAATTAGTAATGAAGGGTGAAAAAATAAAAATGTCTATGAAAAAAATGCGACGTTACCAACGCATTTATAATCAAATGTATTTTGAATTTGAAGAACAGATGATTCTGGAGAAACGTTCGCAAACAATTATGTCAATGATTGAAAAAAAGAGAAAGGTGGCGAAACAACGATGTCAAGAAATGAAAAAATATATAAAACACTATTACATTAATCAACTCAATCTTTGCAGCGATGTTCTTGAAACTATTAAAAGTTATTGTTTCTATGATAAAAAAACATATGTGGAAATACAATTTATAAGGGAACTTCGGCGGCAAGTTGTCTTTCTCATTGATTTCGCACAGCCTTCGCGACAGGATAGCGATGATGAATGTTGGAATTTTTATATTGAAGACGAATGCGATTTTCAATGTGCCAATTGTAAAATTTGTGGTAATTATTGGTCTACTTATTTAGTTGCGCCGCAAAATATAATATGTGTATGCGAATGAAATTGCAGACATAGATTTAATTTATATTCCTATTACAATGAAGTATTTTTTCTTTTTTTCAATGGTTCCCATTCTTATTCACTCTTTTATTTATATGTCTGCCAAATCGAAAAAGGATAGAAAAAAAATTATTGAAAATAATGATAGTCAAATTGTATTTAGAAAATATAAAAAGGTTAAAGGCGGTTATGATATGAGATTTGATATTGTCGAACACTCAAACTGTAGCGAAATTGCTTCAATTGCTTCTAATTTTGAAAAATTGCGCTTACTTGGTATATTATCAAATAAAGATGTTTCTGTAAACGTGAAATTGCCCTTGATCGAGAAATACAAAGATGTTGATTCTGTTCGAGGGGTAAATATTTGTGCAGCTGGACTTTTTGCCGACTGGGAATTTCCTTCTCTTGAATAGATCGGTTAAATGGTTTAAAGCTTTGATTATTTTATATATTAATATAAACAATGAATCTTGTTCGGTTATTACATTTGTTCATCATTACTTCTAACAAAAAGGTATTTGTTGAGAAAACAATTCCCTCCTGTAATGATTGTGTGTTTTATAGAGAA
>Ga0209550_10001915_pt1 | contig 20104 bp, 20 predicted proteins | sample LauGreSuBDMM15SN_2_FD_187567 | JGI IMG/M metagenome (GOLD analysis project Ga0209550, IMG submission 187567) | Freshwater lake microbial communities from Lake Michigan, USA - Su13.BD.MM15.SN (SPAdes) (version 5) | ecosystem: Environmental > Aquatic > Freshwater > Lake | place: Lake Michigan... | reverse complement strand
CAACGTCATCAACAGCAGCGAAAGGGGCAGCAGCCAGAGCATCACCCTCAACTTGAGCAATGCCAAAACCAACGACACGGTCAAGCTGTTCATGGACGGGGTGCAAGTGGGCACAGCCACCGTCAGTGCCGATGGTCAGGCCACGGCCAGCATTGCGGTGGCTGCCAACAATTGGGGCGCAGATGGTGAACGAGTGCTGACCGCCACGGTGCAGCGCGGCGCAGGCACGGTGTCCACCTCGCCCGAACGCCATGTGTATGTGGCGGCCGATGGGGCGCATTGGAGCGCGGTGGGCAGCGGCAACGTGCTGTGGTTTGACCCTGAGACCTTGACGCTGAACGCCACAGTCAGTGCGGGGGGCACTGTCAGTGCGGGTGGCACCAACGACTATGTGGCCAGTGTGGGCGGCTCACGGGCCTACCCGGGTGGAGCCAACCCAACCACCACGGCCCTGGGTTACACCGGGCGTATGGTGTTGATCAACACGGCAACGTCTTCGCTCAAGCTGACAGTACCCTCCGCCATGACCATGCCCGAGGGCAATGGTGGCTATTACTTCAGCGCCATGGGGCAAACAACCTCCCCTAGTTATGGAAATTTTCAATATCTTTTCCACTTTGGCCTCAATTTCTGGTCAGGTCCAGGAGACAGTGCGAACTTTGCCATGAGCCCCACCGGGGGGTTTGACTCGGGTTATGGCGGGCAAGGAACCCAAGGCTACAACCCCGCTGTAGGCGTGCCAATGCAAGCCATGGTTTTTTCCACGCTGCACACGCCTTCTGGGGCCCCGACCTTGGGCTTGACAGATGGAACCTCGGTGGTGATGCCTTATTTCAACGGCCTGTCAGGAGGATCTGTCAACCTGACCGCATCGGTTCAGTCCCAAACGCAGAGCAACTGGGGTGCGGAAATTGGCAACGTGATCAATGCAGGCAATGTAACGGGCTGGATAGGCTACATGGGTGACACGGTGTTGTACAGCGGCATACCGACAGCGGCTTGGCGCCAGGAGGTGGACACCTACATTGCGCAAAAATACGCCACCGTCGGCAGCGCCGTCACCACCACCACCAGCGTGGTGGTGCCTGCCAATACGCTTGCAGGTGGGGTCTCGGTGAATGCCTACGACCTGAGGACCAGCGGCTCTTCCAACGCCACAGCCACGGTGTTGATCGACCAAGTGGTGGACCTGCGTGCAGCGGGGACCAGCAACGACACAGTGATGGTGTCTGGCCCGGACTGGGTGGCCACAGGCGCAGGCGACGACACGGTGTATCCGCGCGACATGAACTTCCGCTCGATTGACGGGGGCCAAGGCTACGACAGCTTGCGCTTGGGAAGCGGCAACACCACACAAACCATGGTGTTGGCTGACCACGTGAGCAATGCTCGCGGCAACGGCGCCGATGCCACGGCCAATGCGCGGGTGAATGCGGCGGGTTATCACAAACTCTCAGGCTTTGAGCAGTTGGTGCTCAGCGAGTCGCCCACAGCGCAAGCGCTCACGGTGGATGCGGCCGATGTGAATCAGCTCAGTGACAGCAACACCCTGGGCGTGGTGCTGGGCAGCAATGACAGCATGACCACCACGGGCTTTGACAACAGCAATGCCTCGACCTGGGGGTACTACAGCTTCAACAGCGTGGTCTACGAGCAGCGTTGGATCAAAGTCGACGGCTCCAATACCTACACGCTGTATGCGCGCGGCACCAACTTCAGCGGCGTCAACCCCGCGGGCTTTAGCCTTGTCAGCGGCGCGACCAGTGGCAACGACACGCTCACGGGCACATCGGGCAACGACGTGCTGCAAGGCGGCCAGGGCAATGACAACTTGACCGGTGGCTTGGGCGCCGACATCTTCCGCTTTGCCAAGGGCGACGTGGGCACCGATACGGTCACAGACTTCAGCAAGGCGCTGGGTGACAAAGTGGACCTGTCGGGCATTTTGCAGGGTTCGATCTTCAACGTACTGAGCAATCTGAGCAGCTTCCTGGAGCTGAGCGCCGATGGCTCGGGCAATGCGTTGCTCAAGGTCGACATCTTTGGCGAGTCCAACTATGCCAGCCCGACGCAAACCATTGTGTTTGCCAACGGTGCTAGCAGTGGCCTGACCGGCGTGAGCTTGGCGACCTTGTTTGACGAGCGGGTGTTCGTGGCTTGACGCTGAGGCGCATGGCGCCAAGGCCTTGCCAAGCCTTGGCCCTGCTCTTCTCAAACGACTTGGAACAGCGAGTTTCAAGAACGGTGGATGGTCGCCAGCGGCAAGAACAAGGTATGCGGCGTATCTGGCAAGGCCATAAAACCGTGATGCCTGTAGAAAGCCGCTGCCGCCTCGTCCTTGGCGTCCACCATCAGGGCGAAGGCGGCAATCTCCGAACGGGCAGCACGCAAGAGCGCATCACCGAGCAGCGCACCGCCCAGACCTTGCCCCTTGAATGCCTGATCGACAGCCAAGCGGCCCATTCGAACGGCAGGCACGGTCGGGTAGCGAGGCAGCTTCTTGCCGGTGCTGGCTGGAAGATCGGCCAGCAGCAGGCTTGCCGAGGCCAAGGTGTAGTAGCCAGCGATGCGCTGCCCATCTGCCAAGGCGACGAAACAGGCCGCTGCGCGGCGGCGAATGTCTTGGCTGACTTGCTCGCGCAGGTAGCGGTTCAGCGGCTGCGAATCGCTGTTGAACGCGGCTCGGTCATGCCCGGCATCCAGTGAAACGAGCCGAAATGGTGCGCCGCTCATTCAGCTCGCAAGAGCTTTTGGCGACGGGCAAACGCACGCTCCAAGGCGGGGGCCGCTTGCGGCGGCGACAGCAGCGCTTGCGCAAAACATTCCTGATCGGCCAGAGACAGTCGGATCACTTCCGCCTGCTCGATGGCGCGTTGCGCTGCGTCTTGGACGGCGGACACCACGAAATCAGTCATGGTGCGGCCTTGAAGTTCAGCGGCACGCTTGAGCATGGCATGCAGATCGGTGCTGATTCGGGCTTCGAGACGGGCGGTAGAAATGGCAGCGGGCATGGTTTTATCCTCCAGATGAAACCATACGGCAAATTGCCGTACAAATCAAGGCGCAGTTTTGGTGCTTGCTGCTAAATGTGCGGATTTTTCCGTTTTCTGAGGCAAGCCCGCTTTGACGGGTATTGCTGGCTGAGTTATGTGTCAAAGCCTTGAAACGATAAATTTTGAGAGGCTGATCCAGACCAACTGCGCCACACGCAAAATCTAGGCTTTGTGGTTCTCGAGGGCCATTTTGAAATACCATTTTCGATCACTTATCATAGAAGCTGGTTTCGATAAGGAAAGGTGCATCATGCGACCCTCACTCGCGCTTGAGTTCAAGCGAGTTGCAGTCCGTGAAACGGCAAGCCGCTTTCGCGTGGCAAATCCGCGCATCTTTGGCTCTGTGCTGCATGGCACTGACCTGGACGGCAGCGACCTTGATCTGTTGGTCGATGCCCTGCCAGGCGCCACATTATTGGATTTAGGCGATTTGCAAGACGAGCTTAAATCGCTGCTGGGTGTTCACGTTGACTTGCTGACACCCGGCGATTTGCCACCCAAGTTCAGAGACGAGGTGCTGGCTGAGGCGCAACCGGTGTGAGTGCGAACCGTCTTACTGATTACATCAACCACATCAAGCAAGCCGCAACGGATGCGAGCAGTTTTGTGGAGGGTTTAGGCAAAGACGACTTCATTGCCGACAAGCGTACCCAGCAAGCCGTCATCATGAACTTCATCATCATCGGCGAGGCCGCCACGAAGGTGATGGACGGCCACGCCGAATTCACACTGGCGCACCCCGATATACCGTGGCGCAGCATGAGAAATATGCGCAACCGCATGGCCCATGGTTATTTCGACATCAACCTTGAAGTGGTGTGGGACACGGTTCACGAATGGCTACCTGAGTTGCTCAAGCAATTGCCCGCCGTGCGCCAGAAAGCTGTCGATGAAGACAATCAAGATCCCACCGGCAAATTTTGAACAGCCAAATTGGTGGTCTCTGCCTTGTAGGTGTAGGTGAGATCGCGCGCGACGCGGATCAATTCAGCCGCGCCGCAAACAAGGCATTTAATGGTCACAGTTCCTTGGAACAAATGACGAGCGCGTCTGGGCAGAAAAAAAACCGCCTCCGGGAAAGGAGGCGGTTTTTTATCAAAGACCTGAAACTAAGCTCAGCCCATGTGCAAGCCGCCATTGACCGCAAAGTCAGCGCCGGTGGCGTAGCCGCCTTCTTCGCTGGCCAGCCAGGAGACGATGGAGGCAATCTCGCTGGGCTCGCCCAGGCGCTTGACGGGCACGGTGGCCACGATTTTCTCCAGCACGTCGGGGCGAATGGCTTTGACCATGTCGGTGCCGATGTAGCCCGGGCTCACGGTGTTGACCGTGACGCCTTTGGTGGCCATTTCTTGCGCCAGGGCCATTGAAAACCCGTGCATGCCGGCCTTGGCGGCCGAGTAGTTGGTCTGGCCGGCTTGGCCTTTGGCACCGTTGACCGATGAAATTTGCACAATCCGGCCCCAGCCGCGCTCGACCATGTCGGGCACGACCTGCTTGGTCACGTTGAACATGGAGTTGAGGTTGGTGTCGATGACGGCGTCCCAGTCGTCGCGGCTCATTTTGATGAACATGCGGTCGCGGGTGATGCCGGCGTTGTTGACCAAAATATCAATGGGGCCGTGCTCGGCCTTGGCCTTGGAAAAGGCGTCCACCGTGGACTGCCAGTCGCCGACATTGCCGACCGAGGCGTAAAAGGTGTAGCCCAAGGCTTTTTGCTCGTCTAGCCATTTGGTGAAGTCGCGGGTGGGGCCGCAGCCGGCAATCACGGTGTAGCCGTCTTTGTGCAGGCGCTGGCAAATGGCAGTGCCAATGCCGCCCATGCCACCGGTCACGTAAGCTACTTTTTGCGTCATGTCATCTCCTCGTAATGAACTTCTAAAACGCGGCGCGGTGGTGACGATTCCACCGCGACGCAAAACTTGTGGCCTGGGCCAGGGTGCCTCAGCGCTCCAGCGCCAGGGCCACACCCATGCCGCCGCCAATGCACAGGGCCGCCAGGCCCTTTTTGGCGCCGCTGCGCTGCATTTCATGCAGCAGCGTGACCAAAATACGGCAGCCGGACGCGCCAATCGGGTGGCCAATGGCAATGGCGCCGCCGTTGACGTTGACCCGGGCGGGGTCAATGTCCAGCGCTTTGTTGACGGCGCAGGCCTGGGCGGCAAAAGCCTCGTTGAGCTCGAACAAATCCACATCGCTGGCTTTCCAGCCGGCGCGGGCCAGGGCTTTTTGCGAGGCGGGCACCGGGCCCATGCCCATGGTGGCCGGGTCCAGGCCCGAAGTGCCAAATGAAGCAATGCGCGCCAGGGGCGTGAGGCCCAAGGCGGCGGCTTTTTTGGCACTCATGACCATGACGGCGGCCGCGCCGTCGTTGATGCCCGAGGCGTTGCCGGCGGTCACTGAGCCGGCTTTGTCAAAGGCTGGGCGCAGGCCGGCCAGGACCTCGGCAGTGGTTTTTTTGTTGATGAATTCGTCTTGGGCAAAAACAATGGGGTCGCCCTTTTTCTGCGCGATGGAGAAAGGAACGATCTCGCCGGTGAACTTGCCTGCGTCTTGGGCGGCGCTGGCTTTGTGCTGGCTGGCCAGGGCCAGCGCGTCTTGCATGTCGCGGCTGATGCTGTGGGCCTTGGCCACGTTCTCGGCGGTGATGCCCATATGGTATTGGTTGTACACGTCCCACAGGCCGTCGACGATCATGGTGTCTGTCATCTTCCAGTCGCCCATGCGCTGGCCGTCGCGCGAGCCCAGCAGCACGTGCGGGGAGGCGCTCATGTTTTCTTGGCCGCCGGCCAACACAATCTCGCTGTCGCCCCAGGCGATGGCCTGCGCGGCCAGCATCACGGCTTTGAGGCCGGAGCCGCACACGGCGTTGATGGTCAGGCCCGGCACTTCTTTGGGCAAGCCTGCCTTCATGAGGGCTTGACGGGCTGGGTTTTGACCCACGCCTGCGGCCAGCACCTGGCCCATGATGACCTCACCAATTTGGTCAGCGGCCACGCCGGAGCGCTCGAGCAAGGCTTTGAGCACGGCGGCGCCCAACTCGGTGGCGGGGGTTTTGGCCAGGGTGCCGCCAAAACGACCGACGGCGGTGCGGGCTGCTGAGACGATGACGATGTCTTCCATGTGTTTCCTCGTGATTCAGGTTGAAAAAAGTGCGGTAACTTCAAGGGTGTGGCGCGAGCAGACCGGTCAATTGAAGGCTACAGCTTGGAGCCTGAGCGGGTCAGTCAGCTTTGCAATACATGAGCGTCCAAAGGGGCTGCAACGCGCTCAAGCCTTGGCCTTGACGTAACGGCCGGGCGCAGGCTCTATGGCCTTGTGCTTGCGGCTGCCGTAGGTTTTGGGGGCAGGCACTTGCTTGCCGGCCAAGGGCTTGAGCCAGGCGCTCCAGTCGCTCCACCAGCTGCCCGGGTGTTCTGTGGCGCCGGCCAGCCAGTCGGCGTGGGTGGGGGGCAGTTTGTCATGGGTCCAGTAAGAGCGTTTGTTTTTGGCCGGGGGGTTGATGACGCCGGCAATGTGGCCAGAGGCTCCCATGACAAAACGCTTTTTACCCGGCAGCACCTGGGTGCTGGCATAAGCGCCTTCAATGGGCACGATGTGGTCTTCGCGCGAGCCGTAAATGTAAGTGGGGATGTTGATCTGACCCAGGTCTATCTTCTGGCCGCACACGGTGAGCTTGCCGGGCTTGATGAGCTTGTTTTCCAGGTAGGTGTTGCGCAGGTACCAGGTGTAAAAGGGGCCGGGCAGGTTGGTCGAGTCGCTGTTCCAGTAGAGCAGGTCAAAGGGCGGCGGTGTCTCGCCCTTGAGGTAGTTGCCCACCACGTAGTTCCACACCAAGTCGTTGGGCCGCAAAAAGCTGAAGGTCGAACCCAAGTCTTGGCCCTTGAGCAAACCGCCCTGCCCCATTTGCATTTCGCGAAAGCGCACGGCCTGCTCGTCGATGAAGATGTCGAGCACGCCGGTGTTGCTGAAGTCCAGCAAAGCGGTCAAGAAGGTGACGCTGTGCACCGGCTTTTCACCGCGCGCGGCCAGCACGGCCAGGGCTGTGCCCAAGATGGTGCCGCCCACGCAAAAGCCCAAGGCATTGATGTCTTTGGCGCCCGAGATCTCGCGGGTCAGCTCAATGGCCTGAATGGCCGCCTGGCCGATGTAGTCGTCCCAGCTTTTGTCCTGCATGGACTCGTCGGGGTTGCGCCAGCTCAGCACAAAAGTGCGGTGGCCTTGCGCCACCAGGTAGCGGATCAGCGAGTTGTCGGGCTGCAAGTCCAAAATGTAGAACTTGTTGATGCAAGGCGGCACCAGCAAAAACGGCCGCTCAAAGACCTTGGGCGTGAGGGGCTTGTATTCAATGAGTTGGAAAAACTCGTTTTCAAAAACCACCGCGCCCTCGGTGGTGGCCACGTTGCGGCCCACCTCGAACACGCTCTCGTCGGTCATGGACACATGGCCTTGGTTCATGTCGTGAACCATGTTCTCTAGGCCTTTGGCCAAGCTCTGGCCTTGGGTCTCCAGGGCTTTTTTCTGGGCCTCGGGGTTGAGCGCCAAAAAGTTGCTGGGGGAGGTGGCAGCCAGCCATTGCTCCACTGCAAAACGCACGCGGGCACGGGTCTTGTCATCGCCCTCTACTGCGTCGGCCAGGTCCGCCAATGCCTTGGCGTTGACAAGATAGGAAGACGCGGCAAATTGCGAGACCGGGTTGGCGCTCCAGGCCTCGGAGGCAAAACGCCTGTCTGTGGGCGGCGCTGATTTGGCTCCAGGGTCCAGGGACGCGTTCCACAGCGCGGTGGCTTGTTTCAAATACGCTTGCTGGATTTCCAGCATTTTGGCGGGGTCCAGGTGAACGCCGGCCATCGCATCGGCCTGCGGCATCAGGCCTGACAGGCCGGGTGCTGCACCTGGCGCAGCGCCAGGAGCGAAGGCAGACATGGCTTTTTGAAAATTCTCGGCCAGCATGGCTTGGAATTGCTGAGCAGATTGCGCCCATTGATTGTCGGTTGTCATGCCCATCGTCTCCTGGAGAATTATTTTAAAGATTGACTCATGAGCTGACCGAGCTCAACGGCAAAAAATGTCAGTTGCTTGGTGGAGTCAAAGCAAAACAAACAGCGGTCAGGGCATGCAAAACGCCTCACCATGGTCCTTTTTGACCTGTAAGCAAATGTTGCAAGTGTCGGCCATAAAGACTGTGCCGCAGCAGTATTTCAACTTGCTGACTAAACTGACTCACAGGAGTTTATTTATGTATTTGGTAGCGATTGCCTGGATGTATGTGGTGCTCATGATGAGCGTGGCCGAGGCTGCCAGCCCCAACGGCACTTTGCTGGGTGCATTCACCACTTTATTGTTTTACGGTGCCTTGCCCTTAGGCATTGTGCTGTACATCATGGGCACCCCTGGCCGCAAGCGCGCCAGGCGGGCGCAAGAGGCAGCCCAGGCGCAGGCCGCAGCCAGCTCAGTCCAGCCAGATGCAAGCGGCCATGCGGCCCCCGGTGTCGCCGGCGAGGGCGCCGGGCCTGCCGCTGACGCGCCTGTGCGAAAAGAAGGCTGACTCAGACACAGTGCACCAGGGGCGGCTGCCATCATTGCCAAAAATTCGGTGAATGCCCAAGCGCTGCAAGCGCAGGCGGGCCAGTTGGGGCAAATCGGCCAGGTACTTGCCATTGGGAGCCGGCTTGAAACAAACATGCGATTCAGGCTGACCGGCCACAAAAGCCTGTCGCACTTCTGCACCTACTTCAAAAACCTCAGGGCCTATGCAAGGCCCCAGCCAGGCCATGAGGCCCGCTGAAAGGTCTTTGCCTTGCAAGCCCGTGGCCGCCTGCAGCTCGACCCAGCCGGACTCAACCACGCCATGGAATGTGTGGCCGCCCTGCCCTGCCAGCCCGCGCCAGCCCGCGTGCAAGGCCGCCACCACGGGCACGCGCTCGTGGGTGAGGAGCACGGGCAGGCAGTCGGCCACCATGACGGTGCAAGCCTGGCCGCGCTGCTTAGTGAGTGCCCCATCGGCTTGTAAGGCCTCGCTGCTTGCGTCCACATGCGCCACCGCAGTGCCATGGACTTGGCGCATGAACACAGGCTGCGCCGCCAAAAGGTCGGCCAACTTGGCCCGATTGGCCGCCACCGCCGCCGGCTCGTCGCCCACATGCTCGCCCAGGTTCATGCTGCTGAAAAGGCCTGTGGAGATGCCGCCAGAGCAGGTCGTCATCACGGCCTGCACATGGGCGGGGGCTGGCCACTGGGGCAGCAACCAATCCCGCGGCACAGCATGGGCCGGTTTATTCGGCATCCGGGCAGCGGCTCGGGTCGGCCGCTTGAAAGGCGTCTAGGCGCATGCACGCCTCAAAAATGGCTTGGATGCGGTCCAGCCCCTGGAAGTCGACCTCCAGGCGCTGCGCATTGACCACCTGCGGCACCAGGCAGCAGTCGGCCAAGGTGGGGCTGTCGCCATGGCAAAAGGCGCCCGCAGGCGAGCGCAGCAGTTGGCGCTCCAGCGACAAAAAACCCTCGCGGCACCAGTGGCGGTACCAGTCGTTTTTGGCGTCTTCGCTGATCTTGAGCTCGCGCACCAGGTACTTGAGCACCCGCAGGTTGTTGAGCGGGTGAATGTCGCAAGACACCGACTGGGCCAGCGCCCTGACCTGCGCGCGGCCCACGGGGTCTTGGGGCAACAAAGGCGGCGTGGGGTGGGTTTCATCGATGTACTCGATGATGGCCATGGACTGCGACAGGTAAGCCCCGCCATCTTCCAGCAAGGGCACAAAGCCGTCTGCCGACAGGGCCGCAAACTCCGGTTTTTTATGCTCACCGCGCAGCAAGTGCACGGGCATGTAGGTGTAGGGCAAGCCTTTGAGCGCCAGCGCAATGCGCACGCGGTAGGAGGCGGAAGAGCGGAAAAAGTTGTAGAGCTTCATCATGCCGCGCAGCATAACGGAGCGCGGCGGGGCCGGGTGATTTTTGTCTTTGTAGGAGCTTGCCTGCAAGCGAATCGTGCCGGTTCGCAGGCATCACCTCAGACAACCATTCGCCAGCAGGCTGGCTCCTACAGGGGAAACGCTGTCTTGTTTTTGTAGGAGCTTGCCTGCAAGCGAATCGTGCCCTTCCACAAGCATCACCTCAGACGACCAAGCGCCTGCGGCACGCCCTAAACCCGGCCCAACTCAATAGTCCCCAAGGGCGAGGTTTTCAAACTTGGTGTGGTGCTTCACAAACCCGAGCTTGGTGGTGCCGGTGGGGCCATTGCGTTGCTTGCTGATGATGATCTCGGCCACGCCTGGCTCTTTGCAGGCTTCTTTGGTGTAGTACTCGTCGCGGTAAATGAACATGATGACGTCGGCGTCTTGCTCAATGGCGCCGGACTCGCGCAAGTCACTCATCAAGGGGCGCTTGTCCGTGCGTGACTCCACGCCACGGCTGAGCTGCGACAGGGCAATCACCGGGCATTGCAGCTCTTTGGCCAGCATCTTTAAACCGCGGGAAATCTCGCCCACCGCCGTGGCGCGGTTCTCGTCGCCCGACATGGAGGTGCTCATGAGCTGCAGATAGTCGACCACGATGAGGCCAAGCTTGCCGCACTGGCGGGCCAGGCGGCGAGCGTTGGCGCGCAGCTCGCTGACCGTCAGGCCCGGGGTTTCGTCGATGTGCAGCGAGATGTTGCGCAACTTTTCAATGGCCTCGGTTAGCCGCGGCCATTCATCATCAGTGAGCTTGCCGGTGCGCAGGTGACCTTGGTCGATGCGGCCTATGGAGCCCACTATCCTCACGGCCAGCTGCGAGGCGCCCATTTCCATGGAAAACACCGCCACGGGCAAGCCCTCGTTGAGCGCCACATGCTCGGCAATGTTGATGGCCAGCGCTGTTTTGCCCATCGACGGGCGGGCCGCCAAGATGATCAAGTCCCCGGGCTGCAGGCCAGAAGTGTTTTTGTCCAGGTCGTAAAAGCCGGTGGGCACGCCGGTGATGTCGTTGGGGTTTTCCGACATTTCGGTGACTCGATCCAGCAGCTGAACCACCAAGGAATCCATGCTGTGAAAGCCCTGCTTCATGCGCGAGCCGGCCTCACCAATGTTGAAAATTTTCTGCTCGGCCTCGTCCAAGATGGTCTCAACCGGCCTGCCCTGGGGGTTGAACGCGTTGGTGGCGATCTCGTCGCTGGCGGCCACCAGCTTGCGCAAGATGGAGCGCTCGCGCACGATCTCGGCGTAGCGCCGCACGTTGGCCGCACTCGGCACGTACTGGGCCAGCGAGTTGAGGTACATCAAGCCACCCGTGTCCTCGGCCTTGCCCTGGCTTTGCAGGTGCTCAAAAACAGTGATGATGTCGGCCGGCTTGCTGGCGTTGATCAAAGAACTGATGGCCGCATAAATGAGTTTGTGCTCATGGCGGTAAAAATCGCTGTCCACCAGCAAATCACCCACGCGGTCCCAAGCGCCGTTGTCCAGCAACAAGCCCCCCAACACACTGGACTCGCCCTCAATGGAATGCGGGGGAATGCGCAATTGCGCAATTTGCTTGTCTGAGCCGTAGCGCTCTAGGTCGGCAGAAAAAAGGGCTGACATGGACCTCCTGAATTAGCCGTCCATGTTAGCGCCCCCTGAGCGCTAAGAGGTGCACAAGGCTGTGGACAAGCGGTGGAGCATCGCTGTAAAACAGGGCAATGGCGGTGGACAAGTGGCCCGCGTGCGCTTCGGATGTAGCGCCAACGCCTGGTGGCCGCAGACAGTGCATTCAGCGCCTCTGACTGGCTTGGTATGCAGCCTCAATGACCGCATCCGACAGGAAATAGCCTTGCCGTTTTATCTTCAGCAAAGTCTCGCGCACATCGCCGAGAACTCACCAAACAGAGCAGGCAGCACATCAAGTCGTCCTGCCAGTGACAAGGCCACCAGCGGGCCGGCATTGATGACTGCGCGATCAAGCAGCATCAGGCAAACTCATCTGCCAATTCATCGCCCTTGAAATCAACGACGGGCACCCCTGAGCGACTGGCAGCCAAAAGAAATTCAACTCTACCCATGTCACACAGCCGCCCGGCTTTGCCCGAAGAAATGCGGCCCTGCTCAAAAAGTTTCACAGCCAAGAGAAAACGAACTTCATCCGGAAAATTAGCTGGCAACTCTGCTGCCGTGGGCAGCCCGTCGACCGGTAGTTCTATGGTCAGTGTCCTCATCATGTGAGCCCTTTGAATAAACCGATAAAGCGCTTGAAAAAATCTGCCCATTCATCCATTGATTGAGCCGAGTCATTCAAGCCAGATGCATCCGCTGGCTTGATCAATGGTCATAAAGTCAAGCATCTGCCCACATTGTGACGCTAGGTGACGCCCTTTTTAGGCGTAAATCCAATTAGGAGTGTCCTTCGCCACGCATGACCAGACTCAAGCAGCAGCTTGCACACAAAGCTGTGCCGCACACGCACAAAAAAAGCCGCCCTCAGGCGGCTTTTCAGGGTGCAGCCAGAAAGCTTAAGCAGTCTCGCCCAGCACCGTGACCGTGATGTCCACCAACACGTCGGTGTGCAATGCCACGCTGACCGGGTGGTCGCCGACCACCTTGATGGGGCCGTTGGGCATGCGAATTTGCGACTTGATCACCGCAAAGCCGCCCTTGCTGAGTTCGGCCGCAATGTCGGCGTTGGTGACGGAGCCAAAAAGGCGACCGTCCACACCGGCTTTTTGCGTCAGCTTGATGCTGGTGCCGCCGAGTTTGGCGCCCAGCGCTTGTGATTCGGCCAGCTTGGCAGCGGCGACTTTTTCAAGTTCGGCGCGCTTGACTTCAAACTCTTTGATGGCGGCTGCCGTGGCACGGCGGGCGCGGCCCGAAGGGATCAAGAAGTTGCGGGCGTAACCGTCTTTGACCTTGACGACCTCACCGAGGTTGCCGAGGTTGACGACTTTGTCGAGCAGAATAATTTGCATGGTCTCGGCTCCTTACAGGGTGCGGTGTTGGTCGCTGTACGGCACCATGGCCAAAAAGCGTGCGCGTTTGATGGCGGTGTTGAGCTGGCGCTGGAAGATGGCGCGCGTGCCGGTCAGGCGTGCGGGAATGATCTTGCCGTTCTCAGCAATAAAGTCGCGCAGCGTGTCCACGTCTTTGTAGTCGATTTCTTCGACGCCAGCGACGGTGAAACGGCAAAAGCGCTTGCGCTTGAACAGCAGCGATTGGGTGTTGCGCTTGGGGCGCTTGTCTTTGTTAAAACGTTTTGGTCCGGGCATGATGGACTCCTTAGAGAAGATTGAATTCTTGGATATGAAAAACGATGCTTTTGCTGGTGCGTGCAGTGGCCAAAAAACCGCGGAACCTGAAGGCTTGGCTCAAATCGAGCCTGCTGGCCTGTTCGGCCAGGGTGCCAAAGGTCACCGCTTTGATCGACAACTTGACTTGCCGGGTGCTGCCTGACTCGGTTTGCTCGGATTCATGGTCGAGCACCAAGTTGGTGGCAGGCACGCCAGCTGGCGTGTAGCGCAGAGGACTGAGCTCTGCAATGCGCGCTGTCAGTTCGATGTGGTTCACGGATCAAGTGCCAAACGCCCAAGCTGAACGCCCATCAAAGGCGATCAAGCAAAACGGCTTCAGGCGGTTTCTTGGTGCTGAGTCTTGCGGGCCTCTTCACGCTCAACGTTGCGCATCATCAGCGAAGGGCCGGTTTCAGCTTTCTTCTTGAGCACAGTGAGGTGGCGCAGCACGGCGTCGTTGAACTTGAAGGCATGCTCGATTTCTTCCATCACGGCCTGGCTGGCCTCGATGTTGATGCAGATGTAGTGGGCTTTGGCCAACTTCTGAATCAAGTAGGCCAGCTGACGGCGGCCCCAATCTTCAACACGGTGGACTTTGCCACCGCCGGCGGTGATCATGCCCTTGTAACGCTCCAGCATGGCTGGAACTTGCTCGCTTTGATCCGGGTGGATCAGCAAGATGATTTCGTAATGACGCATGGACTCTCCTTGTGGGTTAAAAAGTTGCCCCCCGCGTCGGTGAGGGTGCAACAAGGCAAGCCCACGAGTATAAACCCAAGTGCCGTGCGAGTCTCCTTGAGGCCCCTCAGGTGGGATAGCGCACGCGCTCGGACACCGCTTGCTCGGACTCTGAGGGCGGGCGCGACAGCAAGCTGACCACCACCATCACGGCAAAGCCCAGCGGCACGCCAAACACACCCGCCGAAATCGGCTGAATGCCCCACCACAGTTGCACAGGCGCGGTGATGCCCAGCGCCCCACGCATCCAGGGCTGGGTCATGGCCATGTAATAAATGGTGATGCCCAGGCCGGCCAACATGCCCAAGGAAGCGCCCAGGCGGTTGGCCCGTTTCCAGAAAATTCCCAGCACCAGCGCCGGGAAAAACGCCGCCGCCGCAAAAGAAAAAGCCGCTGACACCAAAAACAAAATGTCCGCCGGCCGCTGGGCGGCCACGTAAGCGGCGGCCAGTGCCACCACCATGAGCACCATTTTGGAGATGGTCACGCGCCGCGCGGTGGAGGCGTTGGGGTCTATCATTTTGTAATACAGGTCATGGCTGAAAGCGCTGGAGATGGTCAGCAGCAAGCCGTCGGCGGTGGACAAAGCAGCGGCCAAGGCGCCAGCGGCCACCAAGGCCGAAATCACATACGGCAGGCCCGCAATGGCGGGCGCCGCCAGCACAATGACGTCGCCGCCCAAGGTCAACTCGTTGAGTTGCAACACACCGTCTAAGTTCATGTCGGTGACCGAAAGCAAGCTCGGGTCCACCCGGCTCCAGGCCGCCAACCATTCAGGCAACTGGCTGAAAGACGTGCCCACCACCTGGGTGAGCACCTCGTACTTGACCAGCACCGCCAGCGCGGGCGCGGTGAGGTAGAGCAGCAAAATAAACAACATGGACCACGCCACCGATCGCCTGGCTTCCCGCACCGTGGGCACGGTGTAGTAGCGAATCAAAATGTGCGGCAAGGCGGCGGTGCCCACCATGAGGCAAAACACCAGCGCCAAAAAATTGCGCCTGGACAGGTCGAACTCGGCCTGCTCTGCGAGCGTGCCGTCGGGGTTACCAGCAAACTGCTGGCCGTGGGGCGGCATGCCGTTGAGAGGCAATGACTTGGTTTCGGCCTGGGCCAGGGCTGCAGTCCATTGGCGCTGGGCGGCTTTGGCATCGCGCGGCAGGCCAGACAGAGCCCTTTCAGCGGCCAACACCTCAGCCACAGGCGCGCCGCTGGCCTTGAGCGTGGCAATGCGGCTTTCGGCAGAGCGCCTGTCGTCTTTCAAGGCCTGCGCCGGGTTTTCAAGCTTTTGCCGCAGCAACTCGGCCTGCACGGCGTAGGCGTAACGCACCTCGATTTCTTTGGGATCGACCAGCAGCTCTTGCTCTTTGGCGGTGACCTTTTGAAGCTGATAGCCATACACCGCTTGCGGCAGGGGCACGCCGGTTTGTTTGACCGACAGCCACACCACGGGCACCAGGTAGGCAATCATGAGCACGATGTACTGGGCCACCTGCGTCCAAGTGACCGCCCGCATGCCACCCAGAAAAGAGCACACCAAAATGCCGCCCAGTCCCAAGAAAATTCCCAACTCGAAAGCCACCCCCGTCAAGCGCGCCGTGACAATGCCCACACCATAAATTTGCGCCACCACATAAGTGAAGGAGCAAAAAATGACCGAGCCTATGGCGATCAAGCGCGGAAGCCGACCGCCATAACGCTCGCCCAAAAAATCTGAAATGGTGAATTGGCCAAAGCGCCGCAGGTAAGGCGCCAAGAACAAGGCCACCAGGCAATAGCCGCCAGTCCAGCCCACAATGAAAGCCAGGCCGCTGTAGCCCGTGAGGTACAAGGTGCCGGCCACCCCGATGAAAGAAGCCGCCGACATCCAGTCGGCCCCTGTGGCCATGCCGTTGTAAAGCGCGGGCACACGCCTGCCCGCCACGTAGTACTCAGCTTCGTCGGTGGTGCGGCTCAAAATGCCTATGGTGGCGTACAGCGCAATGGTGCTGAGCAGAAAAATCAGCCCTATCCATTGGCGCGGCAGGCCCAGGTGTTCCAGGCCGGCCAGCAAAAAAATAAAACCCAGCACGCCCAGTACGAACCAGGCCGTGACACGGTTGAGCTCACGCCTGAACAAGGACTGCTCAGACGCAGGCTGGGCTGGGCCTGTGCCGAGCTTCAAGGCTCGTCCTCTGCCAGCCCATGAGCCAGGTCCAGGCGCTCCATGCACCAAGCGTAGACCACGATCAGCAACGCAAAGACCAGCAAAGAGCCTTGCGACGCCATCCAAAAGGAAAAGGGCCAGCCAAAGAACACAAAGTTCAAATCGCGGGCAAAAAAGTGAACACCCAGACCAGCGGCAAACCACAGCACCGTCAACACCGCCGTGAGTTGGCGGCAGCGCCGCCAATAAGTCAGGCGGTCAGCGGCCGGCGCCACGGCCGCTGTCCTTCATGCGGTGCTGCACGGCGCTCATGCCTTAGCCCGCGAGCTGCTTCCAGGTGGCAATCACCGTGTCCGGGTTCAGCGACATGGACTCAATGCCTTGGTCCATGAGCCACTGCGCCAAGTCCGGGTGGTCGCTGGGGCCTTGGCCGCAAATGCCCACGTACTTGCCTTGGCGCTTGCAGGCCTGGATGGCTTGCGACAACAAGGCCTTGACGGCGGGGTCGCGCTCGTCAAAGTCTTTGGCCAGAATGTCCAAGCCCGAGTCGCGGTCCAGGCCCAGGGTGAGCTGGGTGAGGTCGTTAGAGCCTATGGAAAAGCCGTCAAAGTACTCTAAAAACTGGTCGGCCAACACCGCATTGCTGGGCACCTCGCACATCATGATGAGTCGCAGGCCCCGCTCGCCGCGCTTAAGGCCCTCGGCAGCCAGCAGCTCGGTCACAGCCTTGGCCTGGCCCAAGGTGCGTACAAAAGGCACCATCACCTCCACGTTGACCAGGCCCATGTCTTCGCGCACGCGCTTGAGGGCCTCGCACTCCATGGCAAACGCCTCGGCAAAGTCCGGGCTCAGATAGCGGGCTGCGCCGCGAAAACCCAGCATGGGGTTTTCTTCTTCGGGCTCGTAGCGCGAGCCGCCTATGAGCTTGCGGTACTCGTTGGACTTGAAGTCCGACAGCCGCACGATCACCGGCTTGGGCCAAAAAGCCGCCGCAATGGTGGCAATGCCCTCGGCCACTTTGTCCACATAAAAAGCGCGCGGCGAGGCGTGGCCCCGGGCCACGCTTTCCACCGCTTTTTTCAGGTCTGCGTCCACCGCCGGGTAGTCCAAGATGGCCTTGGGGTGCACGCCGATGTTGATGTTGATGATGAACTCCAACCGCGCCAGACCTACGCCGTGGTTGGGCATTTGGCAAAAGTCAAAAGCCAGCTGGGGGTTGCCCACGTTCATCATGATTTTGAGGTCAATGGGCGGCATCTCGCCGCGCTGCACCTCAGTGACTTCGGTTTCCAGCAAGCCGTCGTAAATTTGGCCAGTGTCGCCTTCGGCGCAGCTGACGGTGACCAACATGCCGGTTTTCAAGCTGTCGGTGGCGTCGCCGCAGCCGACCACGGCCGGGATGCCCAGCTCACGCGCAATGATGGCGGCATGGCAGGTGCGCCCGCCCCGGTTGGTGACAATGGCGCTGGCCCGCTTCATCACCGGCTCCCAGTTGGGGTCGGTCATGTCGGTGACCAGCACGTCGCCGGGCTGCACCTGGTCCATCTCGCTGATGTGGTGCACCAGGCGAACCGGGCCGGTGCCAATTTTCTGGCCAATGGCGCGGCCGGCGGCCAGCACCGTGCCCGTGCCCTTGAGCTTGAAGCGCTGCTCGGCCTGGCCCTTGGCCTGGCTTTTCACGGTCTCGGGCCTGGCCTGCAAGATATAGAGCTTGCCGTCGCCGCCGTCTTTGCCCCACTCAATGTCCATGGGCCGGCCGTAGTGCTTTTCAATGGTGAGCGCGTAGCGCGCCAGCTGCTCCACATCGGCATCGGTGAGGGAGTAACGGTTGCGCAGCTCCACCGGCACGTCGGTGGTTTTCACCAACTTGCCGCTGGCTTTTTTCTCTTCCGGGGTGCTGAACTCCATTTGGATGAGCTTGGAGCCCAGGTTGCGGCGGATCACGGCGCGGTGGCCAGCCTCCAGCATGGGCTTGTGCACGTAAAACTCGTCTGGGTTGACCGCGCCTTGCACCACGGTCTCGCCCAGGCCGTAGCTGGAGGTGATGAACACCACGTCTTCAAAGCCGCTTTCGGTGTCCATGGTGAACATCACGCCGGCGGCGCCCAGGTCAGAGCGGACCATGCGCTGCACCCCGGCCGACAAGGCCACGTCGGCATGGGCAAAGCCCTTGTGCACGCGGTAGCTGATGGCCCGGTCGTTGTAGAGCGAGGCAAACACCTCTTTCATTTTGTGCAGCACTTCTTCAATGCCAACCACGTTCAAAAAGGTTTCTTGCTGGCCCGCAAAAGAGGCATCGGGCAGGTCCTCGGCCGTGGCCGATGAGCGCACCGCAAAGCTGGCCTGGGCGTTGCCCGCGCTGAGCGTGACAAAGGCCTGACCAATCGCTTGCTGCAAATCGGCCGGAAAAGGCTGGGCTTCAACCCAGCCGCGAATGAGGGCGCCCGCGGCCGCCAGGGCATTGACGTCTTCGGTGTCCAACTGGGCCAGCAGCTGGTTGATCTTGGCGTCCAGGCCGCCGTGGGCCAAAAATAAGCGAAAAGCATGGGCCGTGGTGGCAAAACCGGTGGGCACGCGCACGCCCTGGGGGCCGGTGGGGAGCTGCGAAATCATCTCGCCCAGGCTGGCGTTTTTGCCACCCACGGACTCGACGTCGCTCATCCTTAGTTTTTCAAACGCAACGACCAGGGCGGTCGGCTCAAACAATGCAGACATGACAAGATTCCAGGAGGTTTAAAACCGGAGGGTCACCAGGGGCGGCGGGCAGCTTTGGTGTTTTTATGAGGAGCTGGAGCGGGCCATGGCAATAGACGTTCGATAATTGGGGGCATTGTAGGGGTCGCCCTAGGCCCCCAAGACTGTCCACACCCCATGCCTACACGCACTGTTTTCTTTGTCTCCGACGGCACCGGCATCACCGCCGAGACTTTTGGCAACGCCATCTTGGCCCAGTTCGAAATCAAGCCCCGCCATGTGCGCCTGCCCTTTGTGGACACCGAGGACAAGGCCCACCAGGCGGTGAGGCAAATCAACCACGCCGCCGAAGCCGAAGGTAAGCGCCCCATTGTGTTCACCACCTTGGTCAACATGGATGTGCTGCGGGTGGTCAGAAACTGCAACGGCATGCTGCTGGACATGTTCGGCATGTTTGTGGAGCCGCTGGAGGCCGAGCTGGGCATCAAGTCCAACCACCGGGTGGGGCGGTTCTCGGACGCGTCTAAAAGCCAGGAATACGACGCACGGATTGAGGCCATCAACTTTTCATTGGCGCATGACGACGGGCAAAGCAACCGCGACCTGGCCGGCTCCGATGTCATTTTGGTGGGCGTCAGCCGCAGCGGCAAAACGCCCACGTCCTTGTATTTGGCCATGCAGTACGGGCTCAAGGCCTCCAACTACCCGCTCATTCCTGAAGACTTTGAGCGCCGCCAGCTGCCCCCGGCCTTGGTGCCGCACCGCAAAAAAATCTTTGGCCTGACCATCGCCCCCGAGCGGCTGAGCCAAATTCGCAACGAAAGGCGGCCCAATTCCAAGTACGCGGCCTTGGACAATTGCCGCTCAGAAATACATGAGGCCGAAGCCATGATGCGGCGCGAAGGCATACGCTGGCTGTCGACCACCACCAAGTCGATTGAAGAGATTGCCACCACCATCTTGCAAGAAATCCGGCCTGAGCGGCTGGTGTATTGAGCCGGCCTAACTCCCTCAGCCCGCGTTTGAGCCACCATTGAGCCCATGCCAGCATCTACCTTCACTGTGAAAAACTTGCGCCGCCTCCTTCTGGCCCTCGCGCTGGTGGCGGCAGCTCATTGGCTCGGGCTGTGGGCGCTGGTGCACGGCTTGGCCAAACCGCCCGCCGAGGTGATCGTCAAGGCCGAGTTGATCGCCCAGGTGATGCTGCCTCCCCCCAATGTGCGCCCTGCCCCGCCTCCACCTCCA
>Ga0209550_10001914_pt1 | contig 20108 bp, 15 predicted proteins | sample LauGreSuBDMM15SN_2_FD_187567 | JGI IMG/M metagenome (GOLD analysis project Ga0209550, IMG submission 187567) | Freshwater lake microbial communities from Lake Michigan, USA - Su13.BD.MM15.SN (SPAdes) (version 5) | ecosystem: Environmental > Aquatic > Freshwater > Lake | place: Lake Michigan... | reverse complement strand
GGAACTTGAGCTTCCTTTAGTGAAAGTCTTAGCAGAGATGGAAGTTACTGGAATCGCCGTAGATATGAATAAGCTCAATAATTTATCAACTGAATTTGAGAAATTAGCCAATGGTTTCGAGAAGGATGCATTCAAAATTGTAGGTCATGAATTCAATATGGGTTCACCCAAACAGCTACAGACAGTTCTGTTTGACGAAAGAAAATTACCGAAAACCAAGAAAACCAAAACAGGTTTTACCACAGACGCTGAAGGCTTAATGGATCTGTTCGCTAAGACAAAAGATCCTGTGCTTTCCTCAATATTAAGTTGGCGAGATATTACGAAATTAAAGCAAACCGTTGTTTCCTTAATCCCCTTGGCTGCAAAAGATAATCGAATTCACACCACGTTTAATCAAACAGTTACCTCTACAGGACGCCTTTCCAGCACTGAACCAAATATGCAAAATATTCCAATCAGGACAGATCAAGGTAAAAGAATCAGGGATTGTTTTATTTCAGCCCAAGATTATGAGTGTTTACTAACTGCTGATTACAGTCAAATTGAAATGCGTATTATGGCTCATCTTTCAAAAGATCCTGGTCTTATTGAGGCTTTCAAATCTGGTGAAGATTTACACACAACTTCTGCTTCCTTAGTATTTGGTGTCAAACCAGCTGAAGTTGATGCAGAACTAAGAAGACAAATAAAAGCCATCTCTTATGGATTGGCTTACGGCATGGGCGCATACGGACTAAGCCAATCCTTAGATATAGAAGTTGGTGCTGCTCAAAAATTGATGGATGAATACTTCAAAAGATTTGGGGGTGTCAGAGATTATTTAGCAGAAGTCGTTGAGGTTGCAAGAAAACTTGGCTACACCGAAACAATTATGGGGCGAAGAAGATATTTTCCAGACCTAACCAATCCTGATCGTCAAAGAAGAGAAATGGCTGAACGTATGGCACTAAATGCTCCAATACAAGGAAGTGCCGCAGATATTGTTAAAAACGCGATGCTGAATGCTGATGCGCTGTTGAAGAGTGAAAAATTGCAATCAAGATTGCTCTTGCAGGTTCATGACGAATTAGTTTTCGAAGTTGCCAAAGGGGAGAAAGACCAGGTAGAAAAACTTGCCCGAACAGCTATGGCAAAAGCTGCTTCACTTTTGGTTCCATTAGATGTATCAATTGGTGTGGGTTCTTCGTGGGATGAGGCTGCACACTAGCCACTTAGATGAGGCCAAATCAGGTTCAACTAATCTTTACACAGGCTCGGAAGGTCCGAGTCACTATAGAGAAGAAGTAAATGACCTCAACTACTAGCGCAAGTCCGATCGTGGCAGTAAATGATATTGGAACACCAGAAGAATTATTAATCGCAATTGATGCGACCATAAAGTATTTTAACGATGGAGACCTTGTCTCAGGAATAGTTGTTAAAATTGACCGTGATGAAGTTCTTTTAGATATCGGTTACAAAACAGAAGGTGTTATTCCTTCCCGTGAACTTTCCATAAAGCACGACATCGATCCAAGTGAAATCGTTAAACCAGGTGATCGAATTGAAGCTTTAGTGTTACAAAAAGAAGACAAAGAAGGTCGCTTAATTCTTTCCAAAAAGAGAGCTCAATATGAAAGAGCTTGGGGCGACATCGAAAAAGTTAAAAATGAAGATGGAATTGTTAAAGGTCATGTCATCGAAGTTGTTAAGGGTGGCTTGATTGTTGATATTGGTCTTCGAGGATTCTTACCCGCATCTTTGGTTGAAATGCGTAGAGTAAGAGATTTAACTCCATATATTGGTAAAGATATTGAAGCTAAAATTATTGAACTAGATAAGAATCGCAACAATGTTGTGTTATCTCGTCGTGCTTGGTTAGAGCAAACACAATCTGCTGTTCGTTCCACATTCTTAAACCAACTACAAAAAGGTCAAATTCGTACCGGCCAAATCTCAAGCATTGTTAACTTTGGTGCTTTCGTTGACTTAGGTGGAGTTGATGGTTTGGTTCACGTTTCTGAATTGTCATGGAAACACATTGAACATCCTTCAGAAGTTGTTGAAGTTGGCCAAGAAGTAACTGTGGAAGTACTAGAAGTTGATATGGAACGTGAAAGAGTTTCTCTTTCCTTGAAATCAACTCAAGAAGATCCATGGCAACAATTCTCAAGATCACATCAGATAAACCAAGTTGTTCCTGGAAAAGTTACCAAACTTGTTCCATTCGGAGCATTCATCCGAGTTGCTGATGGTATCGAAGGACTTGTACACATTTCTGAACTTTCAGATAGTCAAGTTGAAATCCCTGAACAAGTTGTGCAAGTAAATCAAGAAGTCACTGTGAAAATCATTGACATTGATTTGGAACGCAGAAGAATTTCTCTTTCTGTTAAGCAAGCTGGCGAAACAGGTGAAGCAAGAGCTTCATTTGATCCATATTCCTATGGCATGCCACCTGCTTACGATTCTGCTGGAAAATACATTGGACCAGAAGGATTCAATCCTGAAACTGGCGAATGGAAATCTGGTTTTGAAGATCAAAAGAAAGAATGGGAAAAGCAATATTCTGACGCACTTGCCAAATGGCAAGATGAAAAAGATGGAAAAGTTGCTAACCCTGATCTTGCCGCTTTAAGCGACAAATTAGATTCAAACTAGTTCAGATTTAAAAGCCAACATGAAAGTTGGATTAACAGGCGGCATCGGTGCTGGAAAAAGCACCGTTGCTGACTTGTTTTCAAAAAAAGGTGCGGTAATTATCCGCGCAGATCAGTTAGCCAGACAAGTCATTGAACATGACTCACCCGGATTTCAAAAAGTTGTAGCCTTATTTGGTTCCGAAATTGTTGATCAAGACCAAAATATTGATCGGACCAAACTTGCCCAAATTGTTTTTAGTGACGATAAGGCTTTAAAGGATTTAGAAAACATTATCCACCCTTTGGTGAGGGATAAAACAAATGAAATAATGGATAAACAAACACCTGAAACTATAATAGTAAACGAAGTACCATTGCTGCTTGAAAAACAAATGCAATCAATTTATGATTTCTTAGTTATCGTTATTTCAAGTGAGAAGAATCGTTTGGCAAGATTGGCTGATAATGGAATAAATCTGGAGCAAGCAAAAGCTAGAATGGCTAAACAAGTTGATGACGAAGCCCGCAAAGCAGCAGCAGATTTTCTAATTGTAAATGATGGCAGCCTCGAGCAATTGGAAGCAGATGTGCAAAAAATATGGCAAACCCTACAAGAAAGAAAATATCAGTCTTAAATGAGACCAGTAAACGATTTAATAAGAACAGTTGCGCCTTTTAAGGTTGTAGCCGATTACCAACCTGCCGGAGACCAACCTGCAGCGATTAAGGATCTCGAACAACGTATACGCAATGGTGAGAAAGACATTGTTTTACTAGGAGCAACTGGAACAGGTAAGTCAGCAACTACTGCTTGGTTAATTGAAAAATTACAAAGACCCACATTGATTATTGAACCAAATAAAACCTTAGCTGCACAAATTGCTAATGAATTGCGTGAAATGTTACCCAATAACGCTGTTGAATATTTTGTTTCTTATTACGACTATTACCAACCAGAAGCATATGTGCCCCAGACCGACACTTTCATCGAAAAAGATTCGAGTATTAATGAGGAAGTCGAAAGACTCAGGCATTCGGCCACCAGTTCATTACTAACACGACGTGATGTTGTGGTGGTAGCTACGGTTTCCTGTATTTATGGTTTAGGAACACCTGAGGAATATGTCAAACAAGCTATTCGAATTCGTAAGAATCAAGATTTTTCCAGAGATAAATTACTTCGACAATTAGTTAGCATTCAATACACAAGAAATGATTATGCGTTTGAAAGAGGTACCTTCCGGGTTAGGGGAGACACTGTCGAAATTTATCCGGCTTATGAAGAACACCCGGTGAGAGTTGAAATGTTTGGTGATGAGATTGAAAGAATTATGACTTTGCATCCTTTGACTGGTGAAATTTTGACCGATGATGAGGAAATGTTTATTTTCCCAGCCTCACATTATGTGGCTAGTCCAGAACAAACTGCAAAAGCTTTATCAGGTATTGAAGTTGAATTGATGCACAGAGTACAAGAACTAGAAAGTCAAAATAAACTATTGGAAGCTCAACGAATAAAAATGCGTACCGCTTTTGATCTGGAAATGATCAGAGAATTAGGTTTTTGTTCAGGAATTGAAAACTATTCTCGCTACTTTGATGATAGAGCCCCAGGAAGTGCACCTAATTGTTTGTTGGATTATTTTCCTGAAGATTTTTTGTTAGTAATTGATGAATCACATGTTGCAGTTCCTCAAATTGGGGGAATGTATGAAGGGGATGCCTCGCGTAAGAGAACTTTGGTTGAATACGGTTTTCGTTTACCAAGTGCAATGGACAATCGTCCCTTACGATTTGCTGAATTTGAACAAAGGGTTGGACAAACTGTCTATTTATCTGCGACTCCTGGACCTTACGAATTAGGAAAAGTAACATCAGTGGTCGAACAAGTAATTAGACCAACAGGACTAGTTGATCCCGAAGTTGAAGTCAGACCCACAAAAGGTCAAATTGATGACTTAGTACATGAGATAAAGATAAGAGCTGAAAAAGGTCAAAGAACTTTAGTTACCACTTTGACAAAAAAGATGTCCGAAGATTTAACAGATTACTTTTTGGAACAAGATATGAGAGTCAGATATTTGCATTCAGAAATAGACACTTTGAAAAGAGTCGAATTATTGAGAGGTTTAAGAATTGGCGAATTTGATTGTTTAGTTGGAATTAACCTTTTGCGAGAAGGATTAGATTTACCTGAAGTGTCCTTAGTGGCGATATTGGATGCGGATAAGGAAGGATTTTTGAGATCAGATAAATCACTAATCCAAACCATTGGTCGTGCTGCTCGAAATGTTGACGGCAAAGTAATTATGTACGCCGACAATATAACTAAGTCAATGAAAAAGGCACTAGAGGAAACAAACCGTCGTCGTGAAAGACAGGTTGCCCATAACCTGGCTAATGGAATTGATCCCACACCTTTACGTAAGAAGATTTCAGATATTAATGATTCGATAATCAAAGAAGACGCAGATACTGAGCAGGTCCTAGAAGAAGCCATGTCGATCAAAAAGTTACGCAAAGACAAAAAAGATGGCCTAAGCCCAGCCCAAGATTTAGCTGATTTAATAACCGAACTGACCGCCCAAATGAAATTGTCTGCCTCTGAATTGAATTTTGAATTGGCTGCTAGGTACCGTGACGAAATTCACGAACTTAAAAAAGAATTGCGCCAGATGGTCGCTGCCGGCCATGCCTAATCGGCTAGGTTAAATATATGGAAGAGCCACTTTGGGTATGGATAGTCACAGTCTCAGCATTTTTTGCTGTTTACACCGCTGAATTTATTTATGCCAAGAAACATCCTCATGTAGTTAAATTTCGCGAAGCTGCCATTTGGGTTGTTGTTTATATCAGTGCAGCAATTCTTTTTGGTATCGGAATTTGGTTAGTAAAAGGTCAAGCATCTGGTGTGGAATTTTTTGCTGGCTGGATAACTGAATACAGTTTAAGTGTTGATAATTTATTTGTGTTTGTAATTATTCTTTCCGCTTTTGCGGTTCCTGCTATATATCAGCAAGAAGTTTTACAGGTAGGCATAATTGGTGCACTTGTCTTAAGATTCTTGTTCATCATTGTGGGTGCAGCAGCAATTGCTAAGTTCTCATGGATATTTTTCCTTTTCGGCGCTTTCCTGCTTTACACCGCCTATAAATTAGCTTCCAATCATGGAACCGAAAGTGACCCATCCCAAAATAAGGTTCTTAAATTAGCCGAAAAGTATTTGCCAGTTACCCCGAAATATCACGAAGGTGCTTTTAGGGTAAAAATTGATGGTAAAAAATATTTCACGCCATTATTTGTGGTCATGATCGCAATATTTACCACCGATATCTTGTTTGCACTAGATTCTATTCCAGCAATTTTTGGTTTGACAGAAGATCCGTATATTGTTTTCACCGCCAACGCTTTTGCTTTAATGGGACTTCGTCAAATGTATTTCATGTTGGATGGTTTATTAGACCGATTAATTTATCTTTCATACGGATTGTCAGTTATTTTAGGTTTTATTGGAATAAAACTAATCTTGCACGCAGCACATGAAAACGGGTTCAAGTCGGCTCCCGAAATTACCACTCCGATTTCCTTAGCTGTGATTATTGGTGTGTTAGCAATTACAGTTTTTGCCTCTCTTCGCCAAACAAAGCTTCATCCCGAACTTGCGCACAAGCCAGGCCAAAAAGCAGCCGGCTCAGCAATTGCCGACATAAAAAGGGATCATCCAGACGTTGAACAAGCGTAACTAACGCTTAAGAAGTAATCTTTGTTAAATGACTGCAACAACTCCTCAAAAAACAGAAACCAAGAGACACGGTTCAGCTGTTGCAGATAAATTAATTGTTCGTGGGGCAAGAGAACACAACCTCAAAGATGTGTCCTTAGAGTTACCTCGAGATGCACTAATTGTTTTCACAGGATTATCAGGTTCGGGTAAATCATCACTAGCATTTGACACAATTTTTGCTGAAGGTCAAAGAAGATATGTGGAAAGTCTTTCAGCTTACGCGCGCCAATTCTTAGGCCAAATGGATAAACCTGATGTTGATTTCATTGAAGGTTTATCACCGGCGGTATCTATAGATCAGAAATCAACAAATCGAAATCCACGTTCAACTGTGGGCACCATAACCGAAGTTCATGATTATTTGAGATTGTTGTTTGCCAGAGCAGGAACTCCACATTGTCCTAAGTGTGGCGAAGTTATACATAGACAAAATCCACAACAAATAGTTGATCAAGTTCTGGAACTAACAGCTGGAACTAAATTTCAAGTACTGGCACCAGTAATACGTGGACGTAAAGGTGAATATCAAGATCTGTTCAAAGAACTACAAGCCCAAGGGTTCTCCCGTGCCAGAATAGATGGCGAAACTTACGCTTTGACTGAAGTGCCCGCCTTAAAGAAGCAAGAAAAACACAATATCGATGTTGTGGTTGATCGATTAAGTGTTAAAGCTGAATCAAGACAACGAATCACAGATTCTGTTGAAACAGCTTTAAGATTGGCAAACGGTACCGTGGTTTTGGATTTTGTTGATGAACCAGCAAAATCAAAAAATAAAGAAAAAGTTTATTCAGAACACTTGGCTTGTACCAACTGTGAGATATCTTTTGATCAACTTGAACCTAGATCTTTTTCGTTCAACTCACCCTTTGGTGCTTGTCCTGAATGTAGTGGTTTAGGTAATCATTTAGAGGTTGATGAAGACTTAGTAATTCCTGATAAAGACATATCCATCGGTGATGGCGCTATTGCGGTTTGGTCCACCTCTTCTGCGGAAGGATATTGGGCACGTTTATTAGAAGCTGTAGCAAAAGATCTAAAGTTTTCAATGGATACGCCATATTACAAACTTTCCGAAAAAGTTAAACATTCTTTACTTTACGGTTATGAAAGTAACATTAATGTTAAATACAAAAACTCTTATGGCAGACAAAGATCGTATTGGACTGAGTTTGAAGGAGTAATAGAAAATATTCATAACCGTCACGAGAAATCTGATTCTGATTCAGCTCGTGAACAATTAGAAGGTTTCATGAGACAAAAACCTTGTAAAACTTGTAAAGGAGCAAGACTAAAACCAGTTTCTCTAGCAGTGAAAATTGGCAGTAAAAATATTGCAGAGATGAGTGCAATGTCAATTGGTGAAGTAACCGAATTCATCTCTTCACTAAAACTTGGTAAACGGGAAATGGCAATTGCGCAAAGAGTCTTGAAGGAAGTAATTGAAAGATTGCAATTCTTACTCGATGTGGGTCTGGACTACCTTTCACTTGATAGAGCTGCTGGGACCTTATCTGGGGGAGAAGCACAAAGAATTCGCTTAGCTACACAAATTGGTTCTGGTTTAGTTGGAGTTCTTTATGTTCTTGATGAACCAAGTATTGGTTTGCACCAAAGAGACAATAAGAAACTAATTGATACTTTAATTCGGTTAAGAAACCTAGGAAACACTCTTATTGTGGTTGAACACGATGAGGAAACAATTCGTGCTGCTGATTGGGTTGTTGATATAGGCCCAGGGGCAGGGGAACACGGTGGTTATGTTGTCTCAAGTGGCACAGTCAAAGAATTAGAAAACAATAAAAAATCCATTACCGGTGATTATATTTCAGGTCGAAAAAGTGTGGTCATTCCTAAAAAGCGAAGACCAATAGATAAAGAACGAATGATCAGAGTTGTTGAAGCTGCAGAAAATAATTTAAAGAAAGTAACTGTGGAATTTCCTTTAGGTGTTTTTGTGGCAGTAACAGGGGTCAGCGGTTCAGGTAAATCAACCCTGGTTAACGACATTTTGTACACAACTTTGGCAAGAGATCTGCAGCAAGCACGCGGTGTACCAGGTCAGCACAAAAAAGTTGAGGGTATAAAACATTTAGATAAAGTTGTGCACGTTGACCAAAGCCCAATTGGAAGAACACCACGCAGTAATCCTGCAACCTACACAGGTGTTTTTGACAATGTTAGAAAATTGTTTGCCGAAACAAGTGAAGCAAAAATTCGTGGTTACCAACCAGGTCGATTCAGTTTTAATGTCAAAGGCGGCAGATGTGAACCATGTTCTGGTGACGGAACTATTCAAATTGAAATGAACTTCTTACCTGATGTTTATGTGCCCTGTGAAATATGTCAGGGTGCCAGATACAACAGGGACACATTAGAGGTTCATTACAAAGGAAAAACTATTAGTGATGTCCTCAATATGCCAATCGAATTAGCATTAGGTTTTTTTGAATCTGTTCCAGCTATCGCCAGACATTTAAAAACTTTGGTTGATGTTGGACTTGGCTATGTTCGCTTAGGACAATCAGCACCAACACTTTCTGGTGGTGAAGCTCAGCGGGTAAAACTGGCTACAGAACTACAACGCAGAAGTACCGGTCGAACAATTTATGTTTTGGATGAACCAACCACTGGGCTACATTTTGAAGATGTTAGAAAACTGCTGGGAGTACTTGAAAGGTTAGTAGATTCAGGTAACACTGTAATAGTGATTGAACACAATCTTGACGTTATAAAAAATGCTGATTGGGTTATCGATATGGGACCAGAAGGAGGCTTTAGAGGTGGAACAGTTGTTGCCGAAGGCACACCAGAACAAATTGCTAAAGCCAGCAGTAGTTACACAGGACAATACTTGGCTCAGATTCTAAAGAAGTCATCTAGTAAAGCAGGTTAGAAATGGCAGATCCTTCTCAATATCGGCCAACTAATATTCCAGAACTTCCAGGTGTATATCGATTTAAAACAGAAGATGAAAAAGTTATTTATGTAGGTAAAGCAAAAAATCTAAAAAACAGGTTAAATAGTTATTTCACAGATATTACTAACTTGCATCCTCGAACAGCAATGATGGTTAAAACTGCAGCCATGGTTGATTGGGTTACGGTTCATAACGAAGTTGAAGCATTGCAACTCGAATTTACTTGGATAAAAGCTTTCAATCCAAGATTTAATGTGCGCTTTAGAGACAATAAAACCTATCCTTATTTAACTTTGACTTTGAAAGATGATTTTCCTCAAATAGCAGTAACCAGGGGTGCTAAGAGAAAAGGAAATAAATATTACGGACCCTTTACCCATGTGTGGGCGATTAGACAAACTATGGAGCAAATAATTCGAGTTTTCCCGATTCGCTCCTGCAAGGACACTGTTTATAGGCGCCACCAATTAATGAAAAGACCTTGTCTTTTAGGTGACATAGAAAGATGTGCTGCCCCATGTGTGGCAAGAGTTGATAAAGACCAATACGCGTCGATTGTGAATAATGTTGTGAATTTTTTGAATGGTAACACTAAAACAATTTTCAAAGATTTAGAATTAGAAATGAAAACGGCCAGTGCCAATGAAGAATATGAAAAAGCTGGCAGATTGAGAGACCGATTAGGTGCTCTTACAAAGGTAGTGGAACTAAACGCAATCGTTTTTGATGATGAAACTGATGCGGATTTAATTGCGTTAACTTCAGATGATTTACATCTATCTACCCAGATTTTTCATGTCAGACAAGGTCAAATTAAGGGTGAGAGATCCTTTGTTTCAGATCGAATAGATCACAAAACAATGCCCGAACATTTTGAAGATTTATTAGTTCAAATTTATGGTGAATTAACAGGGGACGGGATTCCTAAAGAAATTCTTATCAATCAAGATTTAAGTGAAATTGTTGCTATCACAAAATGGATCTCTGAAAATGCCCAAAAAAGTGTGGAGATCAGAAGACCACAACGAGGCGATAAACGAAAACTAATGGAAACCAGTGAAAAGAATTCTGAACAAAATTTAACAATGCATAAGCTGAAACGTTCTGCTGATCTATTGAGTAGAACTAAAGCCTTGGAAGAGCTAGCACGTGCACTTGAACTAGATCAGCCTCCGTTAAGAATTGAATGTATTGATGTTTCCAATATCTCTGGAACCAGTACCACTGCATCCCTGGTTGTTTTTGAAGATGGGGTGGCACAGAAAAAGCATTACCGAACTTTTAATATCAAATCCTTCACCGGACAAGATGACCCCAGAGCAATACATGAAACGGTAACCAGGCGATACCGATATTTGGTTGATGGACAAGACCAAGAAAATCCTACGGATAAGAAAAGTTTTGCTTATCGCCCCAGTTTGCTGCTAGTTGACGGTGGTTCGTTGCAAGTAAATGCCGCACGCCATGCGTTAGACGAATTAGGTCTTTCAGATATCGAAACCATTGGTATCGCAAAAAGGTTAGAAGAATTATGGAAACCGGGAGTAAAAGATCCAATTCTTTTACCTAGAAACAGTGAAGCTTTGTTTCTAGTCCAAAGAATCAGGGATGAAGCTCATAGATTTGCCATCACTAAGACCAGAATGCGTCACAGCAAAGCTTCTTTGGCAAGTGAATTAGATGGAATAAAGGGATTAGGTGAGAAAAAAATTAAAGCCTTGCTAGACACTTTTGGTTCTGTAAATAATATTCGGGAACAAAGTGTTGCCCAACTTGTCGAAGTGGTTGGAATAAATGAGGCGATCGCAAAAAATATTGAGCAGGCTTTAAGAAATGTTCCCACTAAGTTTGATCCTTTAACCGGGGAAATCATCGAAAACTAGAGTGATAGGGCAGACTGTAAACATGAATAGTCCAGAAGTACTCATAGTCACTGGAATGTCTGGTGCAGGTAGATCAACTGCTGCACGTGCCTTAGAAGATTTAGGTTGGTTTGTTATTGATAATTTGCCACCTTCAGTTTTGAAATCAGCGTTAAATGATGTGAAGTTGCAAGGGGTAGCAAGTCATATTGCGGTAGTAGTTGATGTGCGTGGTGGAAAACTTTTTGCCAATCTTGACAAAGCTTTAGCTGAGGTTAAACAAGATAAATGGCAAGTAAGAGTGCTTTATCTTGAGGCATCTGATGTTTCTTTGGTGCGCCGATTTGAAGGCAGTAGAAGACCTCATCCGCTGCAAGGTGATGGCAGAGTTTTAGATGGTTTACAAAATGAAAGAGAATTATTGGGTGACTTGAGAGCAAATGCTGATGTAGTGATTGACACATCAGATATGTCATCACCGGGGCTAAGAAGTGTTATTGAAAAAACTTTTGAAAGTGATGTGGCAACTTTTCAGGCCACAATTTTATCTTTTGGGTTCAAATACGGTATTCCTGTTGATGCCGATTTTGTTTTTGATGTGAGATTTTTAGCAAATCCTTTCTGGGAAGAGGATTTGAAAAATCTCACAGGACTAGATAAAAAGGTGCAAGATTTTGTTTTGAAACAAGACGGTGCCGAAAATTTTTCTAAGACCATAAATGATTTGATCAATACCACCACACCTGGCTATGTTCGTGAAGGTAAAAAATATGTCACCGTGGCAATTGGCTGTACTGGGGGTAAACATCGCAGTGTGACAATTGCTGAAAAGGTGGCTCAAGGATTATTAAATAGTGGTGCAAAAGTAAGAGTTGTACATAGAGATTTAGGGAAAGAATAAGAAATAAGTTGATTTTGTAACCAATGTTACTAATGTGACTATAATTTTGATGTTTAAAAAGAAAAATTTGAAACAATCTGACACGCCGAGTTTAATGTGTCAAAATAGAAGATATGGCCATGACATCTGCAGTGAAAGACGAATTAGCGCGAGTTGAACTAAATAAAACTTGTTGTAGGAAAGCTGAAGTTTCAGCATTGTTGCGCTTTGCTGGCGGTTTACATCTTGTAGCAGGACAAATTGTGGTGGAAGCTGAACTAGACGCCGGGCAAATAGCGCGCAGATTAAGAAAAGACATTGTAGAACTTTATGGTCACGATGCAGAGTTATCTGTGTTGCAAGGATCAGGAATAAGACGTGGTGCACGTTACGTGGTGCGAGTTGTGCAAGGCGGAGATGTGCTTGCCAAACAAACTGGTTTAGTTGATGCTGCGGGCAGACCAATTAGAGGTTTACCACCATCAGTAGTCGGTGGTGGAATTTGTGACGCTGAAGCAGCTTGGCGGGGAGCCTTTCTTGCTCATGGTTCTTTAACTGAACCAGGAAGATCAAGTGCTTTAGAAATAACAGCACCAGGACCAGAAGCTGCGTTGGCATTAGTGGGTGCTGCGCGAAGACTTGATGTGGTGGCAAAAGCAAGAGAAGTTCGCGGTGTTGATCGAGTTGTGATTAGAGATGGTGATGCCATCGGTGCACTGTTGACCAGACTCGGCGCGCACACTGCCGTGATGGCGTGGGAAGAACGACGGATGCGCAGAGAAGTTCGTGCTACTGCAAATCGTTTAGCAAACTTTGATGACGCCAATCTTCGTCGCAGTGCTCAAGCAGCCGTTGCCGCTGGAGCAAGAGTTGCACGGGCCATGGAAATTTTAGGAAACGAAATACCAGATCATTTGAAAGCGGCAGGTGATTTAAGAATCACCCATAAGCAAGCAAGTTTAGAAGAATTAGGTGCATTAAGTGATCCGCCTTTAACTAAAGATGCAATTGCAGGTCGCATTAGAAGACTCTTAGCAATGGCAGATAAACGAGCATCTGAACTGGGAATTCCTCCAACTGAAGCCTCACTGACTCCGGAAATGTTAGAAGGATAGAATTAGGTAGGCAAGGTCGCCTCAATGGTAATAAAAATTTCGTCCCCGTGACTATTTTCTGGAGTTGATTGATAAGTGGCAATCCGTGTAGGAATTAATGGTTTTGGCCGTATTGGCAGAAATTACATTCGAGTTTTACAAGATCGTGCAGGCAAAGCCCCAGAAGGTGCCTTAGCCCAAATTATTAAGAGTAACGAACCAATAGAAATTGTGGCAATAAATGATTTAACTGACGTTAAAACTTCAGCTCATTTATTGAAATATGATTCAACATTGGGAAGATTCCCAGGAAAAGTTAATGTTGAAGGTAACTCAGTTTTTGTCGACGGTAAAGAAATTAAAATTACTTCACACAGAGATCCTGCAGAAATTCCTTGGGGAGAACTTGGTGTTGATTTAGTAATTGAATCAACAGGTGTGTTCACTGATGCTGAGAAAGCTAAAGCTCATCTTAAATCAGGACCAAAAAAAGTACTGATCTCTGCACCAGCAAAGGGTGAAGACATCACTGTGGTGTTAGGTGTAAATCACGACAAAATTGATCATGAAAAACATATTGTAATTAGTAACGCTTCTTGTACCACAAATTGTCTTGGTCCAATGGCCAAAGTAATTCATGACACCTTCGGTATCGAAACTGGATTAATGACCACAATTCATGCCTACACAAATGATCAATCAACACTGGATATGCCACACAATGATTTAAGACGATCCCGTGCAGCTGCTATCAACATGATTCCCACCACAACAGGTGCAGCTAAGGCAATTGGATTGGTTATGCCAGAACTGAAAGGAAAACTTGATGGTTATGCCATGAGAGTTCCAGTTCCAGTTGGTTCTGCCACAGATCTAACTGTGCATCTAAAGAAATCTGCCACAGCAGCAGATATCAATGCTGCTCTTAAAGCTGCAGCAGATGGAGCACTAAAAGGAATTCTTTCTTACAGTGAAGACCCATTGGTTTCAAGTGACATTGTTCATGATGCTCACTCATGCATTATTGATGGTCAACTAACAGTTGTGGCAGGAAACATTGCCAAGGTTGTGGGTTGGTATGACAATGAATGGGGATATTCAAGTCGACTAGTTGATTTAACTCAACTTGTTGGTTCAAATCTTTAATTCTTTAATGAAAACAATCGATGATATTGAGGTAACAAATCAGCGCGTATTAATACGCGCTGATTTAAATGCCCCTATGAAGCAAGATGCTTCGGGTGCCATGCAAATCACTGATGATGGTCGCCTAAAAGCCAGTGTTACCACAATTAACGATTTAAGAAATAAGAAAGCAAAAATTATTATTTTGGCACACCTAGGACGTCCCAAAGGTGAAAGAAAACCTGAATTGTCGCTAAAACCAATAGCCAAAAGACTTAGTGAGCTACTAAATACTCCCATTCAATTTATTGAAAATTTAAACGATGCCAAGACTTTAAACGTTGTTAACGCCTTACAGCCTGGCGAAGTTGCTATGGTTGAGAACATAAGATTTGAAAAAGATGAGACCAGTAAAAACACTTCCGAAAGAATTAGATTAGCTCAAAGTCTTGCCTCATTGGCTGATGTTTTTGTGATTGATGGATTCGGGGTAGTACACAGGGAACAAGCTTCAGTAACTGATATTGCACGACTTTTACCTAAAGCAGCTGGGCGTTTAGTGCAAGCAGAACAAAAAGCTTTTGCAAAAGTATTAAATAACCCTGAACGTCCTTATGTGGTTGTGCTGGGAGGGTCAAAAGTTAGTGACAAATTAGGTGTTATTAATAATCTGATCAATAAAGTTGACAAGTTACTAATTGGTGGGGGAATGGCATTTACTTTCCTTAAAGCTCAAGGTTTCGAAGTCGGAGATTCACTTCTCGAAATTGATCGCATAGACGAAGTAAAACAATTGATGATCACAGCTAAAGAAAAAAATGTTGAGATAGTTTTGCCGGTAGATGTGGTTATCTCTGCACAACTAGATGGCTCCGCGCCGGTATCAGTTGTTGATGCACAACAAATTCCGGTAGGTCAAAAGGGCTTAGATATTGGTCCGAAAACCGGTGAAATATTTGCAAGTAAAATAAATGAAGCAAAAACTGTTGTGTGGAATGGACCCATGGGAGTTTTCGAAGTAAACGCATTTGCTGCGGGCACAAAAACTGTTGCACAGGCACTTGCTAACTCAAATGCCTATAGCGTTGTGGGTGGGGGAGATTCTGCTGCTGCAATTAGATTGCTGGGGTTAGATGAATCAAGGTTTGATCACATCAGCACAGGTGGTGGAGCTTCACTTGAACTGCTAGAAGGAAAAGTTTTGCCCGGTTTAGCCGTATTGGAAGAGGAATAAATGACAAACGATAAGCGTCAGCCGGTGATGGCTGGTAATTGGAAAATGAACATGAATCATTTAGAGGCCATTGGTTATTTGAACAAAATGGCTTTCTCACTTATTGATGCAGACTATGCGCGCACTGAAGTTGCAATTTTTCCACCTTTTACTGATATTCGCTCAGTACAAACAGTTATTGACGCAGATCATTTAAGTATTGTTTATGGAGCTCAAGATATAAGTGCCCATGATTCAGGTGCTTACACCGGTGAAATAAGTGGATCAATGTTGAAGAAATTGCGAGTAAAATATGCGCTCATCGGTCACAGCGAACGACGTGCATATCATCATGAAACAGATGAAAGTGTGAATGCCAAAGTTAAAGCAGCCATCAAAAATGACTTAGTGCCAATGATTGCCGTGGGTGAGACTCTTGATATCAAACAAGCGGGTAATGCGGTGGAGCACACATTGTCTCAAGTACAAGCAGCGTTAAAAGATGTGCGCTCAAATTATGTTGGAGAATTAGTTATCGCTTATGAACCTGTGTGGGCAATTGGTACCGGAGAAGTTGCTACACCACAAGACGCACAAGACATGTCTATAGCGATTAGACAAAAAGTTGCCAAACTTTATTCTCAAGATGTGGCTGAAAAAGTTCGTATTCTTTATGGTGGTTCAGTGAAAGCTGGAAACGTGAAATCCATCATGGAACAACCAGATGTAGATGGCGCACTTATTGGTGGAGCAGCACTTGATCCAGAAGAATTCTTGCGCATCATTAGATGGCCAGATCAACCATGATTTGTGTGACTCACTAGGTCCCGGGACCTTATTTTGTCACACCTGAGTCGTATCCTTTAACTAGACGATTTTTGGAAAGGTTAGTCAGAAACATAATGACGATTATTGCCTGGACCTTAGGTGTCATTTTGGTTATCTCTAATCTTTTACTTTTACTTTTAATTCTGTTACACAGAGGTCGCGGTGGTGGTCTGTCAGATTTGTTCGGTGGCGGTTTTAGTTCTTCACTGGGTGGATCATCTTTGGCAGAAAAAAACTTGGACCGTTTTACAATTGCTATCGGATTTATATGGGCTGCCAGTGTTATTGGCCTTGGTTTAGTTTTAAGCGCTTAATAAAAAAGGGAGAAATAAATGGCTGGTGGTAGTGCAATCAGAGGAAGTCGCGTTGGTGCAGGCCCAATGGGCGAAGCAGAGCGCGGAGATGCAGCACCACGAGTTCGGTTATCTTTTTACTGCGCACACGGTCATGAAAGCAGACCAGCTTTTGCGGTAGATGCACCAATTCCTGAAACTTGGGATTGTCCCCGCTGTGGTTGGCCAGCAGGTCAAGATCAAGATAATCCACCGAAACCAGTTGTAAATGTTCCTTACAAAACTCATTTAGCTTATGTCAAGGAACGTCGTGATGATAAAGATGGCGATGCAATTTTAGCTGAAGCTATCGATAAATTACGGGGAGACCGTTAAAGATTTATTTCTTTAATTCTTTGGCTTTGGCAACAATCTTTTCAACAGTAATTCCAAATTCTTTATATAACAGTTCAGGTTTACCGCTTGCTCCGTAATGATCAAGCCCAATAACGCCACCTTCAAGTCCTACAAACTGATACCAACCAAAAGTTGATCCTGCTTCAATAGCGATTTTGGCCTTAATATTTCTTGGTAAAACGCTTTCTTGATAACTTGGTGGTTGTTCTTGGAACCATTCCACACACGGCATTGACACCACTCGAGTGTTTATGGATTGTGAATTCAATTCTTTTTGTGCATTTAAAGCAAGTTCAATTTCTGATCCAGTGGCGATAAGAATTACCTCAGGATTTGAATTCGGGGCATCTTGCAAAATGTAAGCGCCTTTTCGAGCGTTTTCGGCAGGAGCATTAATTTTTCGATCAAGAGTTGGAATATTTTGCCTGGAGAGAATAATTCCAGCTGGCTTTCTATCTTCCATTATTTTTAGCCAACATATTGCTACTTCATTGGCATCACATGGTCTAACAACAGCAAATCCTGGAATTGAACGCAAAGACCAAAGTTGTTCAACTGGTTGATGTGTTGGTCCATCTTCACCCAAACCAATTGAATCGTGAGTCCAAACGTAGGTAACAGGAAGTTGCATGATTGAGGCAAGTCTTATTGCTGGTTTTTGATAATCACTAAAAATTAAGAAAGTTGCACCAAATGGACGAGTAAATCCATAAAGAGCCATTCCATTCAATATGGAACCCATAGCGTGCTCTCTAATTCCAAAATGTAAATATTTTCCACCAATAGAAGAATTGGAAATATCTGAATTGATTTTTTGCATTGATTGCGCGTTCTTTAATGCCACGCCATTACTTTCAGCAAGATCTGCTGATCCTCCTACTAATTCAACAAGATTTGCAGATAACTCATTTAAAATCGTTCCACCACTTTTTCGACTAGCAACACTTGTGCCTGATTCAAATACAGTTAACTTCTTATCCAATTCTTGAGTTAATTCACCTTTTAATAGTCTTTGATAATCATTGGCTAATGAAGGATTAGCACTTGACCAAGATTTGAATTTGTCATTCCATTGTTTAACTAAATCTGTGCCACGATTTTTAGCTTGACGAGTGTAATTCAGGACATCATCAGAAACTTGAAAAGATTTATCTTTATCAAAACCTAAAGCTTCTTTAGTTAATTTAGTTTCATTTTCACCTAGCGGGGCACCGTGAGCAGCGGCCGTGTTTCTAGCATTTGGAGCAGGCCAAGCAATAATTGTTTTTAATTGAATAAAACTTGGTTTGTCACTCTTTTGTGAAGCCTCAATAGCCTTAGAAAGAGCCGAAATATCTACTTGACCATCAGTTCCTAATTCAACTGTGTGAACATCCCAGTTGTAAGCGCGATAACGAGTAGCCACATCTTCTGTGAAAGCAAGATTTGTGTCACCATCAATACTGATTCGATTGTCATCGTAGATAACAATTAAATTGGCAAGACCAAGATGTCCGGCAAGAGAAGATGCTTCTGAAGTAACACCTTCTTGTAAATCTCCATCACTTGCCACAACATAAACATAATTATCGAAAATGCTCTGACTAGCTGCCGTTTTAGCATCAAAATAATTGCGCCAATATCGTGAAGCAATTGCCATTCCAACTGCGGAAGATAATCCTTGGCCAAGTGGTCCTGTGGTCATTTCAACACCTTTTGTGTGTTGGAATTCAGGATGACCTGGAGTTAAGCTGTTCATTTTTCTAAAATTTTTCAAATCCTCTATTTCTAGTCCGTAGCCATTTAAAAATAATTGAGAATACAAAAGCATGCTGGCATGACCGCAAGAAAGAATAAACCGATCTCGACCAAACCATTCAGGATTTTCGGGGGAGTGATTCATGAACTTATTAAATAAAAGATGAGCAACAGGAGCTAATGCCATTGCAGTCCCAGGATGACCATGGCCAGCGTTTTCAACAGCATCTAGGGCAAGTGCACGCGCAACCTTGACAGATTTGTCGTCAAGTTCGGTCCAGGCAGAGATACTCATATCGGTTCTAGAGTTCCAGTTCTCGAGGCTTTATTTATATCCCTAGCCTAATGAGTTGCTGGTCACACAATCCACGGAACGCGCCATAACTGCTATTCAGGTAGCGTTAGTTAGGTATGAGAAAAATTGATGAGCCAATCTTGAATTTGAATCAAGAATCTTCGAGTATATTTTCCGTTTTCAAAAGTTATATTTCTTTAACAAAACCAAGAATTATCGAATTGCTCCTTGTCACCACTGTTCCAACAATGTTCTTGGCTTCCAATGGATGGCCTAATTGGTATTTGGTTTTAGCAACTCTTATTGGTGGAGCTTTAGCTGCTGGTGGAGCAAATGCTTTAAACAATGTTGTTGATCGAGACATTGATGCCTTAATGGATAGAACTGCACACAGACCATTAGTTACCGGCAAAGTTTCGGTTCGAGGAGCTTTGGCTTTGGGAATAATATTGTCACTTTTGTCAGTTATTTGGCTAGTAAGTCAAGTAAATACATTGTCAGCATTATTTGCTGCAAGTGCAATTGTTTTTTATGTTTGTGTTTACACACTACTTTTGAAAAGAAGAACCTCTTCTAACATCGTCTGGGGAGGGGCTGCTGGTTGCTTTCCCGTTTTAATAGGTTGGGCAGCAGTAACTAATTCGATAAGTTTGGCTCCTATTGTTTTGTTTTTGATTGTTTTTTGGTGGACACCACCTCATTATTGGCCACTTTCAATGCAATATCGAAAAGATTATGAAAACGCTGGAATTCCAATGCTTCCTGTGGTTGCTGACCGTAAAAAAGTTGCCAACCAAATAGCAATCTATTCCTGGATTATGGTCGCCACAACGTTTGTTTTGCCTTTAGTTAGTGAGCTTTCAATTGTTTATTTAGTTGGGGCTGCTGTTTTAAACGTAATTTTTATGAGAGAAGTTTATGCTTTGAAAAATCGCGCTCAAAGTGATGATTTAGAGATCAATCCAATGAAACTCTTTCATTGGTCAATCACATGGCTTGCGCTGCTGTTTTTTCTAATTGGTTTAGATCCGTTGTTGAATCTCAATTAAATGAAGAT
>Ga0209550_10001912_pt1 | contig 20112 bp, 11 predicted proteins | sample LauGreSuBDMM15SN_2_FD_187567 | JGI IMG/M metagenome (GOLD analysis project Ga0209550, IMG submission 187567) | Freshwater lake microbial communities from Lake Michigan, USA - Su13.BD.MM15.SN (SPAdes) (version 5) | ecosystem: Environmental > Aquatic > Freshwater > Lake | place: Lake Michigan... | reverse complement strand
GGAAGAGATTTCAACGCCAGTGGGATAGAAACACTTGGCCAACTCGCCCACCTGATAGCCCCCATCGGCCAGCATGGCCAGGAAGCTGTCTTCTTGCTTAAGGTTTCGGTAAAGCTGCGGCTTGCCGGTGTAGAAGAGCTTGGTGGGGCACTCTGCGGCTAGTTTGAATCTAGACTTGGTGAGATATCTTTTAGTACTCAAATCGAATTTACCCACAATGAATACATCGTCTTGTCCAAATTCATATTCCTAGTTATAAAATCAAAAATATGGGCCCAGTGGGGCTGTAATTTGGGAAACTGATAAATTGAAATTTACAAAGCGAAATTCACTATTTAATTTTACCAAAAGGACATGGTGTTTTCTATAGAAAATTTTCACTACGAAGATGGTCCATGAAAATCCAATAAGATGAGCTATCAAGAAGAATTTATTTTTCATCATAGAAGCCCCGGTGATCTTATTGACTTTTGTTAAAGCGCAGCTTAGGAGGTCATGCCAACACAGAAATAACGCAAAGCAATTTTTCCAGCTCTATAGTTTAAAAATTTAGTTATAAAGATAAGTGTTTTAGTGTCAAAATGATTGTCAGCTTAAGTGATCTTCATAAAGATTAAAAAAACTATGAGAACTGAATAGTTGAAAAAACTCAATGTTCAAAAAATTTAAATGCTTTATAAAAAAAACTCAAAAAAATTCTAAATCAATAAATTTTTTTTCCTCTCTCTTTAAAAAGATTACTTCATGATCAATAGCATCAATCGCTACTTTGACGATATAAGCTCACTTACAAATGAGTCTGCAAAAGTATCGCTTTTCATGTCGTTAGTCTCTAATCTTGTTCCAAATGCTAGTGTTAAAAGAGAAATGTACAGAGGGCTTGAAAAGCGTCTTCGTTTAGAAGAGGCAGGAGTTTCATTAAGTCGACGTGCGGATCTTTTGCATGGAAATGCTGTAATTGAATTCGAAAACGATTTAAGACGAACTCAAAAAACTGCTTACAAACAACTTCAAGAATATTCAGCTGCTGTGATCCAAAAAAATCCTGGCATTGAAGCTACCTTACTTGCTATTGCTAGTGACGGAATACGATGGGTTACTTATCGAATACATAACAAAGCTTTAAATCTTGCAAATCCAAGTTGGAAAGAAATTGAACTTATAGAAATATCTTCCAGAGAATTCAATAAGAAAAGGGCTCATGAGTTTTTGCTTTATTTGCATTCTCATTTGCTTCGAATTGGCTATGTAAAGCCTGATGCGGAAAATATCAATCAAGAATTTGGACCAGGGGCGCCAACACAACATAGTTTTTTCTCAATATTTAATTCTGAGTTTCCCAACATAGTTAAAAACAGTGAGGTCGCAATAGCATATGAGACTTGGAAATCTTTTACAACTCTGGCATATGGAGAAATACCCGGAAATCCAGAACACTTTTATTGTGCACAGCTATATTTAAATGCTTTTGCTAAGATCTTCACTTGGGCTTGCATAGAAAAAGGCAATTTATCCAATAAAGGTTTAGCAGCAGACATAAAATTCGCATTAGACGGAAAATATTTCACTAAATTTAATATAACTAATTTAGATGAAGCAGATTTTTTTTCCTGGTTGAGCAATGATCAATTTTTTCCACTATTTGTAATTGCTCTTGAAAGAATTGGTGCTCAAATTTTAGAATATGACGTTGCCAATGTACAAACTGACGTATTCAAGCTTATCTATCAAGATTTGGTTGCACTAGAGCATCGCGAAAAACTTGGAGAGTACTACACCCCACAATGGCTCTGCGAATATATATGTGAGCCAATCATTGAAGCAAATCCTGAAGCCAAAATACTTGATCCGTCATGTGGTTCTGGTGGTTTTCTTTATGCGGCAATTTCACAAAAGCTACGAACAAAAAATAAAAGAAACATCAAGTCCATAATTGATGAAGTCTGTGGATTTGACGTAAACCCATTGGCAGTTGCCATTTCAAAAGCAAATCTTCTTATTGCTTTTTCTAAAGAACTAAGCGGGCTGACTGATCCGATTAGTTTGCCTGTTTATTTATGTAATTCACTTTTTTATCCCGAGTTACCAAAGCAACTTAGCCTCGACTCAAGTTCTTACGCAACTTTTAAAACAGATGTTGGAATTGAATTTCATATAAACGAGAGAATTCTCCATCGAACAGATCATTTCGACAACATATTGGAGTGCGCTGACGATGTCGCGCATTCAATAGCCCTTGGCCATAAGGAAGATAAGGATGCGATGTCTAATTATCTTCGCAAAGCTTTTCCAGATCTATACCAAGGTTCCGATTTTGACGAGATTGTCGACGGCTGCTGGACGTTAGCTCAAGAGATGGCAACTTCAATTAAGCAGGGGAAAGACGGTATCTGGAAGTACGTACTTAAAAACTCCCATCGTCCTTGGTTAATGCGAAACAAATTTGATTATGTTGTGGGGAATCCTCCATGGACAGTCCTTCGCAAGTTGAGCTCACGACACTATCAAGAACGCGTAAAAAGTCTTACAGAGGATAGATATGAGCTTTGCAAAGCAGGAAATTTAACGCCTTTATTTGAATTAGCGACCCTTTTTGTAGCTCACTGCATTGACTCTAGTTTAAAAAGTGACGGTGAACTACACATGGTACTTCCTCGAAGTATTTTTAACGGAGACCAACATCATCGACTACGCATGCAAGAACACACTGTCGACTTTACCGTAGAAGCCATTGTCGATCTCAAAGGAGTCGCACCGCTATTTAAAGTGCCCAGTTGTTACTTAGTTGCAAAGAAGAACTCAAAGATCTGGGGCGAGAGGTTAAAGGTTTCAGCAAGTATTTTAGAAGGCAAGTTACCTGGGCGCGATGTTTCACTTTCAATTGCGAAATCCCATTTGACAATGAAGCCAATACTTCTTGAAACTCAATTTTTAGGTTCTGCTTCTGCTTTATGTGAGGCGGGCCTAGCAAGTAAGGCACCAGTCGCACCTTCACCATATTTACCACTGTTTCGTGAGGGCGCAACTTTAGTTCCTTTGACCTTTTACTTAGTAGATATTGCGGGTAACCCTACATCTTTATTAGATTCGGATACATACCTTTGTAATACTAGCGATCATATTAGTTCTATTGCCAAAACATTTAAAACATTTCAAATTTCTGGACGATTCACTGGAAGATTTATCTGGAGAACTTTTCTTGCCGAAAACCTTGCACCCTTCAGAGTTGTCGGTGGTTCTTTCATACTCCTTCCCTTTGAACTAACCGGTGATGGGCCTAAGCTGGTTTCACACAATGCGATGATGAAACTAGGATATCGAAATGAAGCAAAGCATTTTGAGAGAGCATTTACTACGTATGAAGACGCAAAACAAAAACTCAATATTTATCAACGTTTAGACTTCCAGAGGGGATTGTCTGGGCAAAAACGATTCAAATTTTATTGCGTTTATAACCACTCTGGAACAAATTTGTGTGCGGCAAAATTAAAAGGAAGCGACTACCAGTGGGTAATATATGCAAAGTTATACTGGTTTGGAACTGATAATGAGGAAGAAGCAGACTATCTAGTTGGGATTCTTAATTCAAATAAAGTAAATCTGACTATTAAACCTTTTCAATCATTTGGAGCTCTTGGAGAGCGCGATATTCACAGATTACCGCTCCAGCTTCCTATTCCTAAATTTGATTCTTTAAATGAGAGACATGCGCTTGTTGCGACCCTTTCAAATTCAATCTCAAATATTGCATGTAATGCAACTTTAGTTTCAGTAAAAAATGTGAATGAGTTAAGGAAACAACTGTCCGTATTGGTCGAGCCTTTTATGCCTGAACTTGAAAAAGCAGTAAGAAACGTCATATGAGTTCAATTAGTTCTCTTGACTTATTTTGTGGTGCTGGTGGTTTATCTCTAGGACTAAAAGCAGCCGGAGTTAAAACAGTCGGGGCTTTCGACTCTGACTTGGATAGCGTAAACACATACAACCATAACTTAGAATCCGTCGCAAGGCAAGTCGATATTTTTGATTTACTTGAAAGCCAAGAACTCCGCGAATTCCGCGGAGTTGAGCTTTTAGCAGGAGGGCCACCTTGCCAAGGATTTTGTTTAATAAATCCTAAGCGCCGCACTGATGACCCTAGAAATTCTTGCCTTGACGCATTTCTCTACGCCGTCAAAGTTCTTCAGCCAAAATATTGTCTTATAGAAAATGTTACCGGCCTTATTTCACTAGGACATGGCTTTGCTATTAAAAAACTCGAAAGTTTTTTTTCAGATATTGGTTATAAATACTCATACAAGGTACTACAAGCAGCACATTATGGCGTACCTCAATCGCGTTGGCGGTTTATTCTTCTAGCGTCGAGACTGGGCTCTGAACTTAATTTTCCACTACCTTCGCATGCCGCTATTATTCGTCCAAACTTTGCCAGAGGCAGGGAGCTTACATTCCCAGTCGTCGAAGACTTACTTAGTCAACTTACGCAACCAACAACGGTCCTTGACGCGATTGGAGACCTTCCAGATCTAGCGAATGGGGGGCATTATATTGGTAAATATATTAAAACGAACGCATTGGGTGATTACGCAACCAAGTTGCATAACAAAAATGGAGATGTTCTAAATCATAGAACAAGAAAAATGTCTGAACTACAGATGCAACGGATTTTTGCATTAAAAAATCCAGGTGATAATTGGACAAATCTTCCACCAGAGTTACTTCCTGGTAATCTTAAGCGCCTATTTGATAAGTATGGAACAGCAATGGGTTCACTGACACGATTTCGACGCTTGGAATGGAATAAACAATTCTCAACAATTGTTACAAGTCCGGATCCTTATTGGGGAGCATTTATTCACCCCGTCCAACATCGTGTTATTTCAGTTCGTGAAGCAGCACGAGCCCAAGGCTTTCCCGATGATTTCGAATTTACTGGATCAATGACATCATCCTATCGTCAAATAGGTAATGCTGTTCCTCCTATTTTGGCAAGCGCAATAGGAACGGCAGCTTTCAAAAATGGGTAAAAGTCTTTCTAACGATGAGAGATTAAGCATACTTCAGTGGTGTAAGTCGTTTCGTCCAAATCAAATTAATTTAGATGAAAATAAGCTTTCTATTTCTCAAATAATCGATGCACATAAACCATGGCTTATCAATTACGCCTCAGCAGGTCAAATTGCCTCAGCTACTGCAAGACCTTTCAAAGAAAAAGATGCTCTTCGCAGCCTTCTTTTTCCCGTACGAATCAAGATTGAAAAGACTATGGCAAGGTCATTAAGGCCGATTATTAATTCAAATTTAGACCAACTAAGATCTCTTTATAAAGGTAAGTTTTTTGGTTGTAGCAAAAAGCAAGGGGTTAGCCTACGGCTGGGTTTAATGACATGCGAACCAACACCCATATGCGGGGCAAAGTGCTATGCGCACGATGCGCTAGACGCAACACCTGCAGCTGTAGTAAGAGGAGTATTGAATACAATTCTTATTGAACTTTGGTGCAAAGAAAGATCAAATTTAGTACTCAGTAATTTTATAGACATGGAAATCGAAAGTGCGGCAAAGGCTGCACACCAAGATGCTAAAAATTCTCCATTCGAACGTAAGCCAAGAGTCCGTCTCTCTCATGTCGGTGAAGCCGCAGCTTATCCAGAATTCGTAAATTATGTTGCGGGCAAATTAGATTCATATCCAAATGGTTCTGTAAAGTGCGTGATTTACACACGTCATTCCAATGCTAGATATTTAGATACCAAGCAAGTAGTCGTCAATTTTTCCTTGGACGATAGTTCAAAACATAAATTAAACTGGCTTGGAAATACCGTAAGGTACGTGTCATCAAGCTTTGACGGCGTTTTAATGAATGAGGTTTCTGTTAATTTTCTAGAGCACCATAATCGTGCACATGTAAAGCCAATAGGTACTGGATTTATGTGCCCCGTTACTACGGAAGGCGAAGCACGATCTTGCGATGCAGCGAAATGTGACCTCTGTTTTAAAGATCCTAATAGTATTAGTTGAAAGAAATATCACCACACCGTAAACGTCCCCATTAAGTGGATCATTCACGACTCGCGATTTCCTCTAAAAATATTCAAAGGCGTTAATCTTATTCTAGCCAAATAACATAGGGACTCATGAGGTCTTAGTGAGTTAGTGAGTTAGTGAGTTAGTGAGCAATAATCAGATTTTTTGGGGCCGTTGTAGCCGAAAACAGCCAAATGCTGGCAATCTTGATTTGAAGGTCTGATATTGCTCGAAAGGTTTCCTATCTAAGGCAGGTCACCTAGAATGAAAAAGTAGGTACTATGACTTTTATTGCCAACTTGCCTCGTTCATCTTGGATCCCTTTGCTGGCTATGACTGGGGTGATGTGGAAATGACGAAAAGATCTCATCTAAAGTTAAAGGTGACCAAATGAGTAACCCATTCACGATTGAAATTTTTTCAACCAATGGTGATCCGCAGGGCGTAAGAATTATTCAGAAAACTAACTGGTCTGGTGTTGGAGTGGTTTTCCCTAGAGAAAGTATTGCTGATGTCGTCAAAGAAGAGCACGCTCAACGCCCTGGTGTTTATATTCTTGTTGGAGACTTAGCCGAGGAAACGGTATACATCGGTGAGGCTGATCCAATTTCAGCACGCCTTAAACAACATCTCCAGAAAGATTGGTCTTGGGGAGTTTTCTTTGTTGATTCGCATCGACTTGGCAAAACTGAAGTGCAATTTCTTGAATCGGAATTGGTGCGTATTGCAAAAGAAACTGGCGCGGCAATCTTGATGAATAAGAACGCCCCAAATAAACCCAATATGTCTCGCCCCTCTCAGGCTGCGGCTACTGTTTTTCTTGAAGAAATGCTCTTGATTCTGCCAATGATTGGCGTCAAGGCATTTTTGCCTTCAAAAGAAATAACCCCAATAATAAATAAGACACCGAAAAAGAAGAATGAAAAGAAATTAATTTCAGAGGTCAATTGGGACACTATCGTGGTCCCAGCCAAAAAAGATGGATTTGAAAGGGTATTTTTAGGGGAGAACTGTTGGTATGCGATAAGAATTAATGCCAGAGAAATTCCAAAACTTAAGTACATAGGTGCATATAGAGTTGCTCCCATTTCTGCAGTTACTCACATCGCAGAAATTGCTGACGTGGTGCCTTATCAGGACAGTGGAAAGTATCTCGTCAGATTTAAATCAAAAGCAGTTGAACTAAAAACGCCAGTTAAGCTAGAAGTTGGTAGGCTAGGCTCGGCACCACAGGGGCCACGTTACACAACGCATAAAAAGATACTCAGCTCCTCTTGGCTTCACGAAATATGGTGAAGAACAGATGCCTAAAGATTAAAATATGGAAAAAATCTGAAAGGGCTCTAACCAATAGACACCAAAGCAGCCAGAACATTATCTTGCTGCTAATTTACGAAGGCCATAGATTGCTCCACGTAACTCAGCAATCTGTTGGTAAGTCGCAGGTACCGAGAGAGTTTCGGAAACTTCATGAAAACATTTTTTTTCACGTACAAATCCAAACTTTGACTCAATCTCGTTTGGCGTCATTTGAGAACCTCTCAGCACCTCAACTTCTTTAACAATATTAAGTCGGACTGTGTCGTTCTCTCTTTTTAAATATTGTAAATAATCTTCAGAAAAACCTAAAAATTTCGCAGATACCAATGAGTTAATTTCCCAACTTGCAATCCATGGCGACTTAAAGTTATTTTTTGATTCAATGCAAGGCCACAGGCTATAGACCTTCTCAATCGCACCAGAACATTCTTCAGCACTATTTTTTCCAAGCTTTCGGCACACTTCGGCTCCAACTGTTTCAAAGCCTGGCTTTAATATTGGTCCTATAGGAGTGGTCTTAACGTACTCACGACAAGCAATTGGAGAATCCTTATTCAACTTGTGACATAAATCTCGCCCCACACCATCGTACTCATTTTTATTTGGATCAATTTTTTCTAAAAGAATTTGCTCTTCTGGGTCAATATAACCAACCATCAGAATTAACAGCAACAAGAAGACAGCCTGAATCAAAATATCAACAAAAGATATACCTATGATTCTTTCTCTTGAGACACCTCTATTGTCAAACATTAGATTTAGCTTTAAAAATTAGTTACCTGTTCAAGCCGTTATTTGAAAGGTTAGATATGTTTACGATCAGACTATTTAACTTAACTTCAAGATCACCTAAAAGTTTTTGTTGCCGCTCAACACTACTAAGAATATTTTTGTAATTTTCAATAAATTCTTTTGATTGAAAAAGATGATCATCAGCAAGTTGAATTTGAGCGGACGCAACCACATTGAGACTGCTAGTAGAATTGCTCAATGTTGAAATTTGAGTATTTGCAGCAGCAATTGAATCACTCAGTGTTCTGACTTCTGATGCTGCGTTTTCAATCGATACAGCTGAGGCTTTTGCAGAATCACCAAACCCAACAGTAGCCTCAGAAGCTGAAGTAACAACGTTTTGCAATGTTTGGAGTGATGTCAATCCAGTTTCAGCCGCTGCAGTTAAACCAGTTAACTGATTATTTAAGCTAAGAGTTAATCTGCTGGTGTTGTCCAATGTGCCAGCCAGATTTCCAATTGCTTGAGTGGCACCGTTTGAACCTGTCACGAAGTTTGAAATACTCGCTCTAAATTCCTGAGTTCCAATGTTTACATCTCGCGTATACGCAGAAACTTCATTATTCGCGTTTCCAACAGACTCTGTAAATGTCGAAATGCTAGCTGTTGCGGTTGAAATAACTTCACCTGTTGCATTCAAATTTTGTGCAAAATTATTTGCCGTAAATGCTGAAGTATTTGTCGCTTGCTGAAAGTCTTGGAGTGAATTTAATCCACTTACACAAGCATCCGACAAACTATCAAGCTTCAAAACTAAATTAGCTACTTCTTGCGCAGTTACAGTTAACGTTGTTGAAAAATCGTTATTGGACTGATTAGCGGTAGTTGTACTCTGAACAAGCTCTATTACGCTTCCAGATAGCAGCCTAGCATTTTGACTTAATAGAGTAATGTCAGTTCCCAGAATTTTTAGCCTACCGATCGAATCGCCCAACAAAGGATTCAACTCTTGTAATTTTTTTGCATTATTTAAAATTTCAGTAGCAGTTAAATTTGTATTTTCAGTTAAAACTTTTAGACTACTCGTTCCTGATTGACATGAAGCCAGAAACTCTCCAAGCTTTAAATTTAGTTCTTCAAGATCAGGGTTTAGCTTAGTAATTGATTTTGAAAATAAGTCTACAGAAATTGCAGACTGACGGACAACTTGGCTGGCCGCAAGGTACTCTGCTGCTGCAGCTTTAATGGCTGAATTTGCACTATTAGTTTGATTACTAAATTCAACAATCACCGTATTGGCTGCTTTAAGTGGGACTGAAATACCATCTAATTCAGCGATAAAACGCTCCACAGGCGCAGCAATTCTTTCATGAGTTATGTTGACTGCAATGGTATGGCTTGCTCGTTGAAGTGTTTCAGACATTTCAGTCATTGAACTGCTAGCCAGTTCTCCTGATCTTTTTATTTCAGAAGAAGCATTACTTACAGATGAACTCAATTCAGTGCCTAAATTTCTAAGCATGTTGCTGAAGGAACCGACCTCCATACGGAATTGGTTATACATCTCTGTTGGATCATTGCTGGATTTTTGCTGCTGAGAAGACAAATAAATCTTAAAACAAAGTCCAATCAAAGTTGCTAGTAAACCTGAACCGAATTGCGCCAAAGATCCCTTAACCAAACTACTACTGGCACTCGCCTGCTGCTGTAAATTGTCAGCCTTCAGTGCTCCAAGATCTGCAAGAAAACTAAAAGACAATGCACCAACTGTTAAAGAAAATCCCAAATAATATGCAAGGTCAGGAGCCTCAGGATCTGATAACAGCTCTTTGTTTCTGATGATTGCCGCAGAATATCCCCAAACAGCTAAGAAATTAGAGATCAAAATTGAAATCGCCAACAGCCAAGTTACATCGGTCTTTTGATTACGAAAATAAGCGGAAATCGCAATAATTGTTAGTAATGACAACATTCCTAGTGCAATATAAACTAGAAAAAATTTAGCAGGAGATATATCCTTTTGCTTCAAAATTTACTCCAATAACTTATTGCAATCGATTGATTTCACGATATCTGGACTTGATCTGCAGTGGATCACACGTAGATATATAGTCATGCTTCAAACCGTCTTGAATCAAGTCGCGCCAAAATTCATTCAAGCCAGGCTTGATTGAATTTCTTGGTAAAGAACAAATAGAAATACTAGTCTTGAATTGATGAACTTTATTAGGCGATATATTTTCTATGAATTGGTCAACCCTTCTTTTGCATGAACTTGGAATTAATTTAAATGGAGGTGCTGCAGGCAAATTTTCAAACCACCCACACTCAGAACTATTTTGAATCATGTCAGATACCAAGATCAAATTACTTCCTGAATTCCAATAAGTTGCATTGCTAGTTATTAAGGAAAGCGCTTCAATAATTGGAGAGCTTGCAGCAAGTGCTGATTTATTTAGTTCGGTATATGCAATCTTCAGTTTTTCAGTTGCCTTGTTTTCTAATGATCGAATTTGTTTCGCCGTTAGATCACTAGCGAATAAAGCAATATCTGGTGGTAGAGTACAAAAAGAAGCGATTGGCCTCATGTCTGCTGGAGCTTTGTCTGCTAAAAGATAAATCGAAGTTTGATCAACTTTCTTACCATCAACAACCCATGCAAATAGTGGCTTGCTTTCTTGAGCAAAAACTTTTATCAATTGCTCGACATCATCAAACTTTCCTCCACGGACGGGATCTGTAGTATCGATGAGAATGATGTTTTTCCTTGATATATTTGACCTATCCTTGGGACACAAACACTCAGAAGAATCTAATTTCGAACAGTCGTCAAATTCTGGTGGCTTTAAAGATAAGAATCCGACTACAAAAAATAAGAATGTAAAAAGTGACAATAAAAAGAAAAGTTTTCCATATTTCTTTTCCACTTTCTTTTTGATGGTGTAACTCATTTTGGCCACTCCCATAACACCGTAGCTGATTCGCCAGTTATCCATTTATTCAAGTTCAATTCAGACTCATCAATACTAGATAGCAATTTATCAACAATTTTTTGGGTTTCATCTCTGTTGGAAATCAACTCTTGAATTTGATTTGAATAATGAGTAAGTTGCTGATTTTCATCAAGCTTCAAAATGTTTTGAGTGTAAGCTGGTCCATCGGGATGATTGGCAACCATGGCGGCTTTGAACATTTGTTGCAATTCGCCGTAGACGTGATTCAGCTGCCGGCGATCTGCTGACCATAATTCGAGCATTCTTGCCATTTCAGGGAGAGAGGTAGCCAATTGATTCTGGCTTCTTATAATCTTATCTTTGATATTTTTGTGAGCGCCTATGGCTGATTGCTTTGTTTCCTCACAAAAATTTGCGTGAATCTTGCGTAGCTCGTTCCAATTATTTTCAAGTCCATCAACTTTTTTTGCCAAGTCACCATATTCAGGGTACGGATCATCTAGAGCATAGCCTTTGTTGAAAGCCGCAATACCAAGAGCAATTCCGACAATAAGAAGTACAGTACTTTCAAGGATAAAAGCGGCTGTGATTCCATGCGAGTCGTTGTAGTGCTCTAACAACCTATATCCGGCAATAAATGAATTCAAAAAGAGAATCATCAGAACCGCATAAAAAAAGAAGATCCGACCTTTTTTAGCGCGGTCGGTATCAAAGTGATTTTTTTCTCTGTATCGGATACCAAACCAGACATTAGCAAGTACGTTGATAGCGGCTACTGCCACTGCTATAAAAATTGCTATCGCTGTGGAGATATTTTCTCTCAGAAAAAGCATATTTGCTACTGCTTCAAAAAAAGCAAACGCACCAATTACATAAAAGGCATTGCTTTTATCAACGTGTTGTGCATCTCTTGTTAATGCATTCGCGCCACGAAATATTCTTAACTCATCTTTAGCTCTGTTCAAATCAGATTTGAGCTTTTCGGCTTCTGGCTTATTTTGTGCAATTTTTCCGGTCACAGCCATTTCTACATTTCTTGAGGAAGCACTGCTAAGTGCTGTAGTGATGCCATCACTAATTAAATTGATTAAATATTGAACATCACCAAATTTTTCTGAAATATTACTTGCGTGTGATTCAGTTACAGCAGCATCAACCTTTATACAATCTGCTTTTATTGTGGCTTCGTATGGATGAGGACGCCCATTTTGGGGTAGTGGCTCTTTTTTTTGTACCGCTTGAAACGCTTGCTGCGTGCATTGATCCATTCGCTCTTGCGATGTTATCCAAGACATCAGTTCTTTGGCATTTTCTGCAGGTGTTTTGGGGTCATCACCAAATCCAAAAAACCTTAATATCGCGTCCCAAATCTTTTTCATATTCACTCCGAAGACATTTCTAGTTTACTTAGAACTTATTCTTAAATATTAGCATTTAGTACGAATACTTTTATGAATTTTTACTTTTAATAAATTATTCAAAAAAATAGCAGTGTATAACTACTAAGCATTCAATTCAAGCCAACTGAACGGCAGTTGCTACAAGAGTTTTTTCGTCGGGTATGAAATCAAAGTCGATAACAAGCTCTCGCACCTGACCACCGTACTGCTTGACAGCAACTACAGTGCCCAATCCAAATTTCTGATTAAAAACTCGATCGCCTTTTGCAAATTGAATTGGAATTTGCGTGGTTGATGAATTCTGGTGTGCATAAGGCTGCTCTAATCTGGGACTAAAAAGTGGAACTTGAATTTGAGCTTCAATTTGCTCAGCTTGACTTGAAGCGTCTATAAATTCTTGTTTTAATGCGGAAAAAATATTTTGGGGTGCAATTGAACTTTGATCTACTGCATTTATCGCCGCGTCAATTGAAATTGTTTGTCCAACTGGTACTAAAGTAAGGGATCTAATTTCTGCTGCTTTCTGTTTGACTGTGTCAGCCAAAGTATGTTTTTCATTTTCAGAAAATGGCAAATTAGATTCGTAATTTGCCTCCATTCCAAGATCGTTAAGCCTTTGGAACAACGGAAGCAAGGCGACTTGACGGCCTTGCGTCTTATCTCTGTAGAACACAGAACCACGAATACGAACAAAGGTCCAACCTAATCTTTCAAGCAGTGCCTGTCTTGCCAAGTCTTCTTCTGCTTTGTCATAGTGCCAACGTTCGCCATCGCATTCAATTGCAAGTCGCTTCCCATTCCCCTCAACAACCATGTCAATGCGATAGGCCCCTACTTGCCATTGAGGTGTTACACGATAACCATGCCCGGTAAGAATCTTGAAAACTTCAGCTTCAAATGGAGACTCAGTTTTCACCAAGCCTGCATTTAACTGGTTCATCAAGCTGCTGGGATCAATGGCGTGCTCAATCAATCTACGTCTAATGTCATTAGGCTTGAGTTGAGTTTGGGCATCCAATGAGTAAACAACCCACAATTGATCTTTAGCGCGACTTGAAGCAACATTAAAGCGCTTCTTATACATGCCGTCGGCACCATCCTGTTTTAACGAGAGAGGGCCAGCTCCGTCGTCCTTGCTATCAACCAATGATAAGAAAATAATGTCACGCTCATCACCTTGGAACTGAGCAGGATTGCCGCAAAGAATACGGCGCTGATCGTATACAGCAGGCGGGAGGCGATTTCTTAACATGTCACTAATTAAGTCAGATTGCTTTTCTCCGACCATTGAAATGACACCAATAGACTTACCATCGTATTCTGGTAATTCAACACATGCACTGATTAAATCAACAATTTCTTGAGCTTCAGTCTTATTGACTTTGCCGTCTGAAAATCCCTGAACTCGATGCGCCACTAGCGCAGGCTTAATGATGGTTGAAGCGCTTTCTCGCAATGGCTTTATGGTGTAGTTATAGCAAAGTGAATTGCTGAACTGAATAATTTCTGGCACGCATCTGAAGTGCTCTTTAAGACGAATAACTGATCCAAAAGCAATTTGAGCCCTGTCGTAGACAGAAGTTTTTAAATCAAATAGGTTAAAGCTAGGCAAATCAACCAACCATTGATTAATCAACTGCTGAATAGGTTCTTGCAATCCGCCGACATCCAATGGAGTTACCTGCTCATCGTCACCAACCACGATGACTTTTTTAGCCATATAAAGCGGAACCAACCCAAGCACATCCTCCTGGCTTGCTTCATCAACGATGATGACATCAAACTTATCGCGAACTGGATGGAAGTTTTTAGTTACACGGCTAAATGGCATGATCCATACAGGAACAGCACCCCGAGCTTTTTCCATTTCAGCTTGAGCTTGCCTCTCTAGCATAGGTACCAACTTACCGGTACCAGCACCAATACGTTTAACAAAAGCAGACCACCCGAGCAATGCCTGCTTCTCTTCGCTCTTAACCTTGCCAAGCAAACCTGCCCAGGACATTTTTTCGACTACGTCAACAGTCACTTGCTGAAGCTCTTCTGTTTGTCGCCTTATTTTTTCTTGAATATCTTCCAATGACATGGCTGCACGTTTTTTCAGTTCTTGGCTGAGTTGTAACCAACGCCAGGCAGTAGCAGCTTCCATTTCGGAAATTGCAGGCGTAATATGCTCCTGCCTTGTTCTTAATATTGAAACCCAATCATTTGCAAATGGAGTTAATTTATTCAACAAGTCATTACGCAATTTAAAGTCTTGAAGCAGAGCACGCAACGCAACTAATTTGAGTAATTCAGCTTGATACGAAATGATAGAACGACTGCTAACAGCGTTAATCAGTCCTGATACCACTAATGATGGATTTTTCTGTGTTAGCTGAATATCAGTTAAATAAGCTACCCACTTTGCAAACTCAAGTTCGATTACTGCAAACCTTCTGCGTCGATCCTCAGCAGCAAGAACTGGAGGTAATAAATTTTCAACTGTGAAGCTCAGGCGATCGGCAACATGATAAACAGATGTAGATTGAGGGGCCTCTGACAATAGCCTTGGCCAATCAAGTCCTTGGTCAATTAATGACTTTTCAAGAGGATGCCAAATAGTTCCATACCAATTCAACAAAACCTGAATTTGACTGACAAATTGAAACGCAAATTCTTCTGGTTGTAATTCATTTCCGGTTAGAGGACTTACACCCAGAGGACACATGAGTCTGGCCCAACGGTCAATCAGCTTTTGCCGTGCCAAAGACAACTCAGCCAATTTCTTGAGTGCAAGAAATTCATCAGATATTTGCGGGGAACGATCGCCAACACGCCACATATCAATTGAGTTTCCCCATCCGGAAAATGTTCTCTTTGCCCACGAAATTGAAGAGTTACTCCGAAAGTGAACTTCAATTTGGGTCAGGGTTAATAATTGCTCTTCAAGCTTAAGCTGCCCAGCCAGTTTTGGGCCATGCTCAAAAATATGCTTGGCTGCATCTTGTGCAAGCGCCCTAACAGTTTTGATGTTTTCACACAATAAATGCCAGACTTCTGCATTAGCGCCACCTTCAATACCGGCTTGTAATACTGCCAACTTCCACGGGTCTTTTCGCATTTCCTGAACATATCGGACTTGCTCTGTAACCTTAGTACAGATATCTTCTAATGAATAAAGTTCTCCTTTGGGTAACGTCCAAAGGTCTTTTCTAAAAGATAAATCAGAACGAACAAGTTCATTGAAATCATTTACTTTTTCTTTAAACAGCTCGTCACTTGGTAAAGATGTTAATTGAGGTAAATCTTCGCTAAGTTCCTGTTCATTAAGTACAGTAATGCGAGCACCAATTTCATAAATTTGTTTGACTTCTGCATCCGATAGCGGAATAGGGTCTGTAGCGTGTATGGGTCCAGGAATCCAATCCTGAATACCCTCACTTGTAGCCACCTCCTTTGCGGCATGCGATGGCTCAAACTCTTTTCCAGCCAGCACAATAGGTGTATATTCGCCGCCAACAACTTGCAATAATTCAGCGCGTGATTTTTTAAGGTCCATCAATATCTCAGCACGCCGGGCCCGTAATTTTGCTGCTTCTGCTTTGTATTGCTCAGGGTTGTCGCTTAATCTTGCAGCCAACTCCCTTACTGCCATCTCCCTCTCCGCCCTACTCTTTGCATCACTGTCCAACACACTGACGCACAAGGATTGAAGAGGCTTAGCAACCTGATCACGTACAACGCGGAGCGCTTTAGTGGTGTGACTTGTCACTAGAACTGATTTACCCTCTGCCAAAAAGTTACCAATCAAATTAGCAATGGTGTGAGTTTTGCCGGTGCCAGGTGGGCCCTGAACCAAGACGCCATCTCGTTTGCTTAGTTTTCGTAGAATTTCTACTTGCTCGGCATTGGCTGGTTTTGTTAACAATACGTCTTCGTGTTCGTTGGCATAGGCATCAACTGAAACACTTGCTTGAGTTTCAGCGTCTTGTGGAAATAATCCCACGATGCTGACCAAGCTAGAAGAGAAACTTTCTGCTTTTGGAATATCCTCCAAAATTTTGGCGATGAAATCCTCTTTACCAGTAGGCCGAGTTCTTAGAAAAAGGACCGCACTTCGACCAATACAAAAATTATTTGATTTTTCAACAGGGATAGCTTTGACAAATTCACCTTTGGCTATGGTGCCTGCAATTCCTTTTAACCAATGATCTAGGGTGTCACCGTCTAGTGGATGGAAATTTGCATCTTCAAGACTAGCCTGCCAATTTTTTAAAGGCAGACCTGCAAATTCATCTGATCTAAATAAAGAAGTGTGCAATTCTGGCGTGGCTTCACTATCGACCAATTTGAATTCCAAGTTGCTTGGATCAAAAAACAGCTCAACCTTGCGAAGTACTAATGGGTGGAAGGTTGGTTCAAGTGTTCCTTTGTAGGAAACAATGCCGTCACCTAGCATCAACTCCAAGACCTCACCATCCCTCTTTAAGTCATGGTGCAAAGAGAAAAGACGATCCCATACACGCCCAACTTGTCTGGCTGGTAATTCAATTGACCGCCACAAAGCTCGCTTTTGAGACCACTCATCGTAAATTCGTATCCGCTCTGGGCTTGCCTCGAAAGTTACAGAAACATAATCGTTGCCACGTTGAATGGTTCTTTCTTTGACTTTCGGCGCAAGCTCATACGTTGGGTCATCCCAACCAGTATCTAGCCATTCATTAAGGGCTTCAGGATATGGAGGGCAAATAGCAACCGCTGGCTTATGAATTACAAACCACTCGCCTGATTCTGGAGAGGGCTTGGTAATTTTAAGTTTGCCATGGACAGGCAAAGAATCCAGCCACATGACCCACTTATGCTTGTTTACGTCGACAACCTTAGGGGTACGCCTTTCCTCAACTGCTTTGAAGAACTGAAAAAGATGCGTCAGCCGCTCTCGCGCAAGCTCAATAGTCATAAAACCAAACCATCCTTAAAAATGTAATTATGGAACAGATAGGCTATTTGTAGACGGGATTTAATCGTGAATTTCATAGAATGGCAAAATGAGCTCACCCATCTACATACAAATGAGCCTCAGCCTATTTCGAAAGGCCAAGCCTATTTAAATACTCTAGATTTAGCTTGAGTGTTAACCCAATAGCAACAGAGCCAAGACCACGCCCTACAGCTGCGAGTGAGTCCAATACTCTAATTTGGGCTACTCCTTGAAATTCATCAGATAGCGCTTGTATCAAGATGGGTGATTGAGACATCCCTCCAGTGACATAGACGACCTTTGGGCTTTGGGAGGCTTCTTTTGAAACCTTTCGAACTTCATCCAAAACTTGATTGACTGAAGCTTCGATAGATTTTTCAAATTGTTCTGAATTAATTTGAGGCCTTAAGCCATTCTCTATATAACTTAGATTAATAACTGCAGATGAATTTGAAGATAACAGTATTTTGATACGCTCAGCTTCAAGAATGATTTTATGCTGCGCCTGTAATCTATGAAGAACTTTAAATCTTGTTAACAAGTTCTTGTCTTGTGCTTGCCTAACTAAATCGTAAATGTCGTACTCAGCTTTTCGAAATCTAATCTGTGCGGGCAAGTCACGCGTTGAAATTGCATCGTAAAGAATTCCAGTAGGGAGCGGAAGTCCGCTGGATAAATAACTTCCTTTACCAAAGTGCGGCATGAGTAAAGACCAAGCAACAGCCTGATCGAAGTCAGTACCACCTATTCTGGTGCCACCACTTTGTAAAACATTAAATTCAGAATCGCCTGAATCACTATTTTCATATTTGATTAAAGAACAATCAGTCGTTCCGCCGCCTACATCCACAATTAAATTGATAGTTTCATTTACGGCCTGACTATTGATCGAAAGTGCAGCTGCAACTGGTTCAAAGAAGAACTTCACATCCTCAAATCCAGCATTGATCGCAGCGCGCCTCATGATTTCTAAAGCATCATCATTGCCTTCAGCGCCGCGAGTACCGTGGTAATTGATTGGTCGGCCTAAAACTATGCCCCTAAATTCCTCATGCAACGTTTTTTCAGCTTTGACCTTAATAAACAAAAGAATCTTTTCAACAATTTTTACAAAAGTGTTTTTGTATTCAGCTTTGAGATCTGTCGCAAGGAAAGACTTAGGAGAACGCATGAAGAATCCACCCATTGGGTCTTCAGCATACATATTGATGGCTTCCCGCCCAAATACGAATTGTTTGCCATCAGTGATAGCACTGAAAAAAGTTTGATTCCAATACTTTTCTTCGGCCTCTTCAGACGCTTCGCGCTGCATGGCTACCAACACAATTTTTTTAAGTGCTTCCTCATTTGCAATGGGGCGTACTGATTTTTTTTGCTCCTCCTCATATCTATTTCGTCTAACTCGATACTCGTCCAGAGCAGCTTGATGAGTAGCTATTTTCCCCTCATATTTACGCAAATCATTTTCGTAATCTGCTTGCAAAATTTCTAATTCAAGCGAGTTTGACTTCATGTCATCTTTTGGTGGCCTTTTGGGGCGTTCTGGATACTTCGGTCTATTGATACCGTCATAAGTTTCGAGAACTCGAAGAACATCAGCTAAGTCTTGTGAATACCTATTGCGTTCGTCTTCTTTTGCTCGAATTAGACGTGTTTCGAATTCTCTTTCGTCTATAGATTCAGCAAGAAAATCGACCCGTGGCACAAATAAAACGGTTGGAAGCAAATGGCTGTCACCTTCCAATTTGGCGAACTCAAGCTCGCCGTCAGCATTTATTGCACAAGCCATGCAATTTGATGTACCGAAATCTACGCCAAGGTAAGTTCTATTTTCTTTCATTGCTTAACTTAATAAAACAAACACTTTTCATTCGCCAATATGGAACCATTGATCCTCTTTTAGTCCTCGCAAGTAATCAGATATTTTGTCAAAGTTTCCATTTTCAAAAGACCAACGAATTTGCTCTTCGAGTCTTAACATTTTCAGTATGGCTGGCGCTTCGTGCCAAGCTGCCAAAATTAGTGGCGGCGGAGACTTCTCTGTGCTATTTCCGATAATGCATGGTGGAAGTAAGTTGCTCATTACATTCCAAAATTGTGGCATCGGGCAAATACGAAATTGTTCTTTGCAATAGGCAATTAGTAATTCAGGGGTATCTTGCATTTTTTCTTTAATTGTTGTCGTATCAAAGGTGGTGGTTCAAGTCATTTTCCTCAAAACAAACTCCATTCCCTCAAGATCCAGCTTGTTATGTCGTACTATCGCAGTCCACCCATCTCTAGCCGCATTGGTTAACTCCGCGTAGCCACGCCCGTCTTTAATCTGACCTCTAATTAAAAGGAGTGATTTTCCAACCAAGCCCAGGCCAAAACGCTCTGGCACGTGAAAACCTAGCAAGTCTTCAAAAAAGTCCAGGCTTGCCTTTTCAGGCAAAGGACCGAACTTTTTTCTGTACCAAGGCCTTGCAGTTCGAATAGCATTTCGATAGATCAATTTGAGTCGCTCCGCATCACTGGGCGTTAGCACTTTACACATCAGCAAATAGTCGTGCTCACTCCAACTGACAATGAGGCGCCCTTCGTCTTCGGCTTGTTGAATTAATCTAAGTGCAAGCTCAGCATGGTCTTCTATAAAGATACCTTTGGCCTTGTAACGGTTCTCACATGTTTCAAACAAGGGCTCAAGAATTGAGGCCATGTATTCACCATCTACATA
>Ga0209550_10001911_pt1 | contig 20113 bp, 18 predicted proteins | sample LauGreSuBDMM15SN_2_FD_187567 | JGI IMG/M metagenome (GOLD analysis project Ga0209550, IMG submission 187567) | Freshwater lake microbial communities from Lake Michigan, USA - Su13.BD.MM15.SN (SPAdes) (version 5) | ecosystem: Environmental > Aquatic > Freshwater > Lake | place: Lake Michigan... | reverse complement strand
AGAAAGAACTCTTCTAGACCCTTAAGACCTTGCCATAAGTATTCCCAATTCCGGCGACGTAGCTCAACAAATGTTTCAAGGCGATCAAGTTGTGCTAAACCAATTGCAGCTTGAATATCGCCTGACTTCAAATTATAACCGATATGGGAATAGGTGTACTTATGATCAAAACCTTCGGGTAACTCTCCCAGCTTCCACTCATAACGCTTTAGGCAAGTATTGTCGCACCCTGGTGCACACCAGCAATCCCTGCCCCAATCGCGGAATGACTCAACGATTGGCTTCAACAAAGCTTTCTTGGCTAAAACTGCGCCACCTTCACCCGTCGTAATGTGGTGGGCAGGGTAGAAACTAAATGTTGATAGATCTCCGAATGTCCCAAGATTTTTTTCTTGATACGTCCCTCCAAGGGCATCACAACTATCTTCTACTACCCAAAGATTGTGCTGCTTGACTAATCTATCAACAAGATCAAGATTAAATGGATTACCCAAAGTATGTGCCATCATGATTGCTTTTGTTTTTGGTCCAATTGCAGCTTCAAGCGCGTCATCATTTGCAACATAAGTTTCAAGATCCACATCTACATAAACTGGGATCAATCCATTTTGCAGAATTGGAGTAACGGTTGTTGGAAATCCAGCAGCTACAGTTAATACCTCATCTCCGGGCTTCAGTGCACGGTCACTTAACTTCGAACTTGTAAGTGCAGTCAAAGCTAATAAGTTGGCAGAAGAGCCAGAATTCACCATAAATGCATGACGCATACCAACGGTTTTAGCAAAGCGACTCTCGAATTGCTCTGTATAAGGGCCGGATGTTAACCAAAAATCTAGACTGGCTTGAACTGCAGCAGTGAGTTCCTCTCGACCAAATACCTTGCCTGTAACAGGGACCGCTGACTCGCCCGGAATGAATATTTTCTCAGGATGCCTGGCCTCCATGGCACCAGCAACCAGGTCGAAAATTGCTTCTTGGCTTTCTGAACTCAATGGTTTCCCAATCTACTCCCGCGTATGTGGCGTTTTGTTTGTGGTTCTATGGGGTAAGACTACTGTTTGTCCATGGATTTGACATTAGGTACGCAGCTTAGAGGGCTACCTGGTCCAATCATGGTGACAGGGCACACCGGGTTTAAGGGTACATGGCTTACTTTTTTACTCGAACGATTAGGTGTGCCTGTCGTTGGCTTTTCACTCCCACCCGAGAAAGATTCACTCTTTGACCGAGCCAAGCGAACTGGTGCAATCTCTGAAGCATTCCAAGATATTCGAAACGTAGAGGCGCTAACAAATTTCATGAAGAAGCATCAACCATCGGCTCTTATACACTTGGCCGCACAGCCACTTGTTTTAGAATCCTATAAGACGCCTCGTGATACTTTTGAAACTAATGTTATGGGCACAGTGAATGTTCTCGAGGTTGCATTTAGAATTGATTCGGTGCGTGCAGTTGTCGTTACAACAACCGATAAAGTTTATAGAAATGATAATTCGGGTCGTGTATTTATCGAAACTGATTCTCTAGCGGGGAAAGATCCGTATAGCGCAAGTAAAGTTGGAACTGAAGCTGCCATTTCTGCATGGCAACAAATTGCAAAGATTTCAGGGGGGCCTAAAGTTGTTTCTGTAAGGGCGGGGAATGTTATTGGTGGAGGTGATTGGGCTAGAGATAGACTTCTTCCAGATTTGGTTCGTGGACTAATTGAGGGTGGACCAATTCAAATTCGCAATCCTGAAAGTACAAGGCCTTGGCAGCACGTACTAGATCCATTACGTGGATACCTTATGGCTTTAGAAGCCATTCTTGAGGGGGCTGAGTTTGAATCACTTAACTTTGGACCTGACTTGGACAACCTAACTGTCCAGCAGGTAGCAGAGATTTGCTTACAAACCTGGGCAAGGGCATCAAAAATAGAAGTCCTGGATCATTCTTTACCTAGGAATGCAGAAGCTCTTTTGTTGTCATTGAATTCCCAACAAGCGAGGATAGCACTGGGCTGGGTTCCTAGGTGGACACAAAAAGAAGCAGTAGTATCAACAATTCAGTGGTGGGATGAAGTTCTTAATCATGAAAAAGACCCGGAGATAAGTTGCTATAACTCAATTGAATTCGTTTTAAACAACCCCACATCTCATCGTTTTAATTAACTAGTTCCCAATTAAGTCGAAGGCAGAATACTGCACTCATTAAACTAATGAACCATTTCTGTAGGACTTTAAGTATTTAACTCCAATATTCCACCATTATTAACCAATGGATTTGTCGGTAAACTCTGGAACCACGCAATCTCTTTACTCGTGCCTAATGGAAGAACTGCGCTGTGCTCAAAAGAACCAACTTTTGACCCTGAACTTATCAAGTGGTTAAACAACGGTGCGACATATGTCTCCTTTACATGGTGAGTACCATGAAAGGCATCTTCAAATAAATACTTCGAGCCGAAATAATAAAGCCCACTAGAGGCATTACTAGATATTCTACTCTTTTCTGCTGTTTCAGATACCACATTAAGTTTGCTTGACACATAACTTAACTCTGGGTTTTCGGATTCGAATGTTCCGAGCAGCCCATCAAAATCATTGTAGTCTGAGGGAAAGTCGTTCGAAATTAGTGTGTCACAATTAAAAACCAATATTCCATTTTCAGTCTTGAAATCACTTAACCCAGCCATTACACTCGCCGCTTGGCCAGATGTATCCTTATTAAGAATTCTCAGATTAACTTGTAGGTGATCAGGAATATATCTCCGCACTACTCTTTTTAAATCTAATCTTGCAGAAACTTCCAAACTTGTGATTATATGCAACTCATCAGCAAAATCGAAGGGCAAACCAGCCAAAGCCCATGCAAAGAGTGGATGTCCATGAACCATAATGAGTGGTTTTGGTTCAATATAATTTATTGCCGTGCGTGTACCTTTCCCGGCCATGGTCAGGATTAGACTTAGTTTTCTGATATCTCTGAACCTTTCATTAGCTCGGCCCATGATGTAAACTTAAGGGCGTTGTCATCCACATAAATATCTGCCCACGGTTTCCCGAAATAGATTTCATCATACTCAATCCCATTATCTTCCAGCCACTTCAATGTTTTGAATCCTTGAAGGGCATTGACTAACCCTACATTCGATTTGGTAGTTTTCATATGTCGAGCAGTATGCAAGATTATATAGTGGCCACTCTCTCTTAAAAGCTTAAGAGATTCGCGCGCACCTTGAATAACGCCTACGTCACCGTAATCCTGCCACTCCTTTTTTAGCTCACAAATAACGCCGTCTAAATCAAGACAAATTCTCATGCCACTCCTTTAGCGAATTATTCGTTTGTATGATTCCTTGCAAGAACATTGCTAAAGCTTTGTCTGGTTTATCAAGATGGAATGAGGGGATTGACAGTAAAATTAAGCCTGAAATTAGTCTTACTTTGAATTTTTCAATTTTATCACAAATGAATTCTGTGTAGAAGACTTCCTCAATCATACTGTGGTTTTCATTTGCGAAAATTTCCAGAGTGTAGACATTATCATTTATCCCATTCGAACAAATCGAGAATTGCCCTGCTAGTATAAGATCATATTGCCCGACTATGGAGTGCGCTAGTTTTGCAATATCATAGATTTGTGGGCCAAAACAAGAAGCGGTTTCAAACCCACCGCGCGGATCTATTAACTTAATGTTTGTTGAATTTAAATCACACAAAATATTAGTCAGACAAAAGTCTCCATGTATAAAAGTTTCAGTTTGCTGTTCTTGGCCAAAAATAATCCTAGCTTGATTCAGTAACATTTCTAATCCCATGTATTCAATACCATTAATTGAAATCTTCTCATCCATGATGACGGCGCTTGGAAAGAGTTTATTCGCTATTAACTGCGGCGTTCGCAAAGTGCATTTATCAACAAAAGTCTCAACCAAATTGTACTTTTTGTCGCCCACAAATGGAATAAAACTCTGAAAAACAACTCTATGGAGTTTTTGCATCACGTTTTCCCATACAAATTTTGGTGCTGAACCATATACAAATACATCAGAAAGTGTGGGGTAAGAGTAGTACTCAAGCTCCTGCATAGGCTCAGTTTCTGAAATAAGGTATCTAATCATCCTTGGATAGAATATCTTGAGCTCTTGTGGAATATTCAGATAATAGAGAATTTCTCTATTCAATTTATGAATATTCGTTGATTTCTTTACCAGAGTGCCTGTGAAAGAATTAACACTTATTTGGTTGAAATCTCGAGTTTGGACCATTTGAAGTCTTGAATCTTCTAAAAAATCTTGGTGATCTGCATCAATCCATTGGGTTGGCATGAACCCTTGAATCTTAGAATCCGATGCATTTAAAAGGTGAGAGATCTGGCAATCTATTTGAATAGATTCTAATGCTTCACAAAATTTTCTAGCAGAAGACCAGAAATATACCCCAGCAATACCTAGAGCGCCGGTAGGACCAAAGCCTTTCTCATATATCTTTGTAACGGTACCGGATTTGTCTGTTTCTGCTGTTGCCCACCTCTCATTGTCAGAGACAGGGTGAAGAGCTATAGCTAAGTCGTATTGATTCAATTCTTCAAGATTATAGTTACAGTAGGTATCTCCTAGATTGAGAATTATAGACTCTGTATTTAGCAAATTCTTAGACAGGGTCTTGATAGTTTCAATCGGAGTCCCATGTCCATTTACCAAATAGAATTCAATAGATGCTCTTGATTCAAATCGTCTTGTTGCATATGAGAAGTCCTTCAGGTACTGCTCCAGTATCCCTATCCGAATTTCTTTTACCCCCCCTTTTTTCAGGAGTGAATCTAAGATCAAAGAAATTAGAGGTTGACCGGAGATAATTGCTAAGGAAGCCGGAAAATTCGAGACTCTACCTAAAATATCCTTAGATCCTCCGGCGGCCGGTATTATTGCGATCATGACAGATAGCATACCTTTATTGCCTGAATGCAGTATTTGAAGGCAACACTTCTTAAGCCGAGCTCTATTTTGGGCTTCTAGAAATTCGTTACACATAGAATTGTATCCGTGGGTCACGGGTCAGACTTGAATCAAGAGATTAATCTCTCTGTAGGAAGCTCACCCAAACTTCATTTACTTTTTTCAGTTGTACTAACAAATGAACCACTCCCCGGTGCGCTTTCATATGGAGCAATTCCGAGCCAAAATCAAAACAAAGTTGATCAATTTCTAAGTGTAATTGACACGATTTCAAAGTTTCATTTCTATTCTGTTGAACTCTACTTAGAATTCGAAGGCGAATACCTAGAATTGAGAAAAGTGGCCTATTCAAGAATCTATGAACTTTTCCCAACTGCAATCATTTATTCTCATAGGTTGGAAACATTTAGAGCATGGAAAGAAGCTTCTGAAAAGATTTCTAAAGATGTTGACTTAATTCTTCTAAAAACCAACCATGATCATGCTTTTGTTCATGAATCATATGAAGATTTCGCTTACTTCTTGCAAGATTTGCATAGCTTAGGTCCACGTTCGCTTGGAGCTATCTCTCATTGGCCAGAAATGATTGGGCAACAAGCCCTGCAGCCCGTTCCGTCAATTCGGCCAACACACATGAATTTACTTAAGAAAACTAATTGGACAATTGGTACGTGTCTCGTCTCGCGAGAATTCTTCGAGGAATGGTGGCAAGATGACTTTACAAATGGAGAAAGAATTACAAGACCAGATAATCCTTTTGGTGCCAGTGTGAAATTTGATTCCGTCGCTATGCTGATCCCCCCTAGGGAATTCTTTCGCCATCTAGATGGATATGGACATGTTGACTTAAAGTCCCCCTCTGCCGCTCCATTGAGAGCTTGCTGCAAAATTGTGAATGGCGAAGTCATACATAAGGATTGGAAATATGGGCGATTCTACTTTGGGGGAAGAGGAAATGAAATTCCAGCTCTCCCCAAAACCACAGGAAGTAATTCACTAAGCTCATATATTGATTTGGTGCTTCTTGCTTCTTCTCATCAACTAAATCTAAGTACACTTTATGTATTACTCAAAAATACGTCATCTCCCAACCATAAGCTTTGGAGATTAGCATTTCTAGTAGCACTAACAAATGTGCACGTATTTTCGAAGCTACCAAGAGTGATTTTCCGAAGCTATATTCTGGACTCAATCCGAAAAATGTTGAAAAAGGGAAATTTGTTTTCATAGTAAATCCGTCCAAAAACTCTTGATTACCTAGATTAGGGACATACTTACCTCCATAAACAAGTCCCGAAAATCGTAATTACTGAATGGTGATACACGGTCTGATTAAGACATTTAAATTTAGAATTTAGAATCTACAACCACTCAACACTCTAAAATGTTACAATCAGGTATGCCAATTTCGAATTTCTCTCATATTTTTAATAGGGTGGTTAAGCAAATCGCATTAGGCTTTTCAGGAAATTTAGACAACTTGCTAAATTACAAGAATTCTTGGGCGTTGACCGATAAATATTTTGGCGAAGTTCAGACTAATCTGGCTACAACATCAATAAGTGATACCAATATATATAACATAATTTGCAAACTTGCGGCTGAAGACACTAAATTCTTCAATAAATTCAAATCATGTGAACAATATAGAGAAATATTGGAACATGTATCGAGAGATTTGGGCTCATCTTATTTTAAAGAACTCCTGAAAGACGAATGGATTATGAAACGTCTTGAATTAATTCTACAAGATGGCCCTGGTCTGCCTTTTAAATATACCTATAGAGGAATCGGCAGGGTCTCTCCAACAAATTTAAGATATGCGAAGGTAGTCAGTGACCTCCATCAAGTATTCGGTGAACTTGAGAATTTTAGAATTGTGGAAATTGGCGTGGGGTATGGTGGACAATGTGTGGGAATAAGTAAGGTTTTTAAAGTCGCCTCGTATGTTATGTATGACTTGGCTTCCACACTAAAATTGGCCCAGCGTTATATTTCAGAGATGTCACCTAACATGCCTATTAGATTAGGTGATTACACTAACCTGATTGCTGAATCATTTGACTTAGTGATCAGCAATTATGCATTTTCAGAGTTGCAACGAGAACTTCAAGAAGAATACTTTTCAAAAATAATATCGGTATCAAGCCGTGGGTTTATTACCTATAATGACATTTCTCCAGAGTCATTCAACTACATCAACTTTAAAGAGTTTGCGGAAAGAATTCCTGGCTCAGAAATTTTCTTAGAAAATCCTACAACTAATGAAGAAAATCGAATAATTCTATGGGGGCATGATTCGCATGTCGCTAACATATTATATAAGAAGGCAAATTGATTTACTTGCAATTTCTGAATTTATTCACCAAATATTTTCAGTTGCACATTCAAATAGATTAGCTGGAAGCATGTTATTATTAATTATGAAAAATCGCCTCAAACTTCTAGTTAACCGTTTGTTGGTGATATTTGGCCTATCTATAGTAAATAGTGACGCGCAGAAATTCTGGCATGATTTTGAAGCGGAGCGGCTCAAGAGCGCTGGTGAGCGCTGGTCACACCCAACAATTTCTAGTGAAATGCGAAACTATATCTTTAAAAATTTATACCGCTCTAGGTCCCAACTTCAACAAGATCTATTCGTGGCTTTTTTATTAGAATCGAACGGAGCAGCAAATCTCGAATTTAAGAATACAACACCTAGATTTTTTGTCGAATTTGGGGCTACTGATGGGATCTCTTTATCCAATACGTACCTACTTGAGAATGATTTCTTTTGGAAAGGTATCCTGAGTGAACCTGCCCGATATTGGCATAAGGCATTACAGTCTAATAGAAAATGTAACATTGACTATCGTTGTGTCCATAGCACTTCAGGACTCAGTGTTAATTTCAAAGAGGCAAAACTGACTGAGCTGTCAACAATTCAAACTTTCGAGTCGATAGATTTGCATTCAAAATCCAGAGTCGCTGGGAGAAACTATGAAGTTGGGACTGTCTCACTAAATGATTTATTGAGTGGACATGGGGCTCCAAACAAAATTGACTACCTGTCAGTTGATACTGAGGGTAGTGAGTATTTGATTTTGGAGCCATTAGACTTTAATGAGTGGCAAATTAGTGTGATAACCGTTGAGCATAATTACTCTAGTAACAGAGAAAAGATTTTCTCGCTGTTGACTTCTAAGGGGTATAAGCGTGTTTTTACAGAAGTTTCTGATTTTGATGACTGGTATATCAAGAGTGGAAGTGAGACTAAAATCGAATGGTCAGGCTCGTCGCAAGCTAATTGACTTCTGTTTTAAAGAGACGTATAGAATCTCTTTGGCCAAGGGGAGGGGTTTAAAACATGCCTGAATCCCTATTGACAATCTATCTTCCAACATTTAATCGCGCTAATCGTCTAAAAGCGAATCTAAACCTTCTATTCGATCAAATTTCAATGGGTAAAATGGCTGGTGAAGTTTCCATTTTGGTTGGTGACAATTCTTCAGAAGATGACACTCATCAAGTTTGCATTGAAGCATCCGAAAATGCACATGATTTGGGGATTAACTTCTCATTCTTTCAAAATGCGAAAAATATTGGTTTCTCTGGAAATATTGCAGCGGGTTATCAGAAAATGTCGCAAGGATGGTTACTTTTTTTATCAGATGATGACGAAGTTTTTCCTGGAGCAATTGCCATGGTGTTGAGAGATATGATTACTTTGATCCCCGATTTAGCAATATATAATTTTCATCAGGAACCTCACACAATTCTAAACCCCCTGGTAAGCCAATCATCTTTATACACGCTAGATTCAGATTACAGTCCTTTGAAATCACTCCTCCAATGGCCAAAGTTGTCCGGCATGGTTATTCGTCTTGACAATCATCATGCTCTTCCCAATAATTTTTTAGACATTACTTTGAATTCAAAATTATTTGCTCATGTGATTCTTTTTCTGATTCACGTTAGAGATGGTAAATTGTTGTATAAGTCAGAAGAATTCTTCGCCAAGCCTGACTCCGATTACTTAGAGAATGTTAATTTTGTACCCTATATTGGTGAAATATTGATCAAGGAGTTATCAGTATTTCAAGAATTGATACCTTCACCCCCTTTAAAGCATTTAATGGATGATTTGCCAAAGACAAAGATCTTAGAAAGTTCCATTTCCACTTTATTCTGGTCTTATCAGGGTAAATCAAGGGTCCACCCGGTCATAGCGAAAGTACTTTGGGTGAATATTAAGAGATTTCTTTTATCCAAAGGATCATCGGTGGAGAATTTACCCCTTGGGAAACTTTCTTTAAAGGGTTGGGTTAAATTGATTTTCCTATTGTTCCTTGCAATGGTTAGAATTTGTACTAATTTCATTAAGAAGATTTCATGAAGTTGACTCCCAACTTGGAGTACAGTTTAAACAAGCTTTCAGGTGGCAATTATTGGATTGAAAATCGGAAAAGGGGTTTCTAAGTTGGCCTCAAAGAAAATAGTGGTCCACCTTTCCGGTGGCCTGGGCAACCAAATGTTTCAATTTATGGCCGGTCATGCCCTTGCTACTAAAACTGATCGCGATTTGATTCTCAATTATAATTGGTTTAAAAATGCCTCTGCTCTTCATAGGAATTTATCTACCTATCAGAATAAGCGTGAGATTGGAATTAGTGCATTTACTTCTGCGCATAATTTGAGAGTTGATAAAGGCTTAACTCCAAGGGATGGGCGATTTGAACGATTGACACAGAAGCTAGGTAACTCCGGTAGGGGTGTGGTTGGAATTGCTAGTGAGAAAGATTTCGGTGATGGTGTTTGGTTAGACCCAGCAAAGATTAAAAGACTGGTTGGTGTATTTATGTCTCCGAAGTACTTTCTTGGAACTAAGCCATCGGATGTTTTTGCGTCCCTATCTATTGAGGTGTCTGACTGGTGCTCACGACTAGTAAATGATTTATCTAATTCAACATCCATTGGGGTTCATATTCGTCTTGGAGATTATGAACGGCTGGGGGAGATTTTGATTCCTGAAGAAATCTACTATCTAAAGGGAATTGATTTCTTGAAAAGTAAAATGGATGGAAATCCTGAAGTTTTAATATTTTCAGATGACCCCATCCGATTGCAAAGCCGTTTCCCTTTGCTTGCGAAAATAGGTCAGATTGTTACGCCTCCTGTAGGAACCACGCCCGTAGAAAGTCTTTTGGCACTTTCAAAATCATCGGCATTTGTTTGCTCAAATTCATCATTTTCTTGGTGGGGATCGGTACTTAATAACACGCCTGCATCTTTAATAGTACGTCCGAGCTACTTTTATGCCAGGGGCTCTGAGCAGGTAGAACGCCATGACCTTTGGTTCGAGGATTCGGCAAGAATTCATCCATTAAGTGGAAAATTGGTTAGTCAATAAGTTGTATCAATCTTCGTGTCATTTTATATATTCTTGTTAGACTAAAAGAGTGGAAAAATATGTGCCAATTCTTCTCATTGGTTATAACAGACCAGGAATGCTAAAGGAATCCTTAGAGTACTTGGTATCTGTTGATGCAAGACTTTATGTCGCCTTGGATATCCCGAAACCTGACGATGCAATTAATTGGGAACTATCAAGAGAGTGCCAAGAAATCCTAGGACAGTTCGCCGCTCAAATCACTGATATTAGAGTCTCAGATCAGAATCAAGGATGTTTCAAAGGGGTAACAGCAGCTATTACATGGGCATTTACTCATGAAGAAGCGATTATAATTCTAGAAGATGACGTGCGCATAGATGAAAAATTCTTAGCTTTTTCAACCCAAATGCTTGGTAAGTACATGTCAGAAGATCGCATTGGATCAGTTGCTGCAACAAACTTAGTCCCAATGCATGCGATTAGCGATCCAGATTCAGCTTATAGGTTAAGTGCATTCACAAGCAGTTGGGGATGGGCAACTTGGCGTAATAGGTGGGAAGACTATTTAGAAGATTTAGAAACTTTTCCCTACTTTGATCACACCTTTCCGGAGGGGTTTTGGAGTTTCCTATCTAAACGATATTGGGATCGAGTCTTCCTCGAAACACTAAATGGCAGATTTGATGCTTGGGACTATAGATGGCTGTATTCAAATTGGAAGAATTCGCGACTTACAATTGTCCCAAATTCTAATCTGGCGCTCAATGTAGGATTCGGCGCAGATGCTACCCATACTAAAGATTTGATCTCACCATGGTGGCTTCCGACAGAAATTAGTAAAGAATTTTTACCAAAAAATGGATTAAAAAACCTAAATCGAGACGTACTTGCCGATTTATGGATGTCCCATAACCACTTTAGAAATAAATTAGCCCACCAGGTCAGGGGCGCTTTCGCCACATCATTTCCTAGAGTTTCTGGGTACTATCGTAAAACTCTAAAACGAAATTAGTGGAGATATCACTTGAATCAATAATTCTTAGCAATTTTGGGTGTTAGCTTCCTTAATATAGGTAAAAATAAATTTATGGGCCAGAACTTCGATACATGTTTGAAAGTTCTTACAAATGGCGTCCCACCTAAACTGTGAACTGTCCAGTGAGCATTGATTAAACCCGGATGAATATAAATCTGTGCTCCAAGTGCTTTGATCTTACGGTGAAAAGTTACATGTTCATTTTCTTCTCTTGATTCTTCACTGTCACAAGTGTAATCACTGCTCTCAAAAACCCATTTACGATAGATTGCCAATCCACCGAAAGCTGAATCGACTGGGATTGGTGGAAGGTGTTTAGGAATTCTGATCATACGGTCTGTCATGGAATGTCTTTGAGCTTTTCTCTTTCCAAGGAATTGGGAAAACCATGCTGATTCAATTAACCAATTATTTGGAGACCATAATGGATGTCTTAACGCCAATAAGTCATAGTATCTTGCGCTTTGATTTGCAGTTAATGCATCCCACATGAATGTTGAACTGAGCGCAAACTCTATGTGCTCAGAGCTTATTTTCGTATTTATACCATCTAAATCAGCAACAATTATAAGATCACACTCTTTGTAAACTGGATTTTCTCTAATCTCGGCGATATACACATTTCGACAATGTCGTAACCTCTCAATTCTATCTGGGATTTGACCTTCAAGTCTTCCAAGCGAAACAAATTGAATTCTAGAATCTATTTGAGATAGCTTTTCCAGTTCCGAAATAGTCGAGTCTTCGGAATCGGACTCAATAACAAAGGCCGAAGTCGGTAACAATTTATCTAGGGAATCGACGATCTTCAGTAGATCTGTTCTCACATTGTTGGACGCATTGCGAACTGTTCCAACCACAAGCGCCGAGCGAAAACCGTAAGTTTGCCCTTTGTGTTGATCCAATGTTTTACCAATCTCATTTTAGAGGTGAACTTATCCGAATTCTAGCAAGTAAGCTAAGATCTATTTTGAATCTATTGTGGTGATTTTTGAGCGATTCATCAGATGTACCCTGGCAAGATGAATAGAATTTGACATTGCCCAATTATGGAAAGAGGTGACTTATGGTTGAAAACAAATTAACTATATGGTCAGCCTGCCGATGCTGTACGGGAGAAACTTCATATTTCTCTACATCCAAGATTTTGAATTTTGTTGCCATTTATTCAATTTGTTCGCTGTGCTCTAGCGTTCAGGTTGAGAACCCGGTCTGGATAGAACAAGCTCATTCTAAAGCAATTTCGAATTTGGACACGGGGTTAGTCTCGAGATGCATCAGTGCTAGCAGGTTGATTTCTACTCTTTTATTTTTCGAGGGTGAGAAGAAGTCAATCGGTATTGACTGGGGTGGTGGAACCGGGCTTCTTACAAGACTACTCCGGGACCAAGGGTATCGAATACTTAGTTACGACAAGTACGCAGTGGCAGAACATGCCGAGGGCTTTGTGGCAACTCTCGAAGATGCAGAGGAATCCGCTACATTTATGGTTTCTATCGAGTGTTTTGAACATCTGATGAATCCGATAAGTGCTTTTAAAGAAGTAACTTCCAATAAATCTTACTTTATTTTTACGACAGATATGATTAACACTCCACCACCAGATCCAGCAGAGAAATCTTGGTGGTATTACATGCCAGAATCAGGCCAACATATTACATTTGCCTCAAAAAAGGGCCTAACTGAGTTCAGTAAGATCCTTGGTTTTGAACATTATATTTGCTTTGGAAGCTTGCATGTAATGTCCCGTAAGAAGTTGAGAATACAAACTAAATTATTTCTTAATATACGAGCAATACGTGGAGTCCTTATAATTGTGATACCTGAAGTCCTGAATAGATTATTTTCTCTAACGCAAACTGACAAGGAAAAGTTACTATCAGAGGGTTCTTAATTTTAGAAGTTCAGATTAAGTATTTAAAGTAGCGCTTCCCAAGCTAAAACTACATTCTCTACCGATCTTTCATTGAGAATCACGCTCGATATTTCGTGTGGGGCTATTAACTCATCAGGTCTCACGTGAAAGTCATTAATTCGATTGCAAAACTCATTTAGATTTTGGCAGTAAAATCTGTCGGGAAGTGCAAATCTTCGCAAGTCGGGAATATCTGACAATAACATCGGAATTCCTTTTTGCATTCCTTCAATTACTACGAGACCATCGCCTTCAAAGGCAGAAGTCACGAGTAATAAGTCTCCCGGTCTTACTATTGACCAGGGATTTGTAACTTGTCCTTCAAATTTCGTATGAATTGATAAGCCTTTTGACATTTTTTCAAGAGCCTGACGCATTGCTCCCTCGCCAATTATTACAACTTCTAGACTTACTGCGTTCGAAATCTCAAGTGCAAAGTCTGGTCGCTTTTCAGGACTTAGCCTTCCTATAAACACTAACCGCCTGATTTCGTCGCCAGGATCGTATGGCTGTTTCTCGGAAAACGGTGTTATTGGGTTTGGTAAAACGGATAGAGGTTTTTTTTCACTCGGCCAAATGCTCAGGTGTGGCGAGACTGCGGCCCACTTTGTGCGCCTAAGACTCAGTATTTTGCGAATTAGAATTCCCATAAACTTTCGGTAAGCCCACGGGGTACTTGAATGTTCAAGAACAATAAATTTTTGACTTCGACATAAAGTTGCACCGAAGAGCTCTGGCAAATCGCAGTTTAGAACTACGACATCGGGTTTCCATGATTTCACGATTTGATTGAATTGCACCATCGCTTGAAGAGTGTTCAAAGGTCCACTCTTCCATTGGCGCTCTAATGGAAATACCTCACACAATGGTGTGACTTGATCTGGAGGCCCAGAGTTAATTGGTACTAGTGCTATTGGCCACCCTTGTCTAAATAATTCATTGCAGACCAAATTCATCGATCTCTCTGCGCCACCACCCGTGAGCGAATTGGTGACAACCATGACGCGCTTCACGCTGGAATCCTAGCCCTGTTAAACTCGATGAGGGCGAAAGTCGAGCAAGAAAGGGGGGCAGTGTGGCAAGAGTTTCGATAATCACCGTAGCTAAAAACAATGACGCAGGGTTAGAAGCCACTTACCGCAGCGTCCTAAAACAGAGTTTCACCGATTGGCAAATGGTGATTGTCGTAGCTGAATCAAGTGATAACACCGTTGCAGTTGCCAAGAAATTCGAGTCACTAGATTCAAGAATTACCCTGATCAATCAAACTGGATTTGGCATATATGGAGCCATGAATGAGGGACTGGCTGTTGCATCTGGCGAGTTCACCTGGTTTATGAATTCTGGGGACATTTTTGCAAGTGATTTAGTTTTAACCCATGCTATCGAAAGAATTGCTTCAACCGGAGCCGTAATTGTTATTGGCGGCTACCAAATCAAGAATAGAGGTAAATTGAGAGTTTTCAGTTTCCCACCTTGTGACGTTAAGCCATTAAATTTTGCCTTTACCCGTCGGGGTGGTTGCCATCAGGCGATGATTTTTAAAACTCAATCACTACTAGGTGTTGGCGGTTTTGACCTTCGCTACTCACTAGCCAGCGATTTTGATTTAGTTATTAAAGTAATGAAGAAGGCAAATGTCGTCCGAGTATCAGAAGTCTTTGCAGAGATTGAGCCTGGTGGAAGTGCAGATTTAGGAATATTTCTTGTTCATGAAGAAAAACATCAAATACGAAAACTCTTAATAGGTGGACCGGCTATCAATATTTCGAGTTTCATTTGGAAAACTTTAGCAAAAGCTAAGATAGTCTTGAAAATCTTTTTAAATCGCTCTGTACCATAATTTCGGCTAGTTCTTTCCAGTTAGTTTTTGCCTTCCATCCAAGGATTCTTTCAGCTTTTTCGGGCTTGCCAATTAATGCGTCAACTTCAGTTGGACGTTTATAGCGATCTTCAGTTTCAACGAATTCTCTATAGTCTAAATCCAGGCTAGAAAAGGTGGCTTCACAAAAATCGCGAACAGTGGCTCCTACGCCTGTTGCTACAACAAAATCATCTGAGGCATCTTGCTGCAACATACGCCACATACTCTCCACATATTCTGGCGCATATCCCCAGTCGCGCACGGCGTCTAAATTGCCCAGATAAAGCTTCTTTTGCTGACCTAGCTTAATTCTTGCTGCCGCAATAGTAATTTTGCGGGTAACGAAAGTTTCACCCCGGCGTGGGGATTCGTGATTGAAGAGGATTCCATTTGTTGCATGGAGTCCATACGCATCGCGATAATTTCGAACTACCCAATAGGAGTAGAGTTTTGCGGCTGCATAAGGACTTTGTGGTGCAAAGGCTGATAGCTCTGATTGTGGAGGTGGAGTGTTTCCATAAAGCTCTGAAGTAGATGCTTGATAAAACCTAGTCTTAATTTTGGCGGCCCGAATCGCCTCTAATATGCGAATTGTTCCGACCGCATCGACTTGCGCTGTGAAGTCCGGCATCTCAAAAGATACTTTTACATGGCTCTGTGCGGCAAGGTTATAGATTTCATGTGGTTCGAGATCGCGAACTATGTTGGCTATACCAACTCCGTCAGTGATGTCACCATAGTGAAGATGAAACCTATTGTCTTTTTCGTGAGGATCTCTATAAATATGCTCAATCCGAGCTGTGTTAAATGATGAACTGCGGCGGATAATTCCATGAACTTCATAGCCTTTTTCAAGCAATAGCTCGGCTAGATATGAGCCATCTTGTCCTGTCACGCCAGTAATTAAGGCACGTTTCATTTAATCAACCCCTTTTCATAACTCTTAACAAACCAATCATAAGTGGATGTGATGCCTTCTTCGAGATTAATCTCTGGTTTCCAGCCCAAATTTGAGATTTTGCTATTGTCTAAGAGTTTTCTTGGGGTGCCATTCGGGCGATCGGTGTCGAAGCTAATCTCTCCCCTAAAACCAATTACTTTTGCGACCAATGAAGCTAGTTGGCCGATTGTAATTTCCTGACCGCTGCCTACATTGATAGCCACAGGTTCGTCGTATTTCTCTAGAAGTACCAAACATGCCCGGGCAAGATCTTGTACATGCAAAAATTCACGAAGTGGTGTTCCGTCACCCCAAATTTCAACTTTATTTTTGCCGGCTAGATGCGCAAGATGGAATCGGTGAATTAGCGCTGGCAATACATGTGCCGAATCAAGGTTGAAATTATCTCTTGGACCATAGAGATTAGTTGGCATGGCTGAAATCCACTTATGACCAAATTGGCGCCGGTAGGCTTCGACTAGTTTTAGTCCAGCAATCTTTGCAATTGCATAGGACTCGTTAGTTGGTTCTAGCTCCCCACTTAGTAGAGCTGATTCGGTGATTGGTTGAGCCGCTAACTTTGGATAGATGCATGAAGACCCAAGAAATAGAACTCTGCTCACACCTGAAGTATGAGCAGCATCCAATAGGTTGGTTTGAATTTGCAAGTTAATGGAGAGAAAATCAACTGGGAGCCTTGCATTCGCCCCGATACCACCGACCATAGCCGCAGCAATTATTAGTGCATCTGGTTGAGTTTTTTCTAACTCCATAAACACGGCTTGGCGGTTAGTTAAATCTAGTTCATTTGAAGATCTACCAATCACTTCATGCCTTTGGGTTTTCGCCTCTAAATTAACTGCAGATCCAACCATTCCGTTGATTCCTGCTACATATAGGCGCATGACATAAGCGTAGTGCCTACTCATTTGGAACAAGGAATCCGTGGTTATTTGCTAAGGTTTGGGTCATGCGGCTGCTAGTAGAGTATAAATCGGGCACCGAGTCATTGAAGAGAATACTTACTCGTTGGAGAAAAAGTGCTCTCGGAAGGTCACTGCGCGTTCTATCACGCTCTGACCAAAAGAAAGTCATTGTTGTTACTATGATTCAAATTTCTTTGGGTGCTCTCGATTTATTGGGGGTAGCGGCAATCGGCCTATTAGGCGCCCTTTCCGTGACAGGCCTACAGTCCCAAGCCCCAGGTGAACGCATCAGCTCTGTGCTTCGTCTCCTACATATTTCAAACACTGGCTTTCAGACTCAAGCAATCATCATTGGGGTGGGAGCAATGTTTTTGCTCATCAGTCGAACCCTACTGTCAATTTTTTTCACAAGAAAAATACTGTTCTTTCTCAGTCGTCGAGGCGCTAAAATTTCGGCAAACTTGACCTCACGACTATTGTCACAACAACTATTATTAATTCAATCCCGAACAATACAAGAGACTCTTTTTGCACTTACAAATGGGGTCTCAATAATTACTCTGCAAATATTGGCCACATCGGTTGTCTTAGCTTCTGATATTTCACTTTTGATTGTAATGACTATCGGGCTCTTGATTTTGGATCCAACTTCAGCGATTGGAACGTTATCAGTATTTTCCGTTGTTGGTTACCTTTTATACAGGATGATGCATGTTCGTGCAGGTAAATTGGGGACTCAGAATTCCCTCCTGAATATTCAAAGTAATGAAAAAATAGTAGAAGTTTTTTCTTCATATCGTGAGTCTGTAGTTCGTAATAGACGAGATTATTATGCACGTGAGATTGGCAAAAAGAGATTTGAGATTGCCGATAATTCTGCTGAAATCTATTTCATGCCATACGTAAGCAAATACGTCTTTGAGACTTCGGTGATTTTGGGTGCTCTACTACTTAGTGTTGTGCAATTTATTTTGCAGGACGCGACACATGCCGTGGCAATGCTAGCAATTTTCTTGGCTGCGGGTTCTAGAATCGCGCCAGCAGTATTGAGGGTTCAGCAAGGAATGCTGACAATCAGAGGTAGCATTGGTCAAGCACAACCAACATTAAATCTAATTGATGAACTGGGTGACGCTCCACTTATTGAGAATGCTAATGACTCGGTTGACATATTTCATCATGGTTTTGAATCTACAATTTATGTTTCTGGTATCTCCCTAACTTATCCAGGCAAACCAAGTGCAGCAATTTCTGAAATAAGTTTCGAAATTCCTATTGGGACTTCTGTCGCTTTTGTTGGTCCTTCTGGAGCGGGCAAAACAACTATAATTGATATTATTCTAGGGGTTCTAAACCCTGATACTGGAAGCGTATTAATTTCTGGATTGCCTCCTCTCTCTGCTGTTACTAGATGGCCCGGTGCCATCTCGTATGTTCCTCAGGATGTAGTTATCGCAGCGGGCACCATTCGTGAAAATGTTGCATTGGGATACCCGCCTGAGGCAGCCACAAATGAACTCGTGATGAGTGCTTTAAAGGTTGCCCACTTAGATAAGTTTGTTCAAGAGTTACCCCATGGAATTGAAACTCATGTTGGTGAACGTGGGGCAAAGATCAGTGGAGGTCAAAGACAACGGCTCGGAATAGCTCGTGCCATGTTTACGCGCCCCCATTTATTGGTTCTAGATGAAGCAACTAGTGCCCTAGATGGTGAAACTGAAGCAAATATCTCTGAGGCAATTCATGCACTACGTGGATCGACAACTGTGGTTTTAATTGCTCATCGCCTGTCGACAGTGAGAAATGTTGACATGGTTGTGTATTTATCTGATGGAAAAATTATCGCTAAAGGCGCATTCGAGGAGGTTCGTAATGTTGTGCCTGATTTTGACCGGCAAGCAAAGCTAATGGGCTTATGAGCCCTTACTGGTATGAACTAGGATAGACAGATGAGAATTCTTGTCACTGGTGGGGCTGGTTTCATCGGTTCCCACCTTTGCGAGCGCCTTGTTTCGGACGGGCATTCCGTCGTAGCTATTGATAATTTGTCCACTGGGCGTGCCTCAAACCTAAAAGGTTTGCTTGGTTCAGCAAGTTTTTCACTTGACGAGGGTTCAATTCTTGATTCTGCGAGATTGAATCAACTGATAGGAAAAAGTGACTATGTTTTTCATCTGGCTGCGGCTGTAGGCGTGTTTAATATTGTTAACCACCCACTTGATAGTTTAATGACAAACATTCGTGGAACAGAGAATGTGCTAGAAGCTGCATATGCTGCAGGTATCCCGGTATTTGTAACAAGTAGTAGTGAGGTTTACGGAAAGAATATCTCTGACTCACTTAAAGAGAGTGACGATCGAATCCTAGGAAGTCCAGTTACCTTGCGATGGTCCTACAGTGAAGCGAAAGCCATTGATGAGTCCCTAGCATTTGCGTATTTCATTGAAAAACAGTTAGAGACCAGGATTGTTAGATTTTTTAACACTGTAGGACCGCGCCAGTTGGGGGCTTATGGAATGGTTGTTCCTCGATTTGTTAAAGCAGCACTTGCTAATGAGCCTATAACAATTTATGGGGATGGCTCACAAACTCGATGTTTTGCTCATGTTTACGATGTTATAGATGCAGTTATTGCAGTTGCATTTGCAAAAAACACTATTGGAAAAGTGATCAATATCGGGAATGACTTTGAGATTTCTATCAATGGGCTGGCCCAAAAGATTATTGATGAGACTGGATCAAAGAGTAAAATCGTTTATGTGCCCTATGAAGAGGCTTATGGTGAAGGCTTTGAAGATATGGAGCGCCGCGTGCCGAACATCGAATTAATTAATCAGTTAGTTGGTTGGACACCTAAGCAGGACCTAACCAAAATTATCAGCGACATTTCAGAGCATATGAAGATGAGTTCTTAAAGAGCAATCACACCGTTTTGTTCAGTTAATGAGTTTGTACAATCGAGAATTCGCACTCCGCTTGCAATCAATGGCTCTAAATTCATCCCTGGCTGCTTTATAGTCAGAATTGCAACATCGCATTGCCAATCTAGATCAACAGATTTAGAGCTCTCCCAGGTTGGAACTAAAGGATCGTGCCAGGCGACAATGGCACCTAAGGAA
>Ga0209550_10001910_pt1 | contig 20117 bp, 15 predicted proteins | sample LauGreSuBDMM15SN_2_FD_187567 | JGI IMG/M metagenome (GOLD analysis project Ga0209550, IMG submission 187567) | Freshwater lake microbial communities from Lake Michigan, USA - Su13.BD.MM15.SN (SPAdes) (version 5) | ecosystem: Environmental > Aquatic > Freshwater > Lake | place: Lake Michigan... | reverse complement strand
CGGTTGCACTGAGGATCTGCAACGGTTGCACTGAGGCTTTTGCGGAGCTTGCTTCCCTGCCGCTGTTGCGGAATGGCTGCGACGGCTTAGCGGAGGCTCTTCCGAGAGACGCATCGCTCGCGGAGAGCCGCCATGGCCGGCGGCGCGATGGCGTGTGCGGCGGTGGTGCCGTTGCCACGGCCGCCCCGTGGATGGGGGCCCCGTGGAAGGGGGAAGATGAGGGGGCATGATGAGCAGGAGCGTACGATGCGGGGCAAGAGGGTAAGGGGGTGAGCGCGACATGTGCCCGGGATGACGCGTCCCGTCCCTCGATGAAGTAAGGAGCTGTGCGCTGTCGGCTGGCACGGGCACGCTGTGTATAACCTATACCCGGCACGGATTCGGCAATACGGAATGAATGAGGAGATAAATATATTCATTTTAATGCGATCGCCCCGCCAGGGCCGTCGAGGCCGCGCGCGTGCGTCAAGAAACCTGTGGTTCTCGCTATTGGCTATTCCGTAGTTCCGTACTCCTGCCGCGGGCCCCGAGCCCATGCGATTGCTTGATTTCGTGTGGCTATACGCTCCTTACAAAGTGGCGACGTATCGCTCGAGCGACTTCGTGAAGTTCGGGCACGTGATGGGCTCGCCCGGACGCCACAAAGGGTTTTTGACCAGACACTCCACGTAGAAGTTGGAGTAGATGTACCGGAGCACGTCGCGCATGTCAGCCATGGCGAGGTCGGTGGTCATCACGAAGCGCAGCCCCGAGGCGGTCTCGAAGTAATGCAGCTTGTACGCGGAGGTGCTGCATGCGTAGAAGCCGCCGCCCTTCTTGGGCGACAGAGAAGCCACCAGCTTCTTGAGCGAAAAGAGGAAGCCATACATGAGCTTGTGCTCATCCTTGGAGGCCGCCAGCGGCCGATTAAACTCGCGGTAGTAGAGCGGCTGACCTTGCCGGTCAAAGATCTGAGCACGATGGACGGTGCCGTGTGAGTGGATTCTCGGAGCTGCATTGGAATGTGGGGCAACGCCACTGTGGCGGGGCCTGTCACTTTGCCCATCAGAGGTGGCAGGAAGGACGCCCCTCACCCACAGACGAAGGAGAGCGTCGCCAATCTACAACCAGGCACATGCTGGCATTGCAGCAGCGTCTCGGCGGCAAACCTGCATTGTGTGCACGACCATGCCGGCAATCGGCCGTGAACTTATTCTCTGCGACAGGTTAGCGAAAGTGAGTTTCGGAAGTGAAGGGAAGGCATGCGGTGCGGGCAGGTGTTGAAGCGTCCGGATGTCTGAGTAATGCCGCAATTCCCAACTCGCACTCCTCGAACGCCCGGGCACCGTCGCCGCCGGACAACTCGATCTCGAAAAGGCGCGCGCACCCATATGTCGGTGCGATTCAAACTCAAGAATGACCCTACATACACGACCGTGCCGCTCGACGAGGGCAGCTCCTCCATCCGCGTCGGCCGCCTCAAGGAGATCATGACCGAGATCAAGCTCGGCGGGAACACAACCTTTGGGCTACAGCTCAAGAATGAGCAGACGGGTGAGGAGTATCTCGACGACGCGGCGAGCGTGCCGGCCAATGCGTCCCTCCTGATCAAGCGCGTGCCCAAGAGCATGATCAGCTCGGGCGCCTGCAGCGACCTGCTGAACACCTCGAGCAGCACCTTGACCTCGAGCAGCACCTGCACCAGCACCAGCACCAGCACCATGGCCTCGACGGCTGCGCCGAGCGTGCCGGCGTCGTCGCTTTCCTCCATGAGTTTTGGGGCCCCAATTGGGCTGAGCGCGACAGGCTTCGGGGCTCCAATCGGCCCGAGCGCGTCGAATCGAGCTGTCTCCTCCGTGCCGGCCGCCGCCGCTGTCAGCATGTTTGGCGTGGCCATCGGCCCGGGCGCCTCGCAGCGTGCGGCGCAGGTGTCGAGCGAGCTCGCTGAGCCTCCGAGCGACCCTAGGCTGGCGGCGACCTCCACCGGTGGCGACCCTAGGCTGGCGGTGGGTGATCCTAGGCTGGCGGTGGCCGGGCTGGCGTTGGTCGACTTTCAGCAGCAGCAGCAGCAGCAGCAGTGGCGTCAGCCGTCGCCGCCTCCGCAGCAGCCCCTCGTCCGCACGGAGACGGACGAGGAGGAGTCGGCGCGCATCAGGGAGATGATGGGCGCGGCGACTGCTGAGTGGAGCAACCGCCCCGCCGCCGCTGGCAAAGGATACGGCGGCGGCAAAGGCGGCGGCGGCGGTGGGCGCGGCGGCGGTGGCGGCCGCACGGGCGCGCCGCTCGCCGCCCCGCGACCCGGCTACATTTGCAACCGATGTGGCAAACCCGGCCACTACATCGCTGCCTGCCCGACGAACGGTGACCCCAAGTTTGACAAGTCCGTCGCGCGCCGCGCGCCGATTGGCATTCCGAAGTCGCTCCTGGTCGCGGTGAAGCCGCCTCCAAAGGAGGGCGAGGCGGCGGACGTGACGGTGGGCGGCCTGATCGACCGAGACGGTTCGATCGTCCGAATGGTAGCAGATGACTCGCAGTTCTTCCACCTCACGGAGCGCCGAAAGGACCATCTCGACCTGAGCGCCGTGCCCAACGAACTCAAATGCCCAATCTCCAAACGACTCCTTCGCGACGCTGTGCTGCTCCCGTGCTGCGGCGCGTCCGTGTGCAACGACGCGGTCGGCCAGGCGCTTGTTGACGACGGCTCGGGCGCGGGTGCCACGTGTGTGCTGTGTCAGAGCGCCGGAGTGAGCGTCGACGACATCGTGCCCAACAAGAACGTACGCATGCTCGTCGCCGCATTCGAGAACGACGTGCGAGGCGCTGCGGCCAAGGGTGTGAGAGCAGACTATGCTGCGGTGGGCACCGTGATGATGGGCGGTGCCAGAGAGCAGGTACCACAGCAGCAGCAGCAGCTCCAGCAGCTCCAGCAACTTCAGCAGCAGCAACCGCAGCAGCAGCAGCAGCAAATGCAACTTCAGCAGCAGCAACTTCAGCAGCAGCAACTTCAGCAGCAGCAGCAACTTCAGCAGCAGCAGCAACTTCTCCTGCAGCAGCAGCAACTGCAGCAGCAGCAGGCGCAGGCACAGGCTGGACTGATGGGTACGGGACTGATGGGTACGGGGATTGCGATGCCGATGAGCGGCATGGGTGGCATGGGTATGACGAATCCCATGCTGATACAGCAGCAACAGATGCAGCAGCAGCAGCAGCAGCGAATACAGCAAATGCAGATGCAGCAGCAGATGCAGATGCAGATGCAGTTGCAGCAGCAGCAGCAGATGCAGCGAATGCAGCAAATGCAAATGCAGCAGCGCATGCAGCAGCAGATGCAGATGCAGATGCCACAGCAGCTACTCCAGCAGCAGCTACTGCAGCAGCCGATGCAGCCGATGCAGCCGATGCAGCAGTCGCAGCAACAGATGCAACAGATGCAACAGATGCAACAGATGCTGCAGATGCAGCAGTCGCAGCAACAGTCGCAGCAACAGTCGCAGCAACAGTCGCAGCAACAGTCGCAGCAACAGTCGCAGCAACAGTCGCGGCAACAGTCGCAGCAGATGCAGGAGCAGCAGGAGCAGCAAGGGCTGGCAGCACAGCTGGCAGTGGGAAACCTCGAGCCCTCTCGTCCGGCAGTACCCGAGAGGTACTCGTCCGACGACCTCTCCGACGATGACGCTTGGAACGGGCGCGTGGAGACCGCTGAGGAACGCGCGCAGAAGCGTCAGCGCCACGCGTAAGTCGTGACGGTGAGTGTGTGGGAGCTGGGAGGTGTATCAGCTATCACACACAACTCAGATGGCACAGATTGCTGCCAGCCTGAAATGATTGAGACGATGTCCCGAGTAGAGACGGAGCGAGGTGGTAGGATCTGGTGAACAACACTGAAAGCGAAGCGGAAGGAAGAAGGGGGATTGGGGGGAGCTACCAAGCTTGGGGGGGGTGCCTCGGGGGGAGCGAGGCGGGCGGAGCGAAACCTCAGGCCCGCCGACACCGGCTTCGTGAGGGTTTTGACGGTTTTGACGAAGCAAGTTGTATTCAATGTCAATCCTTTTCCTCGTTGCACGCCTCGCGGCGGTGGTGTCGGACGCGTCGATTCCGCATTTAGCCCCGCCGCCAGCGACAGACTTCACGTCACTTTCTACTGCCGATGTGCCGCCTACGCCACCGGAGATGCCATCGGGCGTCGGCTCACGAGCGCACGTCGAGGCCATGGTCGAGGACGCCATCGGCTGGTGTGCACTCAACGGCCTGATGGTGAAGTCGGCCGGCGATGGCCCACTCTTCACGCACGCGCCCTTCTCGTTGCTGCCGGCGGCCTACCCTGCGAGCGCCCTTGAGCAGGCCAAGAAGCTGGCGCCAATCTTTGGCACGCTGCTTGATGCCATCGGCCGAGATGTACCGTGGCTCGCTCGCACGCTCAAGGACGCCGCAGACGCGGACGAGTTCACGCGGCGGCTCCTGAAGCTGTGCGCGCAAGTGCAGCGCGAGGGCGCCACTCAGCCCGCGCGTCTCGCGATCCTGCGCAGCGACTACGTGCTCCACCAGCCGGAGGGCGCCTCGAGTGCACGTCTGCTCCAGGTGGAGCTCAATACGATCGCAGCTGGGCTTGGGGCGCTCTCGGCGCGCGTCGGGGCGCTGCACACGGCGCTGTGCGCGCGCTGGCCGGGCGCACGGCAGCATGTGTGGCAGGCTGCTGGCGAGCCGCGTAAGTTCTCTTTGAGACAAGTGCTCCCTCCAAGTGGCGCGCTCGAGGCGCTTGCCGCAGCGCTCGCGCGTGCGCACGCGCTGTATGGCGTGCCAGACGCTCTGGTGCTCTTCGTGGTGCAGCCGGAGGAGATCTATGCGCTCGATCAGGCCGCCCTTGCGCAGCAGCTGTGGAACGCGCATGGCGTCCGCTCAGTACGTCGCACACTCAGCCAGCTCGCGTTCGAGGCGAAGCTCGAGGGGCGTCAAAGACGTCTCCACTTGATGCCCGAGCGCGTGGAGGTGGCGGTCGTGTACTTGTGGGCGGGCTACGCGCCCGAGGACTACCCGTCTGCCCGGCAGTGGGAGGCGCGCACACTACTCGAGCGTTCCCATGCCATCAAATGCCCGTGCATCGAGCACCAGCTTGCTGGCTCCAAGCAGGTGCAGCAGCAGCTCACACGAGCCGGCGAGCTCGAGCGCTTTGTGGATGAGGAGGCGTGCTCGTCGCTTCGCGCCGTCTTTGCCGGCTTGTGGACTCTCTCTGGCCCCATGAACCCCACAGCGGACGCTCCGCCCGGGGAGCACGAGGCTGCCCAGCGGATGCGCCTCGCCGCCGAACGGCCAAGCGAGTATGTGATTGCGCCTGAGTGCCTCCGAGTGCCTCCGATGACCTCGTTCCGATGTGGAATGGCCACGCGAGTATGCGATTGCGTTCGAGTGCCTCCGAGTGCCTCCGATGACCTCGTATCGAGCCTCTGCCGGGCTTCAGGTACGTGATGATGCCGCAGCGCGAGGGCAGCAGCGAGCACAGCTACTGCGGCGCCGAGCTCGCCGAAGCACTGCGAACCCTCTCGCAAGAGCAGCGCTCGGGCTTCATACTGATGCAACGGCTGCGGCCACGCAGAGCGCCCGCTGTGCTCGTACGTGAAGGGAAAGTGAGTCTCGGGCCTGCGGTGAGCGCCTCGCAGAGTGCTCCTCTGATGGCCTCTGATGGCCTCTGATGGCCTCTGATTGCTTCTGATTGACCTTGTAGCCGAGGAGTACGTCTGAGTACGTCTGATGGCGTCCTTCATCAGGTGAGTGAGCTCGGGGTCTTCTCGACGCTGCTGACTGCCAAACCGGGCAAGGTATTGCTCAACGAGGAGGCGGGCCATCTGGTGCGCACCAAGCTCGATGGCGTCGAGGACGAGGGTGGCGTGGGCGCGGACCACACCGTTCTGAGCAGTCTGCTCGCGAGCCCCTCACTTGGACACAAGAAGCCCTGGTGGTCGAGTTGACTTGACAGATTTTCCAATTCGATCGTCGGTGGCAAGTTACTGGCGCGTCTCGCCGTCTGACGACTGACCGACACTGCGGCCTGCGGTGAGTGTTCACGTATAACGCGTTAGTTATAGATATGAAAAGGAATTAGTAGGTCGGGGTATAGTCGCTTACACAAGTCAAATTACAAATATTTGCAGGCCCGAGGATTGTAAGCTGTTCAACATAGTTACGCCTAAGCCTGTAATACAATGTACTATTGTATCCACACACGATTTCAGTGATACTTTCAGTGAATCTCCAGTTCAAAGCACGTCAACAACGCAGACGACACCCTGATTTTTTCAATCCCAACACTCGTCTTGATTACTGTCACTTTGGACAAATTGGAGTTGACGAGAAGTTTCAATTTCGGTCCATTTGTGACGAAACTAAAAACATGTCGGCGGTTTCCGGACGGAACCTGCGCTGATGACGGCGTCTCAAATTGGCCCCCTGGGTGAAGCTGCAGCCCGCGGCTATTTCCGAAACCTTTTTTATGGCCGCGGCACACAGCAGCCCCAAGTTGATGGCGGGCGAGAAGGGGGAGGGGGAGGTGGACCGCCCCCGCCCCTTCATCTGCACGTACGAGGGCTGCGGCAAGCGCTTTGCCCATCTGAGCACCATCACGACGCATGAGCGCACGCACACGGGCGACCGACCTTTTGCCTGCACCTTTGAGGGCTGTGGCAAGTGCTTCTCCGAGTCGGGGCACCTGACGACGCACACGCGCACACACACGGGCGACCAGCCCTTCGCCTGCGATTACGACGGCTGCGGCAAGCGGTTCTCCCACTCTGGCGCCCTCAACCGGCACAAGCGAACCCACACGGGCGTGAAGCCCTTTGTCTGCGACCATGAGGGGTGCGGCAAGTGCTTCTCCGAGTCGGGGCACCTGACGACGCACAGGCGAACGCACATGGGCGAGCGGCCATTCGCGTGTGAATTTGAGCCCTGCGACAAGCGGTTCTCGCAGTCGAGCAGCCTCAAGAGGCACATGCGCATCTGCGCGCACGGCCTTTGCAGCCACAAGGCGCTGAGCCAGCTGTGCGAGGAGCCCGAGTGCGTCCAGCGGCGAGAGCTGCGCCGTCAGCTCGACGCCTTTAGCCAGCAAGATACCTCTTCGCGCCCGGCCACTGCCACCTCCTCGCGCCCGGCCACTGCCGTCCCCACCGCCAAGGCATCCCTTTCTCTGGGCAAGGGCACCAAGCACCCGCGTGGCATCATTGTGGATGAGAAAGACTGGTACGAGAGGGAGGGGGGCATGCTGCTCACACAGACGCTCTTCGACGCGGTGGACGAGGCGGGCCTCCCTTTGGTCGGCGGCGAGAAGCGCAGTCGGCCAATGAGCTCCCAATCTCGGCCAATGAGCTCCCAATCTCGGCCGGGGAGCTCCCAATCTGGCCAATCTGGCCAATCTGGCACCTCGAGCTCCCAATCTGGCTCGACAGTCCCAGCGGACTCGGAGATCAAGCTGATCGCGTATTTGATGGACCAAGTTCGTGCCGCGGAGGCAAGCTATGGGGCGAGTCCCTGCGAGTTGATTGAGGAGGAGGAGGAGGGGGAGAACGGGGTGCGTTCCCCCTCGGTCAGCCCGGTCCACAGCAGGCACCAGGACGCGGACGAGGACGACGACGCCGACGATCATCACACGGAGGGGCTGATAGCGGTTCTGCGCGCGACGGCCAAGGCGTTGGCTGAGGCACGGGACGAGGACGAGGACGACGACGACGACGTGAGCGACATGGCGTCCTACTTGAATTCGGTGACCTCCACCGGTTCCGATGACACGATGGCGTCGTACATGAATTCGATGGAGCTTTGAGTGCCTCAGCCTTCTTTACGTTGGCTCCGTGGGGTGCGCTCTCATGGTGCGCCTGCCGAGCTCGCAACAAAGAGCTCGTGCGAGCGGCGGTAGTGCTCGCCGCTCGCGCGCAGCAGTGTCAAGAGCGGCGGTCGTGCTCGCCGCCTGACCTGCTAGCTTCGGCTCTTATTCAAATACGCCGCGGAAAGGCGGAATGACAATCGCGGAGATGACCTCATTCGTCATTCAACCGTTCGCCAATGAACCGTTCGCCAATGCACTCGACTCCGATTCTTTGAACCCTTTTGAACTTATTGTGTGGAGCTTTGTGTGCGGCGGCGTGTCGAACTAGACGTAGGGATCGGTCGGAGGTTCCAGCTTGAGCTACATGTTCGCTCCACCGGTATCCGGTTGCGGTTCCGGGGCGTCGTATACGACGATCGACGTTATTACTTCTAAGCGGGTCGAGCCATTGCGCAGATTGCGCATTGGGCGTAAGCGGTTAGTAAGCGGCCAGAGAGCGTACAGAAATGGCCACGACGCCTCGGTGTAGTCGTGAGAAAAAAAGGGTTCACACGAGTCAAGATTCCTCAAGAACTTTCTCGCGATGTACATGGCCTTGTGCACCGTGTGGACCGCAGCGCTGCTGCCCGCGACATTCACGCCACCGAGAAATCCTTTCGCGCCCAAGCAGCGTGAGGGCCGTGCCGTCGCCTCTATTCGACGGTACTTTGCCGCATGGAATGTCCGCGACATGGACACCGCATGTGATTGCTTCGCAGAGGATTGTGTGTACGACGACACCCAGTACGCGGGCGCCTTCACGGGAAAGGTGGCGCTCAAGAACCATTTGAACCGAGTGGCCGATGCTCTGCCTCCCACCTTCCAGTTCTGTATCGATGACATTGCAGACGGCGGTGATACCGTCGGCGTGCAGTGGCACGTGGAAAATGACGGCAAGCCGCTGCCGTTCACGCGCGGCTGCTCCATGTACCGGGCGAATCCGAGCACGGGCCTGCTCGTCTCTGGATTCGACGTGCCCGAGCCTGCGCCCTTCAAGCCCGGCTCGGCCTCGCTCCTCCTCCTCAGTATCGCGTCCAAGCTGATTGCTGAGCCAATCCGCGCCGTGCCTCTCGTAGCATGGGTAGCGTACGTCTCAATCGTCTTCTTCTCGAACGGCATCCTGCCCGGGCCGGACGCGACGCAGCTGGACGGGGCCACATGGGAGGAGGTGCTCGGCCTCTCGCTCAACTTTTGGCTCGTCGCCCCCGCCCTCGGGCTCCCGTTTGCGCCTGTGCTCCATCCCGGGCTCGAGGCCATCTTCAACTTGCTCTTAGCATGGGCGGCGGCCTATGCTGGCTTCCTCTCGGACGGGCGGCCGGGCCGCCCGTCGGGCTCGATGGCGCCCGTCGCCGCCGGCATGCAGCTCCTCACCAACGCCTTCTTGCTCCCGTATCTCGTAGTTCGCACCACTGAGACCGACGACGACGTCACGTTCGAGGACCTGCAGCCTACAGAGGCACTGGTGAGCGAGTGGAGGGGGCTCGGCCCGCTACTGGCAGCGGTCGGCACCGGAGCCGTCGCGTGGGGCTGCGCCGCGCGCCCCGAGTTTGGCGACGTTCCAACGCGCCTCGCCTCCCTGAGCACACTCCTGAGCGACGACAGGCTTGGCTCCTCCTTCGTGGTCGACCTCGTGCTCTTTGGCGGCTTCCAGGGGTGGCTGGTCGACGACGACCTCAAGCGCCGTGGCGTGGCCGCTGGCGACGCAGGCGCCCTCCGCGCGCTCGCCAAGTTTGTGCCGTTCTACGGGTTGTGCGCGTACCTATCGCTGCGGCCCGAGCTACGGCGCCGCGATGCCCCGGCCTGACCCTGTACGCTAGTACGGCCGAGCCGGGGCGCCTGAAAGACCTTGTCTACTGTTCGAAGATGGAAGAACACGTGTACAGTCGGGTCCGCTATGAGTATGACGAGGTAAATATTGTATTTTCAATTTTGAACCCGGGACGCGGTTTCGCGACCGGCCGGCGCGCCGGCCGCGCAGGCGGCCCGGGCGCGCGGGGGCGGAACTCCTAACTCAATGGATGGGTACAGCATTTGCGGCTGTGCTGCGCGATCACCTAGCCCCATCCGTTTTATCAATAGGATGTTTAGAAAAAATAGAATCCTTCTAACGCGCGCTTCGACCTCGCCGCCGAGACCCGCTCCGGTGCCTCCTCCGTGACTGTGAACCATATGTAGATGTGTGGCTAGTCGACGTCAGCCATGGCAACGTCCTTCTCGGTGAATTTGCCCTTGCCCTTGTCGGTCTTGGTCTCGCTGTTCTTGCGGTCGAGGATGGCCTTGCGGTCCTTGTCGAGCTTCAGCTTGGTGATGACGCATTTTGAGGGGTGGATGCCGACCTGCACAGTCGCTCCCGACGCCTTCTCGCGCGTAATCCGCTCAATGTGGATGACCCACTTCTTGCGGTAGCACTGGATCACCTGCGGGAGCGAAGAGGACGGGCGAGATGGTGTCAGAAACCACGCAGTCAAAGGGTGCCATGATGGCGCCAGCAAGCAATCAGTACCACTCAAGGCGCCGCCGCTTTTCCGTGTCCGCGCAACGCGAGGGCGGCCAGGTCTCCCAACGCTGTGGCGTTGGCGCCCAGAGCCCCGCGTGTGCGAGCACTGCGGCTGCGGGGCGGCGATCGAGGGGCCGAGCTCCGCAAACCGAGCCCCGAAAACCTAAGCCGTCTGAACAACTGCCGATCAGCCCGCCGCAAGCCAGGGCACGAGCTGCGCGCCGCCGCCACGTTCGGTAAGGGCAGCGCGAGTCACCTTGCCCTCGCGCCCTTTGTACGTTCCCCGCACAACGTTGACCTCGTCGTCCTTGCGCACCGGCATCGATCGCACATGGTATTTGTTGCGCAGCTCTGATGAGAGCGCAGCACTCATGAGAATGCGGCGGACAGACGAAGGCGCCTTGAAGTACGCCTTGCGCGACTTGCCGCGGTCCGAAGAGACCGCCTGTGGTGGTCAGGGAAATACACAGCGAGACCCGTGAGCAAACAGGGAGCTGAAGCCAGGCAGCAGCTAGGCCGCAGCGCCAAGCGAGGGTGCCACGGATGAGGCAGCTAGCGCCGCCTGTGAGGCAGCGCTATCGTGCGGTCTGCGTTTGCGCCGGCGGCTGCCAGAGTGCGCTCTGAGTCGGTGCGGCGCGGCAGGAGGGAGAGCTCACCGGGTCGAACTTCATTCTTCCTGCACGGACGAGAGAGAGGCCTCGACCCACGTCGCAGACCCGAAGGAGAGGGGGGTTGGGGAAAACATCACATGCAAGTTCCATCCTATCAAGAGGCTACTCGTTTTCTATTCCTTACCCTCTGCTAAGCACGCGAGCCTCAACTTTACATGCCCGCGGTACCGCGTCGTCATCGGACGCTCATGCACATTGGGAGCGCTGTGAGTGTGCGCGGGCCATCGTCTCGCGCATCGCGGACGCGCGCGCCGCATGATCCACATCACACGCACACATCAGATTCGTGATGTCATCACACGCGACCCGCCCCACACGACCCCCACACGGCACTCGGGCACAAACGAAACAAGGGGGGCGGATCGCAAGTCTATAAAAGAGAGGCGCAAGCAGCGGCCGACCTTGGGCTTGACACAACCCACCCCAAAACAAGGGAGGTCTACAAGCAGCGAAGCAGCCGTCGCAGCCCGCGCCTCTCCGCGTCAGAGGGCGTGCGCACCGGCGGGATCGAGGGGGGCGGGAGCGGCAGTCTCAGATGCTGCTCGGGATCCTCCTCGTCGTAGTCCTCCTCCTCGTAGCTGCGCGAGCGCGTGGAGACGGAGGCCTCGCTGCTATTGCTCGGTCTGCAGGAGCTCAAGCGCGTGCGCGGCTCTGCCTCTGAGCCCTCCGCCTCCACGTCCACGTCCTCGTCCTCGTCCTCGTCCTCGCCCTGGCTGCTACCTGCCTCATCGTTGGCCACGGCCGGGCTCGCGGCGGGTGACGCCTTCGCGTCGTCGCCCGTCCCGCTGCTTGCCCCTGACGAGGTCACTCTGTGGAAGGCAGCGTAGCCGAGATGTGGGATAAGGACGTCGACGAGGACATCCTTGGGCACCTTGGCCAGCAGGCTGTCGGGCCGTGCATGCGTCAGAAGCAGCGTCCGCACCGCCGCGCGGTGCGCCGGAGGGAAGCGATCATGCAGCTCAGGGGCCCAGGTGGGTGCGGGCAAGCTAATCGGAGCTAGCCAGATGCGTGTTCTCACGCCCCGCGGACTGGCCGGCTGGAGCGGCGAGGGCGTACCCGCCGGCATGTGGAGCGCCGTCGGCGGCGTCGGCGGCGTGGCGGGCATGGGCGACGGCATGCCAGCGAAGGAGCTAGTCGCCGGCAGCAGCGGCGTGAACTGCACATGCATGAGTTCAGTGACGTCGAATTCGGCCTCGTTGACGCGGCGCACGCGCAGCAGCCGTTGGTTCCCGTCGGCGCCGGCAAACGGGCCAACGAGCACACCACCCATCTCGAGCATCCGGAACAGGATCGCGCCCATCGTCTCGTCCGCGCCGGCGCCGAGATAGATCCGCTCGAAGCGCATCGACGTATCTGGGCAGAGCGCGAGGCAAGACCCGAGAACGAGCTCGACGTGCGAGCAGTCGATGGCGGCGAGCTTGGCGCTCGCGTGCTCGATGAGCTCGGGCCGCAGCTCGATCGCGCGGTGAACCGCCTTCTTGCCCAGGATCTGCGACGCGAGCGCGGAGAAGTAGCCCGTGCCTGAGCACACGTTGAGGAAGCAGTGCCCCTCCCTTAGCTCGAGCGCCTCGAGTGCGCAGCCGTAGATGCCTGGCGCGCTCAGGTGTTGCACGCCGTTTCGGTACGGATTGTTGCGGAAGCGCGTCTCCTCAGTCTCGTTCGAGGGCAGGTCTATGAAGTGTCCTGAGCGCGCGAGTGGGCCAACGACTCGAGGTGAGCCGAGGGCTTCGCGTGGCAGCGGCCAGCAACAGACGCGGCGGTGCGAGCGTGGCGCTGACTGACTGAGCGGAGCCGAGGGCGCGCAGCTTACCGCGATCGACCTGGGAGAAGGCGGCGATGACTTCGGGCGACCAGATGGAGCCGTGGCGCGTCAGGCTGGCGACCATCTCTTCATTGTTGGTCGGCGGACCGTAGTGCAGCTGCGTGGCACGAGCATCAGAGCGTGGTGTCGTGAGCGTGGTGCTAGCCGCGCGGTCAGCGTGGAGCAGTGAGTTGTCTGGCGAGCGGCTGTCAGGCGAGCGTGCGAGGCGTACGCAGGCCGCTGAGTCACGCCGGTGAGGCAACCTGGCACGTGGGTGGATGAGGGCTCCAGCCAGCACGCGAACCACACGTCCGTGGAAGCGGCGCAATGTGCCTCTTCACGGGTCAGGGTATGAGTGCAGCAGCCTTGGCTGGTGCGAGTGCGCGCGCGCACCGTGGCCATCAGTCGTCTCAGCATGCGCGTGGAGGGCGCCACGAGTTGCGCGGGAGGACGGACGGATGCTCCATCGCAATTTCGGCGTCGTCAATTGCAACTCCCGCCAAACAAGCTGCACAAACAAGCGGCCGAATCGGCGATGTTGGAAGGGACCCCTCACAAAGTAATTCCCGGTAAGATGACGTGTTTGTGTGCCCCTTTTTACAGTATTTCGTCTAGACACATCAGAGACTTCAGAGAGACGAGCACATGCAGTCCGCTGCGTTGGCCCACCACGCCTCCATCACCACGGCGATCGTGCGCGCGCGCGACCGCGCACTCGCGCTGCACTCGAAGCGCAAGAAGATCCTCGACGAGGACGAGTATGTCGATGAGTTGGAGCGTATCATCCGCCGCGACTTCTTTCCCGACCTGGAGCGGCTTGACGCGCAGGCGGCACTGCTCGACGCGCTCGAAGCGGGCGACCAGGCTGCGGCCGGCAGGGCACTGGCCAAGCTCGTACCTGCGGTCGCTGCTTCGGCGCCCAACCGCCTTGCACGCGGCGTCTCGTCATGGTCGCCAGCCTCATTGGCCACCGGTTGGGAGGCGGCCACTCCCGCACTAGGCGCGGGCCACGGCGCCGCGACACCGCTGCCGGCCAGCGCCTCATCGTCGGCGCCGCTTCTGTCTGCCGCCAGCGCGCCGCCCGCCGCCGCCGCCGCAGCAGGCCTCGACGCCTTCCTCGCCAAGCACACAAGCGAGGACAACGCCTCGTTTGCCGTTGTGCTCGCCAAGGACCAAGCGGAGCGTAAGCGCAGGTTCTGGTGGGCGCAGGACGTGGGCGAAGGTGGCCAGCCTCTGAAGCGCCACGCGTGCCTGCATGGGCCGGCCGAGGAGACCCAGCCGCTCGCGCTGCCCCAGCCGGCGCCGCGCCCTCTCGAGACGCTGTTGCTCACGATTGCGGACCCCACCGCTGCTTCCAAATCGGGCGCCCGCGTTGCTGCGGCTGCGGGCAGCGGCGGCAGTAGTAGCGGCGGAGCGCTGATGGGGCCTCCGCGAGACGGGGGCGCCCTGCCTGGGACGCTCGCCACGACGCTCGCCACCCCAGACGCCGTCACCGCGCCACCCGTCGACTCTTACGAGCCGTGTGCCGGCCGATCCATGGCCGTCGCCGCCACCACCGGCGCCGCCACCACCGTGGCCGCCGCCACCGCCGCCGCCGCCGCCCCTGCTTCCTCGACGGCGCTGGCCTTGTGCGACCATGCCGAGGCCCCGCGCCCGTGGCACAAGCAAGGATCGCTTCAGCGTGACGTGCGACCCAGCCGACTGACGTACCACCCGTTCACGAACCAGAATGGTCTGTTCTTCGAGCCCCAGCCGCCCGCCACACAGGCACCCTTTGCGCCGGGGCCCGCGCCGACGATCGTGCACAGCGCGACGCGCTTCTCAGGCGTCGAGCCGGCGGCCCTACCGGCCGCGCCGCATGCATTAGACGCAGCCGTTGGCGTCGACCTGATCGCGACGCTCTCATCAGCGGCGGCGGCGGCGGCGGCCGTTGAGCGCGCCAGTACGGACGGGCTTCGAGGGTATAGCCTGGTGATGACACCCCTCTCGGTCAGCGGCGCGCTCGCGCCAGACGTTTCGCCGAGGATGAGCTGGGGGCAAATCTTCGGCACCTCCGCCGGGCTGCCTCAGGACCCGAACGCGCCAGACGCGCGAGCGACGGGCGTAGCGGCGGCTCTCCCACCGTTCAAGGTGGCCCCGCTACCCGCTCGCGACGTGAAGCTGCATCAGATGGCCAACGACGCCGGCCGCCGGCTGCGCGCCCGCACGCCCGGGGCGGCGCTACCCGGGGCGGGAGCCCTCCCTGGCGGTTTGGCAGCTGTCGGCGCGAGCACAAGCAGCCCGGTGCTCAGCGCGGCGCGACGAGCCCGCGGCGGCGCCGGCGGCAGCACAAGCAGCATGGGCGGCGCGGCCGGGGCGCGGCCTACTACGGGCCTCTCAGAGGCGGCCCTCAAGATGGCCAAGTCGCTCACGCGTCTCACGGGCACGGCCGCCGCCGCCGACTCCGCCCTCCGTGCGTCGTACCTCGAGCCCACGCCGCGGCCCACGCCGCGGCCCACGCCGCGGCCGACGCCGAGTGGCACGCTGCAGGGCACGCCAGCGCCACGGGGCGGGACGGGCAGTGCTGGCGCCGCGCCCATACGGCCCTCGCCTCTGCTGCTGCGGGGCACGGTGTCGGCGCAGTCCGGCGGCGGCGCAAACGGCGCACCGAGTGGGAGCCTTACCGATGACCTGCTGAACTTCCTCAAGGCAGGCTCGCGCTGTTGAAGAGTGTGCCTCAGTCCGCAAGAATTACGGGTTCCGTCAAAAATGCTTCGTTCACGAACTTACGAGAAAGTCAACGGCCAATCTGAAACTCTGAAAAGTCGAGGCCGAAGCCCGCGCCAAGCAAAAAACATCGGCCCCATCCAGCCATCCGTCCTTCCTTTCACGCACGCGTTTCTCGGCGATGGGCGCGGCGTCATGCGTATTGGCGGAGCTCGACATGAGCGGGAGCAAGCTGGCGGCCGACGACTGCCTCGCGCTCGCCAATGCCCGGCAACTCCACACCCTCGACCTAAGCGGCACCGCCGTCGCTGAGTCGGCCGCGTCCCTCGAGGCGAATCAATCGATGTACGAAATCTATCCCGCATTGCCAGACGTCCTCAGACTGTTCCCCGATTGCTGCCCCGATAGCGACACCTTCGCCGTCGCTCTAGTGAGCCGTGCAAGCCGCAACTCAATCCATGAGCTTCATGGCGTGCGTTTCAAGACTCCACTCTCAGCCTGCGTGGTCTCTATTCCGCGGCTGGCATGGGCTCGACAATGCGGACTACGGGCCACAGACATTGAGTGCCTCGTAGCCGCTGCACACACGGGGGTCATCAAGGTGTGCCAAGCCCTGCTCACACCTGAGCTGAAGGAGCGGATCTCGATCCTGTACGCGCAGAGTCGCCCGCCGGCCGAGGTGATCCGTGCTGCTGCGACAGGCGGTCACGTGCACGTCATCGAGTGGGCACGTGCCCAAGGGCTAGGATGGGATGCTAGTTGCACCGCGGCAGCGGCCTTTGCGGGCAATCTCGAGATGCTGCAGTGGCTGCGCGCGCACAGCTGTCCGTGGGACAAGAACTGCACCGCTCGCGCCGCTGTGGAAGGACACACCGCAGTGCTCCGCTGGGCAAAAGACAATGGGTGCGAATACAGCGAGGAGACCGTACTACGCATGAAGATGGCCAAGGCTGCGGCCATGTGGCGATTCATGTAAACTTCTGACTATTGTTTTGGAGACTCCACTGTGTGAGCTTGTGACGCGTCGGTGGCCGGCTGGGCGTGTGGGCGGAAGGTTGTGATACCTCAGCCGCGCGAGCCTTTATGACTCGGATGTGTGCAGATGGACTGGTTTCTGGCTCGGCTGGGTGTCGTGTTACCCATAGTATAGCCGCCTGCCTTACAAACGGCTGCCGATCACGTCACCCCCTTCCCCTCCGCCGCACCGGCGCCCGCTCCACTCGATACCGCATGGGGCCTATAAACCGCCCCCCTTTGAGCTCTCCGGCTCTCGTCGCATCTCCCCAGAGCCGAGCCCAGCGCTGGGGGCGCGCCCCGACACTTGCAGCGATATCTATACATATAACTTAGCAACCGCGAAAACAATGGGACGGACCCCGGGTTCTTTCCGGTTGTCGCCCGGAGCGGGTGGCGTGGGTACAGTACGTGGGTTGACGCCCGGATGGGCCGGGTCAAGTCATCACTTGTCTTCGTGTAAGTTGTACTGTATGACCCGGTTTGGCGTGAGATGAGCCGGCCTGCTCGGGACGACCTAGCCACCGGGATAGAACGGCGGGACAACCCACACCCCCACCCGGGTCAACCCACCCGGCACCCGACCCGGGACCGAACCCGGAACGCAAACCCCAGTCCGTCCCGATATCGTTTCTTGGTTCTGCTAAGTTTTATCTGGAGTTCTGGACACGCAGCTGTGGAGTTGTAACAACCCACGTAACCCCTTGGCCGCACACCCCTTTGACGGCTGGCGGCCACCGTCGCGTCGCGCGCACTCACACTTTTTCGGACCATACTGCAGCGGCGACCTCATGTGTCTTTACCCCGGCGCGCACCGACAAGGACCATCCCGTATCACACTGCCCCCCACGGATGATCCCCCTCCCATGGTCAAGGGAAGGTGGGGCTCGACCAACCGCACTAAACGCATCACGCCGTGCGGACAAAGCCACCGCCCTTGACGGCCTGCCACTCCTGTGAGCACTCGATGGGCGTCTGCACATTCGCTTGGTCTGCCGTGCACTCATGGAGGAGGGGTTCAGCCGTGGACTGCAGCACATCGTATAGGTTGGGCGTCACGGACTCGGGAGAAGCGCGGGTTTTCTTCTTGGCTTTGGCTGCCTCGGGCGCACGCGCGACGCTTCTTGTCGCCGCCGGCGCCTCCTGCTCCGCAGCTGGCTGTGGCACTGACGGGTGGGGCTTGGTCGAGCTGGCCGCGTGTGGCGCCTGGGCCGGCGCAACGGGGCGCAGAGAGGTGTGCCTCGATGCTACCGGCTGCTCGGCGACCGATGGCAGGGAGCGCGGCGCTCCAGGGGGCTTTCTCCTGCGTGGGATCGTGATATTCCACGAATTGTCGACCTCCTTCACCGTTGCCTGTCTTGGCAGGGCGTCTGGTGGCAGTGCGATGTGCTTGCTGAACCTGTGCCCTTGCGCTGGCCTCCCCAAGGACACAATTGCCAGATTACCGTCGTCGAGGACCCAGGCATCTTCACCGTCGTCCTCCAAGGCGATCCATCCGCTGTGCGACGGTGGCCCGCCTCGAAACACAGTTCCCGCTGGGAGCACTCCAAGGAGGCACCTGCCATGTGGAGACCCGTAGACGCGGGCTTGGCATTTTGATACATATTCGTAGGTGGTAGCCGGCTCGACGAGCGACCCGACGACGACCAGTGAACATTGGTCCAGCGCGCTGCCTTCGACTTCACCGAGCTCAAAGCCCGACGGTGCGGAGACGGTGATGGTGTAGGAATATTCGTGCGTAAGCACCTTGACGATCGGGTCGATGCGCTCGGAACGCGTTGCGAGAGTCCGCATCGGCTGCGAATACTCGGCGAAGGGGTGCGCGTCCCACGGAGAGGCGAACATGATCACGATGCTCAGGTGTCGCGAGTGCGCTTTCTTTTCCGTCGTCTGGACGTCACAATCTTCGAAGCGGCGCTCGGGTTTTCCACGACATCATGGATCGCTCGCGCGGAGTTAAATTACGCCACGAAAGTGATGCGCCCCCGACACCCCCCCACAAGATGGCCCCGCGAGCCGCGACCCCCGGACAGTTGCATGCGTTTCACGCCAAGAGGCCAAGTTCACTTTCAAACAGTACATGTAAGATAACAGGAATTCAGTTGGTGATGGGTACATGTACTGGTAAGCAGACTCACAGACGTTGATCTCAACCATGACCCAGCCTGAGCCTGTTCACGTCAAGGCAAGTCTGTTCACGGCTTCGCGATGGCGAGCTTCGGCGGCGCTTTGCCTCTTCGAGGCGAGCCGTCTTCGGGCATGCCAGGGGGCGTGCCAGTGTTCAATCCAACAGACAGTGCGCACGCTCTCCTTTCGTCCGCCCATAACGACTACCTTGCCCCGCACGCCTGCTCCCACTCAACACTCGGGGCTTGCATGTGCCCGTGAATGCGAGCAGTGGACATCGATGTCGAAGACGGCATCATCGAGCACGATGCGCCGCAGGAGAGGACCGATGCAGACTTTTTCAACGGTGGGCTAACTGCCCACACCGAGCACCGAACGCCTCAGCAACCGCGGCGACCTCCTCTTGATCCCGCTCATCCCCTCAATCCTGCACGCAGATTTTGGTGACGATTTTGATGACGAGGACCTCGACTGAGCGCACGTATGTGCTCGACGACCTGGCCCGCTGAATAAGATAGACTACGCATCAGGCCGGCGCAACCATGCCTTGGGCGTCACGTTGCGCTGCGCCTGAGTCCTGTGCGGCACCCCGGTAGCCTGTGTGACACAGCGCCATCGCGGTCGACGCGTCGTGTTCCCTGAGCGAAAAAGCAGACCCTTTGAGCTATTTGAGCCCTAATTTTCACCATCCAAGCCAAACCCCGTCCACGGTCCACGCGCGCGCGGACTGTATGACGCAAAAAGCCCAGGGGCGGCGCAGTCCGGAGTCTGGAGGGTCTCGCGCATCTGGCATCTCGTCCGCGAGACCGCGAGCCTGAGCGCGACACGCCCGGCGGTGGTTTCGCGAGCTGTGAGACGTGCGGGCGCGGCCTGTGCACCTCTCTCGCTCCTCTCGCGTTTCGCGTCTCGTCGTGCCCGGCACCATGTGCCCTATTCATCAGATCTCAAGAGATCTCGCCGGCCTCCATGCGCCTCTTCCGCTCGGCTTGCATGCGTGCCACATTGAGGCCGGCGGCCGCCTCCTTATTGCCCGGCTCGAGAGCGAGCGCCTTGGTGAAGGCGGCACACGCGCCGGCGGGGTCCTCCTCAGCCTGGAGCGCGAGCGCCAGCCGGAAGTGCCCCTTAGCAAATTTGGGTTCGAGTTTGATGCACTCGAGCGCGTCCTCCCGGGCTTGGGCGTACCTGATGAGGGAGGCAATCAGCGGTGCACTCAGCGATGCACTCAGCGATGCACTCGAGCGCGTCCACGTGGGCTCGGGCGGACCGTCCAAGCTTGAGAAAGCACGCGGCGCGGTTAGAGTAGATCGTGTGCTGGCTCCCATCGAGGGTAAGGGCCTCGGTGTAGAAGACGGCAGCCTGCTGGTACTCATTCGCCTTGAAGGCCTCGTTCCCCTGTGCAGGAGGCAAGCCCATCAGAGGCGATCAGAGGCGATCAGAGGCGATCAGAGGCGATCAGAGGCGATCAGAGGC
>Ga0209550_10001909_pt1 | contig 20119 bp, 21 predicted proteins | sample LauGreSuBDMM15SN_2_FD_187567 | JGI IMG/M metagenome (GOLD analysis project Ga0209550, IMG submission 187567) | Freshwater lake microbial communities from Lake Michigan, USA - Su13.BD.MM15.SN (SPAdes) (version 5) | ecosystem: Environmental > Aquatic > Freshwater > Lake | place: Lake Michigan... | reverse complement strand
ACAATAGAGAAACTAACGTTATTGTTACCAATTCGTGTTACTCTTCCGCCATTCATTACTGGATGTGGTTTGGATAAATCTATGATGTCTTTAATAGTAATCATTTTTTATTTCTTATTTGTTTTAACTTAACTTCAAGTAACTCGATATTAAACTTGTCAGTTCTTGTCTTGTTTGGTTTGTCTTTCAACTCTTTAATCAAACCAAGAACTTTTTCCTCTTCTGTCTCAACTTTAGGCTCTTGAGGAATAACAGGTGGAATAACCTCCTGTACTTTTTGATTAGCATGATATTCACCTAACTTATATGCTCCATATAGAAGAGCTCCCGCTCCCGCTATCTTTAGGAGATTCCCGAATAATCCTTCTTGTCTCATTTTGTTTCTAACGCCTCCATTTTAGATTTATTAATAAGGTGTTCTGCCAATGTGTAGTTATCAACACTTGTTGTGATGATAGAGCTAACCAAGTGTTTGTGTGGAACGTGAACCAAGAAGTCAGTACCGTTGAAGAACGTTAAATCATTCTTAAGTTCAATACATCCTTGAACCATCTTCAAAAACAATTTGAATTGGGTAGAGTTAACGAAAGTTTCGTTTAACAATACTCCGAAGGTCTCGTGTTGAATCTTGATGTTGTGTTGAGGTAGGTTCATATCTTTATCGTTTTGTGAGTACAAAGATAGTGAATTATCACCAATAAACAAATTAGTTCTTATATTTTTCTAACCTTGAGTTATTAAGTAGGTGTTTATATCTTGGCAAATTCTCTACAATCTCTTGGTAAAACATTTTACAGTCACTAATCCTAACCTCTTCATTTAGATTATACAATACTTTTCTGGTCCACACATGCCACCAATTTAAATTATCTTTAGTTTTGTCGTGGTCTATTTGGTAATAATACCCACAGGCCAATCCAACATTAGGGTCATACCCTTCATGGTCTGCCAAGAATACTTTATCTGTTAAAGTTTGTACTTTCGCATTGAATCTTCGTAAAACCTGTCCAAATAACCCTTGGTCTGTAACCAACCAAAACCATTCAGGGATTTCATCTTTAGTATCAACGGCTTCTATATGGTCTTTAAGATATTCTTTTTGAACCTGGCGATTATTGATGTATAAAAACGAAGTGTTTGGTATCATCATCTTATATGAATAGTCTGAAGGTGGTGACCAATGTTTTATTTGTGAATATTGTTCCTCAGTAGGATAGTAATACCCTCGTGGTATTTCCCAATATGGTATTGTTACATCAGATTGAAACACCCATTCAGGTAATTTTTCACGAATGATAAAATCTAAATCCATAAAACAAAATGGTCCCTGTTCCATCCCAATACAATAGGATTTACCTGAAGTCCAAAACTGTGCAGCGTCGACCTCATTATAATTTTCCAACGTGTTCGTATCTATTTCATCCCAAAGGTCTACCATGTTATTTTTAACATAATATTTTAATCCATCTCTGTCTGTAAATAATTTTGTTTTTCCGTTAAACTCTCTCCAATACCCGACAGATAGTATTGTAAATAGTAACTCTTCATCAGTAGTAATGTACTCTTCAGATTTTTGTTCTCTTTGCATTTTAAATGCGTGACCTCTTAATCTAGCTCGCTCTTGGTACGGTTTCGTCCAATTAACAAAAACACCCTTCATTTATATCTCGTTTGGAAAGTTTATTAAAAACATTTAATTGTATTTCATCAATAATAACATTATTGGTTTTACTAGTACATCGTTCAATTTCATTCATACAAAAATTATCTTTAATAATCATATGTGTTTTGTGGTGCCCATAATGGTAAAAGTGGTGTCCACAATTTTCTAAGTTCAACCCGATAGATTTAACTAAATCATCGTTAGTATTAATTGGACAAAAATTGTCAATTAAAAGGTTACATTTTTGATTGTGTTCATTTGAAAGTTGTCTTAACATATATTGTTCAACGAACATCATGAATTTACTATTCTCAACTTTACTTAAGTTATTAGGTAATATTTTATAGTTAGACCTCATATAACTAATAGCTAAGTCACAGTAAAGATTCTTAAAACTTTCATTTTTTAAGAAAAGAAATGAAGTATTGAAAGCATTATAATCCCACGGTAATCTCCAATCTAAGTACGTATAAGACATCGCATATTGTGGAGTCATATAGAATTCATTTCTAATGTCCTCCATCCATAAACAACTTATGTCCGATTCGAATACATTAAACTTTGTAATGTCATCGAATATCCTAAAATCTAAATCCAAAGTTAATGTTGGTCCTTCGATAGACCTTTGAGCAATTATCTTACCTGCAGCCCAATAAACAGTTTTATTAATCCCACACTCTTCATCTAATAAAGTTTCATTAACCTCATCAAATAAAGATAAGAATCCAAATTGTTCGTAGTATTTTTTAGTGTATTGGTCGACAAAGAATATTGTCTTGAAGTTAGGGTAGTAATGTTTAATAAATAACAAACAAGACAGAGTACATAGTACTTCTGCCTTGGTTTGTTTGAACGTTCCGTCTTTATTAATGTCTTCAGCAACCCAAATTACAGTCATGGGATAAAAATAATCAATACCCTAAGATAAATAAAGGGAGACAGTCTCACTTTATTTATTCTAAAATTAGTTGACTTGGGTTTCTATCTCCACCGTCCGTAATTAGACGGTATGTTTTTATTTCACCTAAATCAGGGAAGCTAATCTGTTCTACTGTAATACCCCATTTGGAAACTTGTTCATTAACTTCTGGCATAACTATCAATCCTAAGTCAACCAATTCTTCCCACATAGTGTTTTCAACCATATCTCTAATAACACCTTGAGTTGTATCAACAAGTACATCATTAGCATGCATTACCCCTAATAAAAACTTCTTAACATCGTGAATGTGATACCTAACAATACTGGTCAATACAATCGACTTATCATCGAAAGATGTAACCGTTTGTGGTTTTAAGTTTACCGTTTGAGTAATGACAGGTGTAGTAATAATTTGGTCAAAGAATGGAATCTTGAAATTTAATCCAGGTTTCACAATTCTTTTAAACTTACCAGTAGTTAAATGAACCCCTTCTTCCCATTGGTCTACAATTTTGAACGGAAGAATGTCATGAATAAAAGTTACAAAAAGGTCAATAAATTTGTCGAACATATATTTTGGGTTTGTTGAACAACAAAGATAGGACTTTTTTGGGACTTGTCCAAATAAAAAACCCCGACGTAGAAACGTCAGGGTTAGTTGGCATTCAGGTTGAGAATACACCTTTCAATGAGAGACTTTACAGGAGATTATTTATTTCCTCCGATTTCCACTTCCTTTTGAGAAGTACCTCTCAGTCACGGTCAATTAGATTAACCAATCCTAAAGTCGTAATATACTCTGTTTTTACTCATCACTCTTCGAGACTGCCGCCCCAATTAATCCTTGCGAGACTAGAGAACTTTTAAAACAATCGTATTGGGTTTGGGACCCTTTACGGCCATGAACAACTCATGACTAAGTAGTGACCTGTCTATCACGACTGACGAACACTTTTCCTTTGTTTCTTTTATGATTTGTTAGAATCCTTATTTTAACAATAGGGGTTGATAGTGGATGATAAATGTAGCGGTCCGTCAACCAGCCATCCCATCTTTTGAACGAGACGATACTGAACTACACTTTGAAGTCTCCCGACCTCCATATTTCAAGTCAACTGCTTAACTCCTACCTTGGTAGATGAAGAGTAAGGAGAACAACAGCACCACCTGTACGAACTCTTACCTTTCGGTTTTAAGCTAACTTTAATATTGAACTCCGCAATTGTATAGTTGGATAACCATACTTCTCACAACAGTTCTACAGGTTACTCTTGTTGGTGTTCCCACCTCAACCAAACGACCCACATCGCTCGGTCATCAAATCACTTTCCCTATAGTGTTACCCTCGGTACTTAAGACTCAATGATGTCCTGCCTGTCTACTCGAGTTCCTTTTCGGAAACCGCAACTCACCCTAATCGAGAGTGAACCACTTTATACCACTTTCATGGTTTATTTTATGGACTATAGACCGCCCAATTTCTTTATCTTTGTCTCAGAATCAACCCGAAGGTCTCATCATCAACATATTTTAAGAAAATATTTTATATTCAAAGAACGTATTCAAAATTAATGAAGGAGGAGCTGACCTTACCGAAGTAGGATTTCAACCCTCTCCTTCATTTGTTTCACAAAGGTAGATGAAAGTTTTGAGACTATCAAATTTTTATGAAACTTTTTTTTGACTGATGATTTTAACGAATTCATTCTTCCTTGATAGTATCACCTAACTATCTTGTTGACCCCCTACTCTCAATAGGACGGGCTAATTCGTCTGTTTGTCAAAGAAACCATCAGTTTTACCTGAAAGTTTGTTTTGGGAGGAAACCTCGATTTTACGAACCTATGGTCAACCTTTCCAAATTGTTTTACAAAGATATGAAGAACTTTTCAATTAATCAAATAGTTTATAAAACTTTTTTTTGTGAAATTTAATTCACGTTGTTGCGGGAGATGGATTCGAACCACCGACCTAAAGGTTATGAGCCTTCCGAGCTACCACTGCTCTATCCCACGGTATATTTTTAAATGATTACTTCCCACTTCCCCACGGTCACCTATCCACGTCATGCGCTGGTTGTACCAGCGGGTGTAATCAATATTTTAATGTTAAAGAACTTCTGATAAAAAATCCCACGAGATTAAGAAGTTTTCTCAAACTCCACACTCATGGGATTTGTTTCACAAAGATAGGAAAGAATTCTCATTCTATCAAATCTTTTTTTATTGTGAGTTTTGGGGGTGTTGACCTTTCGGTCGAGTTATATAAATATATCCTTATTCCCCAAAGGTTTTACAAAGATAAAAAATATTTTTAAAAAATCAAAACTTTCCCCATTGAGATTTATGTTTATTTTCTTCCGAGATTTTAAATCCCAACCAAATCTCTTTCAATATTGATTTAATTTTTTTCATAGTATTTATTAAGTATGAAGGTCAAAATTAATGAAAATATCTTTAATGTCAAAACTTTAATTGACAAAAAATCCCAATCAATAGGTATGATGGGTAAAACATTTGACGATGCGTTTAATGGTTTATTATTCTTAATGGAAGGTAATAAACAATGTTTTTGGATGAAAAACTGTATTATTCCTTTAGATATAATTATTATAAAGAACAATGTTATTGTAAATATACATCACGATTGCCCTCCATGTAATGATGAATTTGATTGTCCTTCCTACTGTGGCAACGGTAATATTGTATTAGAAATTGAGGGCGGTTCTTGTGAAATACTTAATATCCAAGCTGGAGATAGTATTACTTACGACCTATCTTAATCTTCAGAAGAATTCTTAGACTCCGCAATTTTTTCTTTTAATACTTTTTGGAATTCGTTTGCAATCATTTTTGTAAACTTGACAGATGGTGAATCATCTTTTTCAGAATCATATCTATACTGTCCTTGTGGTGGCCTCTTTCCTCTACCTAAGTAGTTAAGTCCTGATATGTTAGTAATACATTTGTGCCCACCCGAGTTGGATTGAATAAGGTCCCAAGCATTAATTCCAATTTTGTCCATCAATGAGATTTCTTCTTCAGATAAATCACTGAATGGTTTCTCCATCATTTCCTCAATTCTACCTAATATTTCTTCTCCCCCATCCATAAACATGAATTTACCACCGTAAAGAGCATCAAAATCTTTAAAAGTAAACCCAACACTTTCAGGTCCTGTACTTGTCTCACTAACCCACTTCATAGTTGATAGTGGTATCTTTCTCTCCTTTAATTGGTCTTTCCACTTACCGATTACCTCTTGAGCTATTTCCCCAAGATTAACACCTTTAAGTTCTCTTTCTTTCTTAAATGGATTACAAGAAGCTTGAACAAGTCCCATCGGCCACGCCATGATGAGAAAGTCTGCTTCAGGATTATTTCTGAATGGTGTATATCTGTCGTAAGACCCAGGTTTAAACATACTACCCCCACCATATTGGAAGATAATGTTATCAGACACCGTTGGGTAGTCCTTCATTTTGTCGGCATAATCTTGTGCATTTTTTTGTAGGTCTTCAGGTTTTGCTGCGTTTGTTCTTGTCATCCAAGTTTTAATGTTATTAAGTATCGACATTAAAGATGGTTCAGAATCCATAACCAAAGACTCTAAGAATCCTGGTTTGTTTTTAAACGCTAAAAGTAATTTGTTGATTACTAACCCCAATAACATTTTGTTTCTTTGAAGTGAGGAATCTTTATCTATTCTGTAGATGTAGTTAACTACCTCTTGTGGTGTTATGTCATGTTTGGCATAATCCGCAGAGTCCACAGTATTGATTAGTAAAATATCTGACGATGGGAATAAATCAGTTGGTGACACGACTTGTGAAATTGTCTCAACGTTTGAACGGGCTCCTCTAAATTGTTTTGATGTTCCCTTCTCAACCCCAACTTGTTTGTCGTGGTGGTCAGTGTGAATTACAAACATTGGCTTACCGTGAGCAAAGTCAACGAGGACTGGCATTATATCACCTTGAGCATCATTCTTTTTAACAGAGAACTCTTTGTCACCGTATTGAATGATATGTGCACCTACAACATCAATACCATTATCTTCAAGGTATTTCTTCATTGCAATTGCCGTTGTTACACCGTCCAAATCTTGGTGGAAATAAATCTCCGCCTTTTGATATCTCTCCTTAAGAGCATTGATGTTTCTAAGTCCTGTTTCTGATAATATTCTTTTCATTAATTAACTAAGTTTGTCACCAATCCAACTAATGATTTTATCAAAAATATCTTGGTCTAACCCTAATTTATGTAAGGCTTTATATGTGTCAGGTCCTGCAATTCCATCAGGATTTACTTTTTCAGCCTTTTGAAACATTTTAAGACCTTCAACTGTTTTTGGTCCCCATAACGCATCTACAGGTACTTGATATAACTTACCGTTAACCATTACCTTTTTCATTTTAAAATAATCATTAAGAGCCGTTTGAAATTCAAACACATCCTGTCCACTCATTTGATTTTGTTCCTTAATAACTCTCTTAACAATATTAGTTAAATCAGACTCTGTTAGTCTTATAATTTTCTTTGCCATTATATATTATTTAATTTACATTCCAGGGATTGGATTCATTTGTCCTGTAAACAATCCTCTTAAAAATTTAGCTAATGGGTCAAGATTTGGTTCTGAACTTGTGGATGAAGACGTACTTTGTTGATTATTTGTTTGACCTTCAACTTTTTCTGAACCAAATTGGTCTTCAAAGTTTTGTTTAGCTTCAGGTGTTTGATTATATTCATCAACTTTTTTCATAAAATTTTCATCACCCATTTTTTTAGATAATTCTTCCGCACCTACCCAGTTACCTAAACCAACATAATCAAGGAATCCTAACCACCATTTTGTAGATTGCATTAAAATTCTTAATCTTCTTTGGGATGGACTTCTAAATAATCTTGGAATCCCCCCAAAAAATACATTTGTAAAGAATCCTGGTTTAGTAAGAGTGGCGGGATTAAATACTTTTTGAGTTTTAAGATAATTTTTTAGAAGTTCAACATCTTTGACAGCGGCAGTTCCTTTTTTGAAGTTTTTTGCAAGAACCCCAGCTCTTTTTTGGAACATAACACTTTTTTTACCAGCATTACTTAATAATTGGAAATAACTTTTTATTGTGTTTTTCATTCCTTTGAAAGGTCCTGCAGGTATTTCATCAATTGTTTTAATAACTTTCTCGCCGAAAGACCCTCCCATTTTCTGAAGGAAAGTTCCTATTACACCTGGTTGTTTGGCTAACTGTTCTATAGTTTCAGTGGCTGCTCTATATTCTTTACTACCTACAGCAGCTCCTTTAGAAAGTTTTATTGCAGACTCTAAAGCCTTAACAGATGGTCCTCCAACTTTTAGTGCCCCCAATACAGGTTTTGCCACAAAATCACCTGCATATGGTATTGCCCCAACAATTGATAAAACTCCAAAAAGAGTATCTCCTTGAATAAAGTATGATGTTGCATTGACAATATCAACAATAGGGGTTGGGTCAATAATACCCAAAATATCCATTACAGTATTGTACCAAGCGGCTTCGTTAATTAGTTCACCATTCTCATCTGTATGTTCTGAAAGGGTGTTCACCTTAATTAAGGCAAGTTGACGTTCAGTAATTATAATTTCAGCCATTTATAGTTTTCTTAATAAATATTCGTATAAACAAAAAAAAGGGTCGTATGACCCTTTTATTATAAATCTAATTCGATTTGTTTTTTCTTATCTATAAAGACTTGTACTCTATCTTTAGCAACTTTCGAATAATTCTCACTTAATTCAATACCAATCCACCGTCTTCCACTAACCTCAGCAGCGACTAAACTTGTACCACTACCTACGAAAGGGTCAAGTACCACGTCATTTCTATAGGTTAATATTTTAATGGCTTTCATTGGAATATCCATTGAGAATGTTGCCTTAGTCTGTTGTTTGGTATCGGCAAAGTATTCCCATTGACCATATACCAAGCTCATAAACTCTTTCTTGTCTTCATCTTGATACATCATTTTTTGTTTGATTGTACCATCCTCTTGTTCTAAATCAACCAACTCACCTTTCCATTGCGGTTCTCCCTTAACTTTTTTGATTCGGTCTTTCTTGTAGGCTAAAATGACACATTCCTTAGGGTTATATATGTAAGGACTACTTGGTGACATCCATGAACCCCATGCTGTGGTTTTACTTCTGTGTGGTGAGTTCTCGTCAAGGTCTACAAGTCCGTAGAATTGGAATCCAACTTTTTTCATTATGGACCAAAACTCAGACATGAATAGAATTCTACCACCTCTGTCTTGAACGTTAACTTCATAAGGAATGTTAACAGCAATCCTACCATCATCTTTTAATAGACGATATGTATTAGATAACCATTTTTCAGTAAACTCCCAATAGTCTTCCATCGTCATTCTATCGTCATGATTATCATAATCGATGCCTACATTGTATGGCGGAGAAGTAACCACCAAGTCAACAGTAGACTCAGGGAGTTTTCCCATTTCAATAATACAGTCTCCTTGAATGATTCTATTTGTTTCTAACATTATAATTTACCTTCTTGTTTTAATTGTTCTCTTATTTTAGTGGCTGAGATATCACTCACCTCTTGTGGTGGTAAATGTTCTATAATATCATATCCAACTCCTCTTCCGAAGTTTACCGATTCAACATCAGGTATTACCATTACAATAACTCTTCCCTCGTGAATTAAGTTAAATAATTTAATGGTTATGTTATCATGTACCTCTTGTGCGGTAAATGGGTTCTGTTCGTTAGGTTCAATGTCTCTAATACAAATTAGAACATTCTTACCTTGTTCAAGTCGTTGGTCGATTAACCACCTGTGTCCATCGTGCCATGGTTGCCATCTTCCGATAAACATTGAAAACTGTTTACCAGGATTATTCTTTAATTTAGGGTCTCCCTCTATGTGTATTTTTTCCATCTTATCTTTTGAATATTTTTTCAACACATTCTGCAACAGTGATGTTATCAGTACACATATCGATATAATTTTCTGTTGGCGGTTCATAATCCTCAACAAAGAATTGTTCCCTACCTCTTACTTCTGAGGTATGAACATAAACTTCTTTTATCGCATTTTCAAGTTTAACTTTAAATAATTCTCTTTGTTCTTTATATGGTGATACTAAAGAAACTAAAACATTTTGTCCTTTTGAGTGAAGATATTGAGCTAAATGTTGTGCTAATTGTATATTCTTCATCCGACCTTCTTTAGAGTAATCTTTATTATTGAATAATTCTCTAATATCATCACCGTCAATATGGAACCAATCACTAAAGTATCTTAACTCCATAATTGATTTAGCTAATGTTGTCTTACCTGAGCCAGGTTGTCCTGTTAACCAATAAATCATAATTCTAAGTTTTTAATCTTACGGTCCAAATAGAACGAAGCCTTCTTTAGGTCTTCTAATTCTTTTGCTTGGTCTTTCTTACCAGCCCTTGCAACATACTTAACTACGTTGAAGATATAGGCATCTTTATCAAGTCCCCAAGCTTCACATACTTTTATTACTTCGTATGGATTGTTTTCCCCACCATAATGGTTGGGATGGTTTACCATTTTGTTTGTCATTTGTTACTTTATTACTGTTGTGTCTTTTATTTCACTATGGTCGTATGGATATGACTCCAACTGTTTTTTATAGTACTCCATCTCAAGACTATCTCTAAGATACTTAACTCTATCGTGATTCATTTGTGAGTTACTACCACCATCACTTATCCTTGATGAAAACATTATTATTACAAATATTACCATCATAGATACCATAAAAATTGCAAAGGTTCTATTTGTCATTACTTTTCTTTCCTCTCTTAGTCGTTACTTGTTCGGTTATTTGTTCGGTTTTTTTACCTCTACCTCTACCTGTATAAGTTTTCCATTCTGATTTTGGACAATAAGCCCAAACACCTGTACTAACTTTTGAGATAGCTTCTTTCTCTTCCGTTCTGATTATCTCTCCAACCTCTCTTGAGTTGGTTTTCTTGATTGTTTTAATGCACTTCATTGGTTGTTTCCTCCGTGTTTAATTGATTAATAATTATTAGAATTTCTTCATCCGATTTACCTTGGCAATATAAGTCGTGAATGAACGCACTTGTGTCGTCTTCAAAATGAAGCATATCACTCTTACCATAATATTGTTTTAGTTTTCCCTCTTTAAGGGCGTCGATACATCTATCAAGTACGACCCATCGTTTGTTGAATCCCATGGGTAAAGTATAATAAACTTACACTTAAGAGTCAAAATTATTACTTATTTTTTCAAAATTTACTATTTGAAATACATAAGCCATAATCTTTCTTTTCATAATTGGTACCATGGTTTCTTCCATTGGGAATTTTTGGGAACATTTAAGTTCAAAGATTGGTAATTCTTTATAAAACTCGGTTGAATTCCATGTTGAGAAAGTATCAAGGACACTAGTCATTGTAAGTTCATCAACAGGTCCGTTATAAATTAAATTAAGATAAGTCTTATTGTTTTGCTTATCTGTTTTTGGTTTTCTGATTTGATATTCCCATACAAATAATGTCTCAGTTTCTTTTTGATAAAAGAAAACGTATCCTGAACCAGACACTAAACCTTTTTTGTTTTTCTTTAATTGTACGTCAATACTATCATATGCAATATTCCATATTGCTTTAGCCATATTGAAGGTGTCGAACAACTTACTACCTGAGAACTTAATAGTTTCATTCAATTCTTTTTCCTCTTCCTCAGTAAGTTCTCTTGGTTTCTTGGGTATAAGTTCCTTAACTAGTATTTCGTCATCACATGATTCGAATTTTTTATTAGTAAGTAATAATGTGTTTTCCTTAACTATTGATTGTAAGTTTGCCAAATGAAGGGATATCTCAACAAAATCAGGATATACTTCCATCTTATCAAAACCTTTTTCGCATTTCTGTATGTAATCCAATAAAGTATATTTATTGTATTCAAAATCCAATGGTTCTTTGAACATCCATTCAGGATTTAATTTAAATGCTATTTTTTTCTTTCTACTCATATTACAATTATAAAATTAATGAATCATTAATCAATTCTCATTACATAAAATAACTTCTCCCCAACATAAACTTCATCGGCAGTTCCATCGTAACTATTAATTGTGTGACCATAACCATCAGCGTTAATCACTCCTTCAATAAACTCATCTTTATCTACATATTCTGACCAAGATAACCCGAAGCTCTCCATAAAAGATTCTGGGTCATATCTAACATCACTAACTAAATCTTTAATTTTATCATCAATTAAATCTTCAGGGAAATCACCATCAGGGTCTTCCTCAATCTCTTCAATTTCAGCAATATACTCTTCAGATAGTTCATTTAATTCATCTATTTTCTCTTGAATATCATCATCATTCTCACCATCCATTTGCTCCTCTAATCGAGAAATTGTGTTTGCGTTATATTCAATTCGTTTTCTTAATATTTCAATTGTTTCTTCTTGTTTGTTGGACAACATTCGTTCGCTGTCATCAAAATAAGAGTCAGGACTATCATTAACATCTTGATAATATACATCTTCAGCATAACTAATGATTGCCTCTGTGTCTAAGTATTGTCTTGCAAATCCCGCATTGAATCCTTCATATCCAATATCATCTATTAAATTTTCAATATAATCCTCACAACTTGATTTCATTTCATCGTCATCACCAACAGCATATTTGTTATTACTAACTGAACTATCTATAACCTCAAACTCAGTTGTATCATAAAAGTTGCCAACTGGTGTAATATTGTATACATCAATATAGTCAGCATAGTCATCCAATTTGTCTTCAAGTTCACTTATTTCATCCAATAAATCTCCTCTTAATTCTTCGTCGGCGTCGTATTCATTATTGAGTCTTTCTATCTCATCATTAATTCTTTGTATCTCTATTCGGTCATCATTACTTAATATACTAACCCCCTCGTTATCTACAAGGTATTCAAGTAAGGCGTGTGCTTTCAAACCTTCGTCAGGTGTATTACCATCAAGAGCCCATTCATTTTCATCTCTTCTATCTTGAGCGTCATTTCTTAGTGATTGAACTCTTTGTTGTTCCCTTAATTTTTCAAGTCTATCTTTTTCTTTTCTTGCGGCTTCTTTATCATTGTAAATTTTAAGTTGGTCTGTAAACTCTTGTTGAAGATATCCTGTCACATTATTTAATATTTTATCTAATGTTTCAGTTCCATGAATCCAACCAGTTCTAACGTACTCGTCCTTTGCATCATAATAGATTTTATCTCCGTCAAACTTTCTTAATAAAGCAACTTTATAGAATGGGTCATTAGTTGGTTTACTTCTATCTATGATGTAGAATAACTTACCGTCTTCGTTATATTTTTTAAAGTGAGTATCTGTTTCAGCGGCGGTACACCACTTAGTACCTTTACCATAATAACAAGATGCATCATGGTTTAATGGATTAACAACAAAATAATTCCCATCATCATAAACAACATTACCACCTTCAACTTTTTTAATGTCTCTTCTAGATTTTCCTTCGTAGTTAGTAATGGCGGTAATTAACTCTTCTAAAGTTTGATATTGGGTAATATCTGTTTTAGGTAAATTAGTTGAAATCTTTTCAAATTTCTTAAGGGCTTCACTTAATTTTATAAAGTTGTCATTGAAGTTAACCCCATCTATCACTTTACCCGCCCATTGAAGGAACTTGGGTGTGATTTCAGAGACTATTCTCCCAATCATTTCGGGAGAAAACTTTTGTCCAAACTTATTTTTAAAGTCGTCAACCCTACCTTCCTGTATTAAATTTAAAAAATCCATTAATCTTTTATTTAATAAATATCTTTCGTATACTATTATTGTCCTTAGGAACTATTTATAATAATAAACAATTTAAAAAACATAATTATATGGGATGCGGATGTAAAAACAACAATCAAGCTCAGCCACAAACACAACAACAAGTTCAAGCGGCTCAAGTTGTTAAACAACAACAATCTGAGAGTATTAAACAAGCGATTAAGAAGACGGTTGAGAAGTACTATAACGTAAATAAAACAAGCAAGTAATTGATTCTTAACGAATTTACTCAGGGACGATGAAAATTGTCCCTTTTTTTGTATTTATTACATATGGACTTCAATGATTTAGTAGAAAAATTTAATAATGGAGATTTAGACGTTAAACAATACTTTAACGACTACGAAACATTTTTCAATATATTGAAGAAACGAGGTCTTATGGGTGAGATTGACCCCAAAGATGCAACTGATGGTGAGGAATGGCAAAACGAATATCTAATATGGTTATATCATAATGATAATGAAGCGTTTACCAAATGGGTTTTATCTTTGGTAAATGATGTTGTTTATAAAGATGGTGTTTATTATTTAGATGTTGACGACAGAAGTGAACTATCTAAATTGTTTTGTGATAGAGGTAGAAATGATATCTCACGAGATACTATCGAAAGCATTCTTAGTGGAGAGAGTGATTGGGAACCTTATTGGGACACAACCGACAATGTTTATAGAGATGTTGTTGAAGAACTAAATGAGGACAACCTAAAACGTCTTAAAGAATATATTGTTGAATCTCTTGAAGGTATAGGAATTGAACCTGAAACCGAAATCTTATCTGAAATTGCGGAAGAACAGAGTAATCCTAATGAAGCCCGTATAACTTATGACAACGTTGATAGAGTTGTTAATAGTCAGGAGACAATGGACTATTTATTTGAAAATGAACTACAGGACCTTAAATCAGAACTTTATTCAATTCATAATAACTCTTATAATTCCGCATACGAAAATGAAATATGGAAAAGTGTCATGAACGAACTTGGAACTTATTTTGTAGGATATGGCGAGTTTGTTTCAAGACCTCATAAATATAAAAAAGATACTACTGTTCAAAACTTTATTATACCAATAGCCAATTTTGAATCAGATATTGTTGGATTTTTAGAAGATGGTAGAGGTTACGGTGGTAGTAGTACTTTGGAATATTGGGGTAGTTATTTAGGTATGATGGAAGACTGGGCAGATTGTTTAAGTGTTCACTCACCTGACTATCCTGACTTTAGAGAGGTTGATAAAAATATAAATGAAATGTTTAGAGATTATATTTAATGATTAAATTTTTACCCATATTGTCAAACGTAATATCTGAACAAAAAAGATATCAAATGAATCCCGAGACTCGTTCTAAGTTGAAGGATTTGGCAAGTAGTCTTTGGTCGATGCGTAACAAAAAGTTTTCCAAAAAAACCATGATTGACCAATTGGACTTTCAAACTGCCGATGGTACTGATGGTTTGGTTAAAATATTTGTTAATCCAAAATATCCCAACTTCGCTGAAATTGATAGCGACCCTGAAGACTCATACAACCCTAAAGACTTCGTAATGCAACTAAACCCTAAGGATTTTGGTTCAGAGAAGAATGTCTATCTAACTTTGTATCATGAAATGATGCACGCCATTGACCCCAACTTTACAACAAAACATAATGAAAAGTATTGGGACACTTACGATTCTGAAAAGGATGAAATGTATTGGGGACACCCTGTTGAATTCTTTGCAATCACAAATGAATTCCTTGAAGGTCTTGTTCTTGAGTTTGAAAGAAGGTCTCAATTAATTCAAGACCCTTCAGATAAGAAATCCCTTTTAAAGTCTTTAAAGAATATACTTAACTACTTTGGTAAGAATGAACCCTTAACTAATCAGTCAAAAGACATACTACGTAGAATTAACGATGAACATGTTGATGACAATGTTCTTTCAAAACTTGTCTCAGATATTGAGAGTAAGTTCCCTAACGTTAGTGACTTGATTACCGACACCAAAGAGATTCCTTACTTCTTATATTACATTGAGTTAATTAAGAAACATAACCCTGAAATTTGGCCAAGGTTCTTAACAATGTTATTCAAAACAAAAGACGATATTATTAATGTTATTAAATAAAAAAAGGGGTTTAATACCCCTTTTCTGTTACTAATTCTTCAAGTTTTTCTAATTTAGTTAAACTATTATTTAACATATCTGATTGTTCTTTAATAGCTTCTAAACATATTGCAATAACATCACCATACTTAACCATAAACATAGAATTCTCATCGTCTGTTGATTTAAAAACTAATTCAGGAAAAACGTGTTCTATTTCTTGGGCAATAAAACCAATATCTTTATTTGGTGTATTGTTGTTAGATGAATTCCAAATAAACGAAACTCCTCTCATTTTTTGAACTTTACTAAGTGGTGTCTCAATTTCACGAATATTTTTCTTAAATCTGGCATCGGAAGGTCCAAACGCACCTTTTGAACCACTCGCACCTTGAGCACCTTGTGCTCCTGTTTCACCACCTGGTCCTTGTGAACCTTGTGGTCCTGTATTACCTTGGGCTCCTGTTGGTGATGGTCCTGTCGCTCCTGGTCCTCCTTGTGAACCTTGAGCTCCTGTCGCACCTCCTCCACCTTGTGAACCTTGGCCACCTTGTGAACCTTGGGCTCCTTGTGGTGAACCACTTGTAGCACCTTGTGCCCCTTGTGACCCTTGACCTGTGGCAGTTCCTTGTGAACCTTGTCCTCCTTGAGCACCTTGAGCACCTTGTCCTCCTGTTGGTCCTTGAGCTCCTTGAGCACCTTGTGGTGAAGCCCCTATATGACCTTGGGCTCCTGTGGAACCTCCTCCACCTTGTGAACCTTGTCCTCCTTGAGCACCTTGAGCACCTTGTCCTCCTGTTGGCCCTTGGGCTCCTGTTGCACCTTGTGGTGAAGCCCCTATATGACCTTGGGCTCCTGTGGAACCTCCTCCACCTTGTGAACCTTGTCCTCCTTGAGCACCTTGAGCCCCTTGTCCTCCTGTTGGCCCTTGGGCTCCTGTTGCACCTTGTGGTGAAGCACCTTGAGCACCTTGTGAACCTGTATTACCAGCACCTCCTTGTGACCCTTGTCCTCCTTGAGCACCTTGGGCTCCTTGTCCTCCTTGAGCACCTGTATTTCCTGTTGCACCTGTTGGTGAAGCTCCTGTTGCACCTTGTGCTCCTGTAGACCCTCCTCCACCTTGTGAACCTTGACCACCTTGAGCACCTGTAGACCCTTGTCCTCCTGCTGGTCCTGTTGAACCTTGAGCTCCTGTTGGTGAAGCCCCTTGAGCGCCAGTATTACCCGTACCTCCTTGTGAACCTTGAGGTCCTTGACCTCCTTGAGCACCTTGAGACCCTTGTCCTCCTTGAGCCCCTTGAGCCCCTTGAGCCCCTTTTGGCCCTTGAGAACCTTGAGCTCCTTGACCACCTTGTGAACCTTGAGCTCCTGTTGAACCTTGTGAACCTTGTCCTCCTTGAGAACCTTGTCCTCCTTGAGAACCTTGTCCTCCTTGAGAACCTTGTCCTCCTTGGGCACCAGTATTACCTGTCGCACCTTGTGGTCCTAATGCTCCTTGAGAACCTACTGCACCTGTTGGTCCTACGGTTCCTTGAGCACCTGTATTACCTTGAGCTCCCTGAGGTCCTTGTGAACCTACGGAACCTTGAGCACCTGTTGGTCCTGTTGGTTCGAGCGCTCCTTTCCATCCTGTCGAATCTATTAAAGTTCCTGTTGTATTAGTTACAGTTGTACCTATATATAAGTTTGAATTACTTGTAATAAATTGAGGAGATGTATTACTTAATGCAAAGTAAGTTGTTCCCGCTCGTTTAAACTTCAATGCACCTGATTCAATTACTAATGTAGTTAGTGTTGAACCTGAGTCATAGAAATCAATCGTTCCACTACCAGGGGTTATAATTATATTCTCAGCCACCTATTATTTCTTTTAATTTGTTTATTCTTTCATAAATGGAGTCTATAGTTCTTTGTTGTTCTTGAATACTTCCTATACCCAAACTAACTAATTGACCATATTCGACACTTTTATATCCATCATCATCTGTAAATACTAATTCAGGAATTACTTTTTCTAAATCTTGTGCAATAAATCCAATAGATTCTCCTGAGAAAGCTGTTGGGAATGCAATTTGTTTATCATTCTTAATCTTATCATGTTCTGAATCCCATTCGAATCTAACACCTTGTATTTGTTTTGTTTTTTGTAAAACATTTTCAAGTGTTTTTATATTGTCTTTTAATCTTTTATCTGATGCAGGTCCTTGTGAACCTTGGGCTCCTTGGGCTCCTGTTGCACCTTGAGGTGAAGCACCTTGAGCTCCAGTACCACCAGGTCCTCCTTGTGAACCTTGAGGGCCTGGTCCTGGTGTTCCACCTTGTGAACCTTGAGCACCTCCTGCTCCAGTTCCTCCTTGAGAACCTTGAGCTCCTTGTGTACTTCCTGCAGCACCTTGGGCTCCTGTTGCACCTGGTCCTCCTTGAGCTCCTTGAGCTCCTGTTGCACCTACTCCTCCTTGAGACCCTTGGGCTCCTGTATTACCAACGTTTCCTTGGGCTCCTGTAGACCCTCCTTGAGCACCTTGGGCTCCAACAGGTCCTTGAGCACCTTGTGGACCTCCAGTACCTGTGGCACCTTTAGGTCCTTGAGACCCTTGGGCTCCTGTGTTACCAACGGCTCCTTGGGCTCCTGTAGACCCTCCTTGAGCACCTTGGGCTCCTTTAGGTCCTTGTGCACCTTGTGGACCTCCAGTACCTGTGGCACCTTTAGGTCCTTGTGAACCTTGAGCTCCTGTATTACCAACGTTTCCTTGGGCTCCTGTGGACGCTCCTTGAGCACCTTGGGCTCCTTTAGGTCCTTGTGCACCTTGTCCTCCAACGTTTCCTGTTGCCCCACCGCTTCCTTGGGCTCCTTGGGCTCCTGTGTTACCAACGTTTCCTTGGGCTCCTGTGGATGCTCCTTGAGCACCTTGGGCTCCTTTAGGTCCTTGAGCACCTTGTCCTCCAGTAATACCTGTAGCACCACCACCACCTTGAGACCCTTGAGCTCCTGTGTTACCAACGGCTCCTTGTGCTCCTGTATTCGCACCTTGAGCTCCTTGTCCACCTTGTGAACCTTGTGGTCCTGTTGCTCCAACATTACCTGTACCACCTTGAGACCCTTGGGCTCCTGTGTTACCTGTTGGTCCTGTATTACCTTGGGCTCCTGTGGACGCTCCTTGAGCACCTTGGGCTCCTGTATCTCCTGTCGCTCCTTGAGCACCTTGAGCTCCTGTGTTCGCACCTTGAGCTCCTTGACTACCAACTGTTCCCTGAGCACCTGTACTACCCTGAGCACCTGTGTTTGCACCTTGGGCTCCTTGTGAACCTTGGGCTCCTGTATTACCAACCGCACCTTGTGAACCTGTAATACCTGTTGGTCCTGTAGTTCCTTGAGCACCTTGTCCACCTTGAGCACCTTGTCCTCCCGCAGCTCCTTGTGAACCTTGATTACCTTGTGGTCCCTGAGCTCCTTGTGAACCTTGATTACCTTGTGAGCCCTGAGCTCCTATAATACCTGATGTTGGTCCAACCCAAACACCTGAGGAGTTAATCATTTGAACACCTCCTACATATAAACTACCAACACCACCATTAGGTGTTATTGTTACACCTGTTACTGTTATGTTTGCAGGTCCAATTACAGCTCCACTTGACTGTGTCGCGGAAGAAAGAGAAAGAAATCCGTTTTTAGTATTAAATTGTAACTTATTAGTACCGTCATCAAATACAACGTGTGGGTCTGTATTACCTGTATTACCTTGTGGATATATTATTATATTTGCCATTACTTAATTTTAGATTTGATATATTCCAATTGTTTATCAATATCTTCAATAAATATTTGTTGTTCTTTAATACCTTCCACTAATACGGCATTTAACTTGGAATAATCTATTGAATAGTATCCATCATCGTTCATTCTAACCACCTCAGGGAAATACAATCTAACATTTTGGGCAATTAACCCTATAGTATGAAGTTTTTGTTGTTTCTTGAAGTAATCGAACAAACTTGGATTTAAATTTTTATTCCAATCATATTCAACCGCATCTATTTTCATAATAGATTCCAAAACATTTTTAAGTGTTTCAATTCCATTTTTTAATCTAACATCAGAGAAACCACACGAAAACCCAAATCCAGTCGCACTTCCACAGGTATAATTTATTGGTACACAAGAACTACCTCCATTATAATACGCAGTTTGATTCCAATCACAAGTTGAAATTGCACAATTTCCATTAGAAATATACTTGTTAGCATACAGGGAGTTATACGTTGTTTGTTGGTAATAATAATAAGTACTACCATTAGTGTAATTACAAGCGTCGATACAACTCGGGTAAAAATAACTATTAAAATAATAACACTCTACCCCTGGAGGTCCTGTTGCTCCTTGAGCTCCTTGGGCTCCTTGGGCTCCTGTTGCTCCACCACCTCCTGATGCTCCACCTGGTCCTGAACTGCCTGGAGCTCCTGTTGGGCCACCTGGTCCTGTATTTCCTTGAGCACCTGTCGCTCCACCACCTCCTTGTGAACCTTGGGCTCCTGTATTACCTGTTGGTCCTACACCTCCTGTCGCTCCTTGAGCTCCTACTGGTCCTAAG
>Ga0209550_10001908_pt1 | contig 20122 bp, 17 predicted proteins | sample LauGreSuBDMM15SN_2_FD_187567 | JGI IMG/M metagenome (GOLD analysis project Ga0209550, IMG submission 187567) | Freshwater lake microbial communities from Lake Michigan, USA - Su13.BD.MM15.SN (SPAdes) (version 5) | ecosystem: Environmental > Aquatic > Freshwater > Lake | place: Lake Michigan... | reverse complement strand
ATATTAGGGACTCTTACTAATTTACCCTCAAGGTAATTTTTTAAAAAATCGATCAAAACTTACCACACATGCATCTAGTTCTTTAAATTTACGTAGTACACCTTCGGGTTGGATAATTTGGATATGGGGAGTCTTTAAAATTTTTTGGAATTTAAGAAATGTTTTGTCCAAATTATAATCTGATAACTTTACTTCGATAGTAAGAACAGGCTTTTTTTTATTGAGTAGAATAAAATCTACTTCTTGTTTTTCTTTGTTTCTCAAATAGGAGAGATGTAGTGAGGCCTGTCCTGTGTCATTGTAAAAGTGGACTAATTTAAGAAGATGAGACCCAACCATATTTTCAAATCTTGCTCCTTCGTCTTCTACACTACTCCAGTCGTACAGATAAATTTTACCCTCTTTTTTTAAACTTCTTAAGATTTTATGCGAATAGGGTTGAACCGTAAAGTGATAATAAATAGACCCAAGAGCATTCATCCATCGGGTGATTGTTGTATGGGCTACATCCAAATCTTCTCTTAAACTTGCTATACTCAAGAGAGAACCCACTTTTTCTGGTAGTACACTTGCCAAAACTTCAATTTGGTTATGATTTAAAAATTGCGAAATATCTCTAAGGTCTTGTCTGATAAGTAATTCCAGGCGATTCTTTGTCCAGATTTGGTGTATCTCATCCGATTTTGCTAAAAAGGGTTCCGGAAATCCACCCCATCTAAAGAGATCTTTTTGGACTGTACTGTCCCCAGAGTTTGAAGTAGGAAAAGTAAAATTCGTAAGTGATTGCAAAAAATCAGAAAAAGCCAAAGGTATTTCACTCTGTAGTTCACCAAATGAAAAGGGATGGAGATGAAAATGAAAAAATCTTCCCATTAGGCTGTCGGAGCCCTTACGAAAGGTATTAAATAGTGCACTTCCAGTTACTATAATCTTTATTTTATCTCCATAAATGTCGTACAATCCTTTGAGTTGATTTTTCCACTTCGGATGCTTATGAATTTCATCCAAAATAACCAAAGGTTCACTTTCACTTAAAAGGGATTCTGCAAAATCAATTGGAGAGCGAATCCATTTTTTTCGAAATCGAATATCTTCCCAAGTAAAATAGCAATTTTTATCCTTTAAAAACTCTTTTGCCAAAGTGGTCTTTCCCGCTTGTCTGGGTCCAGAAAGAAAGACCATTTTATTTCTCGAAAGAGCTAAGCTCTCAAGCACAGAAAATAAGTTCCGATTTTGCATACTGACTTTTTTATTTACTTCGATAATTTAGTCAAGACCAAATTATTATGCTCGAAAATATGGTCAGAATCCATTTCTACTTTTGATTTAAAGAATCCCATAAAAAATAGGTGGCTTGAAAATTAGTTATTTCCGGCCTATTCTTGTTCCTTTCCCCCATCCAACTCTGGAGTAGTTTCAAATCTTGGTTTGTAACGTTTCATTTGTTCTACCTCCTTATCTTTATATAATTTTTCTATTTACATTATAACCGTTTTCAGGTTATATACTATTAGTGGAATACTTGGTTAGATTTAAAAACAAAAAGATTCTTAACCAAATTCACAAGATGCCATTATTAGAACAAAAGAAACTGGTTAATTTAATCGAAGATCTGAAAACAAATGGTCCAATTCAAAAAAATTGGAATAATTTTAGTCAGCTTGGGTTATATTAATACCACTGTCACTTATCCTATAAATGGGTTACTTGTTGGACGTACATCGAAATAGAGGAAATAAAAATAATTGAGGTTTATTATGCAGGCAGTCGTGAAAACGCACCATATTAATATTCATATTGAAGCAGATCGAATACCTAATAGCTTACTTACCCTTTTAAAGAATGAATATGGGAATGATTTAAAAATAATAAAGAAAAGAAAAACCAAGAGAGAAGAAAGTATTATTGCAGATACCTCTGATTGGTTTAAAAATATTAAAGCTATAACTAAACCCTCTGATAATCTAAAAATATATAGAACTAATCTTAAATTATCGCAAGGTAAATTAGCTAAAATAATAGGTGTTTTACCTACCCACATTTCAGAAATGGAGAGAGGTAAGAGAGGGATCAGTAAAGGAATTGCCAAAAAGTTAGCTAAGGTTTTTGAAGTCACCATCGAAAAATTTATTTAATTAACAAAAGGAGTATCAACAATCTCTCTCTACCCCATAGATCAAGCCAAGATGTTTTGTCCCTCCTGTATACGAGGGAAAAGACGGGAGGGATTACACCTTCGGGTTGGATAATTTTGACTAAATTGTAAACTACCACTCTTATTATTCTAACTTAAATTAGAAATATTGCAGTTTTATAAAAAATAATTATCGGGGTGTTCTGTTTCCCTTTCTATCGGAGGATCCAAATTGCGAACAATCCTTGGTTTTTGGACAATACCCCTCATACACAGTATCTCCACATTTACGCAAGAATACTTTTTCTAAATTATTATCATACATGTATTTGTTAACTTGTGCCAGTGTATCAAATTCCATAAAAGTAGATGTTCTGGTTTCTTTTACGCAATACATATTCCAATAGTTTTTACTGTGGAGGGAAAGATTTAACAATATGAAAATAACCAAAACAGATTTCATTTTAATCTCCTAATTTCTTTTACTTTTATATTAGTATCTCATCAAATTATGGATGAAATGATTGTTCCTATATTTGACTATTCTTCTAAATGAGAATGAATAAAAAAATGGTTTTTTGAGATTTAGAATAAAAAAGATTGAAATTTCAAAAGAGTTACTAAAATAATTATATAGATTGGGGGGATAGAATGTTTTATATTGATTTCTTAAAAGAATTGTACCACAATCATATCCAATATCTCATAGTAGGGGGAGTAGCTGTCAACCTACACGGTGTCCCCCGTGCAACGTTTGATTTTGATCTAGTAATTTCCACTGATAAAGAAAATGTTTTGGCACTCCTCCAAGTTTTAAAAAATGGTAAGTACATCCCCTCTGTTCCTGAAAATCCAATGCAATTGACAGACCCCGAAAAAGTAGCATTTTGGATCCGAGAAAAAAATGTAATTGCTTTTAGTTTTTTTAACGAGGAGCACTCTCACCAAGTGGTCGATATTATACTCAAACATCCATTAGATTTTCAGGATGCTTTTTCCAGAAAAGTAACCAAGTCAATTGATGATTTTGAATTGTATCTCGCATCTATAGAGGATTTGATTGTAATGAAACGTGAGTCTGCACGCCCGAAGGATATGAAAGATATAGAGTTTTTAAATAGGGCAAGAGAGTTTAATGAAAAAACTGATAGCTGATTTTTCATATGTACTAGAAGATTTAGATCTGCAACAGTATGCGAAATTGAATACATTAGAAAAATTATTATGGCTAGAATCCATATTTGAACTCACCATTAAAGCAGAAACAAAACAAGACCTAAAAGTGAGGCAATTCTTCCGAGAAGATAGAAGCTAAAAGAATTCTTCCAAGAAGATTATTTATACTTTCTAAAATTCTATCGTATACCCAATAGAGATAATAAAAACTGTTTTGATAAACTTCTCAGATGTGTTTTGGTAGTTTATATAATTTGCGACTTCTTTTCGAAATACTTTGCTTACTTCATCAGCTATGTATCTATCCACTACAGTTTGTTTGCCAGGATCTAGTAATCTTCCATCGCTTTTATTTGAATCAGAAGTGTCATACAGTAATGGCTCTGGTCTATGGAGGGCATAAAAACTAAGGTCTACCCCACCACGTTCAAATTTAAGAGAGCCCACAACATTCGATACACCCGCACGTTTACTGACATTGTCATTGTTTTGAACATATCCCCCCTGAAGCTTAGGTGTGACCTTGATAAAAGAATCTGGAAAGAATTTATGACTAGTTTCTAGAGCGAAATAGTTTTGTCCATTTGTAAGTCCTGGTTGCATGGGGGTAGATCCTCCGCTATCAAAGGATGTGTTTAAAAAGTACTGTACTTTGAGATTTGCCTGTTTCCAAAAAGGCGGCTCATACCAAATAAAATATTCCTGCCAAGAATACTTCCCAAATCTATTTAAGTTATTCCAAATCCATGTTCCTACAGACCATTGCCCTACTTTTGTATTCCACTCGTAATACAGTCCAAAAAATATTCCATCGTACCGAACCATCCCATTTCGTTCTTTGTATCTCCTATCTCTACCCGGATAATAAGAAGAACTAAAACCATTAGTATTGAATTCAGATTGGACTGTAGAGAATTTTTCAGTTCCCCCGGGGCTATCTTGTAAAATTCGTTGGTCTGAATCACGATCCCTTAGATTGTTAGCATAAAAATTTCCCCAAAACAATGTTTTTAATCCTTTTAATGGCAACGAATATATAAAATAAGGCTGAATGGCGGGAGCAAAATTTACAGATTTATATGACGAATTATTCTTCTCATCTGCGAGCATAGAATAGTTATAGCCTCTAAAATGATGATCCGATGTAGTACGAATATTAAAAAACATATTTTTTTCATCTGTTTTTTTATCATCTGAAAATATACTAGTATGTGATAATATATAAAGTAATAAATATAATATTAGTTTCATTGAATACTCACTACCCCTCTAAAAATAATCCCATGCCTATGTGCCAGAGCAGAATGATCTTTGTCATACCCACCTCCAATGACTGTTGCTACGGGTAGCCCCTTATTTCGTAGGGTTTTAAGAACATATGTATCTCTCTCGAATAGACCTTCTTCCGATAAAGAAAGCTTTCCTAAAGTATCCCCACTGAATGGATCTATGCCCGCATCGTAAAAGACAAGATCAGGTGTAAACTTATCCAGAATTTCAGGGAGTGTTTGTTTTAAAATTTCGAGGTACTCTAAATCCCCCATTCCATCGGGGAGGGCAATGTCTAAATCCCCTTTTATCTTTCGAATGGGAAAATTTTTTTCGCCATGCATGGAAAACACATAAACAGATGCATCTTCCCCAAAAAAGGCATTGTTTCCATCTCCTTGGTGCACATCTAGATCTATGATTAAGGCTGTTTTGATTTTTTTCCTAAATTGCAGTACGCGTATTGCAATAGCAATATCATTGAAGATACAAAAACCTGAAGCTTTTCCAGGATGAGCATGGTGCGTACCACCTCCTGCATTGCAAGCTATTCCATGTTGGAGTGCAAGTTCACCCGCAAGTATTGTTCCGGAAACTTCCCATAAAACGCGTTCTATGAGTCCCTCACTGTATGGCAAACCCATTTCTCTAAGCTCTTCTTTGCTAAGATTTCCATTTAGCACACGATCTACATAGGCTTCCTCATGAGCCAAGAGAAGAATTTCTCTACCTATTAGCTCAGGGGTGTAGAGATTTTCTTCTGTGAGAATATTCTCCCTTTGTAAAACTTCTACAAGTAGGGGAAACTTGCGCATCACAAATCTATGCTCAGTGGGAAAAGGTGTACTATACCCTTCATGGTACACAATGGGTATTTTGGATTTAGCCATTGCCTCTATCATATATTTATATATAAGAAGTGAAATATTTACGGTAGCTATATCTCAAAACAGTAAGTCCCCTTTTTATACCTTATGCAAAGTCATTTGAATCCCATACTTGGGTCGGAGAGTTATCACTGGATTTTTTTCAACCTTCGAAAGCGGTGTAAGATTAAAATCATAGTGGTGCACTAGAGTGGCCAAGATGAGAATCGCTTCCATCATAGCAAAGTGATTTCCTATGCAAATTCTAGGTCCACCTCCAAAGGGTAGATAGGAAAATCCATGTCTGCCTGAAGAATTTTCTGGATTGAATCTATCGGGATCGAAGCCTTCAGGATTTATCCAAAAGTCTTTGTGACGATGGATTGAATTGATGCCTACAGATAAAACTGATCCTGCGGGAATGTCGTACCCACCTACCACATCATCCTTTATCGGTGACCTCTCTATCATCCAGATAGGTGGGTACAACCTCATAGCTTCTTGTATTACATTTTTTGTGTATGGCAGATGCTCCAATGAACCATACCCAAGACCTGTTCGCATTACAGGATAAACCTCTTCCCTTACTTTGTTTCGAATATCAGGGTGAAGGCTCAAAAGATAAAATGTCCAGGAGAGTGCATTCGATGTGGTCTCGTGCCCCGCAAGTAAAAATGTAAGTACTTCATCGCGGATCTGAGAATCTGTCATGGTTTCCCCTGTTTCCTCATCTTTTGTAAACATGAGAAAATCCATAAGATCCCCCTGCCCACCCCCACTCTTTCGACGTTCCAATATCAATTCATCCACAAGAGATTTCATGGTGTTGACGGCACGGTTAAGACGAAGGTTCATAGGTGTGGGAACGTTCAATGGAAATTTTACAAGGGTTTGTATTCGATCCAAAACCAATTCCAAGGCTATCTCCAATGCCTTTCCTATAGCCTCTGCTCTTTCCCCCAAGTCTTTTTGGAAGAGAGCCCTACCCACCACAATGAATGTAATTTTCATCATATCTTCTGAAATGTCCGTATGTGATTTCCCTTCAAAAGATTTGAGAACTTTATCCACTTCTTCTAGAACGATACTTGCAAAACCCTCTATCATTGTTTTTTTAAATGCGGGCTGGGAAATCCTTCGCTGCCGTTTCCAAAAAGATCCCTCACTTGTGAGAAGCCCCTGCCCCAAAATATGTTTGAGCTCATTGTAAGTGATAGATTTTGTATAGTTAGAAGAATTTTCCTGTAAAACATATTTTACATCTACTGGATTTGTAATACTTGTAACACGAATTCCAAAAATGTTAAAGGATGCGGTATCTCCATAGTCGTGGTTGATCTGCATGAATAATTCCATGGGATCCCGTTTAAATATTTTTGAATATTTACCCGGGGGAAAAAATCCAGGGGGACCAGGAGCATAGTTTTTGAGTTTTGACATAATGGACATTCTCCAAATTACGAAGGTTGGTAAAAAGGCTTTTTTCAGATAAATTTGAAAATAAGTATTTTTCTCAAGCCTAGTAATTACAAGTGATAAGTTTTTACAATGGTATCATTTCTAATTTACTTTATAGAATAATTTTTTTAAATTGGTTATATGTCTATAGTTAAATCTAAAATCAGAACAATTCAAAACTGGCCTAAACCCGGGATCATGTTTAGGGATATTACCTCGCTTTTGATTGATCCAGAGGGATTAGCCCTTACAGTTGGGAGCTTTGTTTCCAGGTACCAAAATGTGGGTATCACAAAAGTTGCAGGGATTGAAGCTCGTGGGTTTATCACAGGAGCAGCAGTCGCTTACCAATTGGGGGTTGGATTTGTTCCCATCCGAAAAAAGGGAAAACTTCCAAGCGAAACCATTCAGCAAGAGTACGATCTAGAGTACGGAACCGATAAAGTAGAAATACACACCGACTCCATTACAAAAGATGATAAGGTTTTGATTATGGATGATCTAATCGCAACGGGTGGTACGATGGGAGCCGCCATCCAACTGATCCAGAGGCTGGGTGGTACGGTGTATGAAGGCGGGGTGATCATTGATCTACCTGATCTCGGTGGCACAAAGAAAATGCGTGATACCTATAATGTCAATATTTATTCTATATGTGAGTTTGAAGGGCATTAAACCTTTCTATCATCTTTGGGATTTTCGTTCGGGTTCTTAGAGACCCGAACTCTCACCTCATTTCCCAAGAAATTCCATTCTACTTGGAAGAGTTTCTTTAGAATGTAGATACCTTTTCCAGTATTTGTATCTCCATCTTCTAGGGAATCTAACGAAGTAGGATCAAACCCCTTTCCCATATCTATTACATAAAAATCCAAAAACTTATCTGATTCAAAAATTTGGACAATCAACTCATCGTCAGCACGCTTACCCCCGTGCAACAATGCATTTCCTAGAGTTTCATCCACAATGATACCAAACCAAAACTCACTTAAGAATACTGCCCAATGCTCGGCTTCATAGAACCTCCAAAGCTCCTCTTTTAAAAGAGAAGCTCCTGATTGGTTGGCAGAAGCCGTTTTTTGGATCATGAGTTTGGGGATTTCTCCATTTTGAAAAATGGAAAGAATACCAGGATAAAAGGAAAGAACCTTAAACTGTAGTACAGATACTCCCACAAACATCAACAATAGCAAGTCAAGATACAGAACTAATGTGCTTGAACTCAATATATCTTTGTTGTGATTGAGTTCAAAATTGTAGATACCCACCAAAATTGTAGCCACAAAAACCAATCCCAACCCTGTGTACAATGCGTTTCGTAATTTTGGAACTGTACTCGTCAATTTGAAAAAAGCCGTGGCAAGTATAGAAACCATACATACCAAATCAAAGGATTTTGAGAGATAAAAAATTATTTTGGAATAGAATTTAGACTCCACAGGGAATTGTTGTTCTACCGTGGGAACATATAAAACCAAAAGAATCACCAGATACCCGATTCCCCCAAGGAAAGCTATATAAAAAGAACTGGTTGTTTCTCTTCGGCTGTAAAAGGGAAAGTGAAGGGCTGAAATGGAAAGGGCATAAAGTGTAAGATGTGACAGAACACTTCGGGTGAGTGTAAACCCTCCAGCATCGGGTGAGATTCGAATGGCTATCTCCAATAGATTCCAACCCAAAAAGAAGATAGAAAAAATGAAAAAGGTAATTTTAGTAGATGTAAAAGGTCTACGGAGCACAGAGGCGAGAAGAATTACACAGAGAAACAAAAGTGCGATGATTGGTAGTAGGATTTGGAGGATTTGGTCCATTCGTATTGTATCTATTTTTTTTCTGTTGAGACGTAGTCTGAAAATGAAAACCTTGTCTCAGTCACGAGTCTAAATGGTTCATTCTGGTTGTAAAGAAAAATCCAAAACTAAGATTCTTTTCTAAAAAAAAGGCATTTATGAAAATTAAAATTCTCCTCTTATCTCTCTTCTTTGTTCTCCACGGGACAGTTCATTCCAATTCTGAAGATTTTGAAAGTATCAGAAAAGGGGTAGTACAAATAAAAGTTTATTCCCAAGGGTTCGATGCATTTTCTCCTTGGATGAGTACCCAGTTGCGACAGAGCACGGGAACTGGGTTTATCATTGAAAAGAATAAGATAGTAACAAATGCACACGTTGTTTCTAATGCAAAGTACATCCAGGTACAGAGGCACAACCAAACTACTTGGTACGAGGTAGAGATTGAACACATTGCACACGACTGTGATCTAGCAATGCTCAGAGCTCTGGATTCCACTTTTTATGATGATGCCCACGTTTTTGAATTGGGAGAAATCCCAGCCCTCAATTCACCGGTGAATGTAGTTGGATATCCAATTGGTGGTGACAAAATATCTGTATCGAGAGGCATTGTATCCCGCAAAGAGCAATCCACTTACGCTCACTCCCAAGTAGATAGCCATATGGTAATACAAGTAGATGCCGCTATCAATCCCGGAAATTCAGGTGGACCCGCCATCCAAAACAATAAGGTAGTCGGAGTAGCTTTTCAAGTTGCGTCTAGGGGTGAAAATATTGGATATCTCATCCCTACTTCTGTAATACGATACTTCCTCAAAGATATTGAAGATGGAAAGTATGATGGCTATGTAGAACTCGGAGTGCGCACACAAAATTCCTTTAGCAATGCCTTTCGCAAACTCAAAAAAATTCCCGATGAAATCGGTGGGGTATTTATCACTAAGGTACTCAGGGGTGGAAGTGCTTTTGGATTTTTGGAAAGAGATGATTTGGTTTATGAAATTGATGGCTTAGCTATAGGTAGAAATGGAACAGTTAGCTATGACAAAGACTCCCGTGTAGACTTTGTTGAGATTGTAGACAACAAACATTCTGGTGAAATGATAAATCTGAAAGTTTTTAGAAATAATACTACGATTGATATTAGATTCCCAGCAAAGAAAATGAGTGAATTTGATTTTTTACGTCACAAGTATGATCAGCCATTTGATTATGTTATGCTAGGAGGTCTTCTCTTTCAGCCAGTATCACGTGATCTCCTACAAGAGTGGAATCGAAACAATGAGACCCAAGGAGGCAGTCTTTTTCTATACCGAATGTTTTATTTTATAGAAGAAGACTTGAGTCGCGGAGAGATCACAGAAGATATCATATTTTATAGAAAGCTTGCCCACCCCATCAATTCAATGGCGGGTTACTATTTGAATATGGTCTTAGAATCAGTAGATGATATTCCCATTAAAAACATCCCACACCTAAAAGAAGTTTTAGAAAAAAGTAAATCTCCTTTTTATAAATTTAAATTTAGAGATATTAGTACCTATCTATTGATCAAAAAAGAAAGTGCGTCCAAAGCGGATAGAGAAATTAAAAAGACTTACCAGATGGATAATCTGACTGACAATCCTCAACCCAAAAAGGGCAGTAAGTAGGATAGGAGAAAATAGATATGCAACCCCTAAACATTTCGAAAAATATTTTACGTATCACTTTTTTTTGTTTTCTCTTTATGCAAATCAATTTGTTTTCAATGGAATCTGATGAACTAAAAAAAAGTATCTTCCAAATTAAAATAACCACCCAATCTCCTAATTTCATGTACCCCTGGCAAATGAAAAAACCCGTAAATTTAGAAGCCGTAGGAATTTTAGTTGGAGAAAATAAAATATTAACCTTAGCATCTAATTTAGAGTACTACACCTCCATTGAAGTTAAAAAATACTCCACAGTCAATCCATTGCCAGCAAAACCAATTAAAATTGACTATGAATCAAATTTAGCAATCTTAAGCATTGAGGATGATTCCTATCTAGAAGATGTAAAACAGGTCACGTTCTTAGATAAAAATGATATTGGTAAACAGGTATCTATTGTCCAAACAGACAACTATGGAAGCCTCCAAACATCCAAAGGTCGTATTACAAATATGGATATGGATACATACACCATGGGTCATACAGAGCTACCATTTTTAAACATCAACTCCAACGAAAAATTAGAGGGCATAGGAGAAATCATCTTAGAATCTGACAAACCCTCTGGAATCCTCTATAGATTTTCTACAAATAAAAATATTGGAAAAGGTATACCCGGTTTTATCATCAATCGTTTTGTAGAAACACTCTCTAAGAAAGGTTCCCCCTTTCCCCACAAAGGTTTTCGGTTTAGACCCCTTGCAGATGACGCCACTAGAGAGTACTATGGTTTAAAAAAAGACCAAGAAGGCGTTTTGGTAGCAGAGATTTTAGCATATTCGGGTGTTGAGTCCCTATTAAAAATAAACGATATCATCTTGGAGTATGGTGGGTACCAAATAGATTCGCAGGGATATTTTAAACACCCTGACTACGGCAAACAATCCCTCTCTTTTATAGCCCATTCGGGATTTGATCTGGGGTTTTCGAAGGGAAGCAAGGTACCCACAAAGATTCTTCGGGATAAAATGGAAATCTCTTTGAAACTTCCCCTAAAAGCATTCCCACAGAAATCTATCAAAATTCCCTATATGCACTCCTTTGGAAAACTTCCCAACTACAGCATTCGGGGTGGATTTTTATTTACCGAACTCTCCGAATTTTTGCTGAGAGAATGGGGACAGAACTGGCGGGGCAGAGTGGATAAAAAATTGGTCTATCTTGTTGATTATCACAAACACCATGAGATGGGTGGCAAGGGTAGAATTCTCATTTTATTACAGGTGCTTCCCGATGAGATCAACAATGGGTATCACAGTTTAGGACTCGAGATAATAAAATCTGTGGAGGATAAAGAAGTTACTTCCATAAAAGAAATGGAAGCAACCCTGCGTGATTCCAATTCAGAAATTCTCAAAATAGAGTTAGACAATGGAATTACAATTGCCCTAGCAAAAGAAAATCTAAAAAAAGCTGATGAAAGAATTTCTCGCAAATTTAATATACCGAGGCTCGGTAAGTTTTAAAGATGAGAGATTGGAAATGGCAAATCCAAAATCGAATCAAAGACCTGCAATCGCTACAAAAAGAAATTGATCTCACACCAGAAGAAATTTCAATTTTCAAAGATGCTGATGAATTTTTTGATTTTGCTGTCACACCGTATTACCTATCTCTAGTTGATAAAAATAATCCTAGCTGCCCCATTCGCCGCCAAATCGTACCGGCATCGGGGGAGCTTACCAAACAACCCAACGAAGTAGCAGATCCTCTCGCAGAAGAAACCTTTATGCCAGTAAAAGGTGTAACTCATAGGTACCCTGATAGAGCCCTTTGGTATTTATCTCACATGTGTGCCGTTTTCTGTAGGTTTTGCACCCGAAAGAGAAAGGTGGGCGAAAGCAGTTCTGCGCCCCGAAACGAAGATTGGGAAAAAGCTCTGGAATACTTCCAATCCCACAAAGAAATCAAAGAAGTTATTCTCTCGGGTGGGGATCCCCTCTCCCTCTCTGACAACCAATTGGATTACCTATTGGGTTCTCTGAAGGAAATAACACATATAAACCAAGTACGAATCCATACAAGATACCCGGTGACACTCCCCTATCGGATCACGGATGAATTGGTAAATGTGTTCAAATCCCATTTTCCATTGTACCTTGTAACTCATTTCAATCATGCCAATGAACTCACAAAAGATGCGGAAGTTGCAATCCATAAACTCATCCAAAAAGGAAATGTAATACTATTAAACCAAAGTGTTCTACTAAAGGGAGTGAATGACACAACCGAAGCTCTCCGTGATTTGAATTATAAACTTGTACGTTTTGGTATCAAACCCTATTACCTCCACCAATGTGATGATGTATTTGGTAGTTCCCACTTCAAAGTTGAAATTTCCAAAGGACAGGAGCTTATAAAGTCCCTCCGAGGGTACATGAGTGGGATCACCATTCCCAACTACGTGGTAGACCTAACAGGGGGTGGTGGTAAAGTTCCCCTTCCCACTGATTATCTTGAAAAAGAAGATGCTTTGTCCTATACTTTTAGAAATTTCAAAGGAAATAAATTTTTTCGTTTAAAATAAATATTTTTCTGAACTTATTTAATTTAAACTTTGATAGTATTTCAAGGGGATTGGGTGATAAAGATTTTTAGTAACTCATTTACTCCCACAGTTTCATTTAAAAACCCATATTAGTATTTTACCTTCCCCAATTTTTTTATTTATAATTTTAAGTAGTACTCTGATTTTCTGATTTACTAGGCATAGAATACTCTTTAAAGTAGAGTAAAAATCAGGAGATGCTTCTTATATGGCACAAACCACCGCACAAAAACAATATTCCCTAGATTCCCTTTCCAACCTAGATACAGACTCTTTAGAATCAATTTATCGATCAGGCACCGTCCCCCAAGATATCAGCGTACTAAATGGAAGACCAAAGGGTAGAATGCTCTCCGTGAGATACACAGACAACACCCCTGCCTTTGATGCACTTAAGTTTGTCTCCTCCGCAAATTTCTTTCCATGGGATGGAAAAAGTTTTTTTCCCTTAAGTGCACAAAATGGAAGAGGAATCAATCGAATCAAAGTTTTGACATCTAGCTTTGATTGGTTTCCCTTTGAAACAAAGGTAGTCAACTCCGTCATAGATTACAAACCATGCATTCTTTTAGACTATGACCAACCTGAAAATCCTTGGTTTATCACTATGATCCGAGATGAAATTCGGGAAGTATCCCCTAAACTCTTTATGGGTCCCGCAATGTGGAAAGATGGAAATGGTGGGGCAACTCTGGTTTTGTGGTTTGCTGTTGATTTCAATACACCATCCGATCTTTAAAAATACAAACCAAACCTTGTCTCTATAAGCTTAAAGATATAAAAGTAGTAGAACTGCAAGTATCCATTTCTAACAGTTCTACTAAAGAAATACATTGTATACTCTGTTTAAACTTTATATTTTTATAAAATGACCAATAGGTTTCTTCTATATATGAATTATTCTAATTTATTAAATTTAGCAAAAATCTACAAAAAACTTCATAAATATCGAATTGGATTACAGTGATTTGATTATAAGTGAAAATTTTTAGCTCCGGGCCATCTTTGAATTGTATTCTACCTTTAAATGCTGTCATATATTATCTATAGAATAACGAAAAGTCGTTATGCGAAAGATATATATATTCAATAATAAATTTCTAAGTCTATTTTAGCTATTTTAAAAGTAACACGAGAGCATACTTATAGAAATTACTACATATTTTTTAGAGATCTTTACGTACTAAGAAATTTTTCCTCCCTTAATTCTCTGAATATTTCGAGTAATCTATGTAATTAAACCCTACAATTGTATGTTATTGAAGGAATATAATTTTTATTTTTATTTATATTTTATATTTTTTTCCTTGACTGATTTAAAAGAGTCGTTCAAGAAATCTTAAATACCGTGAAAACAAACAAACAACGCACAAACAAACATACAAGCGAACTACCGGTAAGCGCTAAATCTGGGGATTATCAAATGAGAAAAATTTTAATCATAGAAGATGAGCAAGATACCGCTAACGTTTTAAAAAAATCTTTGGATTCGTCGCAGTACCAAACGATTGTAATCAACCAAGGAGAAGCAGGCTTAAAAGCTTATAAGGATGAAAGGCCTGATCTTCTGATACTTGACTTAGGTCTACCCGATATGGATGGTGTTGATATTTGTCGTACAATCCGTAAAGGTGACGATGCCACTCCTATATTTATTCTCACAGCTAGAACTGAAGAAATAGATAGGGTAATGGGCTTAGAGTTAGGTGCTGATGATTATATCACAAAGCCTTTTTCAATTCGTGAGCTAAAAGCCAGGGTGGATGTATTCTTTAGACGTTGGGATGCCTCTGTGTCTAAAAATTCATTTGCCAGATCCACCATCACAAGTGATGGAGAAATCATCCGTGGGCCTCTGAAAATAGATCCCGTACGACGAAGAGTCAATGTAAAAGACCAAATTATCAATATCTCCCGTAAAGAGTTTGATATTCTTCATCTTTTGGCATCGTCACCTGGGAAAGTTTTTTCAAGAGAAATGATACTAGAAGCTATTTGGGGAGTGGAATGGGATGGTTTCGAACGAATGATAGATAGTCATATCAAACGAATTCGTTCAAAACTAGAAAAAAATTCCGTTCATCCTGAATGGATAGAAACAATTTGGGGAGTTGGGTACAGGTTCAATGACAATATGGATCGTTACAACTTTTCATAAAACTAAGCCATCATTTGATGGCTTTTTGTTACACTCCTAGTAGTAATTCAATTTCTTCCGCTAATTGAAAATCTAAATCTGTATAACCTAAAGGTTCGTGTGTCATAGATAAAACTGTGACACGTTTGTAACCCAATACAATTTGCGGATGATGGTTGAGTTTTTCTGAGAGCAACGCCACTTTTTTTACAAAATCCAATCCATCCAAATAAGTAGAAAAAGTCACTTCTCTTCTAATTCCATCTACCCCCAATTTCCAGTGATTGTATTTACTAAGGGAAGTTTCAACTTCTTCGTTTGACAAAAGTCTCGGACGTTTCATGGATACCAATCTACCTATCTTCCAGCAAATCTACAAGTTCTTTTGAAGTAAGGGACATCTTTCCCCCCACACCCTCTAGGATGCTTCCAGCAAGCTCTCTTTTTCTGCTATGAAGTGCGGAGATAGACTCTTCTATTGTGTTGGATGTGATCAATCTATAGACGGTTACAGGTTGTTTTTGGCCCATCCTATAGGCTCTATCAGAAGCCTGGTCTTCTACGGCGGGGTTCCACCAGGGATCCATGTGGAGGACATAGTCAGCACCCGTTAGGTTCAGTCCAGAACCCCCAGCCTTTAAACTTATGAGGAATACATCCCCTTCCCCCCTTTGGAAGTCATCAATGCTTTTGGTTCGGGAAGCCCTTGAAGAAGATCCATCCAAGTATTGAAAAGAAATTCCTTGGGATTGGAGATAGGTTCTTAATAAGGAGAGGTGGTCTACAAATTGGCTAAAAATGAGTGCTCTATGATTATTTTCCAAAAGCTCACCTATGATTTCTTGGAACAATAAAAACTTGGAACTCTCCAAGGCAATGTAAGGATCAACTAAGCTTGGATGACAACAGGCTCTTCTGAGCTTCATGAGTTCAGAGAGAACTTGGATTCTCTTTTGTGATTCAGGTAGCTCTTCTTGTGAAAGTTTGAGTAGAACAGTGGATCTCAGAGAATTATAAAATTCCCGTTCTTGGGTCTTAAGTTCAACATGTAAGATAATTTCTGTTTTCCCGGGCAATTCTAGTAATACATCTTTTTTCAATCTCCTGAGAATAAATGGGGAAACCAGTTTTTGCAATCGCTCTGATGCTTTTTGGTCTCCATACTTTTGGATGGGATCTGAGAATTTTCTCTTAAACATGGTTATAGTGCCAAAGAGAGTTGGGTTTAGAAAATGGAAGAGTGACCAAAGTTCCCCTAAGTGATTTTCAATTGGTGTGCCCGTTGTAAGAATTTTATGAAGCGACCTAAGGGATAAAACAGATTCAGCACGCTTGGAGGAACTATTTTTTACCATTTGGGCTTCATCGAGTAGTACGATATTCCATTGAACACTAGATAGCTTTTCAGCATTTTCCGAATTTTGTAGTATGCTATATGAACATATTACCAAATCAAATGGCTGGAGAGATTCAAGAATCTTTTCTTTCTCCATTCCTCCAAAGATATGAATTTGTAAGTCTGGAGTAAATTCTTTTGCTTCCTTTTCCCAATTATACATCACAGAGGTGGGAGCCACTACCATACTAGGTCCTTGGGATGCATGTGCCAGGAGAACTGCTAGGGTTTGGATAGTTTTTCCTAGTCCCATATCATCTGCAAGACAAACCCCCGCCCCCCATTCCAAAGATCGCATGATCCATTCAAAACCCTCTTTTTGGTACGATCTAAGGGAAGCTTTCAAACCAATTGGTAGAGGTGGATGGCTTTTCTGCAATGCAGTGTAGGCAGAAAATTTTTCTGTCCATGATTTGTGATACGTAACATAGGCGAATGGGCGCAACATCTCCATTACCACAGGAATGCTCAAAGGTGAAAAAAGAATTTCTGTTTTATTTGATATAGAAATCAATTGCAATTCTTTAAGTACGGTATATAGATCCTCCGTAAGACACAAATAGGAGCCATCTTCCATAGGTAGAAAAGTTTTTATAGACTTGGAGAGTCTAAAAAAGATAGTATGAATTTCTATATTTTTATTGGGATTAATTTCTACGTATCCCCGTAAATTATAAAACGTTGAATCTTCTTGGATGTTGAGATGAACGGAAGGGAAATGTACATTTCCTGAAATAGAAAAAGGGTTTCCCTCTGGAAATTTTAGCTCTACTCTATCCCCAAGTGATTCCACCTCCAGCATAAACTCTAAGCACTGAAGGGGCGTTTCCAATCTATATAAAAAATCAGATGGATGTTCCGCAAAAGAAAGTGTATGACATGAATTTACTATGAATTCTAGATTCTCTTTTTCTCTGCTAAAGTCTCTGAGAACATTCCACTTTTGCCCTTCTGTTTCACTTACAATTTGGAGAGGACCACTGTAAGGAGTATACCATGTTTCTTTGGAATGAAATGGATTGATACAGAGAAGAACTGAAAGTCCTGTATGAAAAGGAAGAATGCGAAGGGTAATTTTTCCAGAATGCCCAATTTCTGGAATCGAAGATAACTCTCTCATTTGAAAATCTGATTGGATAGAAATACTATCGGAGAGCAATCCTAGGGTATCGAGTAAATCCCGCTCTGCTTCCAAGGGAAATTCTACTCCAAAATCTCCAAGTGTTTCATATATTTTTAGTGTATCCTCTGAATATTTGTAGTACGAATAATGGTTTTCAGATTCTTTGACTAATTTGTATTGGTTGTCTTTAGATGGAATGGGATAGAGGTACAGACGAAAGAAGTCTGTAGCATTTCTTTGTATATAGAGCCCTGGAAGTTTTTTTTGGATTTCTATGGGCTTTTTTTCATTTCCAAAATAGATATGGGGATGCCCAATTAAAAATTCTGGATTGGTTAGATCAATTGAGTACGAGATGTCTCCCTGCAAGTTACTGGTTTTTTGTCTGGTATGACTTAGGATTTCTATATCTTTTTTTGTTAGATATGGATATTTTTCAGGATATAAAAGTAAATTTTTTAAGGGAACTATTTTTCCCAAAGACCAATCTTCTGTTTTAGAGAGAATCTGTTCTTTGGGTACTACAGAAAGTATAACTTCAGTGATAGGGTCAATATGAGCTTCCCATATAAGTCTAAACTTTTTTTTATTCTCTTTTTTTTCATGAATCTTAGAAAGGGAAACTAGTACCTTTTGCCAGGGTAATACTTGTTTATAAATGGTGGAAAGTGAGATGTAGAAATCTTTTAATTGGTTGAATTTTTCAAATGGAACTGAATTGTGCTTCATAGTGTCAAGAATAGAATAAACTTGGAAAGAAAACCAATCTAGCCCCTTCTCGTAGTACATATCTGCTTGTTGTAAGCTTTTTTCCTTCAAAGCTTCCGAAACGGAGTTCCCCAACCAGAGAGAGACCAATAGAAATGAAATATAAGACCAAATGGAATTTGATTGTAAAATCGATTCATCAGGGATGGGTTTTAAAAGAGATGGCTCCCGTATGTACTGTAAAAAATTTAACCAAAGTTGAAACTCTTTAGAAAAAGCATGGTTCACTTGCAAGGAAATATACTCACAATATGATAATGTATTTGTATAGTTATCATCATTTCCTTTCCCAAGAAGATAAAAAAGTATAAGAAAAGCTAAATAATCTCCCTCAGTCTTTTTTTTCATAAGATCTTTTAATGAAATAGAAGGCTCAATTGTAGTACTTTCTATTGTTTTAGAGACATGAGTAAAATGTGGTTCCCAAAGAGAAGTATGAAATTGAAGTAGAGCTGTACTAAAATTTGGTAACTCTATGGAAAGTTTTTTGTCTATACGGAGCAATAGAAATAAACACTCATATAAGATAGATGTAGTTTCATTAAATTCAATTTTTTTTGAGTGAATGTACTCTAATTTCTTAGCCTCTGGCAATTCACCATTGAAAATAGATAGTAACAAACTTTTGTATATTTTTTGTTTAATATCTGGATGAATTTTCACTGAATCTATAAAATAAGGATCAAAATCTCTTATTATATCTTGTAAGATTTGTCCAAGAAAATATTTCTTAGATTCAGTGAGATATGAGTTTTTTTGGAATGGGGAGAAGAGATCTTCTGATCCGCGAAAGATTTGGATTTTTCCATACGTGAGGAAATCTTCTACTTGGATATCTTTTCGATTTAGAATGTCGTACTTAATTAGAGATGATAGAATTAAAAAATGATTGTTACCAAATGTATCTCTAAATATAAATTCAGAGATACTTGGATTACAAACATAGTTTGACCTTATGTCAGTTTCCAAGAAAGATGATTCTTCTAATTTTTGTAGGATAGTTTTTAACTCTTGTGATGGAAGCTCAAGATTTATTTTTTTTTCATTTAAAAAATCTAAATAAAATTGGGATATTTTTTTAAAGCTTACACCTTTATAACCAATAGAGATAATCTGCAAAACTATCTGTTCTGTACTACTTAATTTTTTAAACTTTTCCTGTAATGACACTTACTCTATTTTCCACATGAAGTTTTTACTTACATAATAATTCCAAGTAGTTGCAGAGAGTACTCCTACTAAATTGGCTAAATATGTAAACTTATCAGAATATCCAAACGAATTTAGAAAAACACCTATAAGAAATCTCCAAACGGAAAACTGAATTAGAAAACCAACACATGTGATAATAAAATAATTTATAAGTCCCCATACATTTGCATATATACCACTTATTTTTTTATCCCGAAAAGTCCAACGATTGTTCCAGTAAAAATTATTTATAACACTCAAAGAAAAACCAATGGCTACAGAAATCCCAGGAAGTGAGAATTCATTACTGGTATAACTCATTGTATCTACACCTAAGATTATATGGCTAATACTTTGACCAAATAGATTTATGAATACTCCTGAAAATCCAGTAATACAATATCTTACAAATCGGGAAGATACCTTTTTTTTAAATCGTAAACTAAAAAGCTCAGATAAAAAATCTATAGCAACCTCATCATTTAGTTTTGTATTTCCTTTTTTTCTCTCTGAAAAAGAGTATGGGATTTCTTTAATTTTTAAATTGTTATTCCTACCCAATATTTGCA
>Ga0209550_10001903_pt1 | contig 20135 bp, 18 predicted proteins | sample LauGreSuBDMM15SN_2_FD_187567 | JGI IMG/M metagenome (GOLD analysis project Ga0209550, IMG submission 187567) | Freshwater lake microbial communities from Lake Michigan, USA - Su13.BD.MM15.SN (SPAdes) (version 5) | ecosystem: Environmental > Aquatic > Freshwater > Lake | place: Lake Michigan... | reverse complement strand
TCTTTATCTTCTTTATCTTCTTTATCTTCTTTATCTTCTTTATCTTCTTTATCTTCTTTATCTTCTTTATCTTCTTTATCTTCTTTATCTTCTTTATCTATTTTAGTGTATTGAATATTATTATAATATTCATTTTTTTCATTACTAAAATTTAAACCATGTAATATATTCTTTTCCCAACCTTTTGATGTACAATCATATAACTTATTAATATGTTTCTTACTATTTGTTCTTTTTGGTATCGACTGATCTTTTAAAAGTTTTAAAAAATTTGTATTGAAAATCATATGATAAATTTCATACAATTCAAAATTAAAAGAAGTTGTATTTATAATTTTTTGTAACATATCACTAAAAATTACAAGATTTTTTTTTTTTTTTTTTTCTTCTATAAACTGTTTTTTTTCTTCATCTGATTTTTTTTTTTGTTCTTTTTTTTCTTGATTATCTAAAATGGGAATGAATTTTACGAATTCAGACTCTAAATATATTTTGAATTCATTTACGGATTGTGGTTCGTAATCTAATGTATTGTTCAATAATATACTCCTTTGTGATACTAGTTCCGGTTCTTGTTTTTGGTCTGATTTTTTTTGAAAATATAAATATTTATGTTTTCCTATAACTGTCTGTGTGTCTAGATTTTTTAAATTTATTTTAGTTTCTAAAAGATTTTTCATTGAATTGATAAATATTATTGTTTTTATATCATCATTTTTACATCTATCACCAAAATAATCATGCATTTGATCAAATGCTAAAAATATCTTATCATATAATTCATGACTATTAATACCGTTTATTTTATCTGTATTATCATTATTATAAACAATATTATAACATATATTAAGTTTGAATAAAAAGATTTTTTGTACTAAGTATTCTTGATTTTTATGATAAAAAGATTTTGTATCCTCATCATCTACATTATCATCTACATTATCATCTACATTATCATCTACATTATCATCTACATTATCATCTACATTATCATCTACATTATCATCTACATTATCATCTACCTCATCATCTAGATTATCATCTACATTATCTTTTTGTAAAAAATTAAAATCTTTATTGTGTTGATTATATACATCCTTTAATGAGTTAAAATATATATCGTATTCTGGTATTGTTTTTCCTACATCTTTACTGGAATCATCATCACCTTCATCACCTTCATCACCTTCATCACCTTCATCACCTTCATCACCTTCATCATCATCGTTAGGACATTTCTTTTTACAATTATCTGTGCTTATGATTAATAAATTATTAACTTTTTGTGATGATGGTGGTGAGAGTTTTTTTACATATGATTTTGAAAATGATGATGCGGTTGTATGAGGATATGGTGATTTAGATGAATGTAGAGTATCTAAATGTTTTTTCAAGTTTGTTATATCACCAACTTGAATGTCTATATAATTTGATAGCTTATCCACTACATCATCTGATATTATCTTACTTTTGGTATTTATAAAATATTTAACATAAGAAGGAACTATCTGTTCTATATTCTCGTCTTGTGTTGGTGGTGGATTTGGATAGTAATATAATATTACATTTAAATTATTAATGGTTAATAAATGTGTGTCAATTAAATATAAATAATTTTTAATATATGTAGCCAATGCGAATGGTTTATTATTTAAGTTATCTCCGTAAATACCACTTGATAACATAGGTAAACCTATATAATATGGAGTCTTTAAATTTTTTATATCCACATTCGTTATTAACAAAGTATTTAAATTTTTAAAAACAGTTTCTAATGATTTGTAAAATTTTTTCTCGTCATTATTATATATAGGAGTCATAGCATGAATAAGTAGTTTAATAGAATCAGAGTTTATAAAAGATTTTTCTTCATTAATAAATACATCACCAATTTTTTTTTTTCCTGGATTATTTCGTACCTTTACATTATCTAATCCAAAATAATTATAAAGTGGTTTTGATATTCCTCCTCCTAAATATTTTATGTTTGTTATTTTATCAAAAGCAGAACCAGCTGGGTCAATAAGTATTAAATCTTCACATAAAATATTAGTAAAATTAGTATTTGAATCTAATAAATAAAGTCTATTATTATCAGTTGATATTTTTACTATATTAGAACAGATATTTTTAATATTTGTTGGGTTAATAGGGTTAGTAGGGTTAGTAGGGTTAGTTTCTTTTTCACCTTTTTCACCTTTTTTACTTTTTTTACTTTTTTTTTCGTTTTCTTCATTGCTTTCGTTTGTATCTTGTTTTCTTTTATTTCTTTTTGCTGACATTATTTTACTTTTTTTTTCGTTTTCTTGATTGCTATCGTTTATATCTTGTTTTCTTTTATTTCTTTTTGCTGACATTATTTTATTTATATAAATAAAATAAAATATATAAATAATGAATAATATAAAAATATAATTTTGTTACAGAAATATTGAATAAGTTTACATATATTAAAAACAGTTTAGCATATAATTAAAATATAAATTCTAAAAAATATATAAGAATTTAATATAAATGTTATATTAAATTCCAAAAAAATAATTAAGTGAGTAGTGGAATGTTATTAAATTTGGAAGCTATAGTGGAAAAACCAGATTTAGAGGCACCAAAAATACATCGTGAGTTAGTGAGAATATAAAATTCGGTTACAGCATCTAATATTTGTTGTTTAGATGTATTGGTTAAACTAGTATGACCAATGTCGCAGATGGTTACGAGGATATTATTATATTTTTCTTTCAATTTTAATTTATATTGATTATTATCACAGCAAAAAAATATATTATTGGAAGAATTATCTTCTATAAATTTATGTATTTTTTCATCTGAGAAGTGTCTGGTGTCGTAGGGAGATTGAATGAAACTTTTATCAGTTTCCAAATATTTATCTCCCAGTCTTAAGTGTATGGATATATAATCACCGGTATCAAACGGGAATAAAATTTTAGAATTTACTATAACATCATTTGAAAAAAGAAATACATCTTTAATAGGTATATTAAAATTATCATTATATAAATCATAGAATTTACAAGGCTCGACAATTTGGAATGAAACTAACTCTTTAATTTGATGTTCTCCGATGTACATTTCAGGGTGTTTTAGTTCAATTAAATGTTCAATATCTATATTATTTTTTTTGTAATATAATCTTATTTTATGTTGTATACAATAATCTAAAATAAACATAAAAAATTTGATACAATCACCTATACCACCGCCTCCAATATTAAAATTATATATGATACTATTATCATATGAATAGTAATTATTAATATATTTTTCCATATTTATTATGTATTAGAATATGAAATCTATAAATAATTAATTAATATATTTTAATACAAAAAATATATCTAAGAATATTAAAACAGCAATTTTTATCCTGTTCTGGATCTAGATAATTATTATCATGTATTAGAATGTGTAAGTCGTCGTCGTAAGATTCGTGTAGGCAAGTATCGCATATATTCTTAGAATAAAATGTTTCATATTCTAGGGTATTTTTATGACAGTAGTGGCATTTAATTTTCGTATTTTCAGTAGTCATACTTTATTAGTATGATAACGATTTTAAATGTGTATATGGATATAATATATATACAAATTTAAAATGAAAAAAATAAATAATATAATAAAAATATAGTATAAATGACTATGCAAGAACAAAATAATAATCAAATTAATACTATTCCAGGAGTTTATATAGGAAAGAGAGATAGTAGTTTCAAAGAAATGATAGTAAGTGTTTTGAAAATGGGAAAGATAAGTAAAAAGTATATAGATTTACTATTGACTAAAGAAAATATGGATATATTTTCGATGGCATTCACATCTGAGTTAGTAGATGAGTATAATAATTATCAAGTGTATGAGCAGTTAGGGGATTTGATAGGAAATCAATTTATAGTATGGTATATATATCGCCGTTTTCCAGTATTAAAGTGTGCGGAAGGAGTGAAGGTGGTTGCGAGATTGCGTATAAATTATGGTTCAACAGAGTCATTTTATAAAATAGCAGAAGAATTGGGGTTTTGGAATTATATAACGGCGACTAATGATTTAAGATATAGAAAGAAGAAAGATTTGTTAGAAGATGTGTTTGAGGCATTTTTAGGAGCAACAGCATCAATAATAGATGACGAACTTAAAATAGGAGTGGGTAATGCGATTGTTTATCAAATACTTAAAGAAATATTTGATAAAATTGATATATCTTTGTCTTACGATGACTTGTATGATTCAAAAACAAGGTTGAAAGAATTGTTTGATATCTACGACGAACAATTGGGTCCATTAACATACGAATCGTCAAGGAAGGATAACATTACCACTACTAGTGTATACAGAGTACATGGAGGGAAATATCTGATAAAGAAAGATGGAAAGGTTGATAAGAAGATAATATCAGGAGGGTCAAAGGTATTATTAGGTACTGGTTCCGGGTCACTTGAAACGATATCACAACAACATGCATCTACTAAAGCATTGGAAACATTGAAAAAACAAGGATATTACAAAAAACCACCAAAGTGTTATAGAAAGTTTATGAATACCGATAATAAGAAGAAAGAAATAAATGTTGAATATATAAAAAATAAATACGGAACAGAGATTAACAAGTTAGTAAAAACCAAAGATAAATCTAAATACCAATCAAGATATCAAAGTACTATATTGTACAAGTATTGTAGAAAAAGACATATTGAAGGTGTTAGGAGTTGTTTACAGATGAAAGTAGATACTAATATAAAAGATACCGATTTAATGAGTTGTTTAGATGTATTGTTTATCGGAAAGACTGAAGTTGAAAAAGTTAAGGAGATAGTTAAAATGTTATTAGAAACTAAAAGTTGTAATATGGAAATTCATAAAGAAATTTTTGATAATTATTTTATTAATTATCAAAAAGAAGATAAATTTTTTAGTAAATCAATAGTCAAAATTTTAAAATAAAAAATACTTTTATAATATTTCATTGATATTGTTGAATAATTCTTAATATATCTTAATATTAAGAATTAAAAAAATAATTATTTTTTACAAGCATTACCATTTACACAATACCATTTATTTATACCTGTTGCTTCGCATATAATATGAAATAAAAACCCTGTAATAAAATAACTTGAAACTATATAATGCCAGTAATGATATTTTTTAAAAGAAAAATCTGTAACAAATAAGTACATCATTCCGGTAGAAATAATAAACCCGAATATAGCAGTAAATATACCAACTATCAGAGCTTCTAGTAAAACGATAGGATTCATTTTTATATAAAGAAACATTTAAAATTTTCCTATATATAAAAATGAATGAATATAAATATAATTTAAATATAGATAAATCACAATCCAATGAATACAATATGAAAAAAATATATAATAATTATTTTAAAACATATAATATATTAAATTTTAATAAATATTTGTTAAAAGATAAATTAAAACTTTCTGAATCACATTACGGTAATCCTGTTATAACTCCAATTGTAAATCCTTTTGTAAATCAATATAAATATCCAATTGTAAATCCTGTTATAACTCCAATTGTAAATCCTATTGTAAATCAATATAAATATCCAATTGTAAATCCTTTTGTAAATCAATATAAATATCCAATTGTAAATCCTGTTATAACTCCAATTGTAAATCCTTTTGTAAATCAATATAAATATCCAATGTAAATCCTCTTATAAATATATTTGAATAAAATTAGTGTATATATGAAGAAATTATTATATAAGATTTACCATTGATATTTACAGATATATGTTTTTACGTGTATATTACAATGTATTTTGTATATAATGTAGTTTTATTAATAAAGTTTTCAGTATATTTAATTTAAATATAGTTAATATAATGTTTAAGAAAATATTACTTATACATAAAAATATTATAATAAATAACATGTTATTTATATTTTTATCTATAGCTTCAGTAATTATTATATTTAGAAAAAATATAACAGATAAATATGAAAGATTTAATAATTTATATGATGTTGTTTCGTTACATCATAACAATAGATTTACTATACTATATCATACTGTAAATATAGTTTACAAATCAATAATAATATCTGTTTTAAATTATGATTGTTTTAGAAATAATAGGGTGAAAAAAATAGAAAGGAATTTATGGGAAATAACATATGAAATAAATGGGAAAAAATATAAGATGTTAGTAAGACCGGATAGAGGACCGAGTGATATAAGGAAGATATATGATAACAATAATATTGATATTACAGATTATATATGTCCTTATTTAGGTCCTAATAATGATTTTCATAAATCAGAGATATTGACACCAGAATTCTTTAATTTAAAGAGTATTGTTATAGAAAAAAATGATGGGTGTGTAAAAACATTTATGAATAGAGAAAAATTAAAACTAATAAAATAATATTTATATATTTATATTTTTTATAAAAATATAAATAAATGGAACAGGAAAACATTAAAAATATAGGTATATCTAATTTTTATAATAGTGAAAACATTGAATTATTTTTAAAAGAAAATTTATGTTTTAATTCAGACGAATTATTTAATGAATATAACAAGTCTTTAAAATATGAAAAAGAAATAATAGAATACAAAAATTATACTGAAGATGAAAATGGTATTAAATGGAAAATTTTTAATGACAATAAACCAATAAGAACTCCTAAAAATAAACTAGAAATAGAAGGGGTTATGCCTACAAGCATAAACGAACAAATATTTTTATTAAACAATACTCGAGAATTTTCAGCAATGAAAAAAAAGAAAAAAATTGAAAAATTAAATATAACCAATAAAGTCATTAATGATAATAATAGTATCAAATTATATTTTCCAACTTACAATAATTTATATAAAAAAGATACTAATGAAAGAAAAATTAAAAATCCTCTAATGACACAATTTACTAAAAAAGATGATAATATTGAGAATATTGAGAATATTGAGAATATATGTTGTATATGTTTTGAAGATTTAAATACTGCTAAAGGGTATATAGAAAATTTAACAGTATTATCTGAAGAAAATGGAAAAAAAGAAAAGGAAATTAAAAGTATGTATATACATTGTATTGAAATTAAAAAAACTGATAATCCAGAAACAGAATTAAAATTAATTGATATTAACGAAAGTATAAAAAATTTTTTATATTATAAATATAATATAACTGATATTGATTATATAAATAACATACATAATGTTGTAAGAATAATAAAAAAAGAATTAAAGGATATAAATATTGTTGGATACAACGGTGTTTATTACGAAAAAAATTCAAAAAGTATATTGTTATTCAACGAACCTAGTACTGATAATTTAAATTATAAAATTTCATATATCTCTAGTTATGTTTACACTAATAAAAATATATATAATAAACATGAATATAATATAAAACTTCACGAAGAACAAACTAATACATTTTCCATAAAAAAGGAAGATAAGATATTTTTTAGATGTGTCAAGTCTATTAATTCATTAGTAGATAACGAAACTTTCAAATCAAAACTAACACACGAAATTACAAAATATGCTAATATAAAAAAAGATAGTTTATATAAAAATAACCAAACTACCGATATTAAAGTCATTATACAGAACGAAGATGATGAATTAGATGATTATGATGATATTAATATGTTAAAAAAATCGTTAACATTGGATGAAGAAAAAAACATACAAATTTTTGATGTAAAGAATGTTACATCAAAATTAAATAGTGTTATTCTAGCTAGTATAACAAATGCTTTAAGACCGTATGTATATTATATGATAAAAATGATAAACGACAGAATGAAAACTTACGGAACTTTTTATTTAGCTGGGGGTGATGCTTTAAATATGATATTACCTATAGATAAGAGGTTAGTATCTATAGACATTGATACTAAATTTGTTTTAAAATATGATATATATAAAGAATTTAACAATCTAAATTCTAAAATAAAAGATAATTTTTATCATTATCATAAATTTTTAAGATTGGAAGCTATTTACTTTTTTGATTATTTAAATTCAAAAGATTGTTTGTGGAATTATGCATTACAAGAAGTTTTAGATTTTATGAATGATATAAATAATTACACTGATATATATATTAATATATTAGTTCCTTTGGAAAAAAGTAGTCCGTTAAATTTATTAGGTGTTAAATTTATGCATCCTTCTAAAATAGAACAGTCTACTATGTATAATCCATTTAGGAAACGTTATACACCTATGAATAAAAAAGATAGTAAATATGAATCACCACCTTTTTTATTTGATGTAGACTTATTCGCTATTGATATTTATATTAACTCTATGTATGTATTAAAATCTAAACCAGATGCATCTGGTAATTTTACTTTTAAAAAATTAGACATTGACGATTCACAACATCCTAATATTACAGGATTACTTGATTTAGCTTATACAAAACCTATGCATTTGGGATATAAATTAGGTAGTAAAAAATATCACGAAGAAATATTAATTAGACACGAAAATAACAGTAACGAATCAAAAGAATATACATCACTGAATCTCAATATTAAGAATCAAAATCCGTTATATATAAATAACAATGATATGTTCTCCTTATCAATTTCTAACCTAAAATATTTAAAATACGATAACAAAGTATTACACGATTTAAATCTAAGGAAGAATACTAAATCTAACAAGGATATTATTAGAAATAAAATAATAAAAGAACAATATACATACGAACAAAAAGAACAATATAAAATAAATATTACAGAAATAAAAAATTTGTATAAACAATACACTACACTGTCACTATATATGAAAAATATTTCAAGTTATATAGATATTAAAAATATCTACATACAGTTTTTATCTTTATTACAGAAAAAATTACCTATCAAAAACAAACAATCATTAAAATTAAATACTGATAATAAAGACGACTCTGATGAAAATATTTATAAATATATATCAAAACAGGATATAGAAAAAATCAATACTCAATTTTTACATAATTCTGAATTAATTGTCAAGAGTAAATTATTGAAAAATATAGACAACGATGAAAAATATAATGAAGATTATATAAAAATTGATAATATAAATACTATTATCAAAGATACATTATCATTTTCTAAAGAAAATGATATAGATAATGTATTATCATCTGATAAAAACACTGAATTATTATCTTATAATGTTATTTCTGAGTTAATAAAAGAACATATAGATAAAAATAAACTAGAAGATAATGATACAAATAAAGATATAATTAAAAATTTAATTAAATTGAAAAATTTAATAACAAGTATTTATCTTAATAATTTAAAAAATCAAACCGAATCCAATAACGAATCCAAAAAAGAAATAGAATCCAATAACGAATCCAAAAAAGAAATAGAATCCAATAACGAATCCAAAAAAGAAATAGAATCCAATAACGAATCCAAAAAAGAAATAGAAAATATAATATCATCTTATTTCTCAACAGAAAAACAAAAAATTGTAGATAGTGAATATATTAAAAACATATTAAGTTCATTAGATAATATTAAGCAGAAAATAGTATCTAAGACTAAAATAATTCAGGATAGATTTTCAAAGTATATTGAACAAGATGGTGATAATGACATTGAAGATATATTTCAAAATAAAGATGATTTCATTAATGATATTTTATTACATTTAAATGAACGAGTAGATGATATTACAAATATCATAAATAATAAAAAAAATAAATTTTTTGATATCAATTTTGATAAAAATTCTTTTAATGAGAAAATAAACGAAGGATCTGATGTAACTGTGTTGAGTATACCTAAAATTTTATTCTATATAGCAATACCAGAACAACAAAAACTGGAAGAAACAAAAAAAGATATCAACATTAATATATACGATAAACATTTAAAATCAATTGATAAAGAATCTGGATTTATACCAAATACAATATCTTACGAAAATAAAAATATAAACATAACTAAAAAAATTATGTCAAAAGATATAATTAATTACGATTACAGACCACGACAAAATATTAACGATAATATTGAAGATTATTTTAAACTATTAAGTTTAACAGACACATACACTCCTACTCAAATGTGGTATAAATGTTGTGACATAATAAGTAATCAATATCCTTTAAGATTAGATACAAGTTCCTTTAATAATTGGTCTTCACCAAATCAAGAAAAACACAAACATATATATAATACCATACTTGAAGAATTAGAAAAATATACCTCACAATTTGGAACAGATGATGATTATGCTAATTTTGAATTAATAAATAAAATGGTATATGGTTACCATCCATATTTTTTAGAAGTTTATGATTTAATTGGTATAGACATTAAAAAATTAATTAATCTTTTTGTCAAAAATATTTTAATATATATAACTGGTATGACATATATAGAAAAGAATAAGTTAAAAGAAACTACTAAAATAAATAATATATATAAAAATATAAAAGGTTTATACAACAATAAATTAAAGTTTGACTCTACAGATGTCAAATATATATCGTTAGATGGTAATACTAAACACGATATACCTGAATTTAATCTATGGAATAAATTAAGAACATTATATAAACCAAATTTATATTCTCAAGAAATTTTTTCAATTGAAGAATTAAATCTAATTGATAAACATATTGATAAAATAAAAAGCAAACCTGAATTTAAAGAACAGAATAATGAAGATAAACAGAATAATGAAGATAAACAGAATAATGAAGATAAACAGAATAATGAAGATAAACAGAATAATGAAGATAAACAGAATAAAGAAGGTATCAAAAATGTTATAACAGGAAATGTAAATGAAAGATCACTTATCGGACTTAATACTTTAATAACATTTGATATATACGATAATACCCACGAGGAATACGATTCTAAAGATTTTGATAAAATTTCAATAGAGAATCAAATTAAAATAAACAAAGAACTTAAAGATGATGAAGAATTAAAAAAATTTATGAATATTATTAATAATCCTAATCTTGATATACACAAACAAAATATCTATAAAAACTTTTTGGAAGGTTTGAAAAATACAACAGATTTTCTTGAAAATAAATTTTTTGACGATGATAATGATGTACATCACGATGAGACATCATTATTAGATACAGAAGTACCTAAAGAAATAGAAAAACCAATAGAAGAATCAGAACAAAAAACAACAAAAGAACCAGATAAAAAAGGAAAAAAAAGAAAAGACCAAGAACCAGTGGAAGAACCAGTGGAAGAACCAGTGGAAGAACCAGTGGAAGAACCAGTGGAAGAACCAGAAAGAAAAGGAACAAAAAGAAAAGGTCAAGAAAAAACAATTGTACTACAAAAAGATGACGAAGATGATGAAAAAACAATAAAAAAAAAAAGAAGAATAGAAAATTTAAAACGAACATTAGCAGCAAAAAAAGCAAAAAAAGAATTAGAAAAAGCAAAAAAAGAATCATAGGAATAAAAAACATAAATTTAACAAATTGTATAATATTCAATATTATATAATTTTCTAATATATCTTATTAAATAAAAATGAGTAAAAAATTACAAATAATTTTATCAAAATCTTCTAATAATATCAATAAATTTATGATTTCAATTAATAAAGGAGAAGGAAGAACAAAAACAATTCATTTTGGTGCTAAAGGTTATTCTGACTATACTATACATAAAGATTCAGAAAGAATGAAAAGATATATTAGTAGACATAAAAGTAAAGAAAATTGGACTAAAAGTGGTATTGATACTAAAGGTTTTTGGTCTAGATGGCTATTATGGTCTGAAAATAACATTAACAAAGCAATAAAAAAAATAAACCAAAAATTCGGTGTAAAAATAATAAATAAATTATCATCTAAAACACCTTCTGTTAGAAATAAATCTACAAAGAAGAAATCAACAAGCAGGAAGAAATCTACCAAGAAGAAGAAATCACCAAGCAGGAAGAAATCTACCAAGAAGAAGAAATCGCCAAGCATGAAAAAATCTACCAAGAAGAAGAAATCGCCAAGCATGAAAAAATCTACCAAGAAGAAGAAATCGCCAATCAGGAAGAAATCTACCAAGAAGAAGAAATCGCCAATCAGGAAGAAATCTACCAAGAAGAAAAAAAGTAAGAAGTTGTAATATATTAGATAGTTGAATAATGATATAGATATATGTGTGGTAAAGTGTAATGAATTATATTATAAAATGAAACTTGTAAATGAAGATTTATCTAAAAAATTATATGATGACTTTAGAAAAATGGATTGGTGTGCTTATAGACTTTATAAAAATAAAATAATATATTTGGATATTTATATAAATAATATTGATTATAATAAAGGTGTATTTATATAGGTTCGAGTGGTGAAAATAGTAATATACCTATTGAATATAGGTTCTTGTAAATGGATTTATTCTAAAAAATTTGATATACATGTTAAAGTACTTGTAAAAATATATGACACATAAAAAATTCTTTATAGGCGGGGATACGCCAATTGTAGTGGGTACATTATTGTTATCCTAATAATTTTAAAAATAATATCTAAACTAACAAAAATAATCAAGTTATTTTTATATATTTATATACTAATGTTATATAGCATATACTAGTATGAAACCATACAAAATAATTATGATATATCATAATTATTTTCAAGTAAATGGAAATCTATAATCAGATTTGTTTTTATAATCAATGATTCTCAGACTTATTAATCATAGTCTTTACATATAATACATCATCCCATCTCGTAAGACTTCTTGGAGAACATTTGAAAATTTTACAAACTTCTTATTGAGATTTATGTTCTGTTAAATAATAATCCGTAGCTTTTAATTTTTATAGTCGTAACTTTTACGCTTCATATATTATATAGAGTTATTTTATTTTATAATATACTATTATATAAATATGCTCTATATTGGTTCTTGTAGATATATGTATGGTTATATTTGGGACTATTTTGCACCAAGATTACATACAACAAAAGAAATTATTCATTTTTTAGAAAATATTGACAATATTAAAAATGTAATTGATAATAATCCACATGATTTGTCGTATCAAATATTTGGTGGAATTACTCATACGTGTGTTGTAAATGAATATATAAGATTTATTAATACGCCAATAAATAAAAATATGAAAAAAATTATATTAGAAATAAGTTCAAGAAAAATATATTATTACAATAATATACCATTAAATTGGTATTATATACATTATGATAATGATTCATCACACCTTATACCTAAATATGATTTAAAATATGTATATATTAGTGACGAAGATATTGAAAATGATTTGAAATATATTATAAAGTTATGTAAATCAATATTTAATGAAAATATAGAATTCCATATAATTCCACATTTAAATTTGAAAACAAAATCAACATTTGATTATATATACGAAAGAAATAATTTTGTTAAATTATTAGAATATTTATGTAATAAATACAATATTAAAATACATAATATAGGTAAATATATTGAAAATAATAATAATAATAATGATTGTTTTTTAGAAGATTATATGTCGGATTCAACGCATTATAGTAAAGATTATGATAAAGTAAAATCATTTTTATCTAATGAAATAATAAGTGATTATAATGTCTAATGGTGTAAAAACTAATTTATTCACATTCATTAGCTCCTATATGAAGAACACTTTACTTGAATACCATATTTTGTTAATAAATTTTTAACATGAAGTCCATCAATCAACATTATAATTTTTAAAAAAATTTTATTTGTTTAAATTGTATTAAAATTAATATAGAAATCGTCTATAGGTCCGTGATTCCAATTTAGAATATCATCATTTCCTTTTACATATGTATATCCGTTTTTTTCCAGTAATTTTCTAATCAATGATTGTTGTTCAGAACCAATGTGAGGAGCATTGTGTTCCACAGTTATACATCTAAAAAAGAATTTATTGAAAGGAAATGTTGATAGGATATTATATTCCTGTCCCTCTACATCAAGAGATAAATAATCTATTACTTTAGGAGCTTTAAAACTAACAAGCACGTTTTCTAATGTATTTGTTAATTTTAATATATATTTATCTTTTTTAGTAAATAGATTATTATTATCATCAAGTATTCCACTTGTTGCATCAGATAATGCAAAATTTACTTCTTTACCTTCATGTGAGTAAATTAAATCGTTACTAATATTACAATTACGATTTTTATATAATTCTTTTATATACATGTCATTTGGTTCAATACATACTCCTTCCCATTTTAAATTTTTCTCAAAAAATAAAGTATTGCTATAATACAATCCATCACATGCTCCCAACTCAACAAAATAACCATTTTTTTTATCACCTAACACTGAATGAACCCATTTATCCTGTCCGATTTGAGAATTATACATTTATATAAAAAAATAATACTTTAAATAATACATTAAACAAACATATATAAAAAATATTTATATTTTTTATATATAAGAATGACATTTAAAGATATTTCAAATTTCTCAGATGTAAATGATTACTTACCTATACTAATAGCTGTACTAATAGTTGATATGATTGGTATAATTCTAAGTTTTACAGGTGTAATAAAATCAGAAAAATTAAGAACATGGTATAAAAAATATGGTCTAAATGCTGTTATCGCAGATGTTTTAATTATTGTCATCGGAATAATACTTACAAGATTTTTATATAAATTTATTTTTAAGGAATTCAATATTTTATATTTCGTAGGATTAGCTCTAATACTTCAGATTATACACGACATATTATTTTATTTAATTTTTTCATCTGTTCCACCACATGTTAATAGTATGTTAAATTTCTTCAAAAAATATGCTGAAGAAGTTAAAGCTTGGGCTATACTAGGTGATAGTGTTATGATTGTAGCTGCTTGTTTTATATGTTCTATGCTTGCTTCTTTTTCTTTGAACACAAATATTATATTATTAACATTGTTGTTGTATCTATTACCTTATATATTAAACACTTTTGAAGTTGAAAATAAAAATCATAATCTAAATTGATATTAAAAAAAATACTATAATATATTACACTGTTCTACAAAAAGTGGTTGTTATGAAGTTGATAAGGAATGGTTGGAAACACACAGACATATTTGGATAAAACTTGGAGACGATTTACCAGATGAAGAAGAAGAAGATGATGAAGAAGAAGAAAAGAATATGTGTATGTATTGTGAGATAAAACCAAATGAACCTATGTATTTTATGTGTATTGGTTTAGGTTGTTGTTATTGTTGTGCTGATTGTCGTAGAAAGAAATTTCTTTATTGTAATAAGTGTGATTGGTTCTTGATGAATGGTGATAAGATTATTAACAATCCTACCAAGTGTAAGCACAAGTGGGAGAAAGAAGAAGAAAAGATATAACCAATTCTATATCAACCCATATAAAATATACTAAATATTATACTACTAACCTATACCATAATAAGGTATAGGTTAAAATCAATTTATTAAACTAGAATGGACTTTAGTAATTTTTAAAAAATAAAATGAAAAAAATAAATTATTTACGGAATTTTTTTAGATATGAATAATAATAGAAATCAACTTTATACTACTATTAAATACAGAACAGATACTGGTTCTAGAGATTTATCAACTGAAAAAAAGTATGATGCTGATACTCCGTTTCAAGAAGTATTTAGAAAAGCAATTGAGTTGGGAGCATATGTTATTGTAAGAACAAAAACAAATAGTTGGTATATAAAAGGATATAATAATAAACACCAACAGACATATAACGAAATAAAAGATAGAATTATATATAATAAATTAAGAAATTATAAACCAAATAGCACTTGTTGGTTAATTAAATATTTATAAAAATAAAAATATAAAATGAAAATTAAATTATAACTTATAATTTAATTTTTAGATATGACTACAATTAAAGAAATAATAAAAAAAAGTTATAGAATTTGTAAATTATTTTTAAAAAAGATTTTTTTTTTATTTTTATAGAAATACAATTTTACAAAACACAGGATTTGTAAAATTCAAAAATTATTTAAATTCAAGGTGTTATACCTTGAATTTACAAATTAATATTTTCTAAAATTTTTTAATATTTTCTTTTTTTTGAAATATATATATAGATTTACAAAGTGTGTTTTATAAATTTTTTTATAATTTTTCTAATTTTTTAATTAATTTAAAAATATAATAGATCCTTTAAATGGAATGTCAATATTGTAAAACTATACTAAAAAGTAATTCTGCTTTGAAACATCATCAAACTAAAACTAAATATTGTTTGAAATTACAAGGTAAAGATGATGAAAAAGGAAATTTTATATGCAGAGGATGTGATAAAGATTTTCATCAAAAAATCCATTTATCCAACCATATAAAAATATGCGAGTATTATAAACCAGAAAATTTCTTAAAGAGAATAGATATATTAGAAAATGAAAAGAATATTTTAATACAAGAGAAGAATATTTTAATCCAAGAGAAAAAAGATTTAATAGAAATTATAACTAAAAACCCAAGAAAAACTACAACTACTACTATAAATAATATAAACTTGTCTGTCTTTAATAAATCAGAAAAAGATATCAAACAATTGGTTGAGGATAATTATAACAAAGAATATTTGATTGAAGGTCAAAAGGGAGTAGCTAGATTTACTCATTCACATGTGTTGAAGACAGAACCAAATGAAATGCCTATGTATGAAATAACGGATAAAACAAGAGGTAATGGAAAATACAAATCATCTAATTCAGAAGTGGTGATAGATAACGGAATGCAGGGTTTAACAAAAAAGATACATCCGAGTATAAAGAACAAAGCGATAAATATAGCATTGGTAGAGGATGCGATGAATAATCGGGAGATATATCAAGGATATCAGGAAGTGTTTAATATGAATGATGATAATTCAGTGTTTAGAAAAGAGATGGTAAGATTAACGGAACTAGGTTTGTAAAAAATTTCGTAATTTACTAAATTATACAATAAATAATAATGATAAAAGGATATATTAAAAAAACAATTATAATAAATGATAAAATTTATATTATTTATTATAATTGTTATGTTAATATTATTTATATATATATTTATACCTACTACATCAACATGTAAAGATTTGGTAATATATAAAAAAATATTATTATCTAAAGTGTATAATCAAATTAAAATCGGTGACCTAGTATTTTTTAGTTCTAATAAACATAATGTATTAAATAGAACATTAGGACATCATACATTCTCTCATATGGGTATAGTTCTTATTGATGAAAAAAACCAAAAATATATATATGAAATTGTAGAAAAAGATTATTTTAAACCTAATTCAGATACAATATCGAATTTATCTACTAATTGTATTATAGATAGAATAGTAAATTACAATGGTAATATATACATATCCCCTTTAATAAAACCGTTAGATGATGTTCAAATAAATAAATTAAATCTATTTATTAAAAATAAAAAAGATATAGATTGTAAATATCCAACTAAAATTAGATTATACTTTTTAAATTTATTTTTATCAAGTGAATACCGTACTGACAGATTCTGTAGTGAATTAGTTGCTGAAATACTAAATCTTATGGATATATCAAAAAAACCATATAATTCAAAAATTTACAAAATGCATAGAGAAGTTATAAATTTATGTAATAATGTGATTTATTATGAACCAGTTCATATAATACCAGATACTTTATTTATTGAAAATATTAATAGTCCTAACAATGTTATAAAATATTGTTAATATTACAATTCCGTTTTAAAAAATATATATAATTTACAATGTTCTTAATAATATTTTGAATTATTATCTGTAATTCAAAATAGGTTTTGTTCAATATCATATTATAATTGTAAAACACTTTTAATTATTAATCTCTATATATAAGATCTTTGAACAAAAAAATAACCTAGTTTTTTCGCATTTTCTAAATTTATATAAGATTCATGTATGTATAAATATTGGTATGGTATTTTATCATTATTAAAGATGTATTTATATTCATCTTTATTAAAAATAGTAGAAAAAACAATTTCCTCTGGAAACGCTGATAAAAAAGGACTACCTAATTTCACCATTTCATAATATTGTTCAATAAAACTTTGTATTTTTAAAGAAGATAAATTTAATCCAAAAACAATAGAATTAACAGTTTTATCGGTTGTTACATCTCTGTTAACAAGTTTATTTAATAAATCAATAGTCTGTGGAAAACAAATGTTTTTATATGTATCAGGTTGAAAACAATTTGAATCAAAATATCTAAAAATACTATCACTTCCATTATCTAATAAATCAAATAACTTATCTGGGTTATTAACAGCGTAACAAGCAGCATCAATCCAGAACACTTTTGTAAATCCTAAATTAGCAGCTTCTAAAATCATATATATTTTAAAATTATAAGGAACACCCATGTATTTATATTCTGTTCCAGTGGGATTAGGAAATCCACCGTTTAATAACAAAAAATAACCATTATAACCAACTTCTTCCAAAGATTTTAAAATTCCCATAGAATATTCGTGACGATTATCACCTAACGCGGTACAACATACAAAACATCGATTACCAGCACCACCGTTGCCTACTTTATGTAATTTTTTTTCAGGTATAATTAAATCTATAATTTTAGCATTTAATCCTTTCATTACCCTTCTTTTCATTTCATATAAAGTTGTTGTCATTCCTCCTTCAGGATATAATTTATCTAAATAAAAATCAATTTTTTGTTTTTTATCTTCTAGTTTTTTCTGAATTTTTATATAATCTTCAATAGTATATTCATTGGTTTTTTTATCTTCAATATCAGTAAGTAAAAATGGATTTTCATCGTCTATCATTTTTTATATAATAAAATATCAATTTTTAGATAATATAAATATCAATTTTTAGATAATATAAATATCAATTTATACTATATAACTGATAAAAAGAAAATGAATATAGTAGAAACAATTGTATTTAATAAATTAAAGGTATCCAACTGTTAAACGATTTAACCTACTTATATATAAGATGGAAATATTTTATCAAGAAAAGCACTTCTTTGTAGCCTCTGTATTTCTTGTAATGTTTGTTTAATATTTTCTTTCTTCATCTGATTGAGTGGTTTATCAGTATTTTCTTGTTTTATCTCTTGTAATAGTTTATCAGTATTTTCTTGTTTTGTCTCTTGTAATAGTTTATCAGTATTTTCTTGTTTGGTGTCTTGTATCATAAAAATATTGGTGTTTGTAGTATATCCTTTAAAACCACACATATCGTTCCAAATATCTCTTTTACAAGAAAGAAAACTTCCTTTAGCAATGGTTTGGTCCATTTTGTTCTTTCTACCTTGTCTTCTAACAAAATCACAATTAGTCATTACTATAAATTTTAGCCAAGGACCAGATCTAGCACATAAAGCATAAAATGTTGATAATTTGTTCCAAGTTAAAGATATAGTGAGAGATTTATGTTTATTAGTTCTCCATTTTGCTTGAACGGCGAAAAATCCATTATCGTGTTTTATAACAATATCAATTCCCATATCCATACGAGATAAATTTAATTTTTCTAGAATATCTGATGGGACTTCGGATATTAACCAACACTCACCGTATCCTTTTGCTCTTAAATACATTAAACAGAAATGTTCCCACATAAATCCTAGTTCATTTCTAGTTCTTTTCTTTAGAGTATTCATGTTATTACAAGGTCTGTCATAGAAAGTTTGAAAATATTCAGATATATTTTCAAATATATTATTATTGGTTTTTGATAAAGATGAACGAATATACATTTTTATTTCATCCTCAATATTTGAATCCCATTTACATTTAGGTTCTGAATATTTTTGTTTTTTAATATCCTTAATTGTAATTATATTTTTGTTTGAGTTTTCTATCTTTTTTGTTAATTCTTTATTAATAGGAATATCTTTATTAGTATTTGCTTCCGATGATGGTGGTAATGGAATGTTATTACTATCACATTTTCTTTTATCATGTCCTTCTTTTTTACAAATAGAACATTTTCTAGTTTTTTTTAGTTCTAGTGCTTCTTTATTAGATATTTTATTTTCTGTATTTTTAGTTGTCATTATAAATTATATTTTCTATATAGAAAATATAATCATTTCTATATATAATTTAAA
>Ga0209550_10001902_pt1 | contig 20142 bp, 30 predicted proteins | sample LauGreSuBDMM15SN_2_FD_187567 | JGI IMG/M metagenome (GOLD analysis project Ga0209550, IMG submission 187567) | Freshwater lake microbial communities from Lake Michigan, USA - Su13.BD.MM15.SN (SPAdes) (version 5) | ecosystem: Environmental > Aquatic > Freshwater > Lake | place: Lake Michigan... | reverse complement strand
GAACAAATAGAACACATTAAAGATGCAGCCCAACGTCAAATCTGGGTAACTTTTCGTAAAGAAGGTATACATAAATATCCTGCTGCTCTAACAGATCCTATGTTAGCTACAGGAGATGAATATGATGTATCGTTTCTGGGTTATCCTCATCGTCACATTTTCCATTTTAGGGTGTGGATCGACGTCTGGCACAACGACAGGGACATCGAGTTCATCCAATTCAAACGCTGGCTGGAAAATCTTTACCGTACAGCCGATAACAATAATAAAAATTCCGTTTTAGCACTTGACTACAAGAGCTGTGAAATGATGGCAGATGATCTGTACCTGCAGATCGCTGGAAAATATCCCGGACGCAATGTCTGGATAGAAGTGGCCGAAGATGGTGAGAACGGCTGCTTGATAAAATACAATACTCACCGTCCTAACCAACTCGTTTCAATCTAAGGAAGTCGAATGGCCAAGCCATCAATTAAAGCCAATCCCAAGGTCACACAAATTTTTGAAGACTTAGAACAATATCTAGACTTTTGTCGTAGATATGGGTACAAGTTCAACGAAGCTGATCTGTACAATTGGAAAAGCTATGCTTATCAACAGTTCAACAAGAGTCTACAGGGCAAGCATGTCAAAGACATGTGGTTCCAAGACAGTCCAAGGAGCCGTTGATGCGTAAACTCTACTACATGGGACTAGAGTCTTACGAGGCTCGTTACACTCTACAACTGACAGAATGGAATCAACGTGTATTTGAGCGTCGAGGTCTTGATGTTGTGTATGTGCCCGGTCTCAACCTTGATAATAGTCAAAAAATATCAGTAGGACAAGTGTTAGACGCACATGGCCGCAGTTACTTTGGCATGAGTCAGATGATGAATCTGGTCCGTCTGATGCAACAAGGTGAAGTCACCAAAGAAGATGTTATCTACTTTGAAGACATGTTTCAGCCGGGCATCGAAAGTTTACCTTACATCATGGACCAGATTCCTGCAGAGCACCGCCCTCTCATATACGTTAGATGTCTTGCACAGAGTATTGACCCAGATGACTTTGTTCATGTGTGCGGTATGCAAAAGTGGATGGGACTGTATGAAAAAATGGTCAATGAGTTTGTGACAGGTGTACTTGCCACCAACGAAGAAATGGTAACACACATGAAGATTGCAGGTTGGACAGCTCCAATCTATAATATTTCAGGACTAGCATTTGGCAAAGATGAAGTACTGGAACGCATTGGTGGTGCTGAAAATATTAGACCATTTGCTGCACGTCGACGCAGAGTGGGCTTTGCTGCTCGCTTTGATCAAGAAAAGCAGCCCGGGTTTTACATGGACTTGGCTGAACGTTTCCAGGAAAATAATTCAGATGTGACCTTTGCTGTATTCTCCGGCGGTCCACTGCGTAGTAATAATCCTGAGTATGTGGCACGAGCAAGAGACCTGGCAGCAAAAGGTCTGTTGGAGATTCACGAAAATCTGACTAAGAATGAATACTATGCCTTGGTCAACGATAGCCGTGTGCTGTTCAACTGTGCGTTACAGGATTGGGTGTCCAACACTGTCAGCGAAGCTGATACCTTAGGTTGTAATGTGCTGTATCCGGCTTATAGATCGTTTCCAGAAACGTTTGCTAACGATCCCAATAGACTGTACATTCCTTGGTCTGAAGATGATGCCTACGAAAAACTCAAGCTGTTATTGAATGCACCACATCACAACATGGGTCTAATCAGCGACTGGAACAATGGCACAATTGATCGTATTGTGGATATCATCACTGACAATCATCGGGCAAGATGGGATCGTTCAGACAATCGTTATAGAGATCATGTTGCCAAGGCCAAGTATCCTGTTAGAAAGATCGAATAACATGAGTTTCCAACAGCTTTTTGATTTTGAATCTGCACTAGCTGAGTACACAGGTGCTCCGTATGTGGTTGTCACAGACGGATGCACCCATGCCATCGAACTTTGTTTACGGTTTGATATAGTTAGGTATTGTGAGTTCACTCCGTTTACCTACTTGAGTATCCCACAGTTGATGCATCAACTGGATATATCTTATCACTATCGACCAGATCCCTGGTCCAGCATTGGCGAGTATCGTTTCCACAACACTCGTATCTGGGACAGTGCCCGAAGACTAGAACGTGGTATGTATCGCGCAGGCCGACTGCAATGCCTGAGTTTTGGGCACGGTAAGCCTTTGCAGTTGGGCAAAGCCGGAGCTATCTTGTTGGACAATGCAGCAGATTATCAAGCCTTGAGTTGTATGCGTAGCGATGGTAGGGATCTTAAGATCACACCCTGGCAAGATCAAGAAGTGATCTATCAGGGCTTTCATTACTGCCCTACCCTGGAAACCTGTGAGTTGGGCATTAGAGAATTGCCAAATGTAACTCAAGGCATTACAACACAAGTATATCCAAACTTACGTGAAATTAATATTATTAGTTGACTACAACCTAAATACTCTGTACAATAGTACATGACTGGCAATCCACTGCCTAAACATCGGAGATATACATTGCAAGAAAAACATTTATCACAAGTGATTCGTCAGCGTTTACAGGCGGACGGCAAAAGATTTTGGGCAGGGGACAATATTTCTGCTTACATTTCACAAGAAGAAAAGACTCAATTAGTAGACGAACTCACACTGAAATTCGAAGATGTATTACAAAGTCTAGTTATTGATACTGTTACAGATCCCAATAGTCGCGGTACTGCACATAGATTAGCTAAAATGTATGTGTATGAAATTATGGCAGGTAGATATGATACAGCACCAGATGCAACGGCTTTTCCGAATGATTCAGCGGATCGTTATGAAGGTATGCTCGTTGTCCGCAGTGAGCTACGTAGTATGTGTAGTCATCATCATCAACCTGTGGTTGGTGTGGCTTACATCGGCATCATCGCTGCCAATAAACTTATTGGCCTCAGCAAGTATACTCGTATCGCTCAGTGGTGTGCTCGCCGCGGCACGCTCCAGGAAGAACTCTGCAACGACATTGCACGAGAAATAATGCGAGCTACTGATAGCGAGAACGTGGGTGTTTATTTAGAGGCAGAACACGGATGTTGCACCAACAGGGGCATAATGGCACACAGTAGTCTAACACAGACCACTGTACTTAAAGGTTCTTTTTTGACAGATGCCAGCACAAAGAAAGAGTTCTTTGACAATATTGCTTTACAATCAAGAAACGGTAAGTAATGTATCACAGCGGCCTTTCTGGCATTCACTCCCGCTTTATAAACTCTGCATGCCTATGCTATAATATATCATAGGAGATCAACATGGCAAATCAACCAATTCAATACCGATACACTTCAACAAAAGAGTATCACGATGCTTTTCCTTGTGCCTACAGACAGTGGCGAGCAGATAGCCATTGTAATCTAATTCATGGCTATAGTTTTAGCATGAAGTTTTACTTTGGTACCAATGACTTAGATGTACGCAACTGGGCAGCTGACTACGGTGGACTCAAAGAGTTAAAAGGTATCTTGGAAGATCAATTTGATCACACATTGCTTGTAAGCGAAGATGATCCAGAACTGGAAACATACCGGTTATTAGAAGCCAAGAACATGGCCAAGCTAACTATATTACCACGTCTGGGTTGTGAAGGATTGAGTGAGATGCTGTACCGGTATGTGAATGGTGTTTATATTCCCGACATGTGGGGACAGGCAGAAGCTGATAGGCTTTGGTGCTATCGTGTAGAAGTGCGTGAAACACAAAGTAACATGGCGTTCCGTGAAGGGCATAGAGAATGGAAGGAGGATCTGTTTGAGTAAATTCAACATTGGAAAGATTTCAATCGGCGGGAATTCTCCCTTGGTTCTCGTTGCTGGACCATGTCAGATTGAAAGCGAACCACATGCTCAAGACATGGTTGGATCAATCTTGGATATTACAAGGCCATTGGGTATACCCGTTATCTATAAAAGCAGTTTTGACAAAGCCAATCGATCAAGTTCACAAACACCTCGCGGTGTTGGCATTGATACAGGTTTAAAAATCCTCAATGGTATAAAACATCGATACGGCGTTCCGGTATTGACTGACATACACGAAAGTTATCAGGCTGAACTGTGTGCAGCAGCCGGCATTGATGTTCTGCAGATCCCAGCATTTCTATGTCGTCAAACGGATCTATTGTTGGCTGCAGGAGAAACTGGTTGTGCAATCAATATCAAAAAAGGACAGTTCCTGGCACCACAAGACATGAAAAACGTGGCAGACAAAATTGCTTCAACAGGCAATAGACGTATTATGCTATGCGAAAGAGGATATACACATGGATACAATAATCTTGTGGTTGACATGCGCAGTCTACCTATCATGGCAGATACTGGTTATCCCGTGGTTTATGATGCAACACATAGTGTGCAGCAGCCTGGAGCACTTGGCACATCATCAGGCGGCGACAGACGGATGGTACCATACTTGGCACGGGCAGCCGTAGCCACAGGATGTGTCAATGCAGTATTCATTGAAACACACCAAGATCCAGACTCTGCACCCAGTGATGGCCCCAACATGATTCCACTAAACAAGTTGGAGAATCTGTTGCAACAACTTAAATCTATACATGACAATGTCAGAACCTTCTCAACACTCAATTAGTATCTTACTTCCAACACGCGGACGCACCGCTGCCTTGAAGCGCAGCATCATGAGTCTGGTCAACTTGGCTCACAATCCCCGAGAACTACAGATTCTGGTGGGATTTGACACGGACGATTCTGCATCATCAGATTACTTTATTCAGCACATTGCACCTGAGATCGATCAGTCCGGGGCCAGTTATACTTGCATGGCATTTGAGCCCATGGGCTATATTAGATTAAATGAATATGTCAACGCCTTGGCCCGGGTAGCCACCGGTGGGTGGTTGATGTTCTGGAACGATGATGCCTTTATGGAAAGTGCCGACTGGGACACAGAAATTGTAAAGCACACCAGCAAGTTCTGTTGTTTACGCATGCCCACTCACAACTCTCATCCTTATGCTATCTTTCCTATAGTTCCCAGGGCCTGGTACGAACTGTTTGGTTATTTGAGCAGCCATCAGATTTCTGATGCCTGGATTAGCCAGATCAGTTACATGCTGGATATTATGGTCACTGTACCTATCCAGGTAGTTCACGATCGACACGATCTCACTGGCAATAATGACGACGATACATTTAAAAATCGACCCATGCTGGAAGGCAATCCCAATCATCCACGTGATTTTAATTATGTAGACTGGCGCAAGCGACGTTTCCAAGATGCTGTAACGATCAACCAACATCTTGAAAGTATTGGGCAAAGCACCAAATGGTTTCACAATGTAGTAGAAGGAAAACAATCACCTTGGGAAAAGATGTGCGGCCCAGAGTTTGATCCAAATAAACAGCTAATGCAATATAAATGACACAAGACATCAGAGAACGAATTATTGAATACTGGAATCGGCAGCCCTGCAACATAGGTCATAGCGATTATGAAGTAGGCACACCAGAATATTTTGAAGCTGTCACTGCCAAACGTTATCGTGCAGAGCCACATATCTTGGATTTTGCCGGCTTTCACTTATGGCGTGGTGCTCGTGTATTAGAGATTGGTTGCGGCATTGGCACAGATGCAGAACAGTTTGCCAGACACGGTGCCGAATATGTGGGCATTGATCTTTCCCAAGACAGCCTGGCCATTTGCCGACAACGTTTTCAAACCTTGGATTTACCAGGCGACTTTGTGCATTGCGATGTAACAGATTCAAAAGCCTTGCAAGGATTAGGTCAATTTGATTTGGTCTACAGTTACGGTGTACTACATCACTTTCCGGGCATGCGTGATCACTTGGAAAATATCAGCACAGTCATGAACTCTGCAGCAGAACTTAGATTCATGGTGTATGCACGTGACTCCTGGAAGTATGCCATGATACAAAAGGGCCTGGATCAGTTTGAAGCACAGGCTGGATGTCCTTATGCTGACGCATACACTCGAGAAGAGATCACAGAACTTGTGCAAGGGCTGTATAAGATTGAACGCATTAGACAAGATCATTGCTTCATGTACAACGTACCTAAATACAAACAAGGTATATTTGAATTAGAACCTTGGTTCGAGGCCATGCTGCCTGTCATGCGTGATGCTGTAAAAGAGTACCTAGGGTGGCATCTGCTGGTTAAGGCAAGAAAGTCGTGAAGAAAGTTCTTTATGTAACTGGATGCTTAGGATTCATAGGCATACACATTACACAACTTCTGCTGGACCGCGGATGGTATGTAATTGGTGTGGATAAAATGACCTATGCCAGCAATCAATCTTGGTTGGCCAAGTTTAATCAATACCCGAACTTTACATTTTTACCACAAGATATAAACGACCTAGAACCTTTACGCGACTGCGATTACTTTATTAATGCCGCAGCAGAAACACACGTGGACAATTCAATCATGGCCAGTGATGTTTTTATCAAAAGCAATGTGCGAGGTATACACCATATACTAGAACTGCTGCGTGTGATTCCAGCCTACAAGCGTCCAGTATTACTACACTTTTCCACAGATGAAGTTTATGGCGACATTGAATCGGGATCGCACACAGAAGAACATAAGCTGAATCCCAGTAATCCTTATTCAGCATCTAAGGCTGCTGCAGACATGCTGATCAATGCTTGGGGCAGAACATACGGTATTCCTTATGTGATTGTTAGACCCACCAACAACTACGGCATCGGACAGTATGTGGAAAAGCTAATACCTAAGAGTGTGAAATATTTAGAACTAGGCAAGCCTATAGACCTGCACGATCGTGGAGAACCACGTCGCACTTGGTTACACGCTACTGACACAGCCCGGGCAGTTGCTGTGATCATCGATGCTGGGGTTAAGAACGAAATATACAACATTTCAGGTAATACAGAATTATCAAATCGTGTTGTGGTACAAAAAATACTTGCCGAGTATTTTAGCAACGGTGAAGATTACAAAACCACCTGGCTCGACTATGTGATTGATTCAGAACGAGCCGGTCAGGATGTTAGATACAGTATAGACGATACAAAATTAAAGAGCCTGGGCTGGTCGGCCCAAGCAGACTTTGATACAGAGCTGTCGGCGGTAGTACAATATTACAAAGATAACTTTATATGGTAAAAAATTATCTAGTTAGTGCAGTAAGACCAATACGCAACGGCTGGATGAATCTTGCCAGCACTGAACTTTACAAAGATTATCAAACAATGTATGATATCAGTTTAGCATCATATCGTAAGTTTGTAGTGGAACCATTTGAAGCTATATTATGGGATGACCCGGTAACTGACAACGAAGAATACACCAAACTTAATTGGAAGGTAATTAAGCAACTATGGCACAGCGAACCTTGTAACATATTCTGGGCCGGGGCCGATACCTTAATGATTGCTCCTACAGAATTATTCGGCAATAGATTTGTTGATTATAGATTGTTCAACTACACTGACCCTAAAGAAAATAATGGCTCTGCATACTACAATAATGATATACAGTATTTTCCTCACACTATGAAACAACATGTATGGGATCTCGGAGACGAGTTATGGAGTCAATGCAACACTCATCCGGAACGAAATTGGGGTTTTGATCAGATACGAAACAATGCTATGTTTTGGAGTCAAGACATATTGGATCCACATCATCCCGAAATGGCATATCAGGCAATGAACCTGCGAAGTCTTGATCCTCATATAATAAATTGGCACAATGAATGGAACGGCATTACAATTGATAAGGCACATATATTACATTTTCATGCTAGCCGAGGAAGCCGCGCTGTAATAAATTTAATGCAGACAGTAAGTAACAAATTATGAAACATATTCTTGAACAAATAAAACAATATGTTGATGAGAAACAAGCTAACCGAACATGGGTTGCAGGAAAAGACTTTGTAAACTATGCCGGCACTTACTATGATAGCGATGAATTTGTTGCTGGTGTAGAGAGTCTTCTTAAAGGCTGGTTAGTTATGGGAGATGATGGACTAAAATTTGAACGTGAATTCCCACGTCAGTTTGGCAAGACACATGGTATCCTGACCAACTCTGGCAGCAGTAGTAATTTGTTGATGATGAGTGCCTTGACTAGCAAACGTGGTCACAACTTTCCCAAGGGCACTCGAGTATTGATGCCCATTGCTGGCTTTCCCACCACAGTTAATCCCACCATACAGTTGGGCCTAGTGCCTGTATTCGTAGATATCGAGCTAGACACATTGAACATTGATCTGGACCAAGCAGAGGACATATTAAAAAACGATCCCTATATTAAAATCATCACCTTTGCACATGTACTGGGCAATCCGCCTAATATGGATCGCGTGATGGAGTTGGTTGATCGCTATAAGTTAATTTTGTTAGAAGATTGCTGTGATGCACTAGGCAGCACATACAACAGTAAGCCGTTGGGTAGTTTTGGTCTTATGTCATCATGTAGTTTTTATCCGGCGCACCACATGACCATGGGCGAAGGTGGTTTTGTTGCCACCAGTGACCCGCAGACAGATATCATTTTGCGAAGTTTTCGAGAATGGGGCCGTGGTTGCTATTGTGTGGGTCCAGAAGCCAACAAACTGAAGTGTGGCACCTGCGGCAAAAGATTCAATAACTGGATTCCTGCCCTGCCGGACGAGGTATTCGATCACAAATATGTATACGATGAGATTGGATACAATTTGAAACCCATTGAGCTACAGGCCAGCATGGGACTACAGCAGTTAAAGAAGCTGCCAGAGATTCATGCCCTTCGCCGTCGTAACTACCAATTGCTGTTCGACATCTATAAGAAATATGAGCAATGGTTCCATCTGCCACGTGCCCAGGATCGATCTGACCCCAGCTGGTTTGCGTTCCCTGTGACTGTACGTGCAGATGCTGGATTCCATCGTGGTGATATGGTGGACTACTTAGAAGAGAATCTGATTCAAACTCGTCCTTATTTTGCCGGTAATATCATGCTGCAACCGGCCTATAGCCATTTGATGGATCCGCAGCGAGCCAAGGATGACTTCCCCATGGCCACACACGCCATGACTCATACCTATTTTCATGGTACTAGTCCTGTGATCACTCCTGAACAGATTGCTTACATTGGTGAGAAGGTTGACGGATTCATGAGTTTAATTGTATAATGTTTTTAGAATGGAGAAATAAATGAAAGGTTCGCAATATGTTGCTAAGTTTTTAAAGGCTGTTGGTGCAAATAAAGTATTTCAAGTGCAAGGCGGTGCAATTTCTTTTTTGGTTGACTCAATTGCGTTAGAACCCGACATGGAAGTGATTTGTTTCCAACACGAACAAGCTGCTGCCATGGCTGCTGATGCACTATGGCGCACCAACAGACAACTGGGAGTATCGATGGCCACTTCTGGTCCTGGTGCCAGTAACTTGATCACAGGAATTGCCTGCGGATATTATGATTCAATACCTAGTCTGCACATTGCAGGGCAAGTAAATTACGAAGAACAAAAACTCTATCGTGGGGCGGCAGTACGTCAGGCCGGCTTTCAGCAGATGGACATTGTCAGCATGATCAAGCCTGTGTGTAAGTACGCTGTGGCAGTTTCTACACATGATCAAATGCGTCGTGAACTCAAACGCTGTGTTGAAGAAGCATATCATGGCAGAATGGGCCCGGTGCTGATTGACATTCCAATGAATCTACAAAATGCCGAAATGGGCAATGATGAACTGTTGTTGCCAGATCCAACAGAACAATTGCCTGTGACAACCACAGTGACTGCCGAGACGTTGGCAGATCAAATTGATCAATTCTTGTCTTCCGCGCAACGTCCTTTGGTTATCTTTGGCGCAGGTGTTGGATTAGCCGGATCTCAACAACACTTAGAACAGTGGCTAAACAACAATGATGTACCGTTTGTAGCCACATGGGCTAGTTTGAATTATTTCAACCATGTTTCTGCCAATTATATTGGACACTTTGGTGTGTATGGCAATCGAGGTGGAAACAACGCTATTCAAAACGCCGATGCTATTCTTGTGCTGGGGTCGAGGCTAGACAATCGTCAACGTTCAGGTAATCCAGCAAACTTTGCCCCTAATGCTCGTTTCTTGGTAGTAGATCTTGATCCTGCTGAATTAGAAAAATTAGATCCCGAAAGATATCAAGGTCAAGCGTGGTTTGACTTGAGAAACTTGCCAACAGTGCTACAAATTACAAAGAAACCTGCAGTATCAACTGAATGGCGAAACTACCTACAATTAATGAAGAGTCGCTATTTCAACAAGGATACCAGTGGCTACAGTCGAGAACACGGCACAATGAGTCCGTATCTTGCAGTAGAAAAATTATTAGGATTGGCCGACAACCGTGCTGTAATTACTACTGATGCCGGAGCCAACCATTGCTGGGTATATCAAACATTCTACAAAGACAGTGACCAACTGTTGATGACCAGCTCTGGGCACTATGCAATGGGCTATGCGTTACCAGCCAGCATAGGCGCTGCCTTAGTTGAACCTGATCGTCAACAAATCTGTTGCAATGGCGATGGTGGGATTCAGATGAACCTGCAAGAATTGCAAACAGTCAAGGAATACGATTTAGACATCAAGGTAGTAATTTTCAACAACAACAGACTTGGTATGATTTGCCAATTCCAAGACTCTTATATGGGTGGTCGGCATTTTGCCACAGACAAAGGACCGGGTCGCCCTGACTTTGCCAAGATAGCACAGGCATTTGATTTTGATTATGTACCGGTAAACTCTCTGGATGACATTGACGGTGACATTTTGAGACCAGGTCGTAGAATTATTGAAATCACAATTGATCCTGGCACACAGATTGAACCCAAACTGGAAATGGGTCGCCCAATAAACGATCAAAGTCCATTGGTTTCTGACTCAGAATTTGCAGAGGGAAATCCATTCTACAGCTACATTCGCAAAAAATGAAAATACTAATTACAGGTGCCGGTGGATTCATCGGGTCTTATCTCAGCCAGAATTTGTCTCAACACACTATACATTCTTTTTCACGCAGCGAACTTGATTTACTAGATGCTGTAGCTGTACATCGTCAGTTGAAAGACCAACAATACGACGCTGTAATACATTGTGCGTCTCGTGGACGTAATGATGCACGTAGCGTTGATTCAGGCATTGTGGCAGAAAATCTTACAGCTTGGCTCAACTTGCATTCAAATCGACATGATTTTGGCATGTTGATCAATTTGGCATCTGGTGCTGAATTTGATATTGATAAAAATATCGACAATGTGAATGAATTAGGCATTTGGAATTCGTTGCCCACACACAGTTACGGCCTAAGTAAAAATGCCATTGCACGATCAGTTCAGACAACCGACAATTTTTATAATTTAAGAATATTCGGATGCTTTGATCCCAGCGAAGACAATCGGCGACCTCTTAAACGCCTAACAGAACAATTGTCAAACGGTCAAGAATTCAGAATTGGTCAAGACAAAATGTTCGACATGGTTTCAATTGGAGATCTAACCACAGTGATCACAGCGGTTTTGGATAACAACATTCGTGATAAAGATCTAAATATAGTGTATAATCAAAAGTTCAAGCTGAGCGAGATAATGAAAATGTACGCAGAACTACATCAATTGGATTACAATTTAATTCGAGTTGACAACTTGGATTCAAACAACTATACTGGAAACGGATCACGACTAGCTGCATATAATCTTCCACTTATGGGTTTAGAACTTTCACTTAAAAATTATCAATGAAAAAAATACACTATTCTGACAGTCAAATCAAAGGCCAAGTGTTAGAAATTCTTAGGCAAATGCAACGGGACAACTGGCAGCCCGACTATGTTGTTGGTCTAACCCGCGGTGGGCTGGTTCCGGCCAACATGATTAGCCAATACTTGGGTGTGCCCATGCATGCTCTACACGTTAGCCTCCGTGACAACGAAAAAGACTGCGAAAGCAACTTATGGATGGCCGAAGATGCATACGGTTATCTGGCTGATCCAAAACGTATTCTCGTTGTGGACGACATCAACGATTCAGGTGCCACCCTAAACTGGATCAAGCGTGATTGGGAAGGCGGCTGCCTGCCACAAGAGGAGGACCGCTGGCATGCTGTTTGGTCCGACACCACTCGTTTTGCTGTGTTAGTTGACAACCAAGACAGCCAATTTCATGGTATCAACTATTCTGCAGAAGAAATCAACAAGGCCGAAGAAGATTGTTGGTGTGTGTTTCCTTGGGAAGAATGGTGGCGTTAATGTTGACTTGGTCTAAATACCCTGCTATAATCAACTATACAACGGAGAATACAATTGTTCGGAACTAATGAAATTGTGGGTAAGAAGTATTTCAAGGATGCTCCTGCTGACAGCTTGTTTGTGACCAGTATGTTCTTTACCCTTCAAGGTGAAGGACCCTATGCCGGTATGCCCGCTTTGTTCATTCGTTTGGCCAAGTGTAATTTGGATTGCAGTTTCTGTGATACATTCTTCGATGACGGCGATTGGATGACTTATACTGAAATCGAAGCCAAGATGGACAAAACTATTGCTGATTTTTGGTTAGACAAGGGAAAAGAAATTCCCAGCTGGGCAGTTAAAGATGCAGCCGATTATACCTGGTCCAAGTCTCATCGGGCCAGCGGCAAAATTTATCCCAACATTGTTCTTGTCATGACCGGCGGCGAGCCACTTATTCAGGAAAACATTTCTAATTTCATGGCCAACCAATTGCCTGTTTTCAAAGAAGTACAAGTGGAAAGTAACGGCATTCCTGATACAGTAGTACCCCCCGGCGTTACCCTGGTTTGCAGTCCAAAGTGTATGGAAAAGAAAGGCGTAGCTATCAAGTATTTTGCACCCAGCAAGACCATCCTGGATCGTGCAGACTGCTTGAAGTTTGTGGTAAGTGCTGATCCTGCTAGTCCATATAGCAGCGTTCCTGATTGGGCGTTGGAGTGGAGAGATCGCACAGGCAAGCAAATCTACTGTAGTCCAATGAATGTGTACAACAGTTTACCACAACGGATCAAGCTGTTGCGTTCAGAAAAAGGCACCATTACTATGGCTGAGCGTAGTACTGTAGATGAGGTTATCAGCTTCTGGGAACCAGGTTTGCTAAACTTAGAAGCCAATCAGCGCAATCATGAATACACAGGTCAGTACTGTGTAGAGAACGGATTACGATTGAATCTACAACAACACTTGTATGCGAGCTTGGCCTAATGCTGATGCCCAGCGATGCTGGTGTGTGGCGGCGTATTGACCAAGCTTTTTGGAATCGTGCCCAATGGCAGTTAAAATTTGCATGGCGTCCACGACAATGTGAATTCAGTGGACAATGGATATGGTTCAAAATGGCTTATCAAGGTATGGCAGTCTACACAGGCCCAGGCTTGCCTGTGTATGAATATCGTTGGGTCACTCGAGAAGAATATATAATAGCTCGACTCAAAGGAAAGTTATGACCAACTCGGCCAAGGGTCGCAACAGTTTTGATGTCAATGTCGGAAACGTAGTTGTTCCATTCTTTAACAAGAACGTTACACCTTATCCCACAGAAGCCGGTGCACCTGCATTTGATCTAGTGCCTGTTACTCGACAGAAAGACATCATGCTGAACGTGGCTCGCATGCATGCCGAGCAAGAGTACAACAGGATTACGGAACTGGTTGATGTGTTGCAGAAACAAGCAGAACAAATTAAACGTAGATTAGATTTGACTGACATGGTGCATGCAGCCCGGTATGATTTTCAAATAGCACATGGCCAGACATACTGGTTGGTACAAGATACACGCAGGGACGAACTCATACTGTGTGGCATGGGACCAGACAGTTGGTCAGCTGGTGCACCTACTTGGTACGAGTATATTGTAGCAGTAAAGTGGTTAGGTGACCACACCTGGATAGAAGTAAAGGAATAATATGTTTGATAAATTAAAAAATATGTTTAAGAAAGCAGCACCAGCTGAACCAGTTCTAGAAGAAAAAAAGGTTGCCAAAAAGAAAACACCCAAGTCTGAAAAAGAGTTGGCTACCGAGCGCGGTGATCCTTATGTGGCTATACTTGGCATGGATGTAGATCCTGAAAATATCCATGCAGGTTCATTTGAACTGGACTGGAATGAAAAATTTGTGGCCAACTTGATACGTGCCGGTTATGTGGGCAAGACAGATTCAGACATTGTGGACCAATGGTTTCAGAATGTGTGTCGTCATGTGGTCATGGAAACCTGGGAACAAGAGCAGGCAATGAACCCAGAACCTAATCCGCAGAGATTCACACGCAGTCGTGACTTAGGTAATGGACGCACGGAGGTTTCGTGATACTCTATGTCAACGGCGACAGCCACACAGCAGCAGCCGAAGCTGTCAATGCTCATGCCTTTGCAGAAGACGATCCTTTCTTGAATTATTTGGGTCGCCTGCCTCATCCTGCTAACCTTGCAGTGAGTTGGGGTAAGAAATTGGCAGAGATTGTCAAGTTTGGATTTAAATGCGATGCGGAATCTGCTGCCAGCAATCAACGTATCATACGCACCACACGTCACTGGCTCAGTCAGCGTGTTCGACCAGCAGAAAATACCTTGGTCATAATTCAATGGTCAACTTGGGAAAGACAAGAGTGGTTGATTGAGAGTACCTATTATCAGGTCAATGCCAGTGGCATTGACCATGTTCCTGCCAGTCATCAACAGGCCTATAAAGAATATATTGCAGGCATTTCATGGCACGATGTTTGTGTTGCAGCACATCAATTGATTTGGGATTTCCACTTGGAATTGACTCAGCAAGGCATTCAGCATGTGTTTTTTAATGGCAATACAGCACTAGAAGAAATAGCTGTTGATCAAAGAATGGATTGGGGATCCAGTTATATAGAACCTTACAATGCCAAAATGACTTATAACCAGTGGCTTAGAAACAACAGTTTCGAAACAGTTGCACCAGATTCCTGGCATTTCGGCAAAGAAGCCCATAGTACTTGGGCGCATTTTGTGTTACAATACATTGTCAAACACAAACTTATTTAGGACTCAATGAAATACGTTCTTATAGATACAGCTAATCTGTTCTTTCGTGCCCGTCATGTGGCCTTCCGGGCCACAGACGAATGGGAGAAAGTTGGCTATGCTCTACACATAACTCTTAGTGCTGTAAACAAAGTGGTCACAAAATTTGGTGCAGATCATGTGGTATTTGCCTTGGAAGGTCGTAGTTGGCGCAAGGATGTGTATGCTCCCTACAAGCGTAATCGTTCGGATGCTAGAGCTGCACACACAGAAAAAGAACAAGCCGAGGACAAGTTGTTCTGGGAAACGTTTGATCACTTGACTAAATACTTGGCTGACAGTACCAACTGCTCAGTTGTCAGAAACCAAAACGCAGAAGCCGACGATATCATTGCACGTTGGATTGCGCTACACCCCCAAGATCATCATGTAATTATTTCAAGCGACACCGACTTTGTGCAACTCCTGTCAGAGAATGTGGATCAATACAACGGTATCACTGACGAATTACTGACCATCCGCGGAATTTTTGATGCCAAGGGTCGACCTGTAATTGACAAAAAAACCAAGCTACCCAAAACTATTCCCAACCCTGAATGGCTCTTGTTTGAAAAATGCATGCGCGGTGATTCCAGCGACAATGTGTTTTCGGCCTATCCCGGTGTGCGTGTCAAGGGTACCAAGAACAAGGTGGGGCTCACAGAAGCATTTGAAGACCGTAATAAACAAGGGTATGCCTGGAACAATCTTATGCTACAGCGTTGGACTGATCCCGACGGTGCAGAACACAGGGTATTGGATGACTATGAGCGTAATCGCATGTTGATTGACTTGCGTGCTCAACCTCCAGAAATCCAACAAGCAGTGGATAGCAGCATCTGTGCCATGATCAGTCACAAGGATATCGGACAAGTGGGCATTAGATTCATGAAGTTTTGTGGCAAATACGAACTGGTCAAGGCCAGTGAATCAGCCGAACAGTATGCTCGCTGGTTGAACGAAACATACAAAGGAGTACTTGATGCTTGTAGCGAAACCAGTAGTGCCTGATCAATTTTGGATCTTGAAGCAGGATGATCGCAAGGTTGGCAACATAGAAGCCATGGCCGGAGGATTCAGTGTCAGAATAGGCGACCAGGTCAACAATTACAAAACTATCAATACCATCAAGCAACGTATTGCCATTGCATTTGAACCAGTGGTAAACAAGATCAAAACAGTGGCAGTTGCAAAAACAGTGCATGGTTATCCCACCCGGGAACAGGCCTACAACGCCATCTATGATGTCAAGCACCAGGTGCCACTTTGGACACGTGAACCTAGATCTAAATCATGGTATGCAGCTGGTTGGTATCAGGTGCGACAAGGTCGGTCATGGCAAGTGGAATTTTGTCCCAAGTTGATTACCCTACAGCGATATGCATATCGTGGTCCATACTATACCGAGGAGCAGGCCAATGAGCAACGTGTTTAGAGATCAGGCCAAGTTTATGAATGCCTGTGGGCAAACAGTGGGCAAACGCAATCTGGATCAATTTGATCTGTATCTCAAATTGATCCTGGAAGAAGTCAGTGAACTTCGAACAGCAGTGGATGATAACGATCTTGTGGAACAATTAGACGCCCTGATCGACATCATGGTTGTAACTGTGGGTGCTGTACAAAGTTTAGGGGTTGACGGCGAGGGTGCCTGGAAAGAAGTTATGAGCACAAACTTTGCCAAAATTGATAGCTTGACCGGTCGTGTTCGCAAGCGAGAAGATGGCAAGATTTTAAAACCTGTGGGCTGGCGTCCACCGGAATTGTCAAAATACATCAACAAGGAACAAGGGAGATAATATGACAACTGCTGTGTATAAAACTGCTGTGGAAGTAAATGATGCCATGCTGCGTGTTTACAACTATATGTTTATGGCCATTTTGATAAGTGGTATTGTGAGTTATTTTGTTGGTAACAGTGCAGACCTGCTGCAGTTTTTCTTCACAGGTTGGATCAAATGGGTGGTGATATTTTCACCCTTGGCTGCAGTAATAGGCATTGGGTTTGCTCTAGCTGCAAATCCGCCCAGGGAATTGGCTTTATTGATGCTGGCAGGGTTCAGTGCCTTGATGGGTCTCAGCTTTGCCATGATCTTTGCTGTGTTTACCATGGGCAGTATTGTGATGGCATTCATGGGGGCGGCTGTTCTATTTGGTACAATGAGCCTATACGGGTATTTCACCCGGAGGGATCTGACCAGTATTGGTCAGTTCATGTTTATCGGTCTGATTGCCATTGTGATTGCCAGTATTATCAACATCTTTATCGGCAGTAGTGTTATGACCATGGTCATCTCTGCAATTGCTGTCATTGTGTTTACTGGGCTTACTGCATACGATACACAAAAGATTCGAGAAATGGTTTCGGAAGAAACTTCTGGATCGATCGAAGTCATGGGGGCTCTTACTTTGTACCTGGACTTTATCAACATATTCCTGAGCTTGTTACAGTTATTTGGTGGGAAGAAAGATTAATGAAAACACGCGAAGAAATTATCACCAGCATGTGTCACACTGCACGGCACGACTACGGCATAGTCAAAGATCCAGACTATGCACTGCATTGGACCAATTTTTTTCACGATAGTGTGTCAGCCGGTATGTACCAGCTGGAAAGAAAACAACTGTGGGAACAAATGGCACAGTTGTTTGACAATGTCATTGCTCCCAACATGGAGTTCAAAACTGTTGCCAACAGTCGCAACCTGTGTGACAACGACTAAATGATTTTTTCCACTGTAAATTCGTCTACACTGTATGTGCGATAATGGCTGTCTCCATCTGGTGTTACCCAGACCACGTGTACCTTGCTGTCTGTACTCAGCAGTTTCCAACATCCAAATATGCGAATATCATTGTTGCCAGTGTAGGCCAATCTGAAATCATCTGACTGGGGTATGGGGCATTTATTTTGTGTCAACACCACAAAACCACCTGCTTCGTTTTTCATGACAGCTATCTCGTCATCGGCTCTGACTGAGAACACTGACAGCAGCAACATGACCAACAAGAACTTGTTCATACCATCTCCTGGTTATTATTGTATATATGATCTGTTAGACGTTAAATATGTCACAGGAGATCTCAATGAGCTTGCATATCAATAGATTTATAGACCGTATCAAGGCAGCTGATGCCAGACAACAACGCGACTTTAACATGAGCATGAGCGACGCCAAAGATCTACACGCAGATATCACCAAGTTACTGTTGGCTCTTCACACTTTACATGAACAATCTGTGGCAACAGGTGCCAACAATGCCGCTGTAGAACTGCAGATTACAGGTGGAACCTTCTGACCACGCTCTGCATTTTTGATAAATAAATGTAGGAGTTTAATGAATCGTGAGTCGTCCCAAACCCAAAGTTTTAGTTGAAATTGTAAACCGTAACAGCTACAAGACTGAACAGGTCTTGGCAGCCGAAGGCATATGGGCTGTGTTCTTTGATCACAAGCCTATCAATCTCAAAACCTCTAATCTCCTGGTTCAGTATCCTGGCCCCAAGTACAAGAAGGTGTCGTTCTCCAATCAAGGGCATGCCATCAACTTGGCCAAAAAGTTAAACACACAATTCCGAACCAACAAGTTTTCTGTTGTGTTGCTTACACAAGGGGAGACTGTGTTCCCCGATGTCAAAACATAAACTAACCAAAACACTAATAGAACTACTGCCAGAGGATCACGGGATCACTCTGGAAGAAGCCATGCTGCATTGGTACACCAACATCCGCAACAATGGCGGTTTTCGTTTGACCGTATTTGGCTACCAAGCTATGAAAATATTAGGTCTGGCGTCTTGGTCGGTTGAACTTGCAGATATCAAAATCACCATGGACAAGACCCTGCTACTAGCCTTAGACCGTAAGTTGACCTATCCTTATTTCATTGACTACAAAAAAACACAAGTGATATTTTACTCAAGCAAAGAAGCCACAATGGCTACCATGTACGGTAGTATCAAAAATTGGCTAGACCACATGCCCGAGAGGCGGTCTGTGCCTTAATGTGTTGTATTTGTGCGGTATCGTTGACCACTAATTGAGTTTGCAGTATAATTATATTTTATATACCAAACTCAGGAGCTGTACAATGAACCCCGACAATATTGATCCCAGAATGTTTCTTGATATGAACAGTAAACAATTAGCACAATGGGTCAGTGACAAAAGCCCAGATGATATCTGGGCTGCTCGCCAGGCCATTATGGCAGAGATTGGGCGACTGCAAGAAGATATTTTGGATTCAATTGATGAAGACATGCAGGAGGATGATCTGGACTTGTCCCAAGCCAATTCAGTTATCAACCGAATCCGGGCCCGGCGATGACTGAAAAGAAACCACTTAAAGTAATTTTTGATCCAGGTTGCTTCAACAACTTTGAAGGTACTCAGGCAGAACTGGATGAGTTTGTAAAACAAATCCAGGCGTTTGCTGAATCAGGACTGCTGTTTGAAAACAGTGTAGAGCTGACTGATGAGGATATCGAAGACCTAGATGAAGATACACGGCAGCAAATTATTCGTGCATTGGAGCGCAGTGATGACAAAACCTCGCTCAACTAAACCCAGCAGCAGTCCAAAAAGGAATACTTTCCAAGTGGAAAATTACCTAAAGCGTTGTGCTGATACAGGCCTGGAGCCTAGCCCAGCCTATCTTGACATGTGGGAACAATCTAAACAGCAGGAAGAAGAATGGTGTCAACAAACACATGAGAACAACATGGAATATGATCTGCGTACCAGCGAGCACATGCTGTCACGAGTTCGCGGCAGTAAAAACTACGCACAAAATCTATATGCTGCCATGTGCAACCGAGAGTTCCAACGCAACAACACCTGGCCTATTCTGACAGATCAAAAATGGAGTGTCAGCTGGCGCAGAGCTGGCGGCATTGTTGCTGACATGTGTGAATCGGGCGACTATATTGACTGGTACTGTAGCGGTATTGGCAGCAGTGAAGATGGCTACGGGTTATCGGGTACAGTACCCGAAGTAGAAGCTGATGGCAGTAGCTATGTGACAGAAGGTGTGGTCACAGACGAAATTCGTGCAGATTTGTTTCAACTTGGATGG
>Ga0209550_10001901_pt1 | contig 20144 bp, 19 predicted proteins | sample LauGreSuBDMM15SN_2_FD_187567 | JGI IMG/M metagenome (GOLD analysis project Ga0209550, IMG submission 187567) | Freshwater lake microbial communities from Lake Michigan, USA - Su13.BD.MM15.SN (SPAdes) (version 5) | ecosystem: Environmental > Aquatic > Freshwater > Lake | place: Lake Michigan... | reverse complement strand
CTGCACGGCCGCAGGTCTGCCGCTTCAGGCCTCTGGCGTTGTTGCTCGCACCCCCCGGACAGGCAGTCCGGGGGGCACTCGCGCCTAGCCAGAGACCTGGTTCGTCAGCCCCTCGGCCGCGCCCAACTGCCGGATTTAGGTTGAATGCTTCGAATGTTGCTAGACTGCAAATTTGACGGTCAAAAGACCCTGGAGATTGCAATTGAGAGTCATGCTTAAGCGCCTTTTTACGCTCACACTGATGTGGGGCGCCCTGGCGGCCAACGCGCAAAGTTTTCCGTCCAAACCCATCAAGATGGTGGTGCCTTTCCCGGCGGGCGGCACGGTGGACTTTTTTGCGCGGGTGGTGAGCACCAAGCTGTCAGAGTCTTTGGGCCAGCCGGTGCTGGTGGAAAACCGCGCGGGTGCGGGTGGCAACATCGCGGTGGAGGCGGTGGCCAAGTCGCCCGCCGATGGCTACACCCTCTTGATGGGCTCAGAGATTGTCGCCATCAACACCTCGCTTTACAGCCGGCTGTCTTACGACCCCATCAAAGACCTGGCGCCCATCACCTTGGTGGGCACGGTGCCCAACATCTTGATCGTCAACCCCGCCCTGCCCGCGAACTCGGTCAAAGAGCTGATCGCCCTGGCTGCGAAGTCGCCAGGGAAAATCTCCTTTGCCTCCACCGGCCAGGGCACCTCCAGCCACTTGTCGTCTGAGCTGTTCAAGCTCATGGCCAATGTGGACATCACGCACATTCCCTACAAGGGCGGCCCGCCCGCCGTGGCGGACTTGATTGGCGGGCAGGTCAACATGATGTTCATCAACATGCCCACGGGCATAGGCCATGTGAAATCGGGCAAAGCCCGCATCCTTGCGGTGAGCAGCTTGCGCCGCGTCTCTCAGCTGCCTGAGGTGCCCACCGTGGACCAAGCGGGGCTCAAGGGCTACGACACCCAGGCGTGGTCGGGCCTGTACGCACCCGCAGGCACACCGCCCGAGGTCATTGCCAAGCTCAATGCCGAAGTGGTCAAGATTTTGAAAATGCCCGCCGTGCGTGAACAACTGGCCGCGCAAGGCGCCGAGCCGGTGGGCGACAGCCCTGAAGAGTTCGCCCGCTTCATGCGCGACGAAATCGCCAAATGGGCCAAGCTGATCAAAATTTCGGGCGCCAAGGTGGAGTGAGCGAGGCCTTTGGTCAAGGCCTAGGCGCCTTCATGATGGGCGACTGATGAAGTTCAGCCCCAACTGAGGGTAAGCAACTCGTGCAGCGCGTCGGCCACGGCTTGCCCTTGGTCGGCCAAAGAGCCTACACACGCACCCAGTTGGTCCATGGCCACAGACACCATGTCCAGCGGGTGCAACACGACGCTTTGCCCCTGGAGCTCAAACACGGGATTGAGGCGCGTGCCCGCCACCTTGGCGCCCGCCGGCAAAGCCGAGCGGAGCACCAGCGGCACCACCACGCGGCGGCGATAACCGTCAAACAAACTCGATTGAACCAAGACCACCATGGGCACTGAAGCGCGCAGGGGGCCAGGGTTAATGTGAACGTCGTACTGCGCCACGGGCCTACAAGGTGGAATGCCCGTCGGCGTAAGAGCCCACCGCCGCGTGCAGAGCGTTCCAGTCGGCCGTGGTCTGCTGCGCCTGCTGGCGCAGCTCCTGCCTGGCTTGCCGCTCAGACAGCACATAGGCGTGCAGCATTTCCTCGACCTTGGCCGACAAGTTGCCGCAGTAGGCACGCGACTCTTGCACCAAGGACTCGTTGAGCGAGAGGTTGACCGGTTTTTTGGCCGACACATCCAGGACCTGCATGCGACATCCTTTTGAAAAATGGTTGACGCATTTTATGCGCATTGAATGCGCATCCACACCAAAAACCAAGCCGCGCAAGCGCGCCGGTCGGCAGCTCAGCGCCCGCGCCGCGCCAGCACCGCCTCTGACAGCCCTTCCAGCAAGGTGGTCGAGTCGTCCCAGCTCAGGCAAGCGTCGGTGATGCTTTTGCCGTATTCCAAGGCCGAGGCGTCGTCTTTGCCCGGCGTGAATTTTTGTGCGCCGGGCTGGAGGTGGCTTTCCACCATCAGGCCAAACACCTGGCGTGAGCCGCCAGCCACCTGGGCTGCAATGTCGCGCGCCACGTCCAGCTGTTTTTGGTGCTGCTTGGAGCTGTTGGCATGGCTGCAATCGACCATCAAGGCTGTGGGCAGTTGGGCGGCGGCCAAGTCTTTGCAGGCGGCATCCACGCTGGCGGCGTCGTAGTTGGGTGCTTTGCCTCCGCGCAAAATCACATGGCAGTCGGGGTTGCCGTTGGTTTGCACAATGGCCACTTGGCCGTTTTTATGCACCGATAAAAAATGGTGGCCACGCGCTGCCGCCTGAATGGCGTCGGTGGCAATGCGAATGTTGCCGTCGGTTCCGTTCTTAAAACCAATGGGCGCCGAGATACCCGAGGCCAATTCACGGTGCACCTGGCTCTCGGTGGTGCGCGCGCCAATCGCGCCCCAAGCGATCAAATCACCTATGTATTGTGGGGAAATCACGTCTAAAAATTCGCTGCCAGCGGGCAAACCCAAGCGGTTGATATCAATAAGCAGCTGGCGCGCCATGCGCAAGCCTTCGTCAATGCGAAAGCTCTCGTCCAGGTAAGGGTCGTTGATCAGCCCCTTCCAACCCACGGTGGTGCGCGGCTTTTCAAAGTACACGCGCATCACGATTTCCAGCGTGCCTTGGTATTTTTTGCGCTGCTCCACCAAGCGGCGGGCGTACTCCAGCGCCGCTGACGGGTCATGGATAGAGCACGGGCCAATAACCACCAGCAAACGGTCGTCGCTGCCGGCCATGACGTTGCGAATGGCTTGGCGGGTGCCCGTGATCAAGGTCTCCACGGGCGTGCCGTGGATGGGGAAAAAGCGAATCAAGTGTTCAGGAGGTGGCAGCACAGTAATGTCCTTGATGCGTTCGTCGTCGGTCTGGCTGGTTTTATCGAGCGGACGCGCATACCAGGGCTCACTGGCGCGTGGGGCGGGTGCATTCATGGGGAACTCCTTGGCTGGAACTTTGAGAAGTGAAAATAAAAAAACCGCCGGGCTGAACGCTGCGGCGGTTTGATGGGAGGGTGTGGGTTGTTTAAGCCGTGGCCTCTCGTCCGCCTGGGACAGAGAACCAAAAATAAAAGTGGTGAAAACCAAAACACATGAATTCAATGTAGCACACCTCCATGACGCCTCTTACCAAACTCGATCAGCAGCGGGTCAGCGCCCCATGCAACCCCGGGTACAGCCTAATGGTGAAAACACTGTTCGCATCTTGCGCAAGATGGTCGACATTTAGAGGTGAATTGACGGTTGATACAACTTTCGATTCGGAGTTTTTCACAGGTCATTGCACCTGACCGCCCTTCATTTGGAGAAATCATGTCCCACGCGACCATCAAGCCCCGCCTTGGCCTTTTGAAAAAAACCCTCATCTCCGCCGCTGTCTCGCTGGCCGCTTTGCCAGCCTTGGCTCAAGACACCTTCAAGGTGGGCATTGTCAGCTTCCTGTCTGGCCAAGCGGCTGAAAGCTTTGGCGTGCCAGCCATCAACGCGGGCAAGCTGCTGGTTGACCAATTCAACAAGGGCGCCGCACCCGCACCCTACAACCGGCCTGGCTTTGGCGGTATGAAGATCGAAGCCGTGTATGTGGACGAAGCAGGTGGTGCCACCAAGCAGGTGCAAGAGTTGCGCACCCTGTATGACCGTGAAAAGGTCGACGCCATCTTGGGCTACGTGAGCTCTGGCGACTGCCTGGCGGTGGCGCCCGTGGCAGAAGAGCTTAAAAAATTCCTCATCCTCTACGACTGCGGCACACCCCGTATTTTTGAAGACGGCAAGTACAACTACGTGTTCCGCACATCTGCCCACGCCACCATGGACAACGTGTCTTTGGCCCGCTACCTCAAGGCCCGCAACATCAAGGTGGACACCTTCAACATGATCAACCAGGACTACGCCTGGGGCCAAGACAGCAAGGCCGACTTTGTGCTGTCCATGCAGCAACTGTTCCCCAACGCCAAATCGCAGGCCGACCTGCTGCCCAAGTTTGGCGCGGGCCAGTACGGAACTGAAATTTCTGCCCTCATGACCCGGCCGGCCGACTTGGTCTATTCCAGCCTGTGGGGTGGCGACCTCCAAGCTTATATTTTGCAAGCCGGTGCGCGGGGCGTGTTTCAAAAGCAAATCCCCGTGTTTTCAGCCGCCGACCACACCTTGGTGCCCCTGGGTGAGAGGTTCCCCAACGGCGCAGTGCTCGGCGCCCGTGGCGCTTACGGCCTGATGTCGCCCAAGTCACCTCTGAATGACTGGTGGTTTGAGCTCCATTCCAAGGAACTCAAGGTTTACCCAGCCCAGCCTTCGTACCGCATGGCCCAGGCCCTGATGGGCTTGAAAGCGGCTGTTGAAAAAGCCATGGCAGCCAACGGGGGCAAGAAACCCACCACGGAGCAGTTGGCAGCCGCCATGCGAGGCTCAAGCTGGCCCAGCCCTGGCGGCACCATCACCATGGCGCTGGGCAACGGCCACCAAGCCATTCAAGAAACAGCCATTGGCCGCACGCGCTGGGACGCAGGCAAAAAAATGGTGGTGGTCGAGGACATTCAGCGCTTCCCCGCCGAGTGCGTGAACCCACCAGCCAACATGAAGTCTGACGACTGGATGAAAGCCGGCTTCCCCGGTTCAAAGTGCTGAACGCGCTGCAGCGCTAAAGGCCGCACTGCACCAAGGGCCAGCCATGGGCTGGCCTTGGTGCCACTTTCCAGTTTCTTCAGTTTTCCCGGCCCTTGAGACCTCCCTGAGTGGGGGTCGTGATGCCATTTTGACCTTTTTAAGGCCCGCATGAGCCTGCTGCAAACCATTTTGTTCGACGGCATTACCTACGCCTCTTGGCTGTTTGTGGTGGCCCTGGGGCTGACCCTGGTGTTTGGGGTGTTGAAAATCCTCAACATCGCCCACGGTAGTTTTTACGCCATTGGCGCTTACGCCGGCGCCAGCCTGGTGGGCTGGGTCTTGTCCATGAAGGTCTCGCCCGCGCTGGGCGTGGTGGCCCTGGTCATGGCCGCCGTGGGCGTGGCCGCCTTGGTCGCGCCCCTGACCGAGCGCGGCCTCTTGCGCATGTTTTATGGCCGGGACGAGGTGCTCTTGGTGCTGGTGACCTACGCCATGTTCCTCATGCTCGAGGACGTCATGAAAATGATTTGGGGCGTCAACCCCTACTACGTGTCCGACACCTACCAAGCCTTTGGCAACATCGAGCTCGGTGGACTGAGCTACGTGACCTACGACATCTTGCTCATTGGGGTGGCGCTGCTGTGTGGGCTGCTGACCTGGTGGGTGCTCAACCGCACCCGCACCGGGAAAATAGTCACCGCCGTGATCCATAGCCCGGAAGTGGCCTCCAGCATGGGCGTGCGGATTTCGCGCATTTATGCCGGCGCGTTCAGCGCTGGGGTGTTTTTGGCGGCGCTGGGCGGCGCCTTGACGGCGCCCATGATTTCCGTGCAGCCTGGGCTGAGCGTGGGCGTGATCATCACCAGCTTTGCCGTGGTCATCATTGGCGGGTTGGGCAGCATTGAGGGCGCGGCCATTGGGGCTTTGGTGGTGGGCTTGGCGCGGGCCGCCTCGGTGCACCTGTGGCCGCCGGCCGAGTTGTTCAGCATTTACGTGGTGATGGCTGTCATCTTGGTCTTCAAGCCCGAAGGGCTGTTCCAACGCATTCAGGCGCGAAAGATTTGAGGCCATGAACACCGTGCCATCTCTTTACTTTGTGCCCCAATCCGCCACGCGCCTGTTGTCGCTGGCCGTGCTGGGCTTTGTGGGCTTGATGCTCTTTGGCTATTTTTCGCCCAAATGGGTGGTCTCGCTGGCCACCTTGTCACTGGCCAATGGCCTGGTTTCGCTGGGTATTTTGATCATGATGCGCAGCGGCGTGGTGCCCTTTGGCCAGGGCCTGGTGTTTGCCGCCGGGGGCTATGCCGCCGCGCTCGCCTTTAACCACCTGGGCGTGCGCGATGCCCTGCTGCTGTGCCTGCTGGGCGGGGTGGCTGCGCTCTTGGTGGCCGCGCCCTTTGCACCGCTGCTGGCGCGCTACCGAGGCATCTTTTTTGCCATGCTGACGCTGGCGCTGTCCATGGTGATGTACGGCGTGCTCATGAAATCTGAATCCCTGGGCGGCTCTGACGGCTTTAATGTCTCGCGCCCCACCCTCTTTGGCATGCTCGCCCCAGCGTCGCGGCCCGAGTTGCTGCTGTGGAGCGTGACGGCGTTTTTCACCTGCCTGCTGGCCAGCTTGGTGCGCCTGTACTGCAACTCGTCGCGCGGTCTGCTGTCGCTGGCCGTGCGCGAGAACGAATTGCGCGTGGAGTACTTAGGTTCTTCCGTGGTCAACGTGGTGGCCTGGAACTACGTTCTGGCCGCTTTCCTGGGCGGGGTGGGCGGCGCGCTGTCGGTGTTGGCGCTGGGCCACATTGAGCCTAACTTTTCTTACTGGACCACCTCGGGAGAGTTTGTGTTTGTGGCCATCTTGGCTGGGCAGCACAGTGTGCTGGCGATTTTGGCGAGCTCGTTTTTGCTGGAGCTGGTGCGCTCGTTTTCCAGCTCCTACTTTCCCAACACCTGGCAATTTTCATTGGGTTTGTTTTTGCTGTTGGTGATCCGCTTTTTGCCTGATGGCCTGGGCTCCCTGGCCCAGAAGTTCCCCATGCGCCGTGCGCGGCCAGCGCCGCCTTTGGGAGGGACCGCCCCATGAACGCAGCTTCAAACCGCCAGCCCGTGCTCTCGGCCCAAGGGCTGCAACGCAGCTTTGGCGCGGTGGTGGCCGCCGCCGATGTGTGCATAGACATTCAGCAAGGCGAGCGCCTGTGCCTGATTGGCAGCAACGGCGCAGGCAAGACCACGTTTGTGAACATGATCACCGGCTACCTCAAGCCCACTGCAGGCCGGATCTTGCTGGCAGGCGAGGACATCACGCAGCGCTCTCCGCGCGAGATCACGCTCAAAGGCGTGGCGCGCTCGTTTCAAATTCCACAGCTGTACCTGCACATGAGCGTGCTCGACAACGTGCTGGCGGCCTGGCACGCCAACCAAGGCAGCCGCCATTTTTTGCGGCCCGCGCACGACGCCGAGTCTGTGGCCCGCAGCATGGACCTGCTTGAGCGCTTTGGCCTGCAGACTATGGCCATGCAAACGGTGCGCGAGTTGCCCGGCGGCGTGCGCAAATTGCTGGACATTGCCATGGCCCTGACCGGCCAGCCCAAGCTGCTCTTGCTTGACGAGCCCACCAGCGGTGTCAGCGCCGATGAAAAATACGCCACCATGGACACCGTGGTGCAGGCCATTGAGCGCAGCCAAGAGCAAGTCAGCGTGGTGTTTGTAGAGCACGACATGGACATCGTGCGCCGCTACGCCAGCCGCGTGGCGGCTTTTTACAGCGGCCGTGTGATTGCCGACGGCCAGGCCGAGCAGGTCATCACCGACCCCGAGGTCCAACGCCATGTCACGGGTCTGGCACCCGCATCCCGCACCTCCCATGCACTCAGCGCACACCGAGAGGCCACAGCATGAGCGCCCCCCCTCTTATTCATCTGGAATCTGCGCAGGTCTCCATTCAAAACGTAGAAATCCTGCGCGGCCTGTCGTTGACCATAGCGCCTGGTCAACTGGTGGGCCTGATCGGCCGCAACGGCGCGGGCAAAACCACCGTCATGCGCACCCTGATGGGCCACCTGACATTGCTGGGTGGTAGCCTGAACTTTGACGGCAAAACCCTGCAGGGCCAGGCCGCGCACGAACGGGCGCGCTTGGGCATTGGCTACATGCCTGAAGACCGGGGCCTGGTGCCCGAGCTGACCGTGGAAGAAAACATTTGCGTGCCCTTGTGGGCACAGCCCGTGCTGCCACTCAAAGAACGCCTTGAATTTGTCTACCAAGTGCTGCCCGAGTTGCTGCCCATGCGCGAACGCAAGGCCATGCTGCTGTCGGGCGGCCAGCAAAAAATGGTGGCTCTGGCCAGGGCGCTGACCATTGGCCAGCGCCTGCTCTTGCTGGACGAGCCTTTTGAGGGCGTGGCGCCCGCGCTGTCGCAGCGCTTGTCCGAGGTGGTGGGCGGGCTGCGCGGCAGCGGCCTGTCGGTGCTGATCAGCCAGTCTGACCAAAACCACGCCAGCAGCATGCTCGACGCCACCGTGGTGATTGAGCGCGGCGCCAACCTGGCTTGAGAACCGCTCAAAGGCTTTGACAGGCCTTTGAGCTTTGGCTTTTTAGGCCGTGCCACCCACGGTGATGCCGTCAATGCGCAGCGTGGGCTGGCCCACGCCCACGGGCACGCTTTGGCCCTCTTTGCCGCAGGTGCCCACGCCGCTGTCCAGCCGCATGTCGTTGCCAATCATGGACACGCGCTTGAGCGCATCGGGGCCATTGCCCACAATGGTCGCGCCTTTGACCGGGTATTGGATCTTGCCGTTTTCCACCCAAAAAGCTTCGCTGGCCGAGAACACAAACTTGCCCGAGGTGATGTCCACCTGGCCGCCGCCAAAGTTGGTGGCGTACAAGCCTTTTTTGATGCTGGCCACAATTTCCTCGGGCGCTTTGTCGCCGCCCAGCATGTAGGTGTTGGTCATGCGCGGCATGGGCAGGTGGGCGTAGCTTTCGCGCCTGCCGTTGCCGGTGGGCTTGACCTTCATCAGCCGCGCGTTGAGCGAGTCCTGGATGTAGCCCTTCAAAATGCCGTCTTCAATCAGCACATTGCGCTGGCTGGGGTTGCCCTCGTCGTCCACGTTGAGCGAGCCACGGCGGTCGGCCATGGTGCCGTCATCCAGCACCGTCACGCCCTTGGCCGCCACGCGCTGGCCAATGCGGCCTGCAAAGGCGCTGGAGCCCTTGCGGTTGAAGTCACCCTCCAGCCCGTGGCCAATGGCCTCGTGCAGCAAAATGCCGGGCCAGCCTGGGCCAAGCACCACAGTCAGTTCACCCGCAGGGGCAGGCCGGGCGTCTAAGTTGGTGAGCGCAGCCTGCACGGCGTCGCGGGTGTAGGTGTCAATCAGTTCGTCGTCAAAGTAGGCCAGGCCAAACCGGCCGCCGCCGCCGCTGGAACCCGTCTCGCGGCGCCCGCCCTGCTCGGCAATCACCGACACGCTCAAGCGCACCAGTGGACGCACGTCAGCGGCCAGCATGCCGTCGGCGCGCGCCACCATCACCACGTCGTACTCCATGGCCAGCCCGGCCATGACTTGCACAATGCGCGGGTCTTTGGCCTTGGCCAGTTTTTCCACCTTTTCAAGCAAAGCCACTTTGGCCGTGCTGTCCAGCGTGGCAATGGGGTCTGTGCCCACATAAAGCGAGCGGCTGGCCGCAATCTTGGCCGCCGGGCCTTTGCCCACACGCCCAGCCTTGACGCGGGCGTTTGCGCCCGCCGAAGCAATGCTGCGCACGGTGTGGGCGGCGTCCAGCAAGGAGGCCGCTGAAATGTCATCAGAGTACGCAAAAGCGGTTTTCTCACCACTGACCGCCCGCACGCCCACGCCCTGGTCGATGCTGAAGGAGCCGGTTTTGACAATGCCCTCTTCCAGGCTCCAGCCTTCGCTGCGCGTGTACTGAAAGTAAAGGTCGGCGTCATCGGCGCCGTGGGCGGCAATCTCTGCCAGCGCGCGCCGCAGGTGGCCGCGGTCCAGGCCAAAAGGCTCCAGCAGCAATTGCTCGGCAATGGCCAGGCGTTCGGTGGTGGAAGCGGTGCTCAGCTTGAGTGAGGCTGCGGCCGCGCTGCGGCGGCTGCCGGCGCTGTGAGATTGCAATTGGGTCATGAAGCAAATTGTAGGAGCCCGCACGCTCCGGGCAAAGTAGAGGGCTGAATCAGGCTTGAATCAGACTTGAATCAGGTTTGTACCAGCCGCTTGGCCCGGCCTATGGACAGCAGCATGCCCAGTGCCAGCCCCAGGGTGACCATGGCCGTGCCGCCGTAGCTCACAAAGGGCAGCGGCACGCCCACCACCGGCAAGATACCGCTGACCATGCCCATATTGACAAAGGCGTAGGTGAAAAAAATCATGGTGATGGCGCCGGCCAACAAGCGAGAAAACAAGGTCGACGCCTCCAGCGCCATGGACAGGCCCCTCAGAATCAAAAAGACAAAGCCTGCAATCAGCAGCAAATTGCCCAGCAAGCCAAACTCTTCAGAGTAAGCCGCAAAAATAAAGTCGGTGGTGCGCTCGGGGATGAACTCCAGGTGCGTCTGCGTGCCCGACATGAAGCCCTTGCCAAAAAAGCCGCCCGAACCAATGGCAATCATGCCCTGGATGATGTGAAAACCCTTGCCCAGCGGGTCGCGCGTGGGGTCGAGCAAGGTGCAAATGCGCTGCTGCTGGTAGTCGTGCAACACAGCCCAGCGCACACCATTGGCACACAACTGGGGCTCAAACACCACCAGCAGCACCATGCCCAACAGGCCTATGACCAAGGGCGGAAGTACCAGGCGCCAGTTCAGCCCGGCAAAAAAGATCACCGACAAACCCGCCGCCATGACCAGCAGCGAGGTGCCCAGGTCGGGCTGCTTCATGATCAAGCCCACTGGCACGGCCAGCAACAAGCCGGCCGCCACAAAGTCCAGCGGCCTGAGCAGTCCCTCGCGCTTTTGGAACCACCAGGCCAGCATCAGCGGCATGGCAATTTTGAGCAACTCGCTGGGCTGAATCACCACGCCCAGGTTGATCCAGCGGGTGGCGCCTTTTTTGGTGATGCCAAACAAGGCCACCGCCACCAACAGCGCCACGCCCAAGGCATACAAAGGCACAGCCACAGACATCAGCCGCTGCGGCGGCACCTGGGCCACGCCGAACATGATCACCGCTGCAATCAACATGTTGCGGCCGTGGTCCACAAACCGGCTGCCGTGGTCGTAGCCCGAGGAGTACATGATGACCATGCCGGCCAAGGCCAACAGGCCCACGGCGATCAGCAAGGGGGCATCCAAGCCTTCAAACAAGGGGATGGCACGCCGCCAAAGAGGCGGTTTATCAAAGACCACAGACATGGAGAGATTATCTGCCGCCCCAAAAAGGACTCAGCAAAGCTTTTATTCCAAGGCCCGTGGTGTCTGAGCGCCCAAGGCGCAGGCCAGACCGCCGCTCTGGCCGCCGATCAGGCCAGAGCGCCCGTCACCGCCCAGTGGATCAGCCAGCCGCCCAGCACCAGGAACACGAACAACGCGCCGGCCAGCCGCAGCGGGACCGCGCCGCTTTGCCGCAGGGCGTCCAGCCGGGTGTGCAGACCGATGGCGGCCATGGCCATGGTCAGCAGCACGCTGTCGGCCAGCAGCAGACCGGGTCGCCAGGCCGCCGGCAGCCAGCCCAGCGAGTTGCAGGCGATCACCGCCACGAAGCCCAGCGCAAAAAGCGGAGGTACGGCCGAACGCGGCGTTTGCGGCCGCGCCTGCAGCCAGCCCGTGAAGGGCAGCAGCAGCAAAAAGGGCGCGAGCATCATGACGCGCAGCATCTTTTCGATGACGGCCGCCCGCGCCGCCGCGCCTCCGACCTGCTCGCCCACCACCACCACTTGGGCCACCTCGTGGATGGTCGCGCCTGCGTACAGCCCGAAGTCGTGCGCCGACATGCCCAGCTGCGTGTAGAGCCAGGGGTAGAGCAGCATGGCCAGGGTGCCAAAGAGCACCACCGTGGTCACCGCCATGGCCACTTCAGTCTCGCGTGCCCGCGCCAGCGACTGCGTGGCCATCACGGCGGCCACGCCGCAGATGCCGCTGCCCGCGCCTATGAGCAGCGCCGTGCTGGGTTCCAGGCCCAGCCGCCGGCCCAGCCAGACGGCCAGCATGAGCGTGCAGCCCATCACCAGCACGGCGATCAGCACGCCCGCCAGGCCCACCTCGGCCACATCCTGAAAGGTCAGCCGGGCGCCGTAGAGCACGATGCCCAGGCGCAGCAGGCGGCTGCGCGCCAGGTCTATGCCGGGGCCGCAGCGCGGCGCCAGGTGCCGGTAGCCGGTGTGGCCCAGGGCCATGCCCAGCACGATGGCCAGGGTCATCACGCCCAGGCCGCTGGCGCTCAGCAGCTGCCAGCGTGACAGACCCAGCGCCAGGGCCGCCAGCCCAGCGGCCAGCAGCAGGCCGGGCAGCAGGCGAAGGATGCGCTGAGCGCGCAGGGTCAGGCCGCCGGCCAACCCGGCCGCGGGCAGACTCATTGGCCTTTGACCATGGGCAGGTCCAGACCCTGCGCGCGGGCGCAGGCGATGGCGTCCTCGTAGCCGGCGTCGGCATGGCGCATCACCCCGGTGCCCGGATCGTTCCAGAGCACGCGGCGGATGCGGGCGTCGGCCTCGGGCGTGCCGTCGCAGACGATGACCACGCCCGAGTGCTGTGAGTAGCCCATGCCCACGCCGCCGCCATGGTGCAGGCTGACCCAGGTCGCGCCGCCGGCGGTATTGAGCAGCGCGTTGAGCAGCGGCCAGTCAGACACCGCGTCGCTGCCGTCTTTCATGGCCTCGGTCTCGCGGTTGGGGCTGGCCACCGAGCCGCTGTCCAGGTGGTCGCGGCCGATGACGATGGGCGCCTTGAGCTCGCCGCTGCGCACCATCTCATTGAAGGCCAGACCCGCGCGGTGGCGCTCGCCCAGGCCTATCCAGCAGATGCGCGCGGGCAGGCCCTGAAAGGCAATGCGCTCGCCGGCCATGTCCAGCCAGCGGTGCAGGCCTGCGTCGGCCGGGAACAGCTCTTTCATGCGCGCGTCTGTCTTGCGGATGTCCTCGGGGTCGCCCGACAGCGCCACCCAGCGAAAAGGCCCCTTGCCCTGGCAGAACAGCGGCCGGATGTAGGCTGGCACAAAGCCCGGGTAGGCAAAGGCGTCTTTCACGCCCGCATCAAAAGCCACCTGCCGGATGTTGTTGCCGTAGTCCACAGTAGGGATGCCCATGGCCTGGAAGTCCAGCATGGCCTGCACCTGCTGCGCACAGCTGCGCGCGGCGGCTTGGCGCAAGGCCGCGTGCTGGCCGGCATCGGCGCGCGCGGCCTGCCACTGCGCCAGGCTCCAACCGGCGGGCAGGTAGCCGTTGACCAGGTCGTGCGCCGAGGTCTGGTCGGTCACCAGGTCGGGCTTGTGGCCGCCAGCGCGTGTGCGTGCCACCAGGGTCGGGAACAGCTCGGCGGCATTGCCCAGCAGTGCCACCGAGCGCACCTGGCCTTGGGCGGTGTAGCGGGCGATGCGGGCCAGCGCGTCGTCCAGGCTGCCCGCCTGTTCGTCCACATAGCGGGTCTTCAGGCGAAAGTCGATGCGGCTTTGCTGGCACTCGATGGTCAACGAGCAGGCGCCCGCAAAACTCGCCGCCAGCGGCTGGGCCGCGCCCATGCCGCCCAGCCCGGCCGTCAAGATCCAGCGGCCCTGCCAGCTGCCGCCGTGGTGCTGGCGGCCGGCCTGGGCAAAGGTCTCGTAAGTGCCTTGCACAATGCCCTGGCTGCCGATGTAGATCCAGGAGCCGGCGGTCATCTGGCCGTACATCATGAGGCCCTGGCGGTCGAGCTCGTCAAAGTGTTCCCAGGTGGCCCAGCGCGGCACCAGGTTGGAGTTGGCAATCAGCACGCGCGGCGCGTCGGGGTGGGTGGGGAACACGCCCACCGGCTTGCCGCTTTGGATCAGCAGGGTTTCATCGGGGCGCAGTCGGCGCAGCGTGGACAAGATGGTCTCCAGGCTTTCCCAGTTGCGCGCGGCGCGTCCAATGCCGCCGTAGACCACCAGAGAGTCCGGGTTCTCGGCCACCTGCGGGTCCAGGTTGTTTTGCAGCATGCGGTAGGCGCCCTCGATCAGCCAGTTGGCGCAGCTCAATTCGCTGCCGTGCGGCGAGCGCACGGGGCGCGGCCCAAAGGCATTGGCGGGAACGGAGGGGGTGGCAGTCAGGGTCATGTCGGCTCCAGGGTCAAGATTGCTGCCCCAGGTGCGGCGCAGCATTTGCGGGTTTGACTCTACTTGTCTAGTCAAGTCTGGACAAGTACGATCTCGTCATGGTTTTTACCGATCAAGCAGCGGTTTGCGGCGGCAGTTCCCCGCCGTTTCAGCAGGTCAAGACGTACTTGGCCCAGGAGCTCGCGCGCGGCACCTGGCTGCCAGGCCAGCGCATGCCCTCTGAAAGCGAGCTGATGCGCCGCTTTTCAGTCAGCCGCATGACAGTCAACCGCGCCCTGCGCGAACTCCAGGCTGAAGGCCTGATCGAGCGCACCCAGGGCGTGGGCACCTTCGCCGCCGCGCTGCACAAGGTGGCCAGCACGCTGTCCATCCACGACCTGCAAGAAGACATCGAATCGCGTGGCCACCGCCATGAGGCCCGCGTTCAACTGCACCGGGCCGAGCCGGCCACCTCAGCCCTGGGCGAGCAGCTGGGCCTGGCCTTAGGAGCTCCGGTGTTCCACACCCTCATCTTGCATTTGGAAGACGGCAGGCCGCTGCAATGCGAGGACCGCTACGTCAATCCGCTGGCCGCGCCGGGCTACCTGGCTGAGGACTTCACCCGCATCACGCCCACGCGCTACCTGTTTGGCCACACTGCGCTGCGGCGCGCGCAGTACACCTTGGAAGCCGCCACAGCCACCGCGCAGGAGGCCGAGCTGCTGCAGATCGCGCCACAGGCCCCCTGCCTCATCATGGTCAGGCGCACCATGAGCCACAACCAGGTCATCACCCTGGCCCGGCTGGTGCACCCGGGCGACCGCTACCAACTCAGCGGCGAGTTCAACCCATGAGCGCCGCGCCTCATTCCTGGCAGCGGGTGCACCTGCAGCAGGTGACACCCCAGCCCTGGCGCAACGGCGGCGGGTTGACTCACGAGCTGGTGTCTCGGCCCGCTGGTGACTGGCGCTGGCGGGTGTCGGTGGCCCGCATCGAGCGCGATGGGCCTTTTTCCCACTTCTCCGGGGTGCAGCGGCATTTCGCCGTGCTGCGCGGCGCCGGCGTTGAGCTGGACATCGACGGCATGCGCCACACCCTGCACGCAGGGGGTGAGCCGCTGGCCTTTGAGGGCGGGCAGGCTTGCCATGGCCGCCTGCTCGCGGGTGCGACCCTGGACTTCAACCTCATGAGCCGCGCTGCACCCGCCCAGCTGCAGCGCTGCAGGGGCCAAGCCCGGCCGGCCTGGCACAGCGGGCACATCGCCGGCCTCTACGCCTGCGCGCCGGCGCGGCTGGAAGGCGGCGGCCAGGACTGGACGCTGCAGGCCGATGAGCTGTTGTGGACCGAGCACCTGGCCGCGGGCGATTGGTCGGTGCAGGGCGAGGATGTGCTGGCCTTTTCCCTGAAGGTGGAACCCGCATGAGCCTGCACCTGCTCACCGACTGCCACGTCGCCACCCTGGTGCCTGCGCCTAACGACCCACTGGGCCTGTGCCGGGACGCCGCTGTGCTGTGGGACGACCAGGACGGGCTCCTGCGCTGGGTGGGGCCCCGAGGGCAATTGCCCGCCGGCTTGCAAGCTGTGCAGCATGGTGGCCAGGGCGGCTGGGTCACGCCTGGTCTGATCGATAGCCACACCCACCTGGTGCATGGGGGCGGGCGCAGCCAGGAGTTCCGCCTGCGCTTGCATGGCGCCAGTTACGAAGACATCGCCCGCGCCGGTGGTGGCATCGTCTCCACCGTGCGCGCCACGCGCCAGGCCAGTGCCCATGAGCTGCTGGCGCAGGCCCTGCCGCGCCTGGACAGCCTGCTGGCCGAGGGCGTGACCACGGTCGAGATCAAGTCCGGCTATGGCCTGGACGTGCTCAGCGAGCGCAAGTCGCTGGAGGTCGCGCGCGAACTGGCTCGCCAGCGTGCGGTCGACGTCCGCACCACCTTTCTGGGCGCCCACGCCCTGCCGCCGGAGTTCGCAGGCCAGCCTGAGGCCTACATTGATGCTGTGCTGGCCATGCTGCCCGAGCTGCACAGCCTGGGGCTGGTCGATGCGGTCGATGTGTTTTGCGAGCGCATCGCTTTCAGTCTGGCGCAGACCGAGCGGGTGTTCCAGGCTGCCCGGGCGCTGGGCCTGCCCGTCAAGCTGCATGCCGAGCAGCTCAGCGACATGGGCGGCACCGCCCTGGCGGCACGCCACCAGGCCCTCAGCTGCGACCACCTGGAGTGGCTCTCGCCCGAAGGCGCGCGCGCCATGGCCCAGGCCGGCACGGTGGCGGTGCTGCTGCCTGCGGCTTTTTATTTTCTGCGCGAGTCGCGCGTGCCGCCCGTGGCCTTGCTGCGTGAGCTGGGCGTGCCCATGGCCCTGGCCACCGACTGCAACCCGGGCAGCGCGCCCTGCGCCTCGCTGTTGCTGATGCTGAGCATGGGCTGCACCCTGTTCCAGCTCACCCCCGAAGAAGCGCTGCAGGGTGTAACCTGCCATGCCGCACGCGCCCTGGGCATGGCCGACCGGGGCCAGTTGCAGCCGGGGCTGCGCGCCGACCTGGCGCTGTGGCCCATCGACCATCCCATCGACCTGTGCTACCGCTTCGGCCAGCACCACGCGGTGCGCACGGTGCAAGCTGGTCGCTGGCGGTCGGCCCCATTTCAGGAGGCCCAGGCCCATGCATGAACTGAGTTTGGACCTGGTGCGCGGCCATCTTCCGGTGCTGGTCAGCATGCCGCACATGGGCAGCTACCTGCCGGCGCGGCTGGCCCCGTCTTTTGTGCCACGGGCGCTGGACTGCGAAGACGCCGACTGGCACATGGACCGGCTCTATGACTTCGCACTGGACATGGGCGCCAGCGTGTTGCGCCCGCGCCTGTCGCGCTACGTGATCGACCTCAACCGCCCGCCCGATGACGCCCCCATGTACCCGGGCGCGGCCAACACCGAGCTGTGTCCCACGCGCTTTTTCACTGGCGAGCCGCTGTACGTGCCTGGCTGCGAACCCACGGCCGAGGACAAGCGCGAACGCCTGCAACTGGGCTGGCAGCCCTACCACCAGGCCTTGCAGCAAGAGCTGGCGCGCCTGCACCAGGCGCACGGCCAAGTGTTGCTGTGGGACGCGCACAGCATACGCGCGCAGCTGCCCTGGCTGTTTGAGGGCCGGCTGCCCGACCTCAACATCGGCACCGCCGACGGCCAGGCCGCGCACCCAGCGCTGGCCCAAGCCGTGATGCAAGTCTGCTCTGTTCAGGCGGACTACAGCCACACCCTCAACGGCCGCTTCAAGGGCGGCTACATCACCCGGCGCTATGGCCAGCCCGAGCGCGGCATCCATGCGGTGCAGCTTGAGCTGTGCCAGTGCCTGTACATGCAGGAGGAGCCGCCTTACGCCTACCTGCCCGAGCGCGCCCGCAGGCTCCAGCCTGTGCTCGAGCGCATGCTGCGCGCCGCCCTGGCGGCCCTGCCCCGGCCATGAAATTCTGGTGCAGCCACGCTTGGACAGACGGCCGTTGGCAGGCTGATGTGCGGCTGGAGACCGACGCGCAGGGCCTGTGGAGCCGCATTGAGACCGGCGTGGCCGCAGCGCAGGCCCCGGACGCCCAGCGCCTGGGGCCGGTCCTGCCCGGCCTGGTGAATGCCCACAGCCATGCCTTTCAGCGCGCCATGGCCGGCCTGGGTGAGCGGCTGGACCCGCAGGCGCCGCAGGATGATTTTTGGTCCTGGCGCGAACGCATGTACCGGGTGGCCGCCGCGCTCAGCCCGCAAGCGCTGGAGACCATCGCCACCTGGCTCTACACCGAGCTGCTGGCCCAGGGCTACACCCAGGTCTGCGAGTTCCATTACCTGCACCACGCACCAGATGGTCAGCGCTACGCCGACCCCCAGGCCATGAGTTGGGCGCTGGTGCGCGCGGCCGAGCGCACGGGCATGGGCCTGACCCTGCTGCCCACGCTCTACATGCGGGCGGGCTTTGAAGGCGGGGCCTTGCGGCCCGCCCAGCAACGTTTTGTCAGCACGCCCGACTTCATTGTGGACACCTGCGAGCGCGTGCGGGCCCATGGCCGCCAACACGGCAGGCAGCTTCTGCTGCAGGCCGGCCTGGCCCTGCATTCGCTGCGCGCCGTGCCACCCGAGGTGGTGCGCGAATTTTCATTGAGGGGCGCGCCTGGCCCCATCCACATCCACGCCGCCGAGCAGCCGCTGGAGGTGGCGCAATGCCTGCAGCACCTGGGCGCACGCCCGGTGCAGTGGCTGCTCGAGCATGCAGGTCTGGGGCCGCACTGGCAGTTGGTGCATGCCACCCACATTGATGCTGACGAACTGGCGGGCCTGGCCGCCAGCGGCGCTGGCGTGGTGCTGTGCCCGAGCACGGAGGCCAACCTGGGCGACGGCCTGTGGCCGCTGCCGCAAGGCCTGGCGCAGGGCGTGCGCTGGTCCATAGGCAGCGACAGCCAGGTCGGCCGCAGCTGGCGTGGTGAGCTGCGCTGCCTCGAATACGGCCAGCGCCTGGCGCTGCAGCGGCGCAACATCGCCGCCCGCCATGGCGGCCAAACGAGCAGCGCAGCGGCGCTCTTTGAAGCGGCGCTGGCCGGCGGCAGCCTGGCCAGCGGCCTGCCCCTGGGCGGCATCGCCTTGGGCCAGCGCGCCGACCTGCAGGAACTCGACACCGACCACCCCGCCCTGCTGGGCCTGCCGGTGGACAGCCTGCTGGACGCCTGTGTGTTTTCCGAGCCCGGCCCGCAAGCGCGCCGTGTCTGGGTGGCCGGCCGCCCAGTGGCCACCGATTTGATGCCCCTGCGCGCCGATTGGCAGCAGCTGTTGGCGCAGCTGTGGCCGGGCGCGCGCGCAGCGTCCCCCTCTTTTTAAACCTGATTACTTTCTCTACCCCATGTCCATTCTTGAGCTCACCGAACCCCATGTGTTTTTGCGCAACTGCTGGTACGTGGCCAGCGTCACGCACGAGGTCGCGCGCAGCCCCAAGGCCGTGCGCCTGCTCGGCGATGACGTCGTGCTCTACCGCCGCGAAGACGGCTCGCCCGTGGCCCTGGAAGACGCCTGCCCGCACCGCAAGCTGCCGCTGTCCATGGGCCGCATCAAAGGCGACGCCATCGAGTGCGGCTACCACGGCCTGACCTTCGACGGCTGCGGCACCTGCATTGAGGCACCCACGCAAGCGCAGATTCCGGCGCTGGCCCGGGTGCGCAGCTACCCGGTGCAAGACCGCTATGGCCTGCTGTGGATCTGGATGGGCGATGCCGCATTGGCCCAGCGCACGCCGGTGCTGGAGATCGAGCACCACAACGACCCCGGCTGGCACATGACCACCGGCGACAGCCTGCGCTGCGGCTGCCACTACCTCTGGCTGGTCGACAACCTGCTGGACCCGTCGCACGTGGCCTGGGTGCACCGCAACAGCTTTGCCTCTTCGGGCACCGAGGACACGCCGCTGCAGATCGAGGCCGACGCGCAAGGCGTGGTCTGCAGCCGCTGGATCTACGGCCAGCCACCACCGCCGTTTTACGCGCCGCTGGTCAAGTTCGAGGGACCGGCCGACCGGCTGCAGCACTACGAGGTGCGCCTGCCCTCGATCGCCATCAACCGCAGCACCTTCGCGCCTGCCGGCATGGGTGGGCCGGGGGTGGGCGAGGATGCGCGCATTTACCGCATGGTGTCCTATAACTTCCTCACGCCCGTCGATGCCAACAACACGCTGTACTTCTGGCTGCAGCACCGCAACACCGACCCGCACGACCAGGCCCTGACCGAGCGCATTGCCGCCGGCGCCAAAGCCGCCTTCGAAGAAGACCGCCAAATTCTGGAGGCCGTGCACCAAGGCATGAAGCACAAGCGCACGCCCAACATCGGCCTGCTGCTGGACGCCGGCGCTTCCCGCCTGCGCCGGGCCCTGGCCGAGCGCATCGCGGCCGAGCAGGGCCAGGAGCCAGCATGAACACGATCACACCGGGCCAGCTGGGCTGGCCGCTGATGCGTGAGATCCGCCTGGGTCCCCAGCGCCTGGACCTGGATGCTGCCGCCTGGGCCGACGTGCAGGCCAGCGCCGATGCGGTGGCCCGGGTGCTGGCCAGTGGCCAGGTGGTCTACGGCCTGAACACCGGCTTTGGCAAGCTGGCCAGCACCCGCATCCCGGACAGCGACCATGCCCAGCTGCAGCTCAATTTGCTGCGCTCGCACGCCGTGGGCGTGGGCGAGCCCATGACGGACGCCGTGGTGCGGCTGATGCTGCTGCTCAAGGCGGCCAGCCTGGGGCGC
>Ga0209550_10001899_pt1 | contig 20154 bp, 16 predicted proteins | sample LauGreSuBDMM15SN_2_FD_187567 | JGI IMG/M metagenome (GOLD analysis project Ga0209550, IMG submission 187567) | Freshwater lake microbial communities from Lake Michigan, USA - Su13.BD.MM15.SN (SPAdes) (version 5) | ecosystem: Environmental > Aquatic > Freshwater > Lake | place: Lake Michigan... | reverse complement strand
TTGTACAAAACCTTACAATGCCGACTTCGATAAACTCTCTGTCGAAAACATGGAGCGCTAAAAACGTGATACTCCATAGTTGCAATTTTATTAATGTCTGACCGTATGGATTGAAAATCCGTACGACAGCATGATGCTATATATATGGAACGTGATGCCCTGGGCATCACACCACATATATAGACATTAAAATAGTTTAAAGTTATCTTGCCAAATATAATATAAATATGGAACCAAATCTGAATCTGAAACAAGTGATTTTAGAAGACGATACCTTGCGGTATTGTGAAATATACAAAATTACCAACCTAGTAAATAAAAAAGTATATATAGGTCAAGCGGTCTCACATATTCTCAATCATAAAAAATACCGACCATATGGTATGGAAGGAAGATTGAAAACACATATTAGTGAAGCATTTTCAGATAAAAAATGCCAATGTCACTATTTAAACAATGCTATTCGTAAATATGGGTCTAGTAATTTCACTGTGGAATTATTGCGCGCATGCGATATAAATGATGCAGACGCAATAGAAGCAGAAGAAATACAAATACATAACTCGATATTCCCCAAAGGATATAATTTGACTACTGGTGGTAAAACATTTCGTTCAACCATAGAAAGTAGAAAAAGAGTATCTGATGGAGTAGTTAGGTATTTCAAAGACAAAAAATACGAAAAGTTCGCAGACATTGTTATTGAGGACATTACTAATATAGATAAATATGTGAGACCGCTAAACCGAAATAAAATACAATATGGTTGGTATGTGTATATAAATAGTAAAAAGGCAGATTTCGGAGGTTCTTGTATTTCATTAGAAGAAAGTAAAAAAATGGCATATAACTTTATACAAACATTAATAGAATTGCAGCGAAACACCTTGATGCGGGAAGTCCCTTAGAGCCTTTACTACCACTCTCTTCAGGAAACTGTTGAGAGGAACTCGGTTAATAGCCGAAACCAATGGTAATAATGTAAAGGATTGGGTAATCCGCAGTGTTACTTCCTAACGTCGCACGGTAGACTATGGAAGGCACTCAGAGACTGAACGGGTGTTGGTGAACAATGAAGGACTAGCCATCTGGAGTTTGCTTAAGATACAGTCCGGCCCTTTTGGAAACATTGGGGATATCATCGGGAGATGAGATGAATATGCACATGCCACAGAATGTATTGGCAGAAACAGAATTGAGACATTTGGCAGCTATTCCATACCAAATTGTCAGTCCAAGTAGTAATGCGCCTATTATCGGCATTTATCAAGATTCGCTTTTAGGCTCATATCGGTTTACACGTCCCGGCATCAAGTTTTCGCCCCGGGATGCAATGAACTTGCTTATGATGTTTCCAAATGTAAATGTGGAAGCACTAAAAGGAAAGAAAGAACTCAGCAACTTCGATATTATTTCACAAATCCTACCACCCATGACAATGTCTTATAAAACAAAACTGTTTGAGGAAGAAGAAGATTACGGAACTTCCAATAATGTCTTGGAAATCTACCGCGGTAAATATGTCCGTGGTCAAATGGAAAAATCCGTTCTGGGTGGTAGTTCAAAAGGTATGATACATCGTGTCTATAACGACTTTGGAAATATGGCAGCCGCCAACTTTATTGACAATATACAAAATATTATTACTGAATATATGAAAACCAGCTCATTCAGTGTCGGCATTAGTGATTTGATTGCTGACAAAGAAACCGCCAAAAAAATTATACAAGCGATTGATGTGCAGAAATTGGAAGTACAAAGTCTTATTAACAAAGTCCATCTAGGCGTTTTCGAGAACAATACAGCTTCATCTAATAGTGTAGAGTTTGAAACACAAGTCGGTAATTTGCTAAATGAAGCTACGAACCAATCCGGTAAAAAGGCTCGCGAAAGTCTCAGCAAAGAAAACCGTTTCTTGATGATTGTGAACTCTGGTTCAAAAGGCACTCTTATCAATATATCACAAATGATTTCTTGTTTAGGGCAACAAACCGTAGACGGTAAACGTATTCCCTATGGTTTCGACAGCCGTACTCTGCCACATTATAGTAAGTTTGACGATTCGCCTAAAGCCCGTGGTTTCATTGAAAACTCCTATATTTCGGGATTAACTGCTCCGGAATTGTTCTTTCATGCTATGGGTGGTCGTATCGGTCTTATTGATACTGCAGTCAAGACCTCGCAAACTGGTTACATCCAACGCCGTCTTATCAAGGGCTTGGAAGATATTAAAGTGGAATATGATATGACGGTGCGAAACAGTAAAGGAAAAATCATCCAATTTGCATATGGCGATGACAATATTGATACAGTGAAAGTAGAAGACCAAGCTATACCGATTGTTGGAATGAGTTTGGAAGATATTTACATGCACTTTGATATTGCAGGATTAGGTAATCGCGAACTTGGTCTTTTAGAAATATACAGCAAGGGTACGATTACCAGAATGAAGAAACAATTGTATGAAAGCAGACAAATATGCAAAAAATATATCGACCGTATGATAGAAGACAGAGAACATTTGGTGGAAAAATTATTCCGAAACCGTGATGATAACAATGTCCGCATTCCAGTAGCATTCCAGTATGTTATTGCCAATGTACAAGGTCAACTCGGATTGTCTCCCAATTCCATGGTAGATATTACTCCTTTAGAAACATTCAAACTTATCGAACAATATTTCGCTAAACTAAAGCGTTCTCATTATGCCGCACCTACTCGCCTCTTTGAAATCATGTATTTCTTCTATTTGTCTCCACGCAACCTCTTGGTTGCAAAGCGGTTTAATCGCAAAGCACTTACTGTATTGCTGGAAACCGTCGAATTGAAATACAAACAATCTCTGGTTCATCCAGGTGAAATGGTTGGCGTTATTGCGGGTCAGTCGATTGGTGAACCTACTACCCAGCTGACCTTGAACTCAGTAACATATGAAACTGAGATTATTGTAAGAAATAGTGATAAATCAATATCAAAACTGCAAATTGGAGATTTTATTAAAAATCATATTGCTAAATCTAAAATGGTTAATTATAATAGTGAAAAAGATACTACATATGCTGAAATGTCGGAGATTTATGAAGTACCATGTGCAACTGAAGAAGGCAATACCGTTTGGAGAAAGATTGAGGCAGTTACTCAACATCCAGTTATTAATGAAGATGGAACAAATACTATGTTAAAGTTTACTACTGAAGGATGCCGTGAAATTATTGTCACTAAAGCCAAATCGCTATTGCAATTAGTAAATGGTAAAATAATACCAGCAAATGGCGATAGTTTTGCCATAGGTCAGTATTTACCAGTATCTAGAAAAACATTGGAATATGCTAAAAAGGTTAATACAGATAATACTGTTGAATATAAAACATTGAAAAAATGTATGTGTGTTCCTAATTTGATAGATGGACAAATCATTATGGAAGACAGAAATGGTAGATTTATGGATTTGGAGTTCGACAAAATTATATCTATTGAGGAAGTTGAAAATACCACTAAATATGCATATGACTTGACAGTAGAAGAAACTCGCAATTTCGATTGTGCAAATGGATTATGTCTTCGCGATACATTTCATTTAGCTGGCGTTGCATCAAAGTCCAATGTCACTCGTGGTGTGCCTAGAATTGAGGAGATATTGCGATTAACTGAAAATCCTAAAAACCCTTCCTTGACGGTGCATTTGAAACCACTTGACGAAGGCGAAAAAGACAAGGCGATATTGTTTGCAAATATGATGGAACATACAAAACTAATAGATGTGGTGAAATCAATTAAAATCTGCTTTGATCCCAAAGAACGAAGTAGTTTGATTGAAGAAGACGGTTTACTTATGGAGCAATACTATGAGTTTGAGAACCTGATGAAAGAATGCAATGGCGACGACGAAGAAGACGCTACGCCTAAATCAAAGTGGATTATCCGTATGGAATTGGACCCCGAAATCTTATTGGATAAAAATATTACCACGGATGATATACACTTTGCTATTAAAAACAGTTACCACGGCAAGGACATTACCTGCATTTATTCCGACTTTAATATGGATAAACTCGTATTCCGTATTCGCATGAATAGTTCGGTGTTTGCAAAAGGTCGCAACAAAATTAAGGTAAAGGGTGTACTTGATTCGTTGGACCAGTCAGATGAAATCTATATGTTGAAAAACTTCCAAGATACTTTGCTAAATAATATTGTATTGCGTGGTATTAATGGTATCGCCAATGTTATTCCTCGCAAATTGCAAAATATGGTTGTAAAGGATGAAAGCAAATATGCTCGCAAAGATGTGTGGGTTTTGGATACCACTGGAACAAACCTCTTGGAAACACTCGCATTGGACTTTATTGATAATACAAGAACTATCAGTAATGATATTAAGGAAGTGTTTGATGTGCTAGGTATTGAAGCCGCCAGACAAATTATATACAATGAAATGAATGATGTCATGGAGTTTAGTGGCGGTGTATACATCAACTATCATCATGTAAGTCTTTTGTGCGATAGAATGACATGTACAAAGGATATGGTAAGTATTTTCAGGTCAGGTATTTTGAATGACGACATTGGACCTATTGCGAAAGGTACATTTGAGGTCCATACTGCGGTATTCTTGGATGCAGCTAGACATGGCGAGTTTGACCATATGCGTGGTGTTTCTGCTAATGTAATGTGTGGACAATTTGGATATTATGGTACAAATGCATTCAATGTGGTCTTAGATTTACAGGAAATGGCTGCATTAGGCGAAGCTATGGTAGATACGACAGTTGTATCGGATGAATTGGATAAACTGCAAGGTAAGAGCTTAGAAGAAACCGGTGCGTGTGGAAAACATAAAATCAGTATTAAAACAAATATTACCAATCTCAATGGTAATGACACCACTGGATGTGATGATGAATACAATATGGGGTTTTAATGTCTGGTTGAGTGTACTGATGCCCAGGGCATCACGTTTCATACAACCAGCATTATGCTAACCATATGGATTAAAAATCCATATTGTTAGACATTAATGTCTTAAAGTTTTTCGGATATGCTTTTTAGATTGTTTCTTTGAACGGTTTGGTCTGCGTTTTTTTTGAATCTTTTTAGATTTTTTATTTTTTCTAGAACGCTTCCCTCCAGTTCGATTACACTCCGGTATAGCAGCATCAATTGGTTTAATTTCTTTAAAACATGTTGCATATTCAGAAGTAATAACATCGTCTGTTTTGTTTTCTATATCGATACGTTCTTGTTTTTTGTGTTCAAGCTGGTTGGTTAACGAAATACGGTCTTCTTCATCTTCCTCGGTTTCTAGTTCGCTCTTTATTCTTAAAATGTCTTCATCTAGGAGTTTTAGTTGGTTCTCTCTAGAAGTATGCATGCACTGTTCATGTTTTATTCTATTCTTTGCTAAATCACATGCCTCTATATTTGGGTTAATTGTACTCTCTTGTAGTTGTGACTGGGATGTAGTATCAAAAAAACCACTCATATATATTATTATTTGATATTATTTACAATAACTCATTATAGTAAATACATAAATAAAACATTAATGTCTGACCGTATGGATTGAAAATCCATACGACCAGCATCATGCTAAATGTATGGAACGTGATGCCCGGGGGCATCAGTCCACTCAACCAGACATTAAATATTATATAAAAAACGTACCTGTTATATTTACCTTTTTATACAAACAACTGTCTACATGCAAATACTTTATAGCTGAACAAAACATTGATATCTCCGCTGATTATTTTCGCTAAAGTTGTCCGTTATTGTAATTTTTTTCGTTGGTTTGTAAATGGCAATTTCTTTGGTTGGACTGTCATATATACAGGAGAACTGGGTATACGTAATTTCCACATATTCGTTCTCCGAAGTAGGATGACAGATTCGCGTAACAATATACGTATATCTATCATCCGAATAATCATATGTTCTATGACGGTCAAAGAATTGCTCCAAACGTTTGTGTACAATAGACGTTTTTGTCTTGCACCGAATACTCGGCCATGGTTTGATATAATAAATAGAAGAAGTATATGACGACATATTATCAGATTGGTTATGATAGTATGTAATTGAAATGTTTTTCTAAATATATTTCAATTTTCTATAATTCACCCTCTTTGGTAAAATCACATAAAACAAATATCTACATTTTTTTCATGGTACCAATGCGATATTGCAATAAATATTCGTCTAAAGACTGTAAATGCAACGACCGTGCCTTTGTGGGCGACTGTATAGCCTCCGTTTGATATAAACTATAAAACCTCGCCATATTTGGCGCCGTCAACTTTACTCCAGGTAAAATCAATTGATATTCCATTTCCGTTACTTTGGTTGGAGAACGCACGAAATAATAGGTATCTACTTGCGGGTTTCCGCCCATAATCACCCAATCTATTTTTTGATAAAACAGGGATTTTATAGAAGTAGATGAGAACAATACAATGGGCAATGAAAATGCATTGGAAAATATCCAAATATCTAAATCAGTCACATAATAGCTATCACTTTTGACAACTTGTTCGAATGTAGCATTTCCCCTAAATAATTTGGTTTTCCCCTGAAATTGCAATATAGCCATTATTTTCTCTCTATAGCCCGGTTTTTCAAAATAGAGAGCATATCCTCGCAATAGAATATCCTTTATGTTATCTATAGTATATATCGCCGCAGGTTCTCCTAAATTACGCATTACTTGGCTAAAAATATACACCAACATATAAAAACTACTCCGGGGGGTTGCATAAAACCGATATTCGTCGGAATTAGTATAAAACAATCTGCCCCACAAACTCTTCGTGGGATGTCCCTGCACATTTTTCAGTTTTTCTTTTACAAACTCCATATTGAGATTAAATACATTCTCATCTTCACCTGGGGTATCTAATTTGCGCTGTTCGTCTACAGTGATTGGTTGCGTTTGGTATTTTTGGGAGAACAAGGGAATGGCATTTTGATAATCAATATTTTTCAAATAAGTATTGTCATTGAACGCCACGATGTCTTTGAAATAGTCCGCATTCAAAAGACTTTGCAACAATAACAATTCATTGTCATAGATTACATATTCACTATGTCCTATATTCAAATATGCAGTGGAACTCAACATAAATAGCTTAATACGAGTATACCGTATGAGTTCATCTGCCATACGCCCATAATATATTTTTTCATTGGAGAGACGACTTCCGATTAAATGGGTATTCGGTATCATCACTTGCCCGTTCTCATCGTCAGTAAAACAAATCATTTTCCCATTCCCGCTCATATTCATGCACTGTTGTTGTATACCTTCCAGCGTTTTCTCATCCATATCAACAAATAATACCCGGGTTCCTACTAAATCATGTAATATCGACACCATATTGTCTAGTTTTTCGCGGTAGGTAAGGTCTTCATTATCCAGTGTATGGAGTATTTCCCGGCGAATATGCCGGTTATCATATTCTATTAAAAGTTTTCGTATAATACTGCGGAAGAATGTGTAATACCTGGTTTCTAAATCGATATTACTTACGATGGACTGCCTAATACTATCATTATCATGCAAAGTCGTTATAGCAATATCTGATTGCAAATAGGATATACGATTTATATCATCCACATCTGGAGAACTTGGACTCGCCCCCTTTTCCGCAGCCTCTTTCACTATATAATTATGATTATCTACTGCAATTAGCCCATCATCAAAGATGTTCTCCGAAATAGGTGATATAGGAACAAGCTGGTTGGTTTCCGTTATAATTCCGACTACCATACCATCATCCAATAACTTCATTTTAGGATAACATAGTACATTCCCGTCTGTGTCTCTATGAATATTCAATAGATTATTACGCGTGGTTTCATAGTCATGCCATAATGTATCATCATCCATCCATTTGTGTGATATATCTGATATGATAGAGGATGGATAACATGGTATATAAGTACTTGCACCAGGTATATCACTATTTCCACCCACGCTTTTGTTTACTATTAATCCCACTACTTTACTCTGGTAATTGAGAACTTGATGTTCTATGAAATAATGGGCGGGTTTCAATAGATTACCCACTTCCATTGCACTAATATTTTTCTTGAAATTATATTGTTTAGGCAACCCGGGGAGGGGTTGACAGTATTTGTTTGTTGTGTTTTTTATTACCTGCAAAATATACTTTAGGTTCTCAGGGGTATTGTCCTCACGGAATACCCGGATTATATTTATTTCTTTCTTTGCATAACCACATATCATTTCGTAGTATGTACCCATTTTATTGGACTGTTTTAGCACAATAACCGTGTCTTTTGAAGGGTTATAGAGAACATTGGAAGAAGAATGAGTGGGACATACAATTTGTATATTGTCGCGCAAATCATCTTTAGGCATTTCTAAAATAATCAAATTATATCCATCCTTCATGAGTTTGTCATCCGGTTCGGTTACTATATCCCATAGATACGTATAATCAATCTCTATAGTATCATCCCGTAGAAACCGTAGAAAGTTTTCGAATGCGGCAATGACGTCGTCCAATAAATCCATTTGTTTTTCATCCTCCTGGTTTATGATTTCCTTATAAAACTCACTGGTGGTTATATACGAGTGATTGTAGTCTATTTCTCCTATATCTATTTTATCCGGTTTAAAAATAGCGAGAAGAGAACCATTGAAGGCTTTTACAAAATGGTCTAAATTGATTGTTTTAGCCAAAATATCTTTCATTTCGGAAATACTGGGGATTTTTTCTAGGTTTTGCTTGTATGCATACATAAATGCTACGGCGCCTAAAAACGACTGTGTATTATGTTTTTCCACTCCGTATCGCAATAAACAGACATCTTCTTTGCTAAACTGTACTGGTTTGGGTTCTTTTTCTGGCACGGGTTCTTTTTTCGATTTTTTGCCGGTAGGTTTGAGGTTCTCCTTTTCCATCTGTTCGGCTTTTGCTACACATTTAGTATTATCTTCTCGCAAAAATGCTTGAACTGAAAAAGGCAATAGACCCCACCGTCCCGGGCCAATATTGATTTTGTCAATACCCACGATATAATTATCCGTCTTGGCCTGTTTTGCTCTAGGCTCATTTTTATCGCCTATTGGGTTACCGTCTTTATCGGTCGGTTCATCCGCATCATCTGGCTCCACATCTGGACAAGTCTCCATATTTTTGTCCCATAGACCAGACCGCCATCCACTATAGCAACATGGTAAACAATGTCCATCGGGAGTTTTTTTAGAGAGAACTGCGGGATTATGATAAATATAAGTCCCGTCTGACTTTACGTGTTTTTTACTTTTGAACTCGATTACATACGCCCCCTCAGGAACAACCTCTGCATCATCTGGTATGATATTATGGGGATATGGGTTGGTGCCACATTTACCGTCTTTGACTTCCTGTTCTGTCATAGCCATATTTGTTTGCAAACACCAATATCTGGGGCAAATATACCAAAACTTTTTATTCGGGTCCGTGCCCATTTTAATGGCATGTTTATAGGAGCGTTCTCCCTTACCATATTTGATATCATTCTCATCTATTTTCGCCTTTTCTTCGTCCGTCAAAATAATGGGCTGTTTTTTCGCAGAACTCTGACATAGAGTAGAATAATTGGTGAACTTTCCTGATTTGGTGGTAAAGAGGAATGGCTCGCGTTTCTGCATGCGGCGTTCGAATATATTCGGGTTATGCAGTGATAATCCAGCCAAATCCACTCTATATGGTTCACCGGGTGCTTGTTCGTCGGCATTCTCGCCTTCGTCCATCAAATCATTTAGCAAAACATCATTTGTAATTATATTTTGGACTTTTTTCTTTCTTCCGCCGCCTTTGAATAATTCGTCGGCTTCTTCTTCGTCGTCTTCGCCATAAAACAATGCATCATCCTCGTCTTCTTCAATTATTTCTCGCTGGGCATCTTTGAAGAAATCTTCGTCTTCTTGTAATATTTCGGCTTCTGGTTTTCCTAAATCATTCACTATATCTATATCATCATAATCTATGTCGTCGGCATCGCCCTCTTCCCCCTCCTCTCCCGGTAATTCGGCATCCGCCATAGTTTCCCGCCCCGGGGCGATAGCTATCGGTGCAATAGCCACTACTTGATTTTCAATATGGGTTTTATCCACATTAATAAACTTGGACGCCGATTTACAAATGTGGTCTATGTCTTTTTTAGCAACAGATGTAGTAGTAGGATGTTGTGTAATACGAAGAAAACTATCGATATACATGTGCAAAATACGTATATACTCAATATTCACTATATTATCCACTTCAATAACGATGTGGTTCTCCTCTTTATCATTGTATATCAGTGTTTGGAACCCGGGTACATCAATAATCTCATCGCCAGGTTGCTGTTGTGCAATAGTTTCCAGGTATTTGCCTAATATTTTGACGGCTTCTTCGTTCGTTACCTGGAAGTTATCCATAATCCCTTTTATAATGAGTTCCGCATTGTCTGTTTTGTTATACAATGATTGTATAAATATGGTTTTTGCATCGGTTTCTTTGAAGTTCTCTACCCTTTTAAAAACCATTTTAGCCACTTTAGAAATATTCGGTTGATAAATGACAAATAAACTAGATAAGCATTTGATATATTTTTGCAAATTGTTTAGCTCTTCTTCAATCATCATTCTCGCCACATATTTCATATTCAAAACCGACACATGTTCATCGTGTAAATCTACAAACAGTTTCAAGCTATAACCCGACTTTTGCAAGAACTCATTTATTGTGTGTATAACTGGGTTTACTGCATTGCGGACATATTCATTCAATTCAGTTGGTAAAACGGGTGCGGATAAATCTCCATATACCCGTATATTACCAGTTTCCATAAAATCAATGTATATTTCTTCCGATATATCAACCATTTTTATGGCCATAGAAATCTGATTACCTTTTCCTATTTTTCGGGACAACCTCATTATTTCTTGTTCGGATAAAATGGGTATTTTTTTGCCGTTTTTAGACAATTTATTGGCAAATAATCTATACAGGTTCTCTCGCATACTCCCCGGATTGTATTTTATAAAGGGAATGGTTTCCGTCGTATGAATGTTTTTGAAGATTATTTCCAAAGGGAGTTTCGCATTTAATCGAGTATTCATCAAAATAGAAAAGGATTGAATACCTCTTTCAATGTATTTCAAATCCGAAGTTCTCTCCCGGAATATGTTATAAAACATATCAACTGTTTTATAAAGGTCAAATGCATTTTTATCCAGTTTTGATTTAGCCAATTTCAAAATGTCCTCCTTGTTTATTTCTAATTGTTCCACGGTTTCAATATGGTTCTCTAAATACAAAAAGGGGAAATATGTCTGTATAAGAACGGGCTCGATTGTATCTACGGATTTTTTGGGTTGAATATGGGTCAATACATTTCCAGCAAAACATACAGTAATAATATGGTCAACGGGAGAACCATAATTTAGCAATAGCATATTATCAAACACAGTCAGTATATTTTTCTTAGTAGGTTGATATAGTATGTCATTATTAATATGGTATGGGTTCACTGAAAACAAGAAATCCTGGTATTGAGAGAACTTTTGCCCGAGGGGTACTTTTACCACATACTCATACTCATTGCCTACTATACCTAACACCTCCTCGTATGTATATGTAGTTTTATTTTCCTGATTTCCATCAATCGGTATATTTAAATTGTGCAATAACTGGACCAAATGTTCTCTCGTAAAATCAGTCTTCCAATTATTCGTAATCTGTTGATATATCTCCATCATATTGATGCGCTTGTTTACGTCCATAAAGAGATACAATTCATTGTATGATATTACATTTTCGCCTATAGAATGGACTATTTTGTTTTTGATAACGCGTATAGAATCATCTGGATGGATTTGTTGGTTCGTATATATAACGGGAACTCCTAGGGCATCCAATTCAGGCATGCTAAAGTCGCTCGACCCCGAATATACGTATATTTTTTCTAATACGCCATTTGCATCTAAACAATGAACTTTATACACATCCATATTTATATATTTTTGTGTTATTTTTTTGTATAGTTATTACACAATATCATTTTATATATATTGTGTATATTTGATGTCTAGTAGTATGGACTGATGCCCATGGGCATCATGTTCCATATATTATCATAGGATTATATAGGATTATATAGGATTATGTATGATTACATATCATAATATGGATTGTCCGTTATTTTCATTCCGCAATATTCTTTAGGTTCTTCTTTGTAGTTTACAGGGTAGTGAATACCTGCGTCTTTTGCACATTTCAATAAAAATTGGAAGTTCTCCCAAAACTCACTTTTATGTCCAATAGACTTTGTAGAAATATGAGAAAGCTCATGTATGGCTACAAAGGTAAGAGTATGTTCATCAATGAGAACACTGTTATCATCCTTCTGTTTGTTCAAACAAAATGCGATTTTTTCTCCCTTATTTTCACTATATGCAGTAAGTTTACTAGTGGGCAAAGTTTCCATTACTTTTTTAGGATTAAATCCAGCAACCAACCGTTTTACACTATCTTTGTCTCCATGCGTGTCTTGCATATATCTTACTAAATGTTTGCATTTGTCAGTTACTTTGGCTAATAAATCCGCCGCTTGGTCCAATTGTTTTCGGTCTCTTACACAGTATGTATTTTTATCTACCGAAGAAATAATGCATTTCAAATCACCAAACCCCTCTATATTCGAAAGGTATATAAAAATACTAACTCCAATTACTACGCCTATCACAATATAAGCTAAAACATCTAATTTATGCATATTTTCCTCACTATCTACTTATAATAATAGTATATTTTTACAAAATACAAAATCAATTATCAATCAATTATTTCGCATATTTGTTTCAGTTTTTTCACAGTAGGAACATGTTCTCCCAATAAACATACGGTCATATTAGATTTAACCAAATAACGTTTAATTACATGATGTATATCACTGGTGGTTATATGTTTATAATGCGTCTCATATCTTTTGTTATAGGGAGTAAATTGTACACCATCTTGGTATAACATCAGTTTACTTCCGTTATAAAAACATGCATTTTCATTTGCTTCTTCCGATAATACGAAAGACCCATGTAAATTGGTTTTTGCTATGTCTAGTTCTTCTTGTGTAATCCCGTTTTTTTGCAAATCCCGAATAATACCTATTATTAAAGGGAGAACTCCTTTTCCGTCCCCATTATTTAGGAATATTTTTTTGGGGTCCGTTTCTGCATATATAGAAAAATCTCCTAAAATACTGTAATAGCATGTATTGCAATGCGATGCATAAGTCAATCCATGTTTTTCTCGTAAAGTAGTAAATAATCTAGACCCCATATACCCACCTAACATATTACTCAGCAAGTTTATGGCATATTTATCCTGTGAATATTGAGAACATGTCCTAAATCCTACCATTAATTGTATAGTATTCAGTCCTTTGTGAGTTGTTAATACATATTGCGGTTTTAATTGCATGGCATACTGACTAATTAGTTTCGGTAGACAGTCGGAGGGTTCACTCACCGGCGTAGTCGCAAACTCACACTTGCTAAGTATATCCATTATTTTGGAAAACGGTAAATGTGTTATAATACTTAACCCCATATTAGCAGGTTTGTAAAACATTCTATAAAATTGCACTACTTGGTCATGTTGTAGTGTATTTGCTCCATGGTAGGAAAATGTATCTATAGGATTTTCATAGGATGACCCCCTATATATACTAGAATCATACATATCTGCTATACGACTATCATTGTTATCCTCTAATCGAATGGTTTCTTCTATAACAACTTTTTTCTCTTTTGCGAATGCTTGTGGGCTAAATACCGAGTTCAATAACATATCTGATAACCCTATAATACATTCTTTCACATAATCATCGTGGCATCTGACTTCATAATTGGTGTATGATTTTTCGGTATGTGCATTAATAGATGCGCCAATTTTGTCATATATGTTGAAAATATCTTTGGATGACGGTAGTTTTTTCGTACCTTTAAATACCATATGCTCAATAAAATGAGATATACCTCGTGTATTGTCCGTTTCCATAGCAGAACCAACGGAACAAAATACTTGTATAGCAGTTATACGAATACTATTCTGAGGGGTTTCCGATATTACTCTAAATCCATTTGGAAATGTATGTGTATGTATCATTATTTAGACTATATTAAATTATGATACTATATTTTATGCTATATTCTCAGTGCACCCAATCAGACATTAATGACTAGATGTGTGGTGTGATGCCATCGGGCATCAAACATCACGACTTACCCTATATGCTGACCATATGGATTTTTAATCCATACGGTCAGCATGATGCTGGTTGTATGGACTATGATGCCCCGGGGCATCAGTCCACTCAACCAGACATTAATGACAGCCAACACCAATTTCAAGAGGAACTCTTCCTAAATCGGGTTCAATAGTACTATGGTTCCATGGCCCAACATCCTGTTTTACAATGTAAGGGTCGGACCTCAATTGCAAATTGGCATTTTTCAAAGTTTGGCCAATAGTATCTAAACCAATATGATGTCCGGCTTGGAGTAAATCGGGCATCCCACCTTGGGTCAATGAAGAGGGGTTAAGGGCAGCCCATTGGTTGTTTTGGTCATTGGGCAATAGGTCGCAGGGAGTAGCAACGGGTTGAGAAGCATATCCACTGGCAGGGTTTTCGCTAGGAACGGTTTGAGGAGCATTAACGACAAATTGAGCGGATGTTTCTCTCACCGAAGGCTGGTTTCTTTGGCTGGGTCCATTTTGACTACCATCTTCCATACGATCAACTATAAGGGATTTCGATGAGGAATAGTATACCACAAACATAACCGATATAACTAAAATGGCAATTAATATGACTTTATCTGTCGAAAAAAGTTTAGACATACTTTATATACATATGCCGGATAAAAATATTTTATATTTTAATTTTGCTAAATAAAATAGGAACAGTTTTTGCAATATTCCATTATAGGAAAATAATTGTAAACGTTGGTTTTTATATTTTATATTTTTTAATGTCTAAATGTGCGGTGTGATTTCCCAGGGCATCACGTTCCATACATTTAGCATCATGCTGATCATATGGATTTTCAATCCATACGGTCAGGAATTAAATACGAAATCCAAAATCCAAAATACAATCTATTCTGCCATGTTTTATAAAACCCAAAACAATAAAAGATGGTGAATAAAACCCTCCTATGCCAAATATGTATTACTAAAAGTATTCGGTGAGCTTATTTATTATAAAAATCGTCTTCTTCTAAATCACTATCGCTATCATCTAAATCTTCCAACATATAAGTATTTTTAATTTGTTTTGCCTCTAAATAAGAAGAAAGTGCTAAATCTCTAGCCATTTTAGCCTTCCGTTTTGCATCTTGATACATTTTGTAATACACATCATTGCGATGTTTTATTTGGATTTGTTCAGTTTCTGGTATTTCATCTAAAGATAATTCAACTTCTTTCAATTCATTTGGGTCATCTTCCACAATAGAAACTTCATCGATTTTGCTAAAAACCATTTCATTCTCTGGGGGTTTCTGTTCTTCCGCAATTTCTCCGTCTGCAAGTTCTCCGTCTGCATTTATTTTTATGTCTGATGTATCTATTCGCATCGAATTATTGTCCAACGTTTTTCCTAAATATTCCGCGGTATCTGGAGGCCTATGTACGGGGGGTTTTGATTTAACTAAAATACATTTTTCAAATAAATTGGTTTGGGGCAATACCAACATCTGCTTGATTTCGATTTCAATCTGGAAACTACGAGCAGAACATTTAATGCCCTGTATTTCTAATATAGTAATAATGTCGTTTTTTTCTGTAATATCTTCTAGTTCAATTACCTCTTCGTTTTCATTATAAATCTTTAAGACGCATTTCCCCATTTGGGTAGGCACCTGAGACCTTACAATGTAATACTTGCCTGATTTATACAATTTACAGCATGATGCAAATGAGTTCTCTATATCATGTAGCTCTAATTCTGTGTCAAACCATTCGGTCCTATGGGCATAGATGTATTTTTGACAATAGTCTTCTAGTTTTTCAATCCATTGTATGAAACTTTCATGTTCATTTGTAAACATTAAATCTGAAAAATACTTTTTACCGGCTTTCAATATTCCCTGTTTAGTACTACATTTAGGAGTTTGAATATAAACGGGATAATCATTTAGCCGTATTTTTATGAAATAATTTCCGCCAGACATAGATGTCGGTTTCAATAATACTAATTTGCTAAAGGGGAACTCATCGTTTGCGTTATATATTACTTCCATTATATATTGGTTTTTCATTTTTGTTATTTTTTTTAAACGAGAACAGCATTTTACGATTGTAAATGTATATGCAACAATAAGGGCAATTTGTACAGTTTTCTAATATCTATGAATAGCTAAATATATTTATTCGTAGTATTGTACAATAAATAATATGCATAATAATATGAATAATAATATGTCATTCAAAACTATTCGAGATACCTGCATTGAATATTTGAACAAATCAGATATTAAACAAGATTTAAAAGAAATATCAAAACCGGTTGTAGAAATAATTTATAATGAATTATATATTTATATTTTGCTTATTTGTGTTTACAATGTAGTTTTCATATTTATAGTTTTAGCCAATTTTATATTATTATTGAAATTGCTAAAAAAACACAATATGCATGCCACAGAAAAATATGTATAGGTAATATATACCCATATTATGGAAAAAAGACGCTCACAAAAACAACAACAGCAACGGCAACGACAAAGTGGTGGTACAGGAACTGCTGAACATGCATTAAGCGTATACGGTGGTATAAATGACCAGCGTGCCGCTGGACCCAATACGAATGTTATTGCAATGAGGGCTCCCGGTGCTAGCCCTATGCAAGGCGGTTCGTCTCAAAACTATAGCAAGCAATCTAAGAAACAACTAAAGAATACCGTCAAGCGTCAATTGCAGCAATTGAAGCAAAGTGGGGGTTCTTTAGGATTTTCTGATTATTCTTCTTCTGTTCCAGCAAAACCAGTTGACACATTTGTGTCATCGGGTTCTCCTAATACAGGTCTAGGTCTAGGTCTAGCTCCCTCAGCAGTTGGTGCTGGTTCTTCTGAACCAATGTCTATGAAGGTAGGTGGTAAAAAGGGTAAAAAGGGTAAAAAGGGTAAAAAGGGTCAAACGAGTCAACCGAGTCAAACGAGTCAATCGAGTCAATCGAGTCAACTGGGTCAACCAGATGTAGTTGGTCAAGTTGCCGCTGCACTTGCGGGGGCCGCTACCATAGCTAGTGAGGCTAGAAATTTTTTTACCAGTGCCGATCCCAATGCCGATCCCAATGCCTATCCCAACAGTGCTGACGATGTACAAACTGGGGGGCAAACCCCACTCGACCTATTCAATAAAGTCGGCGGAAAACTATCAAAACAACAACTGCAAGACTTTTCACAACAATTGGACAAATTGCAACAGCAACAGCAACACCAGCAACAACAGCAACAACAGGGTGGTGTTGGTTTGAATGAAGTTATTGCCCCCCTTCTCCTGCTGTATGCTAACCAACGTTATGCCCAAGGCAAAACCGCTAAATCTAATGTTAAATCAATGCGCCGTTCAATGCGCAAATCACGAAAGGTTCGTCGTTAATGACTGGTTGGGTGGACTGATGCCCGGGGGCATAACACCACACAGCTAGACATTAAATAGATGTCGGTATAATGAAATAAACAACCTATAATAATATGTATATACATAGTATTATAAACATAGCATATAGAATGGACCAAAGTACACAAAATACCCAAGTAGTATTATCGCAAAAAACATTTGTAGAAAACGTAAAAAAATGGGTTGTATGCGACCAACAACTCAAAGTAATCAAAGATAAATCTGAGCAAATACGCGATATGAAACACGTGTTAGGTGTATCTATATGCAATTATATGATAGAAAATCAGCTTTCTCATAATGAAATCGAAATTACCAATGGAAAACTAAAAGTATTTGAAAAGAAAGAATACTCACCACTCACCTTTTCTTATATAGAACAATCTTTAGCAAAAATAATTCAAGATAAATCACATGTTGACTATATTATGAAACACTTGAAGGAGAACCGAGAAATAAAAACATCAGTAGATTTGAAAAGTATATATAAAAAATAAATACACGTATAATATATTATATAAGAAAATGGAAATATATCCATCTATTACAACGCAAGCTATATATGGAAACGATGGTAGAGCCGCATTACCATTCGGGTCTTTTGTCAATGACTGGTCGTATGGATTAAAAATCCATACAGACCAGCATGATGCTAGATGTATGGAACGTGATGCCCAGGGGCATCACACCACACATCTAGACATTAAAGAACGCTCTAAATGCGTAGACAAAGAACATCTGGGCGTACCTATTGTTATAGCACTCATACCAGTATCTCAACGTTCTCATATGTATAACCATGTGCATAATATGGATAATTATATGGCGGATGAACTAGATTATGGAGAACCAACCTATACAGATATGGAAACCATATCGCCTGAAATATATGATGCATTATTGAATAATGTATTATTAGAACCTATACATGAGGGGTCAGACAATGAAGACGAAGACGAGAACCAAAAAGAGAAACTAGTGAAAAAGAATAAAACGCATAAAAAGAGGCGGTAAACAACAAGCATATAGGGTTAGTCGTGATTTTTGATGCCCTCGGGCATCACGCCACACGACTAGACCTTAATACACTGACCATTTGTTTCTGTTAAATGAGTTCAAACTTAGTAATTTATCGGCATTCTCTTTCCAGAAGTTGACCTTCTTTTCCATCAATAAATCTTCATCTGTTTTTGGGTGAAGTATATTCTTATTTGCAGCCATGGATTGTAAGTCTTTATCAGATGGTTTTGGTTTTTCTCCAAAACAATTCACACCAAACTTTATATAAGGGTTCTCCATATACCCACCATTTACGCCAGGGCGACCACAATTGTTTTTCGCTTTGGGATTTTTCTGCAATTCATCCCAGGTGGTTTTTTGCGTGGGAAAAAATGCCATTTGCCCTTCAGACCAACCATAGTTACACCATTCACCTCCCTTTGTATACGCATCTTCTATTTCATCATATGTGGCTAATCTTGCACCAAATGAACTACATACTGCTCGAGCATCTTCATATGTGTACAAATTGTTTGATACATTGAAGACTTCTCCAGTAGGTGATTTAGCGGCAGCATCTTTTGCACATGCCGGCGATGTCGTTTTCGAATCCGAAGCCGAAGCCGAAGCCGAATCCGACGCCGACGTAGTCTCGGTAGATTTTTTTTCAGTAGAATCCGTTTTTTTTATATCACCAGATAGTACACTGTCTAAAATGGAAATACCTAATACATCTTTGCAAAACACTACTATTGCAGAAATAGTAAAAAGTATACCGGCTATAGTACTTAAGAGCCATAGAGATGTTAGTGAATTAGACATAAGTGTATGAAAACCATACGTTATTACACTTAAAACAACCAGAGCAATAGCACTATACAATACTGTATATGGGTCATGCAATTTGGTATATGCAGTTGTTCCAAGACTTTTCATAGCACTATCGCGTTTATTTTCCGGAATACTATAATAATACATAAATACATATGCGAATATACATACTAATATGACTGTATCTATTATAAGTAGCACCTGATTAAGACCATTTGTATTAGAACTTACAACTCCCATAATGACATATGTCAGTAAATAAGCTGCTAAAAACCATACTGCCAACATAATATTGGAACTGGTAAAAACATTTTTATATATATTTTTTATATCGTCTGAAAGTGTTGTTTCGCTATTCACGGTGGCAGTTTTGTCTACTGCTGGGGTAGAAGTTGCTTCTTTTGAAACAGTACCAGATGCTTTTTGGGGTGTACCTGTAGCCGAAGCAGTTGTAGCCGAAGCAGTTGTATCCGAAGCAGTTGTAGCCGAAGCAGTTGTAGATGCCGGAGATGATGTACTTTTTGAATTAGTATCTGTATTCGGCGCATTAGTAGGTGCAGGCGGTGATGTAGTTTTTGAATTAGTATCAGCCATTGTATATTATACCAAGTTATTTTTTTTGCGATAAAATAAACAGTAAGCCATT